>Ga0207752_1000341_pt1 | contig 22071 bp, 20 predicted proteins | sample Pon2CUnioCityCA_6_FD_187272 | JGI IMG/M metagenome (GOLD analysis project Ga0207752, IMG submission 187272) | Marine sediment microbial community from Union City, CA, USA - Pond 2C Sediment 2 (SPAdes) | ecosystem: Environmental > Aquatic > Marine > Intertidal zone > Salt pond sediment ...
CGGAGTCTTCTAGGGCGAGACATTTGTTCGCCGCTATCCCCAGGCGTTCTGCCGCCAACAGGTAAATATCCGGTGCCGGTTTCCCGTGGACAACCTCATCTCCCGCGGCTAATGCCCGGCAGCCCGCATCCATACCGAGGTATTGCAGGATGTGTTCAGCGTAGGTGCGAGGGCTGGATGTAGCCACGGCCCAGGGAATGCCGCTCCGCTCCAGGAGCTGGTGGAGCTGGTCGAGGCCCGGCATGGCCGGAACCCCCTGCCGCCAGATAGTTTCCCAGATTCGGGTCTTTTCCGCCTCGAGCTGGGCAGCGGTCAGGGGCAGATCATATGCCTCGACGACCAGTTGCGCGCTCTCGGCCGTGCGCCGGCCCACCATACGGGTGTAGGTGGCGTCGTTCAGGCGCTGGCCATAGCGACCCAGCACCTGATCCCACGCCTGCCGGGCCAGCGGCTCGGTGTTCACCATCAGCCCGTCCATGTCGAAGACGACGGCCTCGACCGCCGGCGAGCCTGATGCCGGTTTTATATCAGCCAGTGCCGGCCTCCTCCAGGTCCGGCCGCAAGGGGACAATACGCCCTTGTTTTCTTGCGACGAAATCGGGCGTGCGCGTCCAGGTACGATTCATGACCACTTTGAGGGAAGCGTCCAGGAGGAGCTTATCGCCGGCCTCGTCATAGCCCACTATGTAGTCAGCCGGCACATAAAAGGAGTCGCCCAACTCAAAGCTTTCCACTTCCAGGTAGCGAGCATATAGTTGCTCTTCTGGATTAACCTCTTCCTCTCGTCGATAATGCCAGCAACGAGCCGCGCCCAATTTAAAGCCATCCGACGTCCAGACTTGGTCAAACTCATTGATGGTGAGTTCCACTATTTTCCTCCTCAGCTGGTAGCATGTGCGCTGTTATGATATTTCTCATCCTGATGATATCACGCAAAGCGCCAGTTGGCACAGGTCCGGAGGCAGAACGGCAATAAACGAGTATAATTGAAGGAGCGAACGATTCGAGCCACATGCGACGGCGATTTGAGGTTGCGAACCCAAACCCAAGAGACAGATGATCTGGAGAAGTGATGCTCTGGATCTGTGAAAGGAACAATGGTTGAATTGCAGGACGAAAATGAGATATGATAAGCTTGCGTGTGTCCCTTATAAGGAGGCTCCATGATTCGCGTGATTATTGCCGATGACCATCACCTTGTGCGACGAGGCGTGCGGGCACTGCTGGACAAGGCAACCGACATCGAAGTGGTTGGAGAAGCATCCACCGGACAGGAGGCAATTGAGCTGGTGCGAGAGCTAGAACCCCATGTCGTCGTCATGGATATCTCAATGCCGCGCATGGACGGTACCCAGGCCTCAGAACAGATCCTGGCAATGGATCTGCCGGTAGAAGTTGTCATCCTCTCCATGCACTCAGATAGTATCGTTGCCCAGCAGTTATTGCGGGAGGGCGTCAAAGGGTATCTGCTGAAGAATTCGATTGCGGACGAATTACCTCTGGCGATTCGCTCGGCCAGCAAGGGCCAGGTTTATCTCAGCCCGGCAATATCAGACTCGGTATTGAACACCTTGATGATGCCCCAACAGGGGGAAATTCCAGAGAGCCCGGCGGAGTTGTTGACGCCTCGCGAACGGGAAGTGTTACAACTGATCGCCGAAGGGCACACCAATAACGCGATTGCCGAGATCCTGACCATCAGCGTCAAAACGGTAGAAAAGCACCGCGCCAGCCTGATGTCGAAGCTGGATGTACACGACTTACCTACCTTGATGCGGCGATCGATAAAACATGGCCTGATCTTCCTGGATGAATAACCTCTGCCTGGGGGCCGATAAAAGGCGGTACCTCAACGCCAAAAGGTAGGGTTTGACCCCATACATAAATACCGAACAAATGTCATTATAGATGGTAATGAGTCCGGTTTGCCGCACCAGTATGCGGGTCAGATCAGAGATTTGTGCCCGCTATGGTCGACCATCAGAGAGTCCATCTATTAAGTCAACGACGTAAATAGCCAACCATGATACGTGTTGTAGTCGCAGATGACCATTATCTCGTGCGAAGGGGCGTCCGAGCCCTTCTGGATAATGCCGAAGATATTGAAGTTGTCGCCGAAGCCGAAAATGGCGCCCAGGTAATTGAGCTTGCCCGGCGACACCGGCCGGATGTGGTCGTAATGGACATTTCCATGCCGGAAATGGACGGGGTCAGAGCGACAGAAGAAGTCTGTAAGTTGGACAATCAAAATATCCGGGTAGTCATCCTCTCGATGTATGCAAATGTCGATCTGGTGGAGCAAGCCCTGAAAAAGGGCGCGATCGGCTATCTGCTCAAGCGTTCTACCACCGCGGAGCTGGTTCAGGCGGTACGGGCAGCCAAGGACGGAAAATCCTTTATCAGCCCCGCTATCCCCTTCCCCGACAATCAGTAGGGTCTATTCTCAGACGAGAGTAGGGTTATTCCCCATTCCCTTTATCCCCTTCGTGTGCCATGATTAGTGCAGAAATAAGCCGCAGGCTTGCTATGTTTACCAACCAGCTTGCCCTGGAAGAGGCAAGTAGTTGTAGATAAGGATGTAAACGAGGCTTGTACGGAAAAAGGAGTAAAGACCTGATGATGCGTGTCTTAATCGTTGACAAATTACGCCTTTTCTGCCACACCCTGAAAGTGGTTTTGCAGAAGGAAGAAGATATGACCGTCGTCGGCTGTGCCACTACCGCTGAACAAGCCTTACACCAGGCAGTCCATAGCGATGTTGTCCTCATCAATACCACGTTGGAAGCGGACAAAACCGTCCCGCTTATTCGCGATATAACCAGCGAGCATCCACAAGTCAAAGTTCTGGTGGTTGGCGTCGCGGAGATGACCGAACAGATTCTCCAGTATGTAGAAGCGGGTGCTGTCGGCTATATTCTGAAGGAAGACTCGGTTGAGAAGTTGCTCCATAAAGTGCGGGCTGCACACCAGGACAAGGCAGTCGTCTCTCCGCAGATGGCCGCCCAATTAATGTCCCGACTGGCCGAGTTGACCAGCATCCGTTCCCAGATATGGGCGACGCCCGAAACCCAAATGCGGCGGTTCAGTGAATTAACGCCCCGTGAGCGGGAAGTCCTGGGTCTGCTGGGCAAGGGGTTGAGTAATCAGGAGATTGCCGACCGCCTTTACATAGAACATGGGACCGTCAAGAATCACGTTCATCGCATTCTTAAGAAATTAAACGCCAGCAACCGCCATGAAGCGGCCGCCGCATATATGTTACGCCTGAAACACGAGGGCGCTTCTGGCGTCTATGCCACGTGACCATACGGCCGAATCGACCGTCTGAACGTTTCCGCCCAATAAACGGTAGCCGGGCCAGCCAGCGCGACCTTATTGCTTTACGAACGGAGAGAGAAAAAGGAATGCCTCAGCGTTACCAGGCGGTTCTGAGGCGACCCGGCCCGGCTACCGAGTTAATGTGAAATTCGCGTCTGCTAATTACCTGGTCCGGCTGCACAAGCGACAGGCCAGTTGAACCTATTCCCGACAAAGTGGGCTGACAGCAAACTGCTGCTCAGCCCATTTTGGATCCAGGTGCCCCTTCCGTTTGCTCTTCCTGGTAAAAGCGGAGGCGTACGCGGCCCAACCGGATCTCATCGCCGTGCGCAAGTGGACGAGGAGCAAGTCCCAGTCGCTCATAATTGAGGAATGTGCCGCTGGCGCTGCCTTCATCATACAACCAGAATTCCTCATTGCGCCGGCGGATGCGCGCGTGTAGCCGGGCGACAGATGCGTCTGCCAGAGGAATATCCACCTGCCCCGGGTCCCTCCCCAGAACGGCGTTGGTGCCGGACAATGGCACCTGCTCTGGTCCGGCCGTGGCCGGGCCCAGCAATAAGAGAATTGCGGCGGCCGGTTCTCTGACCGGCCGCTGGGAGAGCGTTTCCGGTTCCGGCGGGGGAGGTGGCGGTGTCGTCTCTTCAGGTGGCGGCTGGCGGCGGCGCCAAAAGAACACAACGGCGCCCACCCCCAGCAAAAAGAGCCCACCGAGTCCCACGGCGATCAGGTTGACCAGGCCCGTCTCCGGCGTGGGCAGCACGTTCTCGCCCAGGGGGACGGCCGTGGCCGCAGGCACCGGCGTCGCCGTGGGCCGCGGCGACGGGCGCACGGCCACAACACTCAGGGGATGCGGACCGCTTTCTGCCACCAATCCTAACGTGTCCGTCACCTGAGCCGTAAGCGTATACTCGCCCTCATCCAGGCTGCCAATATCCCACTCAAAGAGAAGAGCAGGGGCCGACCCCGTCACCTGTGCCTGCTGCGGCCCGCCGTCGAGGAGCAGGCTGGCGCCGACCACGTCGCGGGGCGTGCCGCCCGGCCAGGTAACTCGGACCGGCACCGACTGCACGGCCGGCTGTAAGGCGGATAACTCCGTATCCGGAGCCGCCCCCACTCGTCGAATGTGGGTGTCCTCCCAGGCGATCTCCACCTGGGGCGCAGCCAGCTCCAGGTCGAAGAGCAGCTGGTCCTGCGCCTGCTGCAATGAAACCGTGATGGAGTACTCACCCGTTTCACGCAGTCGCGAACGGTAATGAAGCTGATTCTGGATGCCGTTTGCCGCCAATATCTCGTACACCTCGTCGGCAGCGGCCGGCTCCGACAGATGAGCAAAAGCGCCACGGGTGGGCCGGTAAAGCCAGGTTAACGTCTCCAGCGTCGTCGGAGCCGGTTCAGGACCATACGCGATTACGAAGATGGGAACGCCGAGGGACCGGGCTTCATCGACCAGCGGCGGAAATTGATAACGGCTCAGGCCGGCACCGCTGGTGAACAGGACAATGGCCTTGAAGCGAGCGCGCGGATCAGAAGGGCTCACCGTGGCAGCCGGGGCGTCGGACGCCTTCGCCGCCACCAGCGCCCGGGCCAACAAGGCAAGCGTCTGTGGTTCCTGTTCCGGTTGGGGTGCATAATCGTCCAGGGTGGAGACCATCGCGCCGGGATCGGCGGTATCTTCCACCAGCCAGCGCCCATCTTCTCCGGCGGGTACGAGCAGGCTTACCTCGTCCCGGCCGGTTTCCATATATCGCCCGCCAAAGCGCAAGAGAGCGTCCTGAACAGTCTGAAGCCAGCCCCAGCCGGCCGTGTTTACCCCTGCATCAGGCCCAACGGCGTCAAGCACAAAGATCAGATCCAGACCGACTGGCACCTCTTCCAACTCCAGGTCGGCGATCGGAACCCCATTTTCACGAACGCGCAGTGCCTCCAGGGACTCCAGCGGGCGGCTTCGAACGTCGGTGGCGATCAGATTCAGGCTCAACTCTGGAAAATCGGCTCGATCGACGGCCGTAATTTCCAGACGTGAACCGCTCTCCCTTTCCTGGGCCAAGACAGGTGCGAACAGCGTCCCCACCAGCAGGAGCACCATCATTCCCACTTTCAAACGCACTATCTTCATCTCACCTTACGGTAACGCCTGCCAACGCCAGAGCGTCATGCCTCTTCCCCTGGTTTACGTTCATTGCACTGTCTGCTATTATACGGATAGGTTACATAATCGCATAATCGGCCAATGTATTTCTCGCTGCAAAAGGATAGCATCATGGCATCAAACAGGGTTAAAGTGAGTGTGTGCCTGAGCCTTCTGCTCAGTTTGCTACTGTGGCTGGCCTCAGATCTGGTTCCCGAGCCAGCGTGGGCTCAGGAAGGTGAGGGAGAAACGGACGAAGAGGTCCAACCGGCCGACGCCGGAGCCAGGCTGTGGATCACGGCGGCCGATGCCAGCAGCATGCCTGTAATCACGCTGCGTGCCTATGGGCTGGCGGCGGATGGGGAACCGCTGGATCTGGCGGCAACACCGTTGGTCGTGGAGCATGGGGGTCAGACGATAGACGAGGTCGAAGCCGGCCAGCCGGTAGCGGTCGGCACCTTCACCGTCTTTCTAATCGACGCCACCGGTGGCGTCGGCGACCAGATTCCTGCCATCCAGCAGGCAATTGAAGAGTTCGCAACCTCCGACTATATGCAGGAACAGGTGGATTATGTTGCCATTTACCGGGTCGGTGCCGAAGGCGCCGAGTCGGTGCTGCCAACTACCGCCTTCTACAATAGTGTGCGCAACTTCTTTGCTACCCCGCTGGCCCCGCAGGAAGGGCCAACCGCCCTTTACGACAGTGTCGTCAGCCTCTTGAACGACATGGATGCCCTCAAACCGGACCCGGCCGTGACCCCGGCCGTGATCGTCTTTAGTGACGGCACCGATGCGGTGAGCACGCAGTATGAGGCGGACGAAGTCGCAACGCGGGCGGCGGAACTGGGTATTCCGTTACACACGGTCTGGCTGGAAAATCAGGATCTCTCCTTTGGCCGGGAAGCGGGGCGCAATTATCTGGCCGAGACCGCTGCCGGCGCATACGGGGTAGCAGCCCGGATCGACCAGCCGGCGAGCCTGACCAATATTTTCTCACGAATTGCCACATTGAGTTCCCAGCGTCTCCTCCACTATACAGTCCTCGAGCCAGCCGGAGGTACCGTTCCGGTCACCCTGGCCATGGCCGGCGATCCAACAGTAGCGGACGAAACTTCTGTGACCGTCGATAGTGCGATGCCGATAGTCACCTTTACCGTGCCCCCGGAAAGTACCATTATCAGCCTGCCCGATCTGGAAGAGCCGGTGACCCTCTCCTTTAGCGCCGACGTCTCCTGGCTCGACGGCGTCGAGCGCTCCCTGGAGCAGGCGCGCCTGCTGGTCAACGGCCAGGAAGTAGGTACCGTGCCCGTCGATGAATTGGAGAGTTTCGAGGTAACCATCGACAATCTGATCTTCGGCGACAATCAGGTCCGCATCTCCGTCGCGGATGAACAGGGATTGCAAGCCCGCAGCCCGGCATTGGTTCTAACCGTTACCGAGGGCGAGACGGCCATCCCAGAGGCGTTACAGCCCAGTTCCTCCCTTCTGGTTACCGCCGGTCCTATCTGCCTGGGCGCCTTGCTCTTACTGGCCATTTTCGGGCTCGGTGGCTTCTTTGTCTACCGGAGCGGGCGCCTGCCCTCCCTGGGCCGGCCTCGCCGGGGGTTCAAGCCGGAAGCGCCAGCAGAAGCAGAGGTGGGCCCCGTACCGGTACCGCCGGTAGGCGCCACCTCACCCGCCGCTACTCCTGCCGGTCCGGCATACCTGGAAGTGGTCGAGACAGAGACGGCCATACCCGGCCGGATCTCGTTGGAAGCGGAAGAGGTGCGCCTAGGCCGTTCGCCTGGCCTGGCCGACATTGCTTTTGAACAAGATCTGACCGTCTCGCGCCTCCACGCTACCCTGATTTGGGACGGTCACGTCTATCGGATCTACGACGACGAAAGCACCAGCGGCACCTATGTCAACGACCAGCAGGTGGGCGATTACGGTCTCCAGCTATTCGACGGCGACCATATTTACCTTGGTAAAGTTCACTTACGTTTCCACCATCGGTGAAAATGACCTTAACGGAGATCCAGCGTGAAGCGGTGACAGCCGGGAAAACGAGTTTCTTGCTCGGCCCGGCCGGTACCGGTAAGACCACGGCCTTACAGCATCGCCTCCTCCGCCTCTTGCAGCAGGGGGAGCCCGCTTACACCCTTCTGGTGCTTGTTGCCGAGGAAGAAGACCGGGAAGGTTTCCTGAATTTTCTGCATGCAGAGGATGCCGGCCCTTATGCCGACTTGACGCTGACCACCTACACATATCTGGCGCGCGAGATGGTCAGCCTATTCTGGCCGCTGGTCGCCCGGCCGGCCGGCTTTGAACGGCCCTACCAACCACCGTCCTTTCTCAGCTATGATCTGGCGCAGTTATTGATGTGGGAGATCGTCACACCCATGCTGCACGCCGGCGCCTTCGCGGACCTGCGCCTGCGCCCCCAACAGATTGTCAGCCAGCTCCTGGATACCCTTAACCGGGCAGCCCTCAACCGTCTCACGCTGGCGGAAGCCGCCCAGAGACAAAGACAAAGCTGGGCCGGGGAACAAGAGCACGTTCGTTACTTGCAAGAGGCGGAGCGGGCCGCTGAGAGTTTCCGGGAACATTGCCTCCGGCGCAGCCTGCTAGATCTCTCGTTGACGGTGCGGGTCTTTGATACAGAACTGGTGGAGCATGCTGAGTTCCACCGCTATTTTCGCGAGCGATTCCGCCACCTGCTGGTAGACAATGTCGAAGAACAGACACCGGCAGGACAACACTTTGTCGAAGCGCTGATGGATACCACCGAAACCACAGCGATTGCCTACGATGCCGGCGGTGGCTACAAGCGCTTCCTCTCAGCCGACCCGGCCGGCGCCAACCGTTTTTACGATCTCAGTGAACGTCTTTTACCCTTTGGGGAGCGTTTCACCAGTACCGTCCCCTTGATTCACCTTTCCAACCTGGTGGAAAACTACCTGATGCCCGGGCAGGAGAAGTTGCCCACGGCCAACGCCGGCGACGCGATCCTGGGGGTGGTTGGCGGACGCTACCGGCGGGATATGGTCCAGCGGCTGATGCCCGCCCTGGCGCATTTGCTGACAGCGGAAGCGGTCGATCCCAACGAAATTGCGATCGTCGCCCCTTACCTGGACGGGGCGTTGCGTTACATGCTCGCCCAGGAGATGAAGGAAGCGGGGATTCCCTACACGCTGCTCCGCCGCCGTTCCAGTCCGCGCGATGAGCCACGCATTCGCGCCTGGCTTACCTGGCTGGCCCTGGCCCACCCGGAATGGGAGGCACTCCCGGCGCTCTATGACGTGGCCGAAGCGCTGGCGCTGAGCATCGATGGCCTCGATCCGGCCCGCGCCCAATTGCTGGCCACGGCGCTCTATGAGCCGGACTCGGGGCAATTGCTGCCAGTCGAGGCGTTGACTGAGCAGATAGTCGCCCGTACGGGAGCGGATCGGGTAGAACCGGTGGCCAGCCTGCGCGATTGGTTGCTGGAATCGAGTGCCGGGCTACCGTTGGACGTTTTCCTGCACCGCCTCTTCAATGATCTCCTGGCCCGTCCCCCGTTCCAACCAGAGCCAGATGTGGCCGGCGCCGCCGTATCTGAGTGGTTGGTGAGCACGGCAGGCCGGTTGCGCGAGGCTGCTCCGGCCATCGGCTGGAACAGCGAGAAAGAACTCGGCCGAGCCTTCCTCGACGGGATCAACCAGGGATTGGTTACCGCCAATCCGCCGGAACTAGGTGAGCCCCCCGATCCTGACGGCGTCCTCATTTCCACCATGTACGGCTATCTGCTTACCGGCCGGGATGTGCGCATTCAGGTATGGCTTGAAGCATCTGGTACTGGCTGGTGGGACATTCCGCGCCAGCCCTTGAGCAATGCCTTTGTCCTGGCCCGGAGCCGGCCGCCTGACCGGCCGTGGACGATGGAAGAGGATTATCGCACTCGTAACCAGTTGCTCAGTCGCCTGGTGCGCGGACTGACCGCCCGCTGCCGTGAAGGGGTGATCATCGCAGCCAGCGAGCTGGACCGGCGTGGGCAGCGACAAGATGGCCCGCTCTGGCGGGCATTGCAGCCAATCCTACCCGACGCTCGCTAAGAGGCGGCTCAGGGCCGAGAGCGCTGTCGCAACCCGGCAAATTGATTGGGATGCGACCAATACCCCAGGGCAGCCCGGAAACCTTCTGACAGCGAGCGAATTATGTTTTACGCCGGGTTGCCTCGCCCTTGCTCCCTGTAACCCAACCCAATTTAGCATCCGCGAAAGCGGTTGTCAGGATCCATTGCTCCTGATCGGGAGCGCCAGTGCCTGGCGCAATACACGGAGGATCCCCGCCGTATCACCCTTGCGCACAAAACCGTCGGCGCCGGCGTCGAACGCGGCATCGGCGTACAAGGGATCGTCATGGCCGGTCACAACGACCAGACGCAACTCGGGATGTTCTGTCCGCAGGGCAGCGACCAGGTCCAGCCCACTTATCCCGGGCAATGAAACATCTACCAGCGCCAGCTCGGGTGCCAGCTCACGGATCTGCCGCAGCGCGTTCTCACCGTCAGTAGCCGTCCCACAAACATCCAGATCGGCAGCGTGAGCAAACAGCATCAAGTAAGTTTCGCGCATCACCGGATGGTCTTCGACGACAAATATGCGACGGCGTGCCGGGGCAGTTCCGTCTCTTTCTCTCTTCACCATCAGGCAGACCTCACGGGCGGTGAAACGGTCACGACCGCCCCTTCCCTCAGCGTCTTCTTAGACGCTATTTGATCTCCAGACAAATCGCCTACTCTATTTCCTTGTGCTCGATGATGTCCGCAACGATACCACAACAAGCATATATGGTCCCACCCCAATGGCGCAATAGGACTTTGTTGTTATACCTGACGCCGGAGTAGACTTCCTCAAGACGTTAGGGAGCAAAGAGAGGCGCTTCCAACTGGGGCCGGCACGGATCGTAAGTGGTGCCCAGCGTGACCTCGAACCAGGGATCCGGTGACATTTCTCCGGCCGGGAGCAGGCGGAATTCCTCTCGGTCCATATCCAGCATCCAGGCCAGGAGCCAGTCAAACGTGCCTTTTAAGCTGTTACCGGTGTAGACCACCCGGGTCCGATCCGGCGTTGCGGCCGGTGCTGGGCCCCGGATCACCCGGAAACCGGCGGTCGTGAGGTTGGCTTCTGCCAGCCGGTAGCGCACATCATTCGCACTACGCAATTCCACCAGCGACGGGGGCCGGCCACCCCGGCCGAAGAGCGGAGGTTGCATGAGTTGGGCGAGCACCGGCCGGGCCTCTTCCGCCTGCAACAACTGGACGGCAGCACCGCCGGGCGTCCTCCAGGGGCGCACCGCCTGGGCGAGGTAGAGATGTTGCACCCGATTGCCGGCAACATCCGGGGCCAGCCGCGCCAGCTCCAACAGCACGGGCAGGGTTAAATCGGTCTCCACACTCTCGCGGTAACTGTCCCACAATTCCGGGATTCGCGGCAGAATGTCCAGCCGTAATCCTCGAGCCAACAACGCCTGGACCAATTCCTGCTGCCGCCGCCCCCGCTCAAAATCACTGCTGCGGCGGCGGGAACGCGCGTACCACAGGGCCAGATCCCCATCCATCCAATGGACACCCTGCTCCAGGGTGAACATCTCCCAGTTCTCTTCTACCTGCGGGTCCAGCTCCGGCTCGAGCAGGCGCCAGTCGGTGACAGCACAGGTAACGGGTACTTCAACCCCACCTAGAGCATCCACGGCCTGCCTGAAGCCATCGAAACCAATTCGCACGTAGTAATCAACAGGGATTCCCAGGTTGTAGAGAATCGTGTCTTTGATCAGGGCACCACCCCCACCCGGATAATCGCTCCCGTGGCCATGGGGTAAAGCCTGGTTAATGCGCGCCATCTGCCAGCCGGGAATTACCACGTAGAGGTCGCGGGGTAGCGAGAGGAGGGTGGCGGTTTCCGTCTCCCGGTTGAGAGAGACCAGGAGGAGGCTATCGGTGCGTCCCCCGCGCACACCAGACACGTCATTACCCAGTAACAGGATGTTGGTTACCACCGCCGGCTTGGCGAGAACGGGCATGGGGGTGGGAACAGGGGTCGATCCTACCAGCTCCGGCCGGAGGGTAGGAAACGGGATGGGAGTAGGCGTGGCGGTCGCCGTGGGCAAAGGCGTGAGCGAAGCGGTGGCCGTGGGAGAAGGGTTGGGCGTAGTGCTGGCTGTAGGCGACGGTGTAGCCGAAGCGATAGCCGTTGCCGGCGGCATCTGGGTGAGCGTGACCGTCGCGCCAGGTATCGCCTGTTGAACTACAGTTGTGCCTGGCTCGGTGGGCGCCGGTGCTGGCGTAGCGGTCGCCGGCTGCCAGTAGGAGGCGCCGGCTGCTCCTGCCAGCATCAGCAACAGCAGCAACAGGACCGGCTGCCACCAGGCTCTATTCCGCGTCATTGCCGGGCAGGGTGGCCGGTCAGCACCATCAATGCTCCCGGAAATAGTGCAATGTAATTGTCAGGCACCATAGTCGTGATCCTCTCCCATAGATAGGCCATTATAACACAGCGCCGGTAACGGGGCGTGAAGTATCTAAACGAGCTGTTCTATCCTCTCGTAACTGTCCAATGTAAAGGTGCGCAGGCGCGGGTAGCGCCAGGCGATCCAGGCCGTAAGCAGAACAGTGGCCACCCCACCACTAAATATGGCAAAAGAAACGCCAAGGACGGAAGCAACGAGGCCGGCCTCCAGCTCTCCCAACTGCGGCCCGCCCATGAAGAAGATCATGTTGACACTGGTCATCCGGCCCCGCAGGCGGTCGGGAGTCGCAAGCTGGCGGATGGTGCCGCGAATAACGGTTGAGACGGTGTCCCCGGCGCCGGTCAGGGCAAAGAGAAAGTAGGAAAGGGTAAGCACAGTGGAAAGGCCGAAGAGGGCGGTGGCCAGCCCGTAGATGGTCACGCTGACCAGGAGCACGACGCCCTGGCGGCGGATATCGCGGCGCAGGGCAAGGGTGACCCCGGCAGCAATCGCGCCAAGTGGTTGGGCAGTGGCCAATAAGCCATACCCCTCCGCGCCCAAACCGAGGATGTCACGGGCAACCAGCGGGAGCATAGTGCGCGCAGAGGAGAAAAAGGTGGCGAAGAAGTCGAGAAGCATGGTGCTCCAGATGAGGCGAGAGCGGTAGGTGAAGCGCATGCCTTCCACCAGGGCCTGCCATTGGAAGCCGCTGCGGGGCTGCCCCGCCGGACGCCGGTATGCCATCAGCAGGAGGGCGACCAGAACGGCGAAGAAGGACCCTGCATCGATCAGATAAACGATCCCCACGTCGAAGGCGCCGATGAGGACGCCGGCGACGGCCGGGCCCACGACGCTGGCCGTATAAAAGAGGAGGGTAGTCAGGCTGACAGCGTTGGTGAAATGTTCCCGTGGAACGATATTTGGCACCAACGATTGCCGGGCCGGTTCGTCAAAAGCGGTGGCCGCAGCACCGGCGGCGCTGAGCAGGTAAACCCAGCCGACGCTGGCCCGGCCGGTAAGAGCCAGGAGGGCGAGCAACCCGGAGAAGAAAAGGGAAGCGGATTGGGTCCAGATCATGATCCGGCGCCGATCCACATTGTCGGCCACCATGCCGCCTAGCAGGGCGAAGATGACGATGGGCACCATACGCACCAGCCCCAACGTGCCCAGCCCCAGCGCCTCAGCATTCAGCTCGAACGACCAGGAACCCAACGAAAGGGGATAGCTTTGCCCGCTGAGCAGTTCGACCATGTGCCAGTTGACGGCAATGATCTGCATATTAGAGCCAACGGCAGAAACGAGGCGCCCAAACCACAATAGGCGGAAGTCACGGTGTTGGAGGGCGACGAAGCGTTGGGTCATGGAAGCGTCTGGCGCCTAGCGGCTGGAATGTGGAGAATTACAGGTCAATGCAATGTAAGGTCTGGCAGGTCGGGCCGGTTCCTCTTCTCTTCCAGGATTAGGCGATCAGTAACGATTGAAGAATTCGAGAACGCGCTGCTGGAAGAGACGATCCGTTTCGTCGTGGAAGGTGTGGGGAGCGCCCGGGTAGGAAAAACACTCCACTTGCTTCCCCAGCCCCTGCAATCGCCGGCACAAATCTTCGGACCACTCGGGCGGGACCTCCGTGTCATTCTCGCCATGATGAATGCTGACGGCTGCATTGATGCGGTCCAGGTGGTGGATGGGGGCGATCCGTTCCATATCTTCAGGTGGGGTGGCCAGCTCCTCCTCTCCCACTTCTCCGTTTGACCAGACAAGAATGCGCTCGTAATTCTTGTATTCGTCACCACTCATCGAGCCGTAGAGAACGGCGGCGTCTACGGCCGGGCTCACCACCAGGGTACGGAGCGTGATACCGCCCCCCATGCTATGCCCCAATAGATGCATGGCTTCGCCATCGGCTCGAGCCAGCGGACCGGGGGTGCCGGCCTGCTCCTGGATAATGGCCATCAGGTTGAGGACGTCCAGGGCATAGCCAACCCGAAAATCGCGCGTCTGGCGCCCGCCGGCAAAGGCCTCTGTCTGATCGGAGGGAGGATGGTTACGGTAGTTAGGATGGATGACCAAGTAGCCATTACGGGCAAGGTAGTCGGCGTAACGAGTGGTATAGGCAATCGTACCGTAATTCTCCGGCGGGATGTAGCCGTGAAGGACGAGGGCAACCGGGAAAGGGCCCGGACCAGATGGCTGGTTCATAAAGCCGTAGATCGTCAGCCCGTCACTGGGATAAGTAATGAGGGTGCGCGTGAAAGATTCCGTGACGGCAAGGCGCTGCACGGCGGTCAGAACGCCACCGCCATAGCTCCGCGCCCGCAGATCGGCGATGGTCAGCCCGGCATACGGGTCGGGGGTGGGCGTCAGCGAAGGGCTGGGCGTAACAGCAGGGGGCGGGGGCACCGTCGCCGTGGCGGTCGCCACCGGCGGAGGCGTTATCGAAGCGGTTGCCGTAGCAGTAGCCGTGACGCCGGCCGTCGGAATGGCGGGCACCGGCGTGGCGGAAGGGGTCACGGCCACAGCCGTAGCGGCTGCGGTTGGCGAAAGGGTGGCAGGGTCACTGCAGCCGCCCAGTGCAACCAGGAAAATGAGACCAACAAGCAGAGAAAGCTGTCGATGCCGTTTCATCAGGTCGCGTGCTCCCGGCCTCCACCGCTACGCTGCCAGGCCCCCCACTGGGCCAAACTGCCGACCACCAGGAGGCCGAGAAGGAGAACGGTGCTGACCGTATCTTCCAGCGCCCAGAAGCCAGCAATGGCCTGGGTGAGGAGTGTGGCGCCCACGGCTGCGGAGAGCACAATGAGGGCGCCGTCAAAGACAAACTGGACCAGACCCGCACCGATCAGGCCACCGACGATGAAGATAACAAAAACAATAGGGGAGGAGAGGGTGTCGCCAGCACCGAAGAGATCGAACAGGTAGAGAAGCAGGTAACCGCCGGCGATGAAGCCGGCAATAGCCAGGGCCAGTCGTTGGGCGAAGAGGGCCAGGAGCGATCCGAGCACGCCGGCGACCAGGGCAACGAGTATTGTAATGAGCCCGGCTTCATCACCTAGAAACTGCAACCCGAGCTCAAAGCCTAACAAGAAGCCCGCGGCCCCGACAAAAAGCCAGAAGAGCTGTCGCCCAAGCAACAGCGAAAGGGCACCGACGATCGCATTTACAAGAGCCATCTTATGCCTCCTTGTGTGAACGGGACACTTATTTTCCCGATTCTGCTCATGGTGTCGCCGTTACGAGTCCGAGGTGGAACGAGCTGGCGCCAGTTCAGGTTTCGGCTGGGAGATTCTCTATCTCTACCGGCTCAATCTCACCGGCCGGATCGAAACCGAAAATCTTGCCGTAGAAGTAAAGCTCAGCCTCAAGGGTACGCCGGATCGTCTCGCCGCGCCGGAAGCCGTGCTGTTCGCCGGCGAAGGGCAGATAAGCAACCGGCAGCCCCTTGTCGCGAAGTACATCGACCATGGTTTCGGCCTGGGCCGGAGGCACCACCCGGTCCTCCAACCCCTGAAAGAAGATGATCGGGCAGGAGAGCCGGTCGCTGGCATGAATGGGCGAGCGCTCCCGGTAAAGGGCCCTTGCTTCTGGATAGGGACCAACCATGCTATCCAGATAACGAGACTCGAATTTATGGGTATCGCGCGCCAGGGCCTCGAGGTCGCTGACGCCAAAGTAGCTGGCGCCGGCGTGGAAAAAGTCACGGAAGGTGAGGGCGGAGAGGGTGGTGTAACCCCCGGCACTGGCCCCGCGGATCGCCAGACGATCGCCATCCACGCGTTGCCGCCGTACCAGGTAGCGGGCACCATTGATACAATCGTCCACGTCCACAACTCCCCAGCGGCCCTTCAACCGTTCCCGATAATCGCGACCATATCCGGTACTGCCGCCATAGTTAACGTCCAGGACCGCCAGGCCCCGGCTCGTCCAATATTGGATCTCCAGATTCAACAGCGAGGAGGTAGTGCTAGTCGGCCCGCCGTGGCTCACTACCAGCAGCGGCGGTTTCTCCCCGGCCGGGGCACGGTAATCCTGGTTCTGGGGTGGATAGAAATAAGCAAAGGCGGTTTCGCCATCTTCGGTGGGGAATTCGATCAGCTCGGGAATAGAGAAATAATGCGAATCGATGTCTGGCTCGCCAGCTCGCCGCAACACCTGCATCTGCTGGGATTTGAGATCGATGCGGAGCACACCGGCAAACTCGGCAGGCGAGCCGGCGATCAGCACCACGTAATCATCACCTACCTGCAGGTTGCGAAGCACCGTGTAGGGCATCTCCACGGGGTCAAAGGCCCCCCCGGCTGCGTCGAGGGTGCCCATTTCCCAAGTTCCCTGTTCGAAGAAGAGGGCAACGATGGTGCCGTCTGCAGCGAAACCATAAGTACTCATGCCAAATTGCCATTGGGGCCGGCCGAACTCGGCTTCCCGCTCGTAGAGGGGCCCGGTCCAGCCATCCCGCCACCGATAAAGATTCCACCAGCCGGTACGGTCTGAAACAAAATGGAGATCTCCGGCCGGTGACCACTCTGGCTGGAAAACCGACTCGCCCTCACCCCCCGCCACCAGCGTCGTGCGGATTACATTCCCATCTTTGTCCAGATCGCCCACCCATAGTTCGGTACCGTCCCAGGGCATTTGGGGATGATTCCAGGTAAGCCAGGCCAGGCGTTGGCCGTCCGGGCTGAGCCGGGGCGCCGCGTAGAAGTCATTGCCAAAGACCAGGAGCTGCCCTCCCGCATCGCCCCCACTCAGCGAGAGGGCGACCAGGGCGTTCAGCGGCTGGCGACCGGCGGTGGTGTGATCTTCGCGCACGCAGATGATGCGTCCCCGGTGCTCGTCCACGATCCCGTCAGCATAGCGCAAATCCACATTCGGTGGCGTGAGCGGCTGGGGTTCTTCGTCGGGTCGCTGCCGGTACAGGCGCTGGTCGGCAAAGTTGGCAAAATAGACCGTTTCCTGGTTAACCCAGAAAGCGCCGCCACCGTATTCGTGCACGCGAGTGCGCACGTTGTACGATTCAGGCGTCAGCGCCCGCATGCCGTCCGCCGGGGTCCATTGCATAAGCACGTTGCGCCCGCCTTCATCCGGACGCCCCTCTACCCAATAGATGCGATCGTCCTCGATGGCAATTTGTCCAAGAGTGCGGGTACCGCCGGCGATCAGATCAGCCGTGATGGGCGATTCCCAGGTACCGTAAGGTGCTTCTTTGATTTGAGCCATAGTGTAATGATAAACCTCGAACTTTCTTTCGCCAACTATAGCCGGAAGCGAAAGAGCCAGATTCAGGAGAAAAGGCCGGGATTTTGCTCCACCCAGCGATAGAGATCGGCAATGCCCTGGGCCGGAGCGACGGCCGGTGCCCAGCCGAGCCGTTCTGCCGCCTTATCAATCCCTGCGACAAATACGCGTTGGTCACCCGGCCGCCAGGGACCGTAGGTCACAGGCAGCGGCTGACCCTTGAGCGAAGCGAGGAGCGGGCCGAACTCACTCCAGACGGAAAGGGTGTTATCAGGGCCACCACCGATGTTGAAGGCGTGGCCGGAGACTTCACCGATGCGCTCAATAGCCAGTTCGTAAGCGCGGATCAGGTCGGTTACGTGGAGAAGGTCGCGAACCTGTTTGCCATCGCCAAAGATGGTGATCGGGCGATCATAGACGGCGGCAATGACAAAATGCGCCACCCACCCCTGGTCTTCAACCCCAAATTGCCGCCGCCCATAGATGCACGATTGCCGGAAGACGACGGTTTTCAGGCCATAGATGCGGGCATAGTCCAGCGTATACTGGTCACCCGCTCCTTTGGAACAACCATACGGCGAGTGGAAATCAAGGGGAAAGGTTTCGGGAATACCCCGCTCATAATCGGCATAGGCGTAGCCGTTTTCCTTCTCGACTACACCCACCTCTTCCATGCCCCCGTACACCTTGTTGGTAGAGGCATAGATGAACACTGCTTCAGGGGCATGCAGGCGCGTGGCTTCCAGCGCGTTAAAGGTGCCCAGGGCGTTAATCGTGAAATCTTCGCGCGGATCCTGGACGGAGGTGGTGACGGCGACCTGGCTGGCCAGATGCAGCACGACATCAGCACCGTGGACCACGTCATTGAGAGCGTGCTCGTCGCGTACGTCCCCCTGGACGAAAGTGAGGTTGTCCGGATGGTGCTGACGCAGCCACTCCAGGTTGGCAGGCGTTCCCACTCGCGAAAGGTTGTCGAACACAACCACGTCATGTCCCTGGCGTAAAAAGTGATCGGCACTATTGCAGCCGATGAAACCGGCGCCGCCGGTAATTGTGATTCTCATAGGTTTCCTTACTCAGTAAAGGTCCACGAACAGAGCTGTATAAATAAACGTCTACAAATATATGGTCAAGAGGCAGAATACTGCAAGAGGACAGGCGGTTTCCAGACAATTATTTACATTGCGCCTTCCCGTGAATCAAGATACAGGCGAACTGTCTGCCTGCAGGCGCTGCCAGAGACGCCGGCGGGCCCGGCGCAACAGTTGGCGGTAGTCGTTCGCGTTCTCCCAGGACACAGTCATCAACAGCGCATCTTCGCCGGTGTCTTTGTAGTAGCCTTTGCGCCGGCCGACAACGGCGAAACCGTATTTGCGATAGAGGGCCTGCGCGACTTCATTGGTATTCCTGACTTCCAGGGTGGCCAGGGTTGCGCCGGCTGCCAGGCCATGGACCAGCAGTTGTAGTAACAGCAATTCGCCCAGACCGCGACCACGCCAGGGGGGCGCCACGGCAATAATGCTGATGTGGGCCTCGTCGGCCATCAACCAGTAACCGGCATAGCCAATCACCTCTGATGGCCGGCCGGATTCCGAATGGGTGAGCACAAAGTAAGTGGCCCGCTCGTTGCGCCTGATCTCGTGTTCGTATCCCTCCCGGGGCCACGCGGTGGGAAATGAGTGGGCCTCGATCTCCACCACGGCATCCAGATCTCCCGACTGCATGGGGCGCAAGCGGAACGGGGCAGGCGGGGAGAGGAGCGAGATAGGGGCGCGTAAATCAAAATTATCCATAGGCCAAGCGAAAGGAGATGGCAAGCGGGTAACTAAGGTTCGCGCAGGTAGAGCGGGGTTAGCTGGGCCGGATCGTCCACATCCCCCCGGCGCAGGCGGTGCCAGCCAAGGTCGGCGAGGACGCCTGCCCGGCGGACGCGGGCCGGGGCGTCCACCGCCCGGTAACCCTTTCCCGCCGCGCGGATCTGCTTGAGGGCCGCCGGTGACAATTCACCGGCAATCATCACAGGCGGTTCCAACCGTTCTAAGAGGGCTTCCCACGTCTCATTAACCGGTCCCTCGGAGGTGGCCCACCCGCCACGTTTCTGCCAGTGGTAGACGGCCGTGGTAATCCGCGTCCGCCCGGCTTCGGCCACCACCACCAATTCTCCGTCGCAATGTGGTACGGCCGCGGCCACAATTTCCAGGGTGGGCACGCCGACCAGAGGTATCTGCTGGGCCAGCACCAACCCCTTGGCAAAGCCCAAACCAATGCGTAAGCCGGTATACGAACCCGGCCCCAGGGCGACAGCGACACCTTTAAGATCCTCGGCGGTTATTCCGGCGCGGGCCAGCATCTGGTGGACGGCCGGGGCAACTTCGACCGTCTGGGTATTGTGGGAGCGCCAGCCATGCTCGGCAACGACGGTCGTGCCGTCATGCAAAGCCAGGCCGGTCCAGCGAGTGGCAGTGTCCAGGGCTAATAGCATAGATTGATTGGAGATGAGAGGGTGACGGCTATTGTCACCCTCTCATCTCCAGTCCCTACTTGATTCCAAAGGCATTTCGTTTAAAGGCGTTCAGCAGTTCGGTTGAACGTTGGCCCGACGCAGTCATGCGCACACCGCGCCGCGTTTCATTGACGTAACGCAAGGCGATCCACAGCCGGTCCTCCGGCATAAACTCCTCACACCGTTCGGGCCATTCGACCATCACCGTGCGCTGGCCATCGAAGATATCCTCTAAGCCGGCGGTGACGATATCTCCATAGCCAGAGAGCCGGTAGCAGTCGACGTGATAAAGAATACGGCCGTCGCCGAGGCGCGCGTATTCATTGACAACGGTAAAGGTAGGGCTGGTGATCCGGGCCGCCGTTCCCCAGCCGCGACCGATGCCGCGGGCGAGTGTCGTCTTGCCGGCACCCAGGTCACCTGCCAGACAAATGCAATCGGCCGGATCCAGCAATTCGCCCAGCCGAACGCCCAGCCGCACCGTTTGGTCGGCACTGGTACTGAAGAAGTCCAGACTGCGTTCATCCAGGATAGCCATATGCCCTTATTATACCCTCTCTCTCCGATCATGGTATTATTACGAAGCAACGAGGAGAGGACACATGCGTTTTCTAGTCATATCGGACATACATGCTAATCTGGCTGCGTTGGAAGCGGTCCTGGCGGATGCCGAAGGAGAATGGGAGCAGATCTGGTGCCTGGGCGACGTTGTGGGCTACGGGCCGGATCCCAATGAGTGCGCCGCATTGTTGCAGGAGCATGACCATCTCACCCTCAGTGGCAACCACGATTGGGCGGTACTGGGCAAACTGGATATCAACGCCTTTAATACGGAGGCGCGGGCGGCCATCCAATGGACACAGGAAACGATCACGGAGGAGACGCGCCAATTTCTTACGGAGCTGCCGCCACAACAGGTGGTGCCACCGTTGGCCCTGGTCCACGGCAGCCTGCGCCAGCCGATCTGGGAATATATCCTCGACCGCCGCACGGCAGCCTTGAATTTTGCCGAGATGGAAGGGGAAACTCCTTATTGCCTGGTAGGACACACGCATATGGCCGTGCTCTTTGTAGAGGAGACGGAGGGAACGGTAGACGCGCTGGCACCAGATTATGGGAAGCCGGTTGCGCTCGGCGAGCAACGCCTGATCATTAATCCGGGCAGCGTCGGGCAACCCCGCGATTCGGATCCACGGGCAGCGTACGCCTTGCTGGACATGGAGGCGATGACGTTGGAACACCGGCGCGTCGTTTATCCCATTGGCCAGACCCAGGAACGTATGCGCAGGCATAACTTGCCTGCGCGCTTGATTAAACGTCTGGAGCACGGCTGGTAGATCTGGCGGAACTTTTCTACCCCTGCACGCGTCTCCTCTATAGAGACTGCATGACAGAGATGAAGTGATATTGAGGTGAAAGATGCTAACAAGACAACGGACTGTCCTGTTCCTATTGAGTGTATTCCTGCTGGTTGCCTGCGGCGGCATGGCAGCAGAGGAATCGACGGCAGATAGGGCAGGCGCGGCAGAAGCGCCAATGGAAGGGGATGATGCCGGCGGGAATTTCTACGCGAGCGGAGAAGCTGCCCAGGTTGATATCCAGGAACAGTTAATCATTCGCACAGGTGAGCTGGCCATTGTAGTGGAAGATACGGAAGCGAGCCTCGACGCCATCACGGCCCTGGCGGAAGGGGAAGGAGGCTGGGTAGTCAGCAGCAACGTCTACCGCCGCAGCGATGATGCTTTCTCCGGGACGATCACGGTCCGCGTACCGGTGGATCGCTTTGGCGAAACGTTGAAGGCAATTCAGGAGATGGCCCTGGAAGTGGAGCAGGTCTCGCAGGAAAGCCAGGATGTGACCGAGGAATACGTCGATTTGAGCGCCCGGCTAAAAAACCTGGAAGCCACGGCAGAGCGGGTGCAGGGTTTCCTGGAGGAAGCGGATGACACGGAGGAAGCGCTGGCCGTTAACCAGGAATTAAGCCGGTTGGAGAGTGAGATCGAATCGCTGAAGGGACGGATCCAATACCTGGAGCAATCGGCCGCTTTCTCGACTATCACAGTGAACCTGACCCCGGACGAGTTGAGCCAGCCGATCGAGGTTGGGGGCTGGCGTCCGGAAGGCGTCGCCAGAGATGCGCTAGAGACCCTTATTGACGGCCTCCAACTGCTGGGGACTGTTATCATCTGGGTTGCGATTGTGCTCCTGCCACTGGCTCTCATTGTGCTGCTCCCCCTCATCGGGATCGGCCTCTTTATCCGGAGGCGGCGACGAAGGACGGTCGCGAGCGCCGAGGAGTAAGGACCGGCCATGGGAAAACGGGGGTGGCTGGCAGCAACCCAGACGATTGATCATGATCCGACTCACCCCTCCGCCTTGATCTTGCCGGTTGTCAGTTGATAGTTGTCGGCCGACAACT
>Ga0207752_1000342_pt1 | contig 21994 bp, 16 predicted proteins | sample Pon2CUnioCityCA_6_FD_187272 | JGI IMG/M metagenome (GOLD analysis project Ga0207752, IMG submission 187272) | Marine sediment microbial community from Union City, CA, USA - Pond 2C Sediment 2 (SPAdes) | ecosystem: Environmental > Aquatic > Marine > Intertidal zone > Salt pond sediment ...
TGTTTTGCTCGATATTATGTTGCCGGGTATGGATGGCATCGAAGTATGCCGGCGCCTGCGCTCTGCCAGCGATGTGCCAATCCTGATGCTGACCGCCAAGGAAGCGATTGAAGATCGGGTTGCGGGCCTGGATGCCGGCGCTGACGATTACCTGGTTAAACCGTTTGCCTTTGACGAGTTGTTGGCGCGCGTTCGCGCTTTGCTGCGGCGGGCCCAACCGTCCCAGCCTCAGGTTTATCGTTTTGCAGATCTGGAATTGGACACCGGCACCCGTCGCGGTCGCCGGGGCGATGAGATCTTTGACCTGACGGCCAAGGAGTATGAGCTCCTCGAGTTGTTTATGCGCCACCCGCGCCAGGTACTGACCCGAGAAGTGATCTTCGACCGCGTCTGGAACTATGATTTCGGCGGCGAAAGCAATATCATCGAAGTCTACGTTCGCTACTTGCGCCAGAAAACTGAAGTCGGAGATCGGCCGCGCCTGATTCACACTGTGCGCGGAGTAGGTTACGTCCTGCGCGAAGAGTAGTGTTCTGTGTCTGTTCGCGACCGGTTAACCCTCATCTACACTGCCATTTTTGCAGTGGCCTTTGTGCCCATCCTCTTGATGGTCTATGAGCTACCGCGTGTCTTTCTTCTCCCAGAAATTGATGCCGATCTAGAAACGCAGGCGGAGGAGATTGTGGCGGAGATGCGGGTCTATAGCCAGCGCGACGTGTTGATGGTATTCCTGCCCCCCCAGGATGGGAACGTATTCCGGCGGGCCAACACCTTCGTTATGGTAGTCAACAGGGATGGCCGTTCTCTGGCCCGGTCATCTAATCTGGAAGATTTCAGCGGCGCACTGGATGCTGAGGCGCTGCAGAGTGCGGAGGAGCAGGTCCGCTCGGTCCAACACAATGGACAGACGTTACGGGTGCTCTCCGTGCCCATCCGGGTTGAATCGGGGGAAGGCGGCGAAATTGGCGGATATTTACAGGTCGCCCGCACGATTGACGACTATACCGTATTCACTCGTCTATCGGGAATTGCCGCCTTGTTCGGGCTTGCCGCCATCACCGGTTCGGCGTTTCTGGCTACGCTCATTTCTCCTCGTCTCTTCCGGCCGCTTGAACGGATTGCCACGCTGGCAACCCAGATCAGCCGTGCCGACGATTTGAGCTATCGCCTGCCCGATACGGGACGAGATGATGAAATCGGCAAGTTAACCATGGCCCTCAACCAGACCCTGGCCCGCCTCGAAACCTTGTTCCGCACCCAACAACGCTTCCTCGCCGATGTCTCTCATGAATTACGGACGCCGCTGACCACCATCCGCGGGAATATGGACCTGATGCGGCGTATGGGCGGCGCCGACCCAGAAGCGTTGGACGATATCCAGGCGGAACTGGAACGGATGACGCGGCTGGTGAACGATCTGCTTCTGTTGGCTCGGGCCGACGTGGGCAGTCTGCCCATCGAACGGAAACGGGTTGCCCTGGACACCGTGATCCTGGATGTCTTTCGCCAGCTCAGTCTGCTCGATCCCCCGGTAGAAGTGCGCCTGGAAGAGGTCGACCAGGTGGCTGTCCTTGGGGATGCAGATCGACTCAAACAGCTAATTCTGAATCTGGCCGACAATGCCATTAAATATACGCCGCCGGGTGGTCGCGTGTGCCTGCGCCTTTTCAAGAGTGAAACAGAAGCTCACGTGGAAATCGCCGACACCGGGATCGGCATTCCCGAAGAAGATTTGCCCTATATTTTTGATCGCTTTTATCGGGTGGATAAGGCGCGTACCAGAGCCCATGGCGGCTCCGGTCTGGGCCTCTCAATCGTCAAGTGGATTGTCGACGTGCATGGTGGGGATATTTATGCGACCAGCGAGGTCGGAGAAGGGACCACCTTTCACGTCACGCTGCCCTTGCTGGGTGAGGGGGAGGGAGATAATGCACCCTGGCAGCGAACGGCTCCCCCTCCTCTGGTTGAATCGTGATCCACTATGCCTGGATTCCCTCTGTCTCTGCCGGCTCCCGCCGGGACCGGCATCAGGCTTCCTCGCGGCGCACCAGCAGGAATATACCCAGCAGGATGAGGGCCAGTGGCCAGAAGATCGATCCGTCAATCCAGCCGAGATTCTCAAAAAGGAAATAGATGCCCATTCCAATCAATAGGACCGCGGCATAAAGCGGTCCCTGCGGATGCCGGCGGGCCCGATTGACGCCGGAAGAAACCGTCTCCCCCAGATTTTCCAGATTCTTCTCAACCGCTTGCGCGTGGGGTAGGTCCACATCCGACTCGCTGGGCATGATAATCGTCAGGATCAGGTAGAGAGGCACGCCTACCCCTCCGGCCGGGACCAGTAGTAAAAAAGCCAGCCGGATCAGTACTGAGTCGACGCCCAGGTAGGCGGCGATACCACCACATACCCCGGCAATTATCCGATCACCTTCGCTACGCATCAATCTAGGTTCCATGTGACGCTCTCCTTGATTCAAGTCGCTCGGGGGCAGCTATTGCCCTTCTCCGGTTTCGCCTCCGGATCTCTGTCACTTCTATCCTGCTATACGCTCAGTTGCAGGGAAAGTTGCGCCGGGGAGGGCCGGGGAGGCAAGATGAGTACGATCTGAACACCCTTCTCTTAGATGGCTCACCGGTAGAATCCACCTCACTCTTGTGCTATACTCATTTGCTTGAGCGGTCCTTCCGTCAAGACAATGTGCGCGGAGACTGCCCGACATGGGAAAGAGAGTGGAGATTGGTGAGTTTACCTGTGACCTGGAAGCGACGGATGGCACGGGCCGTGCGTTGGCGCCCGGTTCAGTGGTTGATGCACCTGGGTATCCACGCCCTGGTACCCCGGCACCGGGTTGGTATCTCTCTGGTCCCGGTGGATGAGCAGGGACGTATTCTTTTGTTGCACCATGTTTTCCACCCATACGTACCCTGGGGGCTACCAGGTGGTTGGTTGAATAGAAATGAGAAGCCTGAGGCGTGTGCTTTGCGGGAGTTGCAGGAAGAAACCGGGTTAGTTGCCCGGCTCGGCCCGGTTGTGCATTTAATCCGGGAAGAAGTGCCTCCGCACGTGAATGTAGCGTATCTGGGTTACGTAGAACCGGCACCAATGACCTTAAGTGCCGAGATCCTGGAGGCTGGCTGGTTCAGTCCCGATGCCTTACCGAAGCCTCTATTTCCTTTTACCCGCGATGCCATTGCGGCTGCGCTGCAGCTACGCACCTGGCAGTCAGCGTAAGCGAAGAGACGAGATAGTCGAGAATAAGCTTCTCGACCCAGTAGGAGTATGAATTCAAGAACAACACCTGGATTAGGACAGTGGCTGGTGATGACGGCTATCGTCGCCAGTGTCGTCTTCCTGCTATACCGCATTTACCAGTACGGCACTTTTCGCCAGTATATGCCGGCCGGCCTGACCGTCGCCGGTGTTAACGTCGGTGGATTGGCCCGGGACGAGGCGGGAGAGCTGATCCGGAGTCGCTACCAGGCGGATGTTGTGATTTACCATGGCGAAGAGTCGGTGGCTATTAACCCCGCTGACGATGCCGAGTTTAAGCTAGAGCTGGAGTCGATGCTTCGTCAGGCCGATTACCAGCGCGATCAGCAGGATTTCTGGGCCGGTTTCTGGGGCTTTCTTTGGAACCGGCCGGTCGAAGTTGAGATGGTCGAGCTACAGGCAACCCACGATCCTGAACAGTTGCGCCGGACGCTGGAAACAATAGCAAGCAGCTTCGACCAGCCGGCACAGCCACCACAACCGGTTCCCGCCTCGCTCAGCTTCCAATATGGCGAGCCGGGTGTGCAGACGAATATCAGCGCCAGTATAGGCGAAGTGGTTTCGGCCCTTTACCGGCCTACCGGGCGCGAAGCACACCTTACCCTGGGCCCGGTTCAGCCGGAACGACCTGATATGAATTTACTGGCCCGCCTGTTGGTTAACCATCTAGACAACAATCGCTTCGACGGCGTCGCCAGTATTTTCATTATGGATCTTGCGTCTGCTCAGGAAGTGCGGATTGAGGCCAAGGCAGCGATGTCCGGCATCGACTTACTCAGGGTACCGGTAGCCCTCGATGCTTACCGCTTCATTGACGGCCCGCCCACGCTAACGCAGCGCCGGCTGATCAGCGAGACCTTGTTGACCGCCGAGAGCAATGGGCCTATCTCCTTGCTCAACGTTGTGGCGGGCCAGGATAATCCCTATCAGGGAGCCAAGATCGTCACCGAATCGATGTGGCGTCTGGGACTGAAGAACACTTTCGTCGCGATTCCTTTCGGTGCTCCCCTGGTGCCCGGTCGCCAGACGTATGAGACCCCGGCTAACTCGATCGGCGATGGCCTGACCAACCCCGATACGGCCATGCAGACCACGGCTGAAGATATGGGCGCATTACTGGCCATGCTCTACTACTGTGCGCAGAACGGCGGTGGACCGCTGCGAGCGGCCTATCCAGATTCGATTACGCAGGCGGAGTGCCAGCAGATTCTGGAAATGATGCAGCAGAACAAGATCGGTAGCCTGATCGAAGAAGGGGTCCCGGCCGAAGTGGCGATCGCCCACCGTCATGGTTGGGTTGGCGACACTCACGCCGATGCGGGTATTGTTTACTCCCCCGGTGGCGATTACATCCTCGTTCAGATCTTTTACCATGAGGATTGGCTGCCGTGGGAGGAAAGCTCGCCGTTGATCGCAGACATTTCCCGCGCTACCTATAATTACTTTAACTTTGATGATCCCTACTTAGATAGTTCGAGGGTCAATTGAACCGCAAATCTTCTTTTGGTAGCCAGATAAAGGGCGCCCTCCTTCTCCTGCTTTTTGTGGGTGGGTTCTTCTTTATCCTTTACCAGCTTTTCCAGTATCAATCATCGCGGCGGACCTTTCCGGCTGATATGACGATTGCCGGAATAGACGTCGGCGGGCTGGCGCCGGCCGAGGCAGGCGAACTGCTGCGCGAGAGCTATCTGCAGCCGGTTGTCCTTTACCACGGCGAGGAACAGATCGAACTCGATCCGGCCGATGTCGGGTTTAATCTGGAAATTGAGGCGATGGTGGCTGCGGCCGAAAAGGCGCAGGCTGAACAGAATTACTGGCTGGGCTTTACCTATTACCTTACCGGTTGGACCTGGCGGCCCATTATCGTGCCGCTGCAGGCCGGGTACGATCCCGCTCTCCTGGAAGAGATGCTGGTTACCATTTCCGGATTCCTGGATGAACCGGCCCAGCCGCCCCAGATCCTCTCGGACAGCGGCCTGTTTGAGCAGGGTAGTGCCGGCTTCACCACCGATATTGAGGCGAGCATGGAGCTGGTCGAGGCCGCTCTCTACCGGCCGGAAGACCGGGTGGCTCATCTGGCCATCATTCAGCAGGAAGCGCCCGAACTCAATTTCCAGTTGTTGGAGGACGTCATCCGGGGCAAGCTGGCAACCTTTGAGGGAATGGGCAGTGTGTTTATTATGGATCTGCAGACCGGTGAGGAGATTAATATCAATGGCGATCTTGCCCTCTCCGGTCTCAGCATTCTCAAAATCCCCATCTTCGTCGAGGCCTATCGCCACCTGCAGCTCCCCCTTAGCGATTATGAGGAACAGCTCTTTTACGAAACAGCCGTCCACTCCAGCAACTACTCGGCTAATTTACTTTTGAATCTCGTGGCTGGAGAACCAAACACCTATGCCGGCACAGAAGTTCTTAATGAATCGATGTGGAAACTGGGATTAGCCAACACCTTTATGGCTGTGCCCTATGATGCAACGCCCCCGGATTACTGGCAAAGCACTTACGTCACGCCGGCCAACTCCGATCCTGATTTGCCCACGCAGCCCGACCCCACGCGCCAGACGACGGCAGCGGAGATGGGGACCTTGCTGGCTATGGTTTACCATTGTGCCTACAACGGCGGCGGCACCCTGATGGCCGTTTATCCCGGCGAATATACACCGGAAGAGTGCAAGAAGCTCCTGGATTTGATGGTTCTGAATGAAGAAGGAAACCTGATTCGCTTCGGTGTGCCCAACGACGTGCCGGTTTCCCACAAGCATGGCTGGATCCCCGACACCCATGGCGACGCCGGCATCGTCTTCTCGCCCGGGGGCGATTACGTAATCGTCGAATACCTGCACTATCCCGGGGAGTGGCTCCAATCAGACATCAGCTTCCCCATCCTGCGAGAGATCTCGCGCGCAGTGTACAACTATTTTAACTTTGACGATCCCTACCTGGGCGATGCGCTGACCGAGGGAGAACGCTTCGAGGAAGAGGAGGAGGCGCATCATGAAGAACAGGGACTCCCGGAAACGGCACCCGGCGAAGCGACGCCGACGGCAGAGCCCACCACGGCCGCCGATCAGGCCACCGGTCCCGGCATGGAATCCGGCCAGTAAGGGAAACGGTATCTGGGGGGTGGAGCAACCGTAACAGATAGTTAACATCTCTAATCGCCCACCGCAAACAAGGAGGTCCTCATGGAATATCGTCGTCTCGGCCGCACCGGCCTTAAAGTATCTACTGTCTGTCTGGGAACGATGCAATTTGGATGGAGCACCGGCGAGGAGAACGCGCACCGGATCATGAGTGAGGCCATCGATCTCGGCTGTAACTTCTTCGATACGGCCGACGTCTACTCCAGATGGGCGGACAATAATCCGGGCGGCGTTGCCGAACAAATAATCGGCAACTGGCTGCAGAAAGCAGACGTGCGCCGCGAAGATCTGATTATCGCCACCAAGGTCCGGGGCCAGATGAGCGACGCCGTCACCGACCAGGGACTCTCCCGCCACCACATCATGAATGCGGTGGAGAATAGTCTGCGCCGCCTCCAGACCGATTATATCGACCTCTACCAGGTTCACTCGTATGACGAGGAAACACCGCTGGAGGAGACACTGCGGGCGCTCGATGACCTGGTGCGTATGGGCAAAGTGCGCTACGTGGGAGCGTCTAATTACCCGGCCTGGCGCCTGGCCAAAGCCCTCTGGGTAAGCGATGTGCATGACCTGGTACGCTATGAAACATTACAACCACACTACAACCTGGTCCACCGTGCGGAATTTGAGCGCGAGCTGCAGCCCCTCTGCCTCGATCAGGAAATCGGCGCGATCCCTTACAGCCCATTGGCCGCCGGATTTCTCACCGGCAAGTACCGCCGGGACCAGGCGCTCCCCGAGTCGGAGCGGGCCGGCGGGATCCAGCGACGCTATATGAATGACCGGGGCTTTGATGCGGTCGAAAAGCTGGAGACAGTGGCCGAGGCGCATGGGGCGACGATTCCGCAGACGGCCATTGCCTGGGTTCTGGCCAACCCGGCCGTGGACGCCGCCATTATCGGCGCCAATAGTGTCGAGCAGTTAAAGGATACCATTAAAGGTGCGGAGATGGTCCTCTCGGAGGCAGAGAAGGAAGCCCTGGACGAAGCGACAGCCTGGCAAGAAGATTGAATGGCGAACCTCCGGCAGGTTGGTTGTGTCAGACGGACAGCTCCTGTCGGTCACCTGCGGGAGGTTGTTCAGCAACATCATTTACCATGTACTGGCTAATCCCCAATCGTGAGCGTAGCCAATCTCTAGTCGCCAGTCGCCAACATCTCGCGCACCAGCGGGATGGCCTCCCGTTCATACAGTAACCAGCGGGCCAGCTCGTCGTGGGGCAGGTTGCGGCGCCACTGGCGGAAGGTGCTCAGGGGGAGATCGCGGAAGAAGAGGACGACAACGACCGGCCGCTCAGCATCCCACGGCTGCGCATAGTAGGCGACGGTCAGGATGCCGGGCAGTGATCCGCCCTTGTAACCGAGCCAGGCCAGCGTTCGCTGGTTGACGTCGAAGAAGGTAGGCCACTCCAGGTAGCGGCGGATGCGCACGCTCTGCTCCCAGGGTCCTAACTCATTCTCGGCAATCTGGGCCATCAGCGCAGCGTAATCCCCGGCACTGGCCTGGGCATTCAGTTCCTCTGAAAAATACGCCTGGGTTTCCAACGAAGGCCGGCGCTCGCGCCCGCGCCAGCCACTGGTGACGCTTTCACCGGCCACGTAAGCTTCTGTCACCGCCCACACATCCCGGCTGTAACTGGCCGGATCTTCCAGGTACGCTTCTACCTCCGCGATGGCGTCCCCGGTGCCCATGAGCAGGAACTGGCCGAGGAAGGGGCAGGGGGCCGTGTGGCTGGACATGCCCAGGTCCAGGATCGTCTCTTCGAGCCGTTCCTGTCCCAGGAGCTGGTGCAGGTAGTCGGTGGCCGCGTTGGAGCTGAACTCGATCATCATGCGGGGGACCATCTCCAGGGGCACGGACGGGGGGTCGCCTGAAACCAGGCCCTCGGCACGCAAGGCCTCCACCGCTTCCGGATGGGCATTCAAATCGGAGTTTCGCAGATAAAATTGTTCCATCTCTGCCAGGGGCACGGGCATTTGGGGATCTAACTCGCCGGCCTGTATCGCCTCGGCATAAGCAATCAGGTGGACAATCTTGACCACCGACGCCAGCGGCATGGGTATCTGTGCGTTAAGGAAAAGGCCTGCTTCTTCCTGCCCAACTTCGTAAGCAACCAACCCTACCGCTTCCGGCGCTTCCAGGATGCGGGCCAGCGCCGGCCGGGCCGCTTCCGGAATTGCCTCCAGGGACTGGGTGCCGTCCAGGTTCAATGTCTCCACCGGGCTCGAGGCGGGTAGCACGGGCAACAACACACCGCAGCGTGCTTCTTCTCCGGCCGGGAAGGGGCCCCGGTCGGGACCCGGTTCGGGCGTCTCCCTGGCGACCATCGTAGCCGTCGGCGCGGCGGGAACGGTGGCCGTGGGCGCCAGTTTCTCTGTTGCCACCGGCGTGGCCGGCGCCGGTTCAGGCCGCCCCGGTGTTAGGGTGACCCTCGCTGTTGCTGGCGGCAAGCCCGGCAACGCCCGTTCGCCACAACCCGCCAGCAGCAACACAACCCCCAGGAGGACGAAACGGATTCTACTCATCGGTCGCCTCAGCCTCGACACCCCAGATCCTGGCCGTTCCGTCTCCACTACCCGAGGCAATCCTGTCTCCGGCCGGTGACCAGGCAACGTCCCACACGGCGTAGCGGTGTCCCTGGAGGGTAGTGATCGCTTCCTGGGCTTCCGCGCCCCACAGGCGGACGCTTCCGTCAAAGCCCCCCGAAGCCAGGAGCCCGCCGGCAGGCGCCCACGCTATTGCCTCCACCTGGCCGCTATGTCCGCTAAGGGTACCCACCTCTTGTCCGTTGCTCGCGTCCCAGAGCCAGAGCAATCCGTTGTTACTGCCCGTTGCCAGCAGTTCCCCACCGGGCGACCAGGCGGCGGTAAGCACACTGTCACTGTGTTCCAGGGTAAATAGCCGTTCGCGGGATGTTACGTCCCAGACGTGGGCCATGCCTTCGTCACCGGCAGCCAGCAGTCGCTGCCCGTTGGGTGACCAGGCCACGCCATTGACCGCCGCGGGGTGGGAGAGCGCGGCCACTTCCACGCTTCCGGCGACGTCCCAGATGCGGACTACCCCGTCATTGCCTGCCGAGGCCAGCAACTCCTCTCCCGGTGACCAGGCGAGGTGATTGACAATCGCCCCATGGCGCAGGGTGGTCTCCGTGGTGGCCGAGGGCACATCCCACAGGCGAATCTGTCCGTTAAAATCGGCCGAGGCCAGGCGCCCGCCGTTTCCTGCCCAGGCAACACTACTTACCCAGGCACTATGTCCGTGCAAGGTAGCGACCTCTTCGCCATCCTCAATTTGCCAGATATGGACGGCGTAATCACTGCTCCCGGCTGCTATCCGGTCGCCGTCAGGCGACCAGGCCACGCTGTTCACCGGTGCGCTGTGGACGACCGTCGACGCCAGCGCTTCACCGCTCGCCGCGTCCCACAGGCGCAGGGTGCCGTCCTCCCCGGCCGAGAGCAGCGTGCGGCCCTCGTCCAGCCAGAGGACGCCGCTGACCATCCCCTGGTGCCCGTCAAAGCGGTGTTGTTCGTTGCCGGTGGCCACATCCCATACCCGAACGCTTCCGTCCTGCCCGGCCGATGCCAGGCGCGTCCCATCGGCGGTCCACCCAAGGTCCAGGACGAACCCCCGGTGCCCGCTGAGCGTGCGCTCGGCGCTACCCAGCTCGCTGTCCCACACCCGTATCGTGCCGTCAGCGCCGGCCGAAGCCAGCAGTGGCCGGCCGGGCGCCCACGCAACCTGGAAGACGATGCCACTGTGCCCGCTCAATTCCCGGAGGAGCGTGCCGTTGCTGCTGTTCCAGACGTAGACGACGCCACCGTTGCCCGCCCCGGCCAGCCGGGCGCCATCGGCAGACCAGGCCACGCTGCGCACCGCTGCCTGCGGGCCATTCAGGGTATAGGCTTCATCGCCGCTGCTGAGCTCCCAGACGCGTACCGCCTGGTCGTTGCCTCCGGAAGCAAGCCGTTCTCCCCCGGGGGCCCAGGCCACGGTGCGCACCCAACCCTCGTGTCCGGCCAGGCGCGTGGCGACTTCTCCTGTGGTGACGTCCCAAAGGAGGATGGTGCCGTCGTCGCTGGCTGAAGCCAGTTGCCGGCCGTCCGGTGCCCAGGCCACGCCCCGGAGGGAACGGGTATGGCCGTCAAAATGGGAGAGGAGCTGTGGCGGGCCATCCTCGCTCAGCGCATAGAGCCAGACCCCCGTTCCCCCGGCGACGGCCAGCCGCTCCCCCGCCGGTGCCAGGGCCATGGCCGTGATGGTTCCCCGCCCTAACTGCGCTAACTGGCGCGCATCCTGGGCATTGGCCAGGGCCCGCACCGTGACCGGCGTAATCGGGGGCGCGGGGATTGGTGTGGCTGTGATCGTGTCCGTCACGGTAACGGCGCTGCTCGTGCCGGCTACCAGGGAAGGCACTGCGACGGGGGGTGCCGGCGGCGGGGTGGGCGTCGCGTTTGCCTGCCCGAGCCAGTAGCCGGCGGCAGCCAGGCAGGCCAGCAGGAGCACAATGAGGAGGGCGGCGACGCCGAGGGGCCAGCGCCGGCTCCGGGGGGCCGGGCCGGGGGCAGGTGGGGTAGGAGCCGGCCGGCGGTCTACCGCCGTTGCCGTCCGGGCGATGCCGGCCACCGCCTCCGCCAGCGCCCCGGCCGTGGCGAAGCGGTTTTCGGGCCGTTTCGCCAATGCTTTGCGCATGATGCCCTCCAGGGGTGGCGGGAGATCCGGCCGGATGCGCAGGATGCTGGGAATCGGGTCGGTGACGTGTTTCACTGCCAGCCCGACCGGCGTCTCTGCCCGGTAGGGAGGGTGACCGGCGAGCATTTCGAAAAGAATAGTACCCAACCCGTATACGTCGCTGCGCCGGTCCAGGCTCGTCTCCCCCTGGGCCTGTTCCGGGCTCATGTAGGCCGGCGTGCCGATAACGTCGCTGCCGGTCAGTTCGCCGCTTTCGGCCGCGAGTTTGACGATGCCGAAGTCGGTCAGATAGGCTTCGCCGAACTGGTCAAAGAGAATGTTGCCCGGTTTCAGATCGCGGTGGACGATGCCCACGGCATGGGCGCGATCCAGGGCCGCGGCGACTCGCGTTACAATCTGGTTCGCCTCGGCCAGTTCCAGCGCTCCCCTCTCCAGGTGCGTGGCCAGGGATCCACCCGCCATATAGCGCATTACCAGATAGGGTTGTCCGTCCTCCTCGCCGAAATCGTAGACGGAGACGATGGCCGGATGCTCCAGCGCAGCGACCGTTCGCGCCTCGCGCTCGAAGCGGGCACGAAAGGTCGGATCATGCTGCAACGCCCGGGGCAGCACTTTGACGGCAACGTCCCGGTCGAAACGGGGATCATGGGCCAGATAGACGGTGGCCATGCCGCCGCGACCCAGTTCTCGCTCAATCTCGTAACGACCGATCTTCTGTCGTGTCATGCTGGGCTTCGAGTCAGGGACAAGGGATCAGGGGTGGGGTTAATCAATCAATCAGGTGTAGCCTCTTCTTCACCGGCTTCAACCTGGACGACGACGACGCCGATGTTATCCTGCCCGCCCTGCTCGTTGGCGGCAGCAATCAACTTTTCTACCGCCTCTCGCGGATCTTCGGAGTTGCGCACGTAAGCGGTCAGGGCCTCGTCGTCCTGGATCATCTCCCACAAGCCATCGCTGCAGAGGAGCAAGCGATCGCCGGCTTCCAGCTCTAACATCCAGCTATCGACCTCTATTTCCGGTCTATGGCCAAGGGAGCGGGTGATGACGTTGCGCCGTGGATGCGTGTAAATATCCTGGGGGTCAATCTGACCGTCACGCACCAGACGGGCCACGTAAGAGTGATCTTCCGTCAGTTGCCTGAGGGTGCCATTGCGTAATAGATAGGTGCGACTATCGCCCACATTGGCAACGACTGCCTGATTGCCCTGCAGCAGGGCACAGGTAAGGGTCGTTCCCAGGTTGCCCGCCTCGACGGGATTAGCGCGGGCATACTCATAGATGACGATGTTCACGCGCTTGATCGCCCGGATCACCCATTCTTGTGCTTGCTGGCCCGGCTCCCTGGGGAATTCGGCATTAATTGCCGGCAGCGAAGGTTCTGTATCCTCATCGTCGGGGGAGCGCAAGAGCCAGGCCAGCTCGCGCTCCATCGTGCTCACTGCCAGCCGGCTGGCCACTTCGCCGGCCTGGTGCCCGCCCATGCCGTCGGCGACCACGTAGAGCCCGGCTGCTTCGCCGTCGCCTGAGGGGCGGGCGAGAATCAGGGTGTTATCCTGGTTAACCTCATGGACCCGGCCGGGATCAATGCCGCCAGCCGCGCGAAAGTGCAGTGTGTTTGTCATAGAAATTCCGTGCGCTCAGATTGAGAGTAAAGCCGTCAGATTATACCGGTAAACGCCTGATCAGTACAGGCTCTCCGGGTCCTCGTAGGCCCGCCGGGTCACCTCGCGGGCGTGCTCTTCCTGGCGGCGGCGCTCCTCGCTATCCTCGGTTGTAGCGAGGATCATATCCCGCACCTCCTCGGGAGAATCGGCGAGCATCAACAGGTCGACGTCCTCCGGTGCAATCTTTCCTTGGGTCAACATCATCTCCCGCAGCCAGCGTAAAAGCCCGTCCCAATAGCTGGAATCGTAAAGGACGACGGGAAAGTCCTGAATCTTGCCGGTCTGGATCAGGGTGAGGGCTTCAAATAACTCGTCCATGGTGCCAAAGCCGCCGGGGAAGATAACGAAAGCCTGGGCGTATTTGACGAACATTGTCTTGCGCACGAAGAAGTAGTGGAAATCGATTGGGATCTCCACGTAGCGGTTGCTTCCCTGCTCAAAGGGCAATTCGATGTTGAGGCCGACCGACGGCGTTCCGGCCTGGATCGCTCCCCGGTTACCCGCTTTCATGATTCCCGGCCCGCCACCGGTGATGATGGCAAAACCGGCCTCCCCCAGCAGGCGGGCAACCTCTACCGCTGCCTGGTATTGGGGATGATCCGGCTTGACCCGCGCCGAGCCGAAGATAGTGACGGCCGGTCCCAGCTCGGAGAGGGTGTCAAAGCCGGCGACAAACTCACCCATAATGCGAAAGACGCGCCAGGGATCGGTTTCGGTGAAGGGCCTCGGCTCCCGGTGGGGTGGGTTGAGCAGCTTTTCGTCTTGAGTGGGTCTGCCCGCCGGGGGAGCGGCGGCCCGTCTAGAGATCTCGCGTGCTGAATCTCGTTCTTGATCTGCGCTCATTGGGTACTCCTATCTTTTATTTTTCTGTCAACCGGTGCGTTTCATGACGACCAGGGTGATGTCGTCAAATTGTGGGGTGTCGCCGGCATGGTCCCGGATCGCTTCGGTGATGGCGGCCATGATCCCGGCCGCATCCCGCTCCTGCGTGGCGGAGGCCACCAGCCGCAAGCGGTCCATGCCGAACTCGTCGTAATCCTCATTCATCGTTTCGGTAACCCCGTCGGTGTAGAAGAGTACGGCGTCGCCGGGCTCAAGCCGGACTGATTTCTGTTCGATGGAAACCTGTTCCAGAACGCCGAGGGCAATGCCATCTCCGGCGAGCAAGGTGTGCCGGCCACCGTGGTGCAGGAGTAAGGGCGGATTGTGGCCGGCGTTGCCATAGCTCAAGGTTCCGGTCTGCGGGTTCCAGATAGCGTAGAAGGTGGTGACGAAGAGATCGGAGGTGGTGTCGTTCCAGATGATGCGATTGGCGCGTTCCAGCGTCCCGGACGGCTCGTGCCGGTTGAGGGCAATGGTCCGGAGAATGGTGCGGCTCAGGGCCATAAAGAGGGCGGCCGGGACGCCTTTGTCGGCCACGTCGGCCACCACTATTCCCCAACGCCCATGGGGCAGTTCGAAGAAGTCGTAGAAATCGCCGCTGACCTGGCGCGCCGCCTGCCAGAAGCTGGCCACGCTGCAGCGGGGGATGTCGGGGTTGCCGGGGGGGATAAAGCTGGCCTGGATCTGGCGGGCCACGTCCAGTTCCTGTTCCAGCCGGCTCCGTTCGGCCGCTTCCTTGTAAAGCTGGTCGTTGACAACGGCAATGGCCGCCTGTTGGGCGATCCCGGTGAGGATGGACAGCCGGCGCCCGAGCAACGGCCGGTTATTGACCGAAGGGCCGACGACCAGCGCGCCGACCAGTTTGCTGCGCGCGTAGAGGGGGAGGGCATTCGCCGTCGGCGTTCCCATGACGTCGTGAAGCCAGGTCGGAAGCTGGATTTTGTATAAAGTGGTCGCGGGCGTGGGCAGGTTCACATTCTGCTGCTCCATCGCCGGTAGCTCGGAGGCGTCTATTTCAAATGATCTCAGCAATCCCCGGCCCATCTCGTCGAGACCATAGCTGGGCCCGGCGTAGAAGGTTTCCGTCTCCTCATCCCAGATCAGAATCAGGCAGGAGTCAACGCCGACCAGCATGGGAATAAAGCGCACAATTGTGTTCAGGATCTCGTTCAGGTCGATCAGGCTGTTGACGGCTTCTGCAACCTGGAGCAGGGCGGTATTGACCCAGGCTTCTTCCTGCTGGGCGATGTGTAGTTGTTCGCTCTCAATGGCCTGCGCTGTCTGGTTGGCGATATTGCGCAGCAATTCATCCTGCCGCTCATAAAATGTAGCCGAGATATGTCCCTCGATGGCAACGGGCGGTTGCTCCGGCTTATCGACCACCATGATTCCCACCATCCGCCCTTTGGCGATCAGGGGATAAAGAACCAGGGAAACGTTACCGGCGTGGGGGGCCAGCCAGGGCGGATGTTTTTGGGTTGGCAGGCGGGTCATCCCCACGTGGACGGCATCCAGGGGGGTCCAATCGCCGATAGCCAGCCGCGCGCTGTCGAAGCGTTCTTCCGCTTTCGCCGGCAGGCCGTAGATGGTCCCCCCTTCATAAACCTGCAAATCGGGGTCCCAGAGCAAGATGCCGCACTGGTCGACGCCGACGAGAAGGGGCGTCAGACGCGTGATCGCTTCCAGCAGCTCTTCCAGGTTGCCGCTCTGGCGGATGGCATCGGCAACCTGGAGCTGGGCAGTGGTCAGCCAGGCCTGCTCGCGCTGGGTGGCAAGCTGGCGCGTCTTGTGAATGGCGATGGCGATCTGGGCGGCCAGCGCTTCAAGCACTGCCTGTTCCTGCCGGCGAAAGACGGCCGCTTCTTCACTCTGCACGTCCAGCACGCCCAGCAGTTGCCCGTCGACGATCAGCGGGATGACTATCTCTGCTTTGGTGAGCATGTCCGGATCATCGCCGGTTACGGTATTGAGGAAACGCTCGTCGTCCAGCGTGTAGTTGGAGACGATGGTCTGCTCGCCGGCCACGGACGTGCCGATCAGGCCGATCTCCGGCGGAATCCGGATCTGCCCGGGCTCAATTTCGCGGATGCTGCTGGCCTGGATGACGGCTTCGCCGGTCTGGCTATCAATCCCAAAAATACTGACCGGGTGAAAACCAAAGGTCTTACACGTTAACTGGACGATCTGGGCGAATAGCTCGTCCAGATCCTGGATGGCGTTGACTTCCTGGGCGATTTGCCCGACCAGGGCCAGGTGGGCCGCCCGCGTACGCTCTTGCTGGAACAGTTCCGCATTGGCAATGGCGGCCGCGGCCTGGTTGGCGAGAATGGTAAGGCGGCGCAGGTCGTCATTGGTGAAGTGGCCCGGCTCCTGGCTCTGGGCGGCAAGGATACCCAGGGTTTGCTCGCCGCTGAGCATGGGGATGAACAGGCCGGAGCGGGGTGGCGCATCGCTGACGTAGCGGGGTTGGGCGGGGAGGGTGCCCAATTCCCGGCCGAAATCGCGGATGAGCAACGGTTGTTGTTTTTCGTAGACCCAGCCGACCAGCCCGCCATCTTCACCCAGGTCGAACGTCTCGGGTGGCCGGCGCTTGCCGTCTACCGTCCAGAAGATAATGTAATAGAAATCATCGCGAAAGAGCCCGATCTGGAAGGTGCGGGTATCGATCACCTTGCCGGCTTCTACTGCGATCAGTTCGCAGAGGGCATCGATGTCCAGTTGGGCGGCGACGATAGCCCGCCCCGCATCGCTCAGCGCTTCCAGTTCGCTTACCCGCTGCAACATCTCGGCCTGGCGCCCCCGGTAGCGCCGCCGGACGAGCAGGAGGAGCAGACCGACGAGGAAGAGGGCTAAGAGCAGCAGCGCAATGACCAGCGAAAAGGACGGCCCGCCAAGACCGTCCAGTTGGGGCGCTATGGATAAAGTGTGCATCACAGGGACGTGGCTGGCCAGGCAGGGGGACGTCAGGAAACGCCCTGTTGCCACTCGGCCTGGGCTGCCTGCTGGGTCGGGTACAGTTCAAAGACCTTGTCGAAACCCACCATCGAGAAAACCTGGTGGACCCGGGGTTGCAGGCCGAAAAGGTAAACGTTTCCACCTTCCTTCTTTGCCTTGCGCCAGGCGGTGACCAGGCAGCGCAATCCCCCGCTATTGATATAGCTGACTTCCGACATATCGACGATGAAGCGCTGGTAGCCCTCTTCCAGCAATGCATCCAGTTCCGCGTCCAGTTCTGGCGTCAGGTTTTGATCCAGACGACCTCTGACGCCTACCAGTTGTACGTCGCCGGGGAGCTCTTCATGCCAGATATCCATCATTGGGCCTTTTCCGGTAACTGTTTTTCCATGGTAAGTACGTTTCCTTTGCCTGCCTGGTAAGAGAAGTGGACTTCGTCCATCAGCTCGCGCATGAAGAAGACGCCAAGACCGCCGACCTGGATCTCAAACTCATTGCCGGGCGTCGGCGGTTCCGGGGGCATCGGCGGCGGCGGGATCTGGCCCGCATCGAAACGTTTCCCGTTGTCTTCGATGGAGATGACGAAGACGCGCTTTTTTACCTGCCAGCGGACGGTAATTTCGCCTTTAGCCTCGCCCCCGTAGGTGTGCTCGATGATATTGGTGCACGCTTCGTCGCAGGCGAGTTCGATCTGGAAAATTGAGTCCTCGCTAAATCCTGCCTGGCGGGCGCCCTTGCTGACGAAGGCGCACAGACGTTGGATCTCTGAATACCGGCCGGGAACGGTCAGGCTGTTCTCTCTTCCCATCTCAGTTGATCACGACTTTCCTTCCTTTACAGGGTTCCCGGGCTCTTTAGAAACTACCAACTGCCAGGGTAACGTCATCGTAGGTTTGAAAGAGAGCGTCCAGGCCGGCCAGGCTTAACACTTCGGCCACGCGTTCGGAGGGCAGGGCAATGACCACGTTGCCCCCTTTCTTCTTGCAGGTGCGCAGGGCGGAGACGAGGGCGCGCAGACCGGCGCTGCTCATATAGTTGACGCCGGAGAGGTCGAGCACGAGGTTATAGCGGCCCTGGTTCATCCGCTCTTCCAGTGCATTTTCTAGTTCAGGGCTGGTGTTACTGTCTACTCGCCCTTCGACGGTGATCAGATCTACCCGCTTCATCTCCTGGGTGTTGATGTCGACCATAATTTTCGTTATCTCCTTCCTTGATTGATAGTCCGGCGAAATTATACCATAAAATGAAATTGGGCATTAGTGAGGATTGGGGATTAGAGGTTGGAGATTGGAGATTGGTGGTGTGGGTAGTCTGTGGATGGGGTAAGAGATGGGTGCCGTAATTTGCGTTGTGGGCTCAAGCTGGCATTATGAGTTACAAAGATGTAGCGCATTTTGCTAAATTGCGCCGGGCTCAAGCTGGCAGCATGAGCTACAGAGAAGTAGCGCATTTTGGAAAATTGCGCTGTGCTCAAGCTGGCATTATGAGTTACAAAGGTGTAGCGCATTTTGCTAAATTGCGCCGGAATCAGGATAGCGGTTATGAAGCAGGACAGCAGGCGGGCAGAATTGACGCAGCAGTTGAAGGAGAAAGCACGGGCGCTGGGCTTCAGCATGGTCGGGGTCGTCGAGGCCCGGCCGAGCCCGCACCTGGAGGCCTACTTCCGCTGGCTGGCGCAGGAGTATCAGGGCACGATGGGCTGGATGGCCCGGCCGGACCGGCAGATCCGGCGCCGGGATCTGGACGTCATCTTGCCCGGCGTGCGCTCCCTGGTCAGCGTGGGCCTGGATTACCAGACGATTACCCTGCCCCCGGAGATTGCGGAGGATCCGGCTCGGGGACGGATCTCGAATTACGCGTGGGGAGTCGATTACCACGACCTGATGACGCCCCGGCTGCAAGAATTGGCGGCGTGGTTGCGGGCGGAAGCCGGCGGCGAGGTGGCGGACAAGGTGTACGTGGACACCGGGGCGATCCTGGAACGGGATCACGCGGCAGCCGCCGGGCTGGGTTTCACCGGCAAAAACACGATGCTGATCGCGCCCCGGCGGGGGTCCTGGTTTTTCCTGGGGGAGTTGCTGACCACGGTATCCCTGAAACCGGACACGCCGGCGCCAATGCCCAACTGCGGTAGCTGCCGCCGTTGCCTGGACGCCTGTCCCACTGCCGCCTTTCCCCGGCCGTACGTGCTGGATGCCCGCCGCTGCATCTCTTACCTGACCATCGAACTAAAGGAGTGGATTCCGCGGGAGTTGCGTCCCTTGATGGGGAACTGGGTTTATGGGTGCGACGTGTGCCAGGTGGTGTGTCCCTTTAATCGCTTCGCCCGCCCGGCGGAAGAAGCCGCTTTCCGGCCGGAGAGCGTGGACGTGGCGGCGCCGCCGCTGCGGGAGTTACTGGCGCTGGATGAGGCCGGCTTTGCCGCCCGTTTTGAGGGGAGCCCGATCAAGCGGATCAAACGGCAGCGGCTGGTGCGCAACGCGGCGGTAGCGGCCGGTAACTGGGGCAGCCCGGAGGCGGTGCCGGCCCTGCTGCCGCTGCTGGCGGATGAGAGCGCCCTGGTGCGAGGCCACGCAGCGTGGGCGCTGGGAGAGATTGGGGCTGCAGCCGGGATGGCGCGGATCGAGACAGCCCTGGCAACGGAGGAGGATGAGGTGGTGCGGGAGGAGCTGGCGCGGGCGTTAGGCCGGGCCGGCAAGTAGCAAAAGGTGGCCAAGGCGGCCACGTTTTTTACCCTTTCTTCCATTGGCGATGCTGGTGACTAGAGAAAGAGAGAAGGCGCGGCCGGCAAAGGCAACCGCCAATCTCCAATCTCCAATCTCCAACCACCCCTACCGAGTAAGGAAGGGCCGGCCCCGGGTGACGGCAGCAGACCAGGTGTGGTCGTCGCCGCCGGGTTGGTATTTGACGATGAGGTCGCCGCCGTAAAAGGCAACACCGGTTTCGGTACTGGGAATGCCCATGGCTGCCTGGGGATTGACCCAGAGATTGTCGCATGTGGGGCTGCCGTCGCATCTTATCTGCCAGGGCAGTTGGAAGTCTTCTGTAGAGACGGTGTCGATGGTGAACTCCAGATTGGTGCTGGTGGCACTACCGTCGTGGTCGAAGACGCTGACGTAGGCGCCACCCCCACCAAGGGTGGGGTCGACGGCGGCTACGGGCAGCTCGACATCGCCGGAAACCTGGTAGATGTGGGGGGCCAGGAAGCCGCGGGCATAGACGCGGCTGCGGTTGGTGGTGGTGATGGTCCGGCGGAAGATATCCAGATTGCGCAGGTTGACGTCGTCAGGGTAGCCGGTGGCCATATCGGGCGGACCGGCCCAGACGTCCCACACATTTTTGGAGGTACCGCTGTTGGCGGTGACGTCCATGTATATGTTATAGATGCCGTTATCGTCGCGGGGGATGTTGTTGATGTCGACAATGAAACGCCCGCCGTCGTCGGTGGGCACGCGACCGCCTTCGGCGCCGGGGGTGACCCATTTCAGGTCGGTGTCGGTGAGGGTGGCGTTGCTGGACGTATAGGAGGTGAGGGGGACACGCTCCTGGTCTTCGTCCAGGTAATAGAGGACATAACGGGTGACGACGTTGCCCAGGTTGTTGCCGGTGGCCGGGTTGGCACAGGTTGTGGGGGTATATGATTCGTCGACGCGGAAGAACCAGTAAGGGTTGGTATCGGGAATCTCGGCCACGCAGGCCTCGCCCACACCCCCGCTGCCACTGTTGCAGGTGAGGGAGGCGCCGGTGACGACGGTGCCGTCTACCCTTTCGTAAGTGGTGAAGTCGGGGAAGGGGTTGTTATAGGGATCGGGGTCGAATAATTGGATGTGGACCAGGCTCTGGTCGGTGTCGGTGATATAGTCGGCGGGCACGCCGATCCGGTAGGTATAGGTGCCGTCCGTCAGGTCATGAAGAACGTTGGGTACGGTGGCGGTGGCATTGCGCGGCGAAATGGCATCGCCCTGGGCGGTACAGGCGGCGGCACCGAAGATGAAGGGGCTGGCAGTGCGGATGATACCCTGGTCTCTGGCGGTGGAAAGAGGCATGTCGGTGCTGGCGTAGAAGGCGGCCGTGGCCGATTTGGTGATCGCGACCTCGTCAAAGCCGAGAATGCCGAGGAAGAAGGTATCCACCCACCAGGTGGCGGTGAAGGTGAATTGGGGGATGCCGCGGCTGGTGAGGGTTTTGGTGCCGCTGACCACGTCCGCCGGCCGGTTGTTGGCGGCGAGGAACTGGTCGGCACGGCCGATGGCCAGGTTCAGACCGTCGGCGCGGTGCAGCTCGACGACCCCGGCCAGGGTGGCGGCATCGGCCGAGGCGCTGAACTGGGAGTTGCGGGCGAAGAGAAAGCCGACGTCGACGGCGAGCCCGGCAAAGGCGACGAGGCCGACGATCATCAGGGCGATGAGGACGATGCTCTGCCCCCGCTCATGCTGGGCCATCTCTTGTTCCCTGGCTTCCGGCTGATTTCCTCTCTCTTTCATGGGCCTTGCCTCTGCGATCAATGAGAGATGTCCCGCAGGTGAAATGTTCCGGGACATCCACTAATTCCTTTACAATGATATGGACGCGGGTACTACTCGGCGACCTGCGCCTTGCAACTCTTGCCCCAGTCGACGAACTCGACCAGGATACGCTTGTCACTTCCCGAGTCCTGGTAAGCGACCAGCTTGACAATGGCGAAACCGGCGATCCGGTAGTTGAAGTTGCTGCCTTGACCTTCCACTTCGTCAAAGACCACGATCTGCATCGGCCGGCCGAACTCCACGTAGCTGTCCATGATATCTCTCATGCTGGCCATGTCGCCGGTGGAACCCTCGACCCAGTCGCCGGGGTTGGGGATCAGATCCTTCAAGGTGGAGTCGGTAGAGTCCACGTAAGGATCGTGGGGGTTGTCGTAGTTGACCTTACCCGGTGGCGGGTTGCCGTTCTCGTCCATAATCAGACTCAGGTTGCCCGGGTAGGTCAGGCTGGGTAGGAGGGACGAGGAGGAGGTGCTGCCGTCCCAGGTGAGCCAGCCGAAGGCTCCCAGGACGGCCCCGTCGTTCGTCTCGCGCGCTTCAAAGATATCGCCGCTCAGGGCTTCCTCCAGGAGGTGGCCACCGACGGCCCAGGGAAAGCCGCTGTGATCGTAAGGATTGTCGTTATAAGCGCCGGGATTGCGTGGATAGAACCAGCCGGTCGGATCGTACATTTCCCCACCGGCCCTCATCGTTCCCGCGAAATTCTGCGGATAAAGCGAGATATTCTGGTAGTAGATACTGATGGGGAAGAGGGCACACCCCAGGTAGGGGGGCTCAGGCTCGACACGCATCACGTTGAGGCCGCGCACGCGAGTGAGCTCGCCGAAATTAAAGGCATTCAATCCCAGCAGAGAGTGG
>Ga0207752_1000344_pt1 | contig 21957 bp, 20 predicted proteins | sample Pon2CUnioCityCA_6_FD_187272 | JGI IMG/M metagenome (GOLD analysis project Ga0207752, IMG submission 187272) | Marine sediment microbial community from Union City, CA, USA - Pond 2C Sediment 2 (SPAdes) | ecosystem: Environmental > Aquatic > Marine > Intertidal zone > Salt pond sediment ...
GGTGTCACGGTGAAGCCCGGCTTAACGGCGCGGCCCCGATCTAAAAAGAGCGTCACCGCTTCGTACCTGGGCAGGGCTTCGAGGATCTCTGCCGTAATCTGGTCGCCGGCAAGTATCTCGGCAGGCGGCAAGGAGAGTGCAGGCACTGGATAGACACGCTCCCCGGCGAGTGCCAGAGGTTCGCGGCTGGTCGTCAAGATAATCAGATCTGGGCACGCTGACAACAAGCCGCTTACCAGCCGGGCGCAAGCAGCAATGAGATGTTCGCAGTTGTCCAAAACGAGAAGGAGATGCCGTTTACTCAGAAAATCTGCCAGCACCTCACCCATCGAGCGACCTGTTTGCTCGCCCACCCCTAGCGCCTTCGCTACCGTCTGAGCCACTAAGGATTCATCCGCTACGGAGGCCAAATCAACCCAGGCGATGCCATCTCGGTACACATCCAGTACTTGGGCGGCAACCGCAGCCGCCAGTCGCGACTTGCCGCAGCCGCCCGGACCGGTCAGGGTGACGAGGCGGGTTTGCGCCAGTTGCTGCTTGACGTCGGCTATTTCCCGCTCACGGCCGATAAAACGAGTCAATTGGACGGGGAGATTGTTGCTCATGCCTGATATTACCTCTCGGCCGGCAACAGCCAGAATCCGATGACCGTCGCACTCTGTCGTACGTAGTTATATCAGGCATTATAATAGAAAAACGATCACGATATAAAGGCCTAAAGGTGGCGAAGCTGTCACCACCAGATTTTCTGCTACTGTCCCTACGTCGTCTCGCCGCAGTGGGCCACCAGGTCCATCTCCGCGAATCCCGGTTGCACGTCATCCCAGCCGGCTACGGCGCGCACCGGGCTCGACTGCTGCAAAAGCGTGCCCGGAACATTTTTTTATGAGTCAATCGGCTTCTTGAAGTCCACGCCGCTATCTCGTATACTCAGGGAGATTAAGATGAGCAGCGATCCGGAAGTGGCATCGGCGAGAGTGGTATGAAGAAACCTGTCGTTATCAGTATCGAAGATGACGGGGAACTGTTTGCCCTGATTGCCTTCACCCTCAAATCGCTGCCAATTGCCCTCTATAACGCGCCGACCGGCCGGGAGGCGATTGCCATGGCCACAAGACTCGATCCGTCGCTGATTCTGCTCGACATCAACCTGCCCGATCTCCATGGCTGGGAAGTATTGCGGGCGCTGAAAGAGAGCGAGGACGTAACCGTAAGGGACGTGATTGTGCTGACCACGTATACGGATCCCCAGCACCGGGTGATGGGCCACTTCCAGGACGTGACCGCCTATATTTCCAAGCCCTTTAATCCACGGGAGCTTGCTGCCCTCGTGGCCAAAGTATTGAACCTCCCCTATGCCCACAAACCTGCCACCTGAGTATTACGAAGCCGAAGAGCGTTACCGCGCGGCGACAACACCTGCCGAAAAGGCAGAACGGCTGGAAGAATTGCTCAGTACCATCCCCAAACATAAAGGGACCGACCACCTGCGTGCCGACCTGCGGCGCAAGCTTTCCCGGCTAAAAAGTGAAGCCCAGTCGAAGAAAGGAGCAACGCGCCAGGTATCGCCCTTCCACATCGACCGGGAAGGGGCGGGCCAGGTCGTGGTTGCCGGACCACCCAATAGCGGCAAATCAGCGCTGGTCAATGCCCTGACCAACGCTACTCCCGAGGTAGCCCTTCACCCCTACTCCACCTGGACGCCAACACCGGGAATGATGCTGGTGGAAAATGTGCAGATTCAATTAATCGATACGCCGCCGTTGAGCGAGGAGTATGTCGAGCCGGAATTGCTGAACCTGATCCGGCGCGCCGACCTGCTCTTGCTCCTGATTGACATCCAGGCATACCCGCTGCAACAATTAGAGGATACGGTTACCTTTCTGGAGAAACAGAGGATTGTTGCCCGGCAGCGGCGAGATCAATATCCGCCGGACCAGCCTTTGATTACGGTGCCGTTCCTGGTGGTTGTCAACAAGTGCGATGACGAAGAGTGGGATGAGGAGTTTGCCATCCTCTGCGAGCTATTGGAGGACGGATGGCCCATGGTGCCCATTTCGGCCGGCGAAGAGCGCAATCTGGATCAGCTTCGCTGGGCAGTGTTCGAGCAGTTGGACATCATGCGCGTGTACGCCAGGCCTCCCGGCAAAGAAGCCGATTTCAGCGCACCTTTCGTCTTGAAAAAGGGCAGCACTGTCCACGATTTCGCCGGTAAAGTACACAAAGATTTCCTCGAAAACCTCAAATCGGCGCGGGTGTGGGGCACCGGCGTCTACGATGGGCAGATGGTCGGGCGTGATCACGTTCTCCACGAGGGAGATATCGTAGAGCTTCGAACTTGACGGCGTCAGACAAACGTAGCGATCTCGGCCAGCGACTTCTTCTCAATTACCGGAACCTGGGCGCCTGCCGCCGGATAGCCCGTTACCAGCAAGAGGAAGGGACGCTCGTTTTCCGGCCGGTCCAGAATATCGTTTAGAAAACCCATGGGACTCGGCGTATGGGTCAGGGTAGCCAGCCCGGCGTGGTGGAGGGCGGTAATCAAGATACCGGTGGCGATTCCTACCGACTCCTGCACGTAGTAATGCTTGATGCGGCTGCCATCGGGCCGGAGCCCATAACGCCGGGCAAAGATAGCGATCAGGGCCGGGGCCGTTTCCAGGAAAGGCTTGTGGGCATCCGTACCCAGATGCGCCAGCGCTTCCAGCCACTCCTCAGGCGCTCGCCGCTCGTAAAACTCCCGTTCTTCCGCTTCGGCTGCTTCCCGAATCTGGACTTTCAGCGCCGCATCATGGACCACGACGAAGTGCCATGGTTGCAGGTTGGCCCCACTTGGCGACGTGCCGGCAGCACGCAGACACGCTTCCAGGACGGAGTGCGGGATAGGGCGCCGGGCGAAGTCACGCACGGTGCGTCGTCGCTTCATCTCCCGGTAAAATTCCACCGCCCGCGCTTCCATCTCGCCAGGCGCATACTCCCGGTAGCCCTCCAGGGGCATCATCTTCGCATCGCTCATTGTGGCAGGTCCTCCTTGGTTGTCTTGATCGTTGATTTTACCGATATTCCTGCTTGTTTGCGATCCAGTTGCGGCAGGCGGGCCACGCCGGCCCGGTGTCATTGCCGGCCCATGGACATTTCTAACACCGTTGTTATACTCTCACACTGAGAAGCAGTAGCACCAATCGAAATCGCAGGCAATCTCGAATCGCTGGAGGAACCATGCACGTTGCCTTACTTGCCAATCTCAAGAAGAACGCTCCCACCTGGGAAGGAATCTCTCCGGACCGTTGGGATGATCTGGACTCCGAAGAAACGATTGAATCGCTCACCCGGGCGCTGGAGTCGGGCGGGCATCGGGTAACCTTCCTCGAAGGGGACCTCAGCCTGGCAAAAACGCTGGCCCAGGTCCGGCCGGATATCTGCTTCAATATCAGCGAAGGCCATTACGGGGACAGCCGCGAGGCCCACGTGCCGGCGATTCTCGAGATGTTGCGCGTTCCCTACACCGGCTCCGCTGTGCTGACCCTGGCCCTCAGCCTGGACAAGCCGATGACCAAACGCGTGCTGACTTACCATGGCCTGCCTACCCCCGCCTTCCAGGTGTTTGAGCGGGTGCCCGAGCCGCTGGACGCGGACATGAAGTTTCCCCTTTTCGTCAAACCGAGCCGGGAAGGGACCGGCATGGGCGTGACCCCGGAATCGATCGTGCGCAACGAGGAACAGTTGCGTAACCAGTTGCGTAGCCAGTTCGAGCGTTACGATCAGCCCTTGTTGGTGGAGGAGTATATTGAAGGGCGGGAGATCACCGTGGGCGTGGTCGGTAACCTGACCAGCCCCGTCGCCTGGCGGCTGCCGGAGAACGAGGAAGCGCCCCGTATCCAGCGCGGCCTGACTTTTCTCCCGCCCCTGGAAATCGATCTGCACCGCTACGAGACTGAAGCAGGCGTCTATACCAGCCGGATCAAGACGGAACTGGTTCACGATTTCTACTGGACCTGCCCGGCCGAACTTGAGGAAGAGTTGGTAGAGGAATTGAACTGGCTCACGGCCGCCACTTATCGCGTCACCGGCTGCCGGGACGTCGCGCGGGTCGATTTCCGCCTCAACAAGCACGAAGACAACAAACCATACATCCTGGAAATCAACCCGCTGCCGGGCCTCAATCCAGAGTATTCCGATTTGTGCATCGAGGCGCGCGCCGCCGGCTGGACCTACGAGCAACTGGTAAACCGGATTCTCGATGAGGCGGCCGAACGGGAAGGGCTACTGGCGGAAGCCTGAGTGGTTGGAAGTTGGTGGTCGGCGGTTGGTGCCAGGCATCTGGCGTACGCTCCTCGCCGGAGGGGCTGTTGCTGCAGAATGCCTGGCACAAATAGGTCTAACCGCGGACGTGGGCTTCGAGGAAGTAGAGGCTCTTGTCTACCCCGCGCACAATCTCGGTAAAGAGGTCGCTGGTACCCATATCGCCCAGCTCGTCGGTATCGTCAATCGCCTTGCGCGTGGACGCAGCATAGCTGGCGAAACGGTCGATGAGGACGTCGAGGAACGCCTCACCTTCCACGATATCGGTCGGAAAGTCGTCAAGGGTAGAGGAGGCAGCAGCCATGTGGACCGTACCCCGGGCAAGACCGGCCAGGGCCGTGATGCGCTCGGCGATCATATCCGAATAGTCCAGCAGCGGTGCGGCCAGTTCGTCAAAAAGCTCATGGAGCTGGATAAAGTCCATCCCTTTGACGTTCCAATGGGCCTGTTTGGCCTGGCTGTAGAGATCAAAGGTATCGGCCAGTTGCTGATTCAGGATGGCGATTACCTCCTCACGCGTCTCCTGGGAGAGATCTATCTGGGTCTGAAAGGTCAGGGACACACCTGTTTTGCTCTTTGCCATTGTTATTACTCCTTTTGTTTTGTTCGAAGCATAGCGAGATAGAAGGTGGGGGTCACCTCCGCCCACCACTTTAAGTATACGAATTTCGCCCATTTTTGCCGATATATCCTGGATACATTCGCCCGGCACATACCCCTGCATACCCCTACCCTGGAACAGGGCAGATCATTCCTCTTCTGTGCCCTCCCGCGTGATGGCCTGCCAATCCACCTGTTGCGCCTGGTACGCGTCCTCGAGCTCCCGCTGGCGACCCTGAATCCGGCGCCGCTCCCAGAAAGTGAGGCCAATGCCGCCCAGAAGGAAAAGACAATAGAGGGGTAGATAGTAAGCGGGCGGCAGCATCCATGCCAGCACGGCGAAGAGTGCAAAAAGTGACGCCAAGATAATGATTATCCGCAAGGGGTCTTTCCTCCGGGTGAGCGGCAAGCAGATGCCGGTGAGCGCCGTAAGCTCCAATCGCTAAGCGCCAAGCTCACGACCACAACTCGCGCAAATTTTCCCACATCAGGTAGGCACCGGCCGTAACCACGCCGAGAACGATAATCTCCCAGAAGAACTCATAGACGACAACCAGGGTCGCAACGACCGTCAGGCCGATGGTCACGCTACTGACCAGCCGGGGTAGCTGGCGGCGGAAGCTGGCCTCGACGAAGATGAAGACAGAGATCAAAATCGCCAGACCAAAAAAGAGAAAGTCGGTATCGAGCAGCCCCTGGCGGGCCAGGAGAAAGAGAACGACAAAGGCGATCAGGGCTACACTGATGCTGACAGCGGCCCACACCTCGGCAAAACGGCCAAAACGAAGGCCAATAGTGCTGGCCGGCCGGTGGGCACGGCGGATGTGCCCGCGCACGGGCCCTCGTTCACCAGCCCGCAATTTCTCGGCGTGCAGTTCCAGCGCCTGTAACAGAGCCTCGTCGGCTGCATACTCCGCCCGCATCTGGTCCACGCCCTCGGCCAGAGTCACCATCTCCTCCTGGTGCGCGGTGTAAATGGGCTGCATGTGCGGCAGGTTGCTCATTGCCTGGATCTCGATGCCCAGCTCCAGCACTTCCTGGCTCTGGCGCGCGATCTTCGTTTTCAACGCCTGTTGCCGGGCCTGCACCTCGGCCCGCTGGGCCAGGACATAGGCCAGGGCTTCGTCGGGGGGCGGCACTTTATCCAGCCCTGCCCAGCCGACCGGATCGTACCAGGCGCGGCGCACCGTGCCGTCCCGGTTGTAGAGGGGTCCGGCCGGGGCATCCTCACCAGAAAAGGGATCGCGGGCGTAGAGGCCCCAGAGACCCCGGTAGTGGAGCGCCCAACCGGGAACAGGATCGAGCAAACGGGGTGGCTGCCAGGTGTGCGCCTGGCCCGGGCCAATAGCAATCCCGTCTCCGCGCGCGTAATCCACGAAGGGTACCCGAAAGATATTAAAGGAGCGCTCCTCCTCGCCGGGCATCTCCTCTTCCTCAATCTGGTAGCGACGCAGGCTGCGCCGCCAGAATTGCTCCAGGCGATCCGTAATCTGCACCAGCGGGCGCAGAAAAGGTAGCTCTAACTCCGTCAGGTACTCGCCCGGACGATAGTAACTGGCATGAGAGCCGGCGCCCGCATAGACCACCGGGTGTTCGCCAACCTTCTGGAGCTCGGGGTCATCCCAACGGCGGCGGAGATCGCTCCCCTCAAAATCGTGAGCGGCGTAAGCCACCCACTCCGGCCGCACACTACCGTCCTGTTCCGATTGGGAAAGATAGACACAGATCATTTCCCAATCCGCCTCATGATCATTGGCCCCGAAGAAACCGGAGCGCCAGTTGTTGAAAGCGTAGAAAAACCAGTATTGGAGGGCGATCCAACCGTTCTGGTGTACAACCCGGCCGTAATAGGTATAGTGACGTTCCTGGGCCATTATCTGCTGATAAGCCAATGCGGCCGCGGCCGCCGTATCACCCGGCACGCGCCCGCGAGCCAGCAGCGAAAGCTGGAAGAGCGCGTCGACGAAGCGAGAACTATAGCCAACCCGCGCCAGACGCCCCCGCCCGGCGCGGAACTGCTCCTGCCGGCGCTGCAACCCCTGCAATCCCTGTTGCAGGCGGTAGGCAGCCAACTCTGTCAGCTTCAGCGGTGTAATGAATTTCAGGAAGTACACGGTGCCAAACTCGGCCGGGCGCGGTTCGGCAAGCCTGGGCAGGGTCAACTCACCTTCAGGCACGGTACACTCGGGTTCTCGATCGGGTCGCTGCCGCCAGAGACTGCTGTGGCTGAGATAGGGCCCCACTCTCATGGGAAAGAATCCCTCGCCCCGCGTGTAGTGGATGACAGGCTCAAAGCGCTGCAGTAGTGCCCGGTCCGCTTCCCGGCTCGTCTCGGGATCGCCGGTGGCCGAAACCGGAAGTGCCGGGGCCAGCGGTCTCCTTTCGCGCCGGTCACTCATCATTCATCTCCGATACCAGGTCAGGCTGGCCACGAAAGACCAAAGGTACCTGGGCATAGTTCAGATAAAGAACCATGATGATGGAATAAACCATGATGGCGTAGAGGAAGAGATTTTCAGAACGGTAGCGGAAGTAGAAAAGGACGGTAATGAGCAGGGTCAGGCCCTGGACGAGCATAGCCATCACCCAGGCGCCCGGCCGGGGCCGGAAAAACCCGGCGGCAGCCACCAGGGCCAGAATGCCCAGGGCCGGCAGCGAAGCGAAAAAGCTGCTCTCGACCAGGATCCGTTGGAGGCCGGTTTCGAGCTCGACATTGAATAGCCCAATCAACAACAGCCCTATTCCCTGGATAACAAGGAGCCAGGTGAGCATTTTGACGGGCCATGGCCGTTCCTCGCTCCCCGCACGTGTCGTGGATCTTCCGGCCGGATCCTGCATCGGTTGCTGGTCGTATCTCTCCTCGGCCACCTTCGTCGGTCCTCTGGCGTCATCTTCCTTGTCGCAAGCTCCACCCGCCGGAGCCAATGGTATCGCGTCCTGGTGCATGGTGCCAACTACCAGCCCACGAACAACTCGAAGACGCTGGCCATCGCGTTAATTACGCGCGTGCCAGGCACCCCACAACAGGAGGTGCACAGAGCAAGGCCGTTCGCGAGGTGCCTGGCACGGGCAGCGGCGAGGAGGATTTGACAACCGCTCTCTGCCTTCTGATAATGCACAGAAGCGCGGGCACGCGCCTGTATCTGAGTTGGCCGGCTGCCCGGCCGCCAACCGGCAAATACGCAAATCAACAAGCAACCCAAGGAGGCACACATGGATGAAAAGATTGGCTTTATCGGGCTCGGTATTATGGGACGGGGAATGGTCCAGAATCTGCTTGATGCCGGCTTTGACCTGACGGTATGGAACCGCACCGGCCGCCGGATGGACCCTTTTCTGGCGGCGGGCGCTCAGGGAGCAGACAATCCCGCCGCGCTGGCCCGCCAATGCGACATCACCATTGTCTGTGTCAGCGATACGCCAGACGTGAAAGAAGTGATCCTTGGGGAGGACGGCATCATTCATGGTGTCAGTGCCGGCAACCTGGTTATTGACATGAGCACCATCAGCCCGCAGGCGACGATGGCCCTGGCAAAGGACCTGGCAGACAGAGGTGCCCGTATGTTGGATGCACCCATCAGTGGTGGCAGCGAAGGTGCCGCCCAGGGTACCCTGAGCATCATGGTCGGCGGAGACGCCCAACAGGTGGCACGAGCACGCCCGCTCTTTGAGGCGATGGGCAGCGCGATTACTCATGTAGGCGACAATGGTGCCGGACAGACGGTTAAGCTGGTGAACCAGATCCTGGTCGTGGTCAATATGCTGGCCGTCGGTGAGGCATTACTCTTTGCCGAAGCAGGCGGGCTGGATCTGGAGAAAACGTTGGAAGCAGTGCAGGCAGGCGCGGCCGGCAGCTGGATGTTGAGCAATCGAGGCCCGCAGGTGATCGAACGAGATTGGCGGCCCGGTTTTACCATCGATTTACAGCAGAAAGATCTGCGCCTGGTGCTGGAAGCGGCCGATGCGCTGAGCGTGCCCACCCTGGCAACCAGCACCGTCTTCCACCTCTACCGCACGCTGCAGGCAGCCGGACTGGGAGACGAAGGGAACCACGCACTCGTCAAAGCATTGGAACGGCTGGCGGGAATGGAAATTGGCGGCGGGAAGAGCGCGGTTTTATAAGATATTCATTGGAAAGCGGGCAAGAGGACGGTGGTCTTATTGAAATCCTACATGTTCCTACGATAATTGGTCCTAAGGTAGTGGAACTAGCTGGAACGTGTTTGTTACCTAAAAAGGAAGAAAAAATGTCAGACCTACTTTACTTGCTGCCCGTCCTGCCTACGCTGGCTGTCGCCACGATGCTGTTCAGGATCCTGTTGAAGAAGCACCAGGAGGCTGAGGAAAAAATGGTTGCTGCAAGGGTTGCCAGCCGCCGGGCCGTTGAGCGGTCGAGAGAAGGAAGGTAGAGACGATGCCATTTTTCTTCAGCCCACTCTTTCTAGTTCTTGCCCTGCCGGGGTTACTGCTCGGGCTGTTTGCGCAGGCGCGTGTGAAGGGCGCGTTCAGTAAATATTCGAAAGTTCGCACCCAGCGTGGTGTCACCGGTGCCCAGGTGGCGCGCATGTTACTGGATGCCCAGGGGCTGTATGATGTTGTCATTGAACAGTCAAAAGGGAGGTTGAGCGATCATTACGATCCGCGCAGCAAGACCCTGCGCCTGAGCCCGGACGTCTACAATACGCCCAGTGTGGCAGCCGCCGGCGTTGCCGCTCATGAAACGGGACACGCCCTCCAGGATGCCAAGAGCTACGCGCCGCTGATGGTGCGTAGCGCGCTGGTACCTGCCGCTTCCTTTGGCAGCAGCCTGGCCCCGCTCATCTTTTTTGCGGGCTTGATGCTCGAAGGGTTCGCCGGTTTCGGGATTGAGGTGGCCTGGATTGGCGTGATTCTCTTTGGGGCTGCCGTTCTCTTTACGCTGGTGACGCTGCCGGTAGAGTTTGATGCGAGCAACCGTGCCAAGCGGTTACTGAAGTCGCAGGGAATTCTCATCGGTAATGAGAGCGAAGGTGTTGACAAGGTGTTGAATGCCGCTGCCCTGACCTACGTGGCAGCAGCAGTAGCGGCGATTGGCCAGTTACTGTACTACGTCATGATTTTACTGGGCGGCCGCCGCGACTAAGCGGAAATCTGACGACAGACGACAAGACCTGCGGGCAAACCCGCAGGTCTTTTTTTGTTGGATCTTAAACGTTCATCTCTCATTCCGTGCGCGCTCGTTCCGTGCGCGCTCATTCCGTGCGCGCTCACCCAGAGCCAGGGCTCCGAGGGCCCCGGCCCGATTCCCCAGCCCCGGCGGCACAATGTACTCGTCTATCCTTTCCAAAATGAGTGAAGATTGAACGTAGCCGTTGAGGAGCGACTGTACCTTTTGCCGCACCAGGGGAAACAGTTGGGGCTGTTCCATCACGCCACCACCGAGGATCAGGCGTTGGGGTGAAAGGGTCACAATGAAGTTGACCAGGGCATAAGCCAGATAATCGGCCTCAAGATCCCAGGCAGGATGGTCCGGAGGCAGGGTCTCGGCCGGCTGCCCCCAGCGGTCGCCGATAGCGGGACCGGCCGCCATCCCTTCGAGACAATCGCCATGGAAAGGGCAATGTCCCTCATAAGGATCTCTCTCCCAATCATGAGGCAGACGAATATGGCCCATCTCGGGATGAATCAGCCCGTGGAGCAGGCGCCCGTTGGCCATGCCACCACCGCCAATGCCGGTGCCGATGGTCAGATAAATGAAGGTGTTTAAGCCCTGGGCCGCTCCCCAGCGCCACTCGCCCAGAGCCGCGCCGTTGACGTCGGTGTCAAATCCGACAGGCACGTCCAGCGCCCGGCGCAACGGTCCGGCGAAATCGGTGTTGGCCCAACCTGGCTTTGGCGTCGAGGTGATATAACCATAGGTAGGAGAATCGGGGTCGGGATCGAGGGGCCCAAAAGCAGCGATCCCCACGGACGCAAGCTCTCCCTCGCTTGCCGCCTGCTCCTGGAAGAAGGCAATCGCCCGGCCGATAGTCTCATCGGGCTCAGTTGTTGGAAACCGGGTTTCTGCCCTGATGTCGTCCGGCCCGGTGCCCACCGCACACACAAATTTCGTTCCCCCCGCTTCAATGCCGCCAAGCAATTCGCTCATCGTTACTCCTTCGATTGGACGCTGATCTTCAGGATTTACAGAATCTCTTTTGGGACGCAGATTTGCCGATTTTCCTGATAATCGTCTGTTTGTTCCGCACGGCCTGATTTATGCTACCTCTTTCGCACCTTCCTCACACGAACTGGGAGAAGCTGATCGGTTCGCTGGCGCCGACCTGCTCCAGCCACATCGCCTCGTATGGTTCCAGGAAGATATCCGGCCCTTCGCCAAACTCGCGGTTGTCCAGCCGGTTGGCAAGCGTCCCACCGAAGCCCATCTCATGCAAGCGGTGGCGCGGTACCCGCTGCCCCGTTTCGCTAAAGTTGGCAAGGATCAAGATCCGTCCGCGCGGACTGGCACGCAATAGACCAAAGACCTGCTCGTTATGGGTCCACACAGCATAAGTGCCGGCCTCCGCGTGGAGCGCGGGCGTATATTTTCGGGCGACGGCAAGCCGGCGCACCCCGCGGAAAATCCGGCCGGTTACGCTCTGCCACTCATCTCGCTCCTTGGCCTTTTCCCAATCCATATACGGCCGGTGCAGCCAGCGGTTATCCTCCGCCAGGGAAGGATCATCGAGGTAGCCATAATCGTTGAGCAGGCCGATCTCGTCGCCCATGTAAATCAGGGGAATACCGCCAAAGGCGAAGATCAGGTTAAAGAGGAGCAGAATGCGCCGGATGGCCAGCTCCACCTCCTCCCAATCCTCGTTATCCAGGGCAGCTTCCAGCCCGGCGAGTGAGGCCATGCTACCGCTGATCCGCCGGTCGCCCGTTTTGGGGTTGAACTGGAAGGTGGCACCGCGGGAGAAGCTGCCGGGAAAGCGCCCGCTATAATAATCGCTGAGGAAGGCACGGTGCAAGGCGCCTGACAAGCCAACCGCCGCCGCATCTTCGTCCGTCACGGCCCAGCCGATATCGTCGTGACAGCGAGTGTAAGTGACCCAGGCACAGCCGGAAGGAGGACTGGGCATTTGCTGCAGGGCATGGGTCATCAGCACCGCTCGCCGTTCGGCCAGGCTGCTCCACAGGAGCACCATGTAAGCGTTGTGATAGGCCAGCTCGCACTCCTTGTTGGCCGCCGGACCGCGGCCCAGGTAGTGAATGAGCCGGTCCGGAGAGACGATCGCCTCCGCCTTCAACAGGAGGCCGGGAGCGGCGATCCGGCTCAGCGCCCGGAACGCCTGCAAGAGGTAGTGAGCCTCCCGCTGGTTCTGGCTATCCGTGCCCAGCCGTTTCCACATGAAAGCCACCGCATCCATGCGCAAAATCTCTACCCCCTGGTTCGCCAGGAAGAGGATGATCGCCAGCATTTCGGCGAAAACCGCCGGGTTCTTATAATTCAGATCCCACTGGTATTCGTTGAAGGTCGTCCACACCCACCTGTCGATCTGCTCGTAGTAGGTGAAATTTCCCGGCTTGAACTCCGGAAAAATCTCCGGAAGCGTCTGCTCGTAACGGTCAGGCAGAGCCCGATCCGGATACATCAGATAATACTCCTGGTAAGTTTCATCCCCGGCCAGGGCGCGGCGGGCCCATTCGTGCTCTTTCGCCGTGTGATTACAGACCAGATCGATGCAGAGGCTTATTCCTTCCTCCCGCAGGTGCCCGGCCAGTTCGGCCAGCTCCTCCATCGTGCCCAGCTCAGGATTCACCGCCCGGTAATCCATGACGGCATAGCCGCCGTCGTTGGGCCGGGGCCGAGGTTTGAGCAGGGGCATCAGGTGGAAATAGTTGACACCCAGCTCTTTCAGATAAGCAATCTTTTCCTTGATCCCGTTCAGGGTACCCGCAAAGCGGTCGGCGTAGGCTACGTAACCGATCATGTTCGCCTGCTGAAACCAATCGGGCTCTGCCTGGCGCCGGAGGTCGAGCAGGCGCAAGGCCTCCGGCCGCTCCCGATACCCTTCGGCCACAATTCTCAGGAACGTGGCGACCCAGTTCGACCAATCCTCCCGTTCCCCATAGAGCTTGTGCAAGGGGCGCAGCACATCCGGCAGGTGGAGATCGTAGCGCAGAGTAAAGATCTCCTGTTCCAGAGGTTCCAGGTCGCACAACACGTCGGCGAGTAGCTGTGCTTTTAGTTCCGCCAGTTGCGTTTCATCCATCGCTTATTGGCCGCCGCCCAGTCGCAGCCAATGCGCTGCATAGGGCCGGAGATTAAGGACCACGGGCCACCGGTCGATTTCTCGACCCTCGTCCTCGGCCAGGAGGTCGACCAGCCGCCGGCCCTGGTAATCCCGCAGGTCCAGGCTGAGGGAGTGAGGCTGGCTGTCGAGGTTGAAGAGGCAAAGGGTGCGTTGCTCGCCCAGTACGCGCCAGTAGGCAAGGACGGACGCGCTCTCTGTCGGGTACCAGGCCATCTCGCCATAGCGCAGCTCTGCCGTTGCCTTGCGCGCCTGGAGGAGAAAACGGGTTGCCGCCAGATACGAATTTGGATCGTCTTCCTGGGCAGCAACGTTGACCTTTTGAAAACCGTATTCCCCGTCGTCGATTACGGGCAAGTAAGTCTCCTCGGCGTCAGAAAAACCGGCATTAGGGCTGTCATCCCACTGCATCGGCGTCCGCACGCCATGCCGGTCCGGCAGCCAGATATTGTCACCCATCCCGATCTCGTCGCCGTAATAGACGATGGGCGTCCCCGGCAGCGACAGGAGCAGGGCATGCAACAACAGCCATTTCTGCCGGTCGTTGTCCAGCAGCGGGGCCAGCCGCCGCCGGATGCCCAGGTTGAGGCGCATGCGGGGATCGGGTGCATATTGCTCCCACATCCATTGGCGCTCTTCCGGCGTGACCATTTCCAGGGTCAACTCGTCGTGGTTGCGGAGGAAAGTGAGCCAGGCGCCCGGATCCGGTGGTTCGGGTGTCCGGTTGAGGATAGAGACAATCGGCGTTTTATCGTGCTGGCGCAGAGCCATGTAAAGACGGGGCATGATGGGAAAGTGGAAACACATGTGGAATTCGTTCCCTGCGCCAAAATAGGGCATGACATCCTCCGGCCACTGGTTTGCCTCGGCAATCAGCACCCGGCCGGGATACTCTTCGTCCATCATCGCCCGCAACTTCTGCAGAAAGGCGTGGGTTTCCGGCAGGTTCTCACAGTTGGTGCCTTCCCGCTCGTAGAGGTAAGGGACGGCATCCGCGCGGAAGCCATCCACGCCCATATCCAGCCAGAAGCGAATGATGTTAAACATCTCCTCGTGGACGGCGGGATTATCATAATTCAAATCAGGCTGGCTGCTGTAGAAGCGGTGCCAGAAGTATTTGCCCGCTACTTCGTCATAGGTCCAGTTCGAATCTTCATAGTCGAGGAAGATGATCCGGGCATCACTGTACTCTTCGCCCGTTTCGCTCCAGACATAGTAGTCGTGATAGGCAGAATCGGGATCCCGCCGCCCTTCCTGGAACCAGTGATGCTGGTCCGAGGTGTGGTTCATCACCAGGTCGGTGACCACCTTCAGCCCGCGCTCGTGCGCCGCATCCAGAAACGCCTGGAAATCCTCCAGGGTGCCGTAATCGGAATGAATGTTGTAATAATCTGCCACGTCGTAGCCGTCGTCCTTCAAAGGGGAAGGATACATTGGCATAATCCAGATACAATCCACGCCCAGCGATTGCACATGGTCCAGGCGCTCGATGGCACCGCGAAGATCGCCATGCCCATCCCCATCACTATCCTGGTAGGCACGGAGATACATTTCGTAGAAAACGGCTTCTTCATACCAGCGAGTGTTGTCGTCCATTATCTCTCCTCTTCTTTTTCTTTACAGGGACCGGAGGTGCGGCTCAGCCAGGGCTACTAAACCATCTCTAATCCCTAATCTCCAATCTCGACGCCCCATAGACGCACATTGCCGTCGGCCGAAGCGGTGGCCAGCGACTTCCCATCCGGGGAAAAGGCAACATCAAGGACCGCACCCGGATGCGCGGGCAGAGTCTGTAGCAGCGTGGCATCGGCCACCCGCCACAAACGCGCCGTATTATCCGCACCACCCGTAGCCAGGAGCTCTCCATCCGGGGAAAAGGCGACGGCGTAGACGGTACCCTCGTGTCCTGCCAATGCTTGCCAGGAAAGGGCGTCGTCCAGGTACCAGATGCGGGCGGTTTCGTCTACCGAGGCCGTGGCCATGCGGTCGCCGGAGGGGGCAAAGGTTATGTCGTAAACCCAGCGACTATGTAGGCCAATTACGTCCGCCGGCGGCGCCGGGGCGGTAAGCGGCCACGCACGCACGGCGTAATCCCGGCCCACCGAGACAAGGATACCGCCATCCGGGCTGAAGGCCAGCCCCATGGCGCCGTCTAGATGCCCGCCCAGTTCCTCGTGGACAGGGGCCTCCTCGTCGCTGATATTCCACAACCAGATGGAGCCGTCACCGCCGGCTGCGGCCAGCAGCTCGCCCGCCGGGGCATAGGCAATGTCATTGATGATTGCCGGTTGACCCAACAGTGTCGTGTTCACTTCACCACTACCCACCGACCATACTCTGATACTCTTGTCCAGCGAGCCGGTGGCCAGTGTATTCCCATCAGGATTGAATGCAACCGTGCGGATGGCATCCTGATGGCCGGACAGCGTCCGCAGGTGCTCCCCTGTAGAGAGTTGCCACAGCCTCGCAGTACCGTCAAAGGAACCAGAGGCCAGGGTCTCCCCATTCGGGCTGAAGGCGATGCTCCGCACCGCTTCTTCATGACCGCTCAGCGTCTGCAGGAGGCTGATATTGGCCGCGTTCTCCGCCTGCAACTCCGGCCGGGTCGGCACCGGCGTGGGTGGCACCTCCCGCGCACAGGCAGCCACGGTTAACAGGGCCAGAACCAGCATTACCGGCCTCATTTCCTTTACCATACGACACATCTTTCCATCTTCCATCCCGGCAGTGCCCGCAAACAGCGATATGTCAGCTTGCTTACAGCCGTACCTCTATCCGGCCGTTACACTACCCTTACTATGAGAAATAACAAACGAATCTTCTGGCTTGTCCCGGTCCTCCTGTCCCTGCTGGCGATTGGCTGCACGGCAACCGTCGAAGAGACGCCGGCCGGCCCGGCGACCGCCAACGTGCCAGGAGAAGGACCGTCCGCCACTGGCGTGGTAACGGGCGCGACTACCAGCGCTACGACCACGCTGCCCCCGGTGGATCCTACCTACCAGGCGATGATTGCCGCCCGGCGCAGTCCGGAGGTTCCTGACCTGCCCTTCCCCGACAATCCTGATCCAACGCAATGCGGGATCCCCACTCAATGGGGCGACGACGGGCAGGCCTGGCTCAGCGGCACCTATCAGGGAGAATTGGTCCAACCGGTTGTCTTCCTCTACGATAGCCACCTGCGCCTTGACGTGGCGGCCGAGGCAGAGCATGGCAGCGAAGTAGAAGTTATCCTTTACCAACAGAATCCGGTTACCGACTATTACCTGGTCAAGATAAAAGGGGCCGTGCCCACCGCCCAAGGGTGGGTGCCCGGCCCCTTTCTTTCTTTTGAACCCGTACCACCGGCCGGCTAGTGAAAACCGGCGGCGAACAGAACCACACCTTATCCTTTCACCGCCCCGGCGGTGAGACCGGCCACGATCTTCTGCTGGAAGATGAGAACCAGTACCAGGAGAGGAATGGTTACCACAATCGCCGCCGCCATAATCTCGCCAAAGGGCTCCTGGAAGGAGACTTCGCCGGTAAAGAGGGCGATAGCCACCGGCACCGTGCGGGCGTCCGGATCAATCGTGGTGAAGGTCAGGGCAAAGAGGTATTCATTCCAGGCATTAATGAACGCCAGCAGCCCCGTCGTCACCAGCGCCGGCAGGGTCAGCGGTAGCAGGATCATGTAAAAGGTCTGGAACGGGGTTGCCCCATCTACCTGGGCAGATTGCATCAGCTCGATGGGCAGGCCCTCGAAGAAGGAAGTCATAACCCAGGTGGTAAAGGGCAAGGTAAACAGCATGTAGGATAAGATCATGCTGGGAATCGCAGGGATATTCAAGGCGTTAATCACGGCATACAGACCGGTTAACACCGCCACCTGGGGGAACATCGTCATCGACAGAATCAGGTAGAGCGAGGGTTGTTTCCCGCGGAAACGCAGCTTGCCCAGGGCAAAAGCGGCAAACGAGCCAATGACCAGTGACAGAATAGTGGTGGTAACAGCCACAATGACACTGTTCATTAGCCCCCTCGTAAAGCGCTCGTTCTGGAACACGGCCGAGTAGTTGCGCAAGTAGACGGAAATATCCAGTGTATCTGGATCGCGGGGCACATAGGTCCCGGGCGTCATCGCCAGCTGCGACTCCGACTTGAGCGAGGAGTTGATCGCCCAGTAGAAGGGAAAGAGCAGGTAGACGGCGATTATCAGGATGGCAATCCAGAAGAGTATGCGACCGATCCATTTACGTTGTTCTTTACTCATTGCTTACTCCTAGCATCCTGATGTAAATCACCGCAAAGATAAAGATGATGAAAAAGATGACCACGCTGGCCGCCGACGAGTAGCCCATCGCCTTCCCGTCGATCAGCTCATAGTAGGCGTAGCTGGCCATCGAATAGCGCTTCTTCTGCAACACAATCTGGAAGACGTCAAAAACGCGAATCGCGTCCAGGGTGCGGAAAACCAGGGCAACGGCCAGGGTCGGGCGCAGCAGTGGCAGTGTTACCGACCAGAATTGGCGCACCCTGCCGGCACCGTCCACATTCGCTGCTTCATACAGGTCGTTGGGAATCAACTGCAGACCTGCCAGGAGCAGGAGCGCCATGAACGGCGTCGTCTTCCAGACATCAATGGCGATCATAGCCGGCAACTGCCAGGTCTGATCTACCAGGAAGGGTATTTGTCCGCTTCCCAATCCCAGATCCTGGGATAGGATGTTGAAGAAGCCGGCGCGGGTATCTTTGAACATCCATTCCCACATCCGCGAGGAAACCGCCGTGGGAATCGCCCAGGGCACAAGCATCACCACCCGCATCATTCCCCGTCCCTTAAACTCCGAGTTAACCACCAGGGCGATCCCCAACCCTAGAATCGTCTCCAGGGCGACCGTGACCACGGTAAACGCCACCGTGTCGATAATGGCCTGGATAAACTCCGCATCGGTGGCGCCAATCACGTACCGGTTGCCAAACAGGCTAAATTGGGTCAATTCGCGGTAGCGGCGCGGTTGCCGAGGCAGTACTTCAACCGCCGGTGGATAATCGATCTCCCCCGTATCCGGATCGCGCACAACCTCCCCCGCCTCGTTCACCTCCGGCTCCAGGGAAGCAACCGTGAGGCTCAGGAGGTTAGAGTAGTTGTCCAGAGCGATAAACTCTGGCTCATCGCCACTGGCAAACCTCCGGTCGGTGAAACTGGTGTAGAAGACGGATCCGAGTGGATAAAAAGCAATCAGAAAAAGCACGACCAGCGTCGGCACCAATAACAGATAGGCGAGGCGCTCCTCAGCCTTGGCGAGATCGCTGATTCCGCCCTCTTTCTTCTGGTCCTGATTAGCAGGCACGGATTCTGTAGTCATTCACGTCCTCCCTCGTTCAAGCGTGATATTTTCACAACCGGGTGGGGATGGCCGTCACGCCTGCGCGGAGCCATCCCCACCCGCCCTCTCACCCCGCCTGGCGGCAGCAAGAGGGGCTAAGCAAGAAGTTATTCAGGATCGCCGGTGGGGAACCCGAGCAGATCTTCTAGATCGAGTTCCAATTCGGCGAACGCGGTTTCCGCGTCGCTATCGCCGGTCAGAACAGAATGAACGGAGTTGTAGAAGAGTGTGGACGTCTCGGCGTACTGCGGCGCGGTCACCGTGGAGGGCCGGGCAACAGCATTTGTGAAGACATCATAGAGACTACCAAAGAAGGGATTGGCTGCAAGCACTTCTTCGTCCTCGTAGAGGCTCTTGACGGTCGGGTTGAAGCTACCCTCGATGGCGCGGATCTTCTGCTCTTCCGGCGAGGCCAGGAAGAGGGCGAGATCGGCTGCCTGTTCCGGATGCGCACTGTACCTGGAAACCGCCAGCTGCCAGCCGCCCAGGGTGGCGGCGCCATTGCCGGCATCTCCAGCAGGTAGCACGGCAACGTCGAAGTTACCGGCGACCGCGCTGTCTTCACCCTGGCTCAAGGAATAAGCATAGGGCCAGTTACGCATAAAGGCGGCATTACCCGCGTGCCATGTCAGGCGAGCATCTTCTTCGGCATAGCCGGTCACACCCGGCGGGCTGATAGTGCCCACCCAGCCGGCGGCCTGGTCGACAATCTCGATCGCCTGCGGGTTGTTGATGGTAATCACGCCCTCGGGGCTGACGATGGTCCCGCCGTCATTGGATTTAATCCATTCCAGCGCGTCACAGGTCAGGCCCTCGTAGGCGTTCCCTTGCCAGACGTAGCCCCAGAAGTCCTGGTTGCCTTCTTCCCGTTCACCTTCCTGGATCGTATTGGCCATCTCTTCCAGCTCATCCCACGTTTCGGGCGGGCCGTCATAGCCATACTTCTCCAACAGGTCGGTGCGGTAATAAAGGAGACCGGCGTCGGTGAACCAGGGGATACCAACCAGTCGACCGTCGACGGTGTTATTCTCGATAATCGCGTCGAAGTGCTCCGACGCAATATCTTCGGCGCCATAATCATAGAGATCCAGGAAGTGCTCCTGATAGTCGCCGGGCCAGATCACGTCGATCTGGAAAACGTCCCCTTCGGCCGACTGGGCTTCGAAGAGCTGCAGGTAGACGCCGGACCGATCTTCCACCATGTCAGGCGTGTCCACGACTTCCACGGTCACATTGGGATTTTGCTCCATGTAACGCCCGGCCGCAGCCTGCGTCAGAGCCAGCTCCTGGCCGACGCTGCCGCCGAAGACGCGCAGGGTGATTTCGCCCTCTTCTTCCGGCTGGGCTTCTTCTTCTGGTTGCGCTTCTTCTTCCGGCTGCGCCTCTTCTTCCGCTACTTCTTCTTCGGTATCCTCGGCCGGCGCTTCGGTTTCATCGCCGCCGCACGCCACGAAGAGTAGCGAGAGAATCACAAGGAGACCAATCAAGGTCATTAATTTACGGTTTTTCATTTTCTCCTCCAAACTTGGATGGTTAAGAATGGGTAGTTAGCTGATTGCAAAGTTCTAACGGATAGACATCACCTCCTTTGTAGATAAGGGACGGTTAATGAGCTAATGTCAGATTGTAACACCTTGCCGGCCCGCGGACCGCGCAGACCGGCCGCCTTATGACGCCGGTGGGGGCGCCGTCGTGGCCCGTTCCACCAACTCGGTAGGTAAGGTAATCTGGCGCGGAACAGCCAGCGGTGGCTCCATTGCTTCCAGGAGTAACTCGCAGCCGCGCACGCCGGATTCAAACAAGCGCTGGCGTATAGTCGTTAGGTTCAGGTACTCGGCGATCTCGATGTCGTCATAACCAATAATGGACAATTCCTCAGGCACGCTCAATTCCGAATCGTGAGCAGCCTCAAGCACGCCGGTAGCCAGTGTGTCGCTCGTCGCAAATATCGCCGTCGGGGGATCATCCAAAGCAAGTAAGTGATAACTCATTTCATAGGCCGATTCGCGGCTGTGTTCGCCATGGACGCTATACTCCGGCCGGATCGGGAGCCCCGCCGCCGTCAATGCCTGCCGGTAGCCACTGAACCGGTCACGATTGGCTGTAAAGAAAAAAGTGCTGTCATTGTAATCGCTAAGAAAGCCGATCTTCTTATGTCCCAGCGCCAGCAGGTGTTCTGTGGCCTGCCGCCCCCCCTCCACGTCATCAATCACTACCTGGCTAAAACGCGGATGGGAAACATCGATCAGCACGGTCGGCGCGCCCGATTGTAACAGTCGCTGGACGTGTTTTTCAAGTGGCATGAGAGAGATGATCAGCAAACCGTCTACCCGTTCCCGCCGGGGAACATCCTGGAAATAAATGTCCCGGCGATTGCTGGATTCCACGTTAAAGACAATCAGATCGTATTCACTGTCGGCCATAACGTGTTCAATGCCCCGCAGCCGCTCCACGACGCTGGGCCGGGTGAAAAAGGGAGCTATGACGGCAATGGTCAGCGTCTTGCCAAGAGAGAGCCGGCGCGCGATGGGATTGGGCGTATAATCTAGGGCTTCAATTGCCGATAACACCTTGGTTCGTGTGGCATCACTGACGGCCGGACTGTCGTTCAGCACCCGCGAGACGGTACCAATCCCTACTCCGGCACGTTTAGCGACATCACGAATCGTTGCCGCCGACATATCTGTCCTCTTGCTAATCTGCTGGCACTGGAAGCAGATCTTGTTGCTGCACCTGGACGGACCGATTCTTACAAATGGAACCGGTTCCAATTGGTTAATACTATACAATAGCCCTAAAGTACTTGTCAAGAGCGGAACACGCAAATGCCCGTCGCGACGCTTTCTCCGCCAATAATTTTAAGGAGCAGAATATGGATTTACCGATGAACAACGCCCCCCACCTCTTGCCAGGAGCCACTGAAACACTGCGCTCCTGGGCCAGGGAACTCCGGCAAACGTCGGCTTCCCCCTTTGCAGCCGCCCGCGGGCTGGCCACGCGCCTCGGCGCCCATGTGCGCGACGGGCAGGCAGAGATCGGCTTTTGGGCACCAGAATTGGTCGAGCAGGGGATTGATCCGGAAAGGATTTTCCTGGAAATCCTGACGCCACAAAAAGAGATTGATTTCGCGGCCGGCCGGCAACCGGCTCGTTTCCGGCGCCAGTTGCTGCGTCCCGCGCAGGATGGCGAATTCGTGTGGGCCGTCGTCGGCGGCATGCGCCTCGGCTACCTGCTGCTGATGACGGTTGCGGGCGCTGCGTCGCTGGCGCTGCTGGTGCTGACGTCCGAGTACCGCATGCGCCGCCTGACAGCGTTCCTCGATCCCTGGGCGGACCAGTTCGGCTCCGGCTTCCAGCTCACCCAGTCGCTGATCGCCATCGGCCGCGGCGGCTGGTCCGGCGTCGGCCTCGGTGAGA
>Ga0207752_1000345_pt1 | contig 21928 bp, 16 predicted proteins | sample Pon2CUnioCityCA_6_FD_187272 | JGI IMG/M metagenome (GOLD analysis project Ga0207752, IMG submission 187272) | Marine sediment microbial community from Union City, CA, USA - Pond 2C Sediment 2 (SPAdes) | ecosystem: Environmental > Aquatic > Marine > Intertidal zone > Salt pond sediment ...
CGGCAACACCACCGGGAGTCGCCGCCGATGAGTCAGTCCTTCCCCAGCCTGCGCGAGCTGCTCGCCGGGCTGATCGAATCGCCTTCGGTGAGTGCCGTGTCGCCGGCGCTGGATATGAGCAATCGGGCGCTGATTGAGCGGCTCGCTGGCTGGGCCGAGTCGCTGGGCTTTCGCTGCGAGCTGCTGCCCACCGCGCGCGAAGGCCACTGGAATCTGATCGCCACCCTTGGCAGCGGCCCGGGCGGGCTGGTGCTGGCCGGCCACAGCGACACCGTGCCCTGCGATCCCGAGCTGTGGCAATCCGACCCTTTCACGCTGCACGAGCGCGACGGCCGCTTTTACGGGCTGGGCACCTGCGACATGAAATCCTTCCTCGGCATCGCCCTCGACGTGGTGCGCGAGTTCGACGCCGGCAGGTTTTCCGCGCCGCTGATCCTGCTCGCTACTGCGGACGAGGAGACCGGCATGGCCGGCGCCCGCGCGCTGCTCGATGCAAACAAGCCGCAGGCGCAGTTCGCGCTGATCGGCGAGCCCACCAATCTGCGTCCGGTGCGCGCCCACAAGGGCGTGTTCATGGAGGGGGTGCGGGTCATCGGCCGCAGCGGCCACTCCAGCAATCCGGCCTACGGCGCCAGCGCGCTGGAGGGCATGCACCGGCTGATCGGCGAGCTGCTCGCCTTCCGCGCAGAACTGCAGGAGAAGTACCGCAATGACAGCTTTGCGGTGCCGGTGCCGACCCTCAACCTCGGCCACATCCACGGCGGCGACAACCCCAACCGCATCTGCGGCCAGTGCGAGCTGAGCTTCGATCTGCGCCCGCTGCCGGGGATGGACCCGGCCGAGCTGCGCCGCCTGCTGCGCCATCGCCTCGGCGCGGCGCTGGACGGCAGCGCGCTGCGGGTCGAGTTTCTCGATCTGTTCGAGGGCGTGCCGCCGATGGAGACCGCCGCCGACTCGCCGCTGGTGGCCGCCTGCGAGCGGCTCACCGGCTACAGTGCCGAGTCGGTCGCCTTCGGCACCGAGGCGCCGTACTTCCAGCAACTGGGCATGGATGTGGTGGTGCTGGGGCCGGGCGATATCGCCCAGGCGCATCAGCCGGATGAGTTTCTCGCCGCCGAGCGCATCGAGCCGATGCGCCAGCTGCTGCGGCAGCTGATCGGCCGCTTCTGTCTGCCGGCCGGATAGCTCGCCGCTGTCATCGCGGCCTCGCGCCGCTCAGCGCCAGCGAAACAGCTCCAGCGCGCCGTTCTCATCGCAGCGCGCCAGCATCGCGCCGTCGGCGCGCCAGTCGCCGAGCACGCAGCGCTCGGCGGCGTCGCCATCCAGCGTGAAGCGGTGCAGGGCGGGGCGGTGGGTGTGGCCGTGGATCAGCCGGCGCACGCCGTGCTCGCGCATCGCCGCAGCCACCGCATCGGCGTTGACATCCATGATTTGCGCCTGCTTGTCGCGCATCGCCGCGCGGCTTTTGTCGCGCAGCCCCTGCACGATGGCGCGGCGTTCGGCCAGCGGCCGGGCGAGGAAGTCTGCCTGCCAGGCCGGGTCGCGCGCGCTGGCGCGAAAGCGCTGGTAGTCGATGTCATCGGTGCACAGGGTGTCGCCGTGCAGCAGCAGGCTGGGCACGCCGCCGATGCATTCCAGCAGCTGATCGTCGGCGACCAGCCGGCAGCCGCAGCGGCGCGCGAAGTCGTCGCCGAGGAGGAAGTCGCGATTGCCGTGCATCACCGTCAGCGCGGTGCCGCGCGCGGCCAGCGCGGCCAGCGCGTCGAGCACCGGCGCCAGCGCTTGGGCCGGGGCGTCGTCGCCGATCCAGTACTCGAACAGGTCGCCGAGGATGTACAGCGCCGGGTAGTCGGCCGCCGGCCCGCGCAGCAGCCGCAGGCAGGCGTCGACGGTGGCCGGCAGCTGCGGGTCGAGGTGCAGGTCGGAGATGAACAGCGCGGCCACGCGGCGGTGCTCAGTCCTCGATGCGCACCGATTCGATGAGCACGTCCTGCTGCGGCACATCCTGGTGCATGCCCTGGGTGCCGGTGGTCTGCTGGGCGATGGTTTCGACTACTTCGATGCCCTCGACCACGCGGCCGAAGACGCAGTAGCCCCAGCCGTTCTGGGTCGGCGCGGTGTAGTTGAGGAAGTCGTTGTCGCTGACGTTGATGAAGAACTGCGAGCTGGCCGAGTGCGGGTCCGGGGTGCGCGCCATGGCGAGGCTGCCGGTGACGTTTTTCAGGCCGTTGTCGGCTTCGTTCTGGATCGGCTCGTGGGCGGCTTTTTGCTGCATGCCCGGGACGAAGCCGCCGCCCTGGATCATGAAGCCGGGGATCACGCGGTGGAACAGGGTGCCGTCGTAGAAGCCCTCGCGCACGTAGCGCTCGAAGTTGGCGCAGGTGTTGGGCGCCTTGTCGTGGTCCAGTTCGATGGCGATCTCGCCGTGATTGGTCTGCATGCGAATCATGTGGGGCCTCGTGGAGGTGGGGGTTCTGTTGCCGCTGGCTGCGCGCTATTCGGCGACGCGTACGGCGCTTTCGATCAGCACCGGCTGCTGCGGCGCGTCCTTGGCGAAGGGGCCGGCGCTGCCGGTGGGCACGCCGCTGATCGCCTCGACCACGTCTTCGCCGTCGACCACCCGGCCGAACACCGCGTAGCCCCAGCCGCGCGGAGTCGGCGAGCGGTGGTCGAGGAAGCTGTTGTCGACGTTGTTGATAAAGAACTGCGCGGTGGCCGAGTGCGGCGCCTGGGTGCGCGCCATGGCGACGCTGTACTGGACATTCTGCAGACCGTTGTCGGCTTCATTTTTGATCGGATCGCGGGTCGGCTTGCGCTGGTAGTTGGCGTCGAAACCGCCGCCCTGAACCATGAAGCCGGGGATCACGCGGTGAAACAGGGTGCCGTCGTAGAAGCCGCTGTCGACGTATTCGAGAAAGTTGGCGCTGGAGATAGGCGCGCGCTCGCTGTCCAGCTCGATGACCAGATCGCCGAGGCTGGTCTGCAACTTGACCTTCGGGCCGGCGTGGCCGGTGCTGGCGAGTAGCAGTGCGGTACCGGCGAGCAGTGCGTGCAGGGTGCGGATGGGACGCGATGACGGCATGAGGAGATCCCCGGGTTTGGACAGGTCGGCAATGTTAAGCGCATTCGCAGGTGCAGCAAAGCGGCGCTGGCGACACTTCCGGCGGCGCTGGTGATGGCGATCCGGACAGCGGCAGGAGCCGCGGCAGCGGTTGGCGGTAATCGTCGCCAAACTTGGTTAACATGCGCGACCCCGAAACCACCTTCGACACGGAACGGCGATGCTGCAGATCTACAACAGTCTGGCGCGCGACAAGCAGGTTTTTACCCCGATCGAACCCGGCAGGGTGAAAATGTACGTCTGCGGCATGACGGTCTACGACTACTGCCACCTCGGCCACGCCCGCGTGCTGGTGGTGTTCGATGCGGTTTATCGCCACCTGCTGGCCAGTGGCTACGATGTCACCTACGTGCGCAATATCACCGATATCGACGACAAGATCATCAACCGCGCCAACGAGCGCGGCGTGTCGATGGATGAGCTGACCGCCGAATTCATCGCCGCCATGCACGAGGACTGCGCGGCGCTGGGCGTGTTGCCGCCGAGCGTCGAGCCGCGCGCCACCGACAACATCGACCAGATCATCGCCATGACCGAGACGCTGATCCGGCGCGGCCACGCCTACGCGGCGGACAACGGCGATGTCTACTACGCGGTGGCCAGCTTTGCCGGCTACGGCAGGCTCTCCGGCAAAAAGCCCGCCGAGCTGCGCAGTGGCGCGCGGGTCGAGGTCGACGAGGCCAAGCGCGACCCGCTGGATTTCGTCCTGTGGAAGGCCGCCAAACCCGGCGAGCCGAGCTGGCCATCACCTTGGGGCGAGGGTCGCCCCGGCTGGCACATCGAGTGCTCGGCGATGTCCACCTGCTGCCTGGGCAATCATTTCGATATCCACGGCGGCGGTGCCGACCTGCAATTCCCGCATCACGAAAACGAGATCGCGCAGAGCGAGGCGGCCACCGGCGAGACCTTCGTCAACCTGTGGATGCACAACGGTTTCGTGCGCGTCAACGAGGAGAAAATGTCCAAATCGCTGGGCAACTTCTCGACCATCCGCGACGTGATGGCCGCCGGTTACAGCGGCGAGGAGCTGCGCCTGTTCATTCTCTCCAGCCACTACCGCAGCCCGCTCAACTATTCGCAGCAGCCGCTCGACGCCGCGCGCGCCGCGCTGACCCGCCTGTACACCGCGTTGCGCGGCCAGCCGGCGGATGCCGTGGCCAGCCGGGCCGGCGACTGGCAGCAGCGCTTCGCCGCCGCGATGGACGACGATTTCAACACCCCAGAAGCCTTGGCTGTGCTGTTTAGTTTGGCCGGTGCGGTCAATCGAGCGCGTGATGCCGGAAATGCAGAAGGAGCGGCTGGGCTTGGTGCTTTACTTCGTGAGCTTGGTGGGCGGCTTGGCATTCTGCAAAACGATGCAGATAGCCATCTCAAGCAGGAGATCAGACCTGTCAGCATTCCGTCTGCCGAGGCTTTTGGCACAGCGACTCTGGCCCAGGGTGGAATATCATCTGACGAAATAGAAGATCTGATATCCAAACGAGCTGCAGCCCGCGCAGCAAAAGACTGGGCCGAAAGCGACCGCATCCGCGATCTGCTCAAGGCGCAGGGCGTGGTGCTGGAGGATGGCGCCGGTGGCACCAGCTGGCGGCGCGGCTGAGGAAGCTCTGCAAAACTGCTGCGCTTACCCGGCCAGCGTTGGAAACAGGCTCAAAATGCTCATTTACCCTGCGTAAACTGTGCTTTTTCGCCGGTTTCCGCCTTGGCCGGGCTGCGCTCGCTACGTTTTGCAGAGCTTCCCTGGCGCGGTTCACACCAGCCGCGCGCGGCGCAGGCGGCGCTCGGCGCTGGGCGAGATGCCGTAGCGCTGGCTGTAGCAGCGCGAGAAGTGCGGATAGGAGACGAAGCCGGTGGCGCTGCACACTTCGCGGATCGGCAGTGCGGTCTGCATCAGCAGTTCGCGGGCGCGCTCCAGGCGCAGGTTCAGGTAGTGCTGCGACGGCGAGCAGTCGAGGTGGCTGCGGAACAGGCGCTCAAGCTGGCGCCGCGAGATGCCGGTGTGGCTGGCGATCTCGTCGCTGGATAGCGGTTCTTCGATATTCGATTCCATCAGCAATGCCGCCTCGGTGAGCGCCGGCTGGTCGGTGCCCAGCTTGACCCGCATCGGCTGGCGCTGGCGCTCGTGGGTGCCGCGCACCCGTTCGAGGATGAACTGCTCGGAGATGTCGGCCACCAGATTCTGATCGAAGCGCTGGCCGATCAGGTACAGCATCAGATCCATCGGCGCGGTGCCGCCGCTGCAGGTGTAGCGGTCGCGGTCGATCTCGAACACGTTGCCGGAGACGCTGATACGCGGGAACTGCTCGCGCAGCCCGGCGCTGTTGATCCAGTGGATGGTGGCGCGATAGCCGTCGAGCAGCCCGGCTCTGGCCAGCAGGTGGCTGCCGGTGCACAGGCTGCCGATGGGCCTGCCCTGGCGCGCCAGTCGCTGCAGCCACTGCAGGATGGTGTGGTCGTAGTCTTCGCAGATCGGTGTCGGCCCGCAGACGAACAGGACGTCCAGCGGCGGCGCCTCGGCGATGGCGTAGTCGGCGGCGGTGCGCAGGCCGTTGCTGGCCGGCACCAGCGCGCCGTCGGCGCTGAGCGTGCTGTAGCGATAGGCTGGTCGGCCGAGCAGCCAGTTGGCCATGCGCATCGGCTCCACGGCGCAGGTGAAGCCGATGTTGGAGAAGTTGGGGATCAGCAGAAAACCGAAGTGCTCGGTGGTCGCCGATTCGCTCATGGCAGTATTCGCTCGGGGCTCGCAGGCGGGGCTCGCAGGCCGGGCGCGGAGTGCGATATGCGGCTCTGCGCTCTGGCAACTGCACAATGTATGCCGCGCCGGCGATCGGCTCAAGGAGGTCGTGTGCGGCCGCCGCCGCCGGCCGTCCAACGGCGCCGTTGACGGCCTCTGGGGCGGTGTGTAGTATCGCGCCTCCTGCGAACGTGGCACTCGGTGACCACAGCTTCGGGGTATAGCGCAGCCTGGTAGCGCATCTGCTTTGGGAGCAGAGGGTCGCAGGTTCGAATCCTGCTGCCCCGACCAGTTTGCCCTTGCACGCTTCGCGGGCAGTCTTCTGCGCCCGTAGCTCAGTTGGATAGAGCAACGGCCTTCTAAGCCGTGGGTCGCGGGTTCGAATCCTGCCGGGCGTGCCAGTTTTCAGTGGTGGGCGTAGCTCAGTCGGTAGAGCGCAGGATTGTGATTCCTGTGGTCGTGGGTTCAAATCCCATCGTCCACCCCATTTATTCCGCCTTGGGTGATGGCCCCGGCCAGCGCCTCGCGGGCTGTCGATGCGTTGCCGCCGTGCGGCGCTTGGCGCAGGTTTTTTGGGCCGTTAGCTCAGTTGGTAGAGCAGCTGACTCTTAATCAGTAGGTCCGGGGTTCGAATCCCTGACGGCCCACCATTATTCCTGTGCAGTGCCCGGGCCTTCCCGGGCACTGTGCTATGGGCGCCCCCGACGAAGTTCGGGTATACTCCGCCCGCCAGTTTCTGCGCGAAAGTGGCGGAATTGGTAGACGCGCTGGATTTAGGTTCCAGTGGGGTAACCCGTGAGAGTTCGAGTCTCTCCTTTCGCACCATATCCGTACGGGCGGGCCGTTCCGGCGCGCTCTCCCTTTCCGATCAGTCGACCCGGCGCGCCGACCCGCGCCGTTCATTGTTTTGAGGTGTGCAATGCAAGTTTCCGTGGAAGCGACCGAGGGGCTGGAGCGCAAGCTCAAGGTTCAGGTGCCGGCCGAGCGTATCGATAGCGCCGTCAATGAACGCCTGCAATCGCTGAGCAAGACCGTTCGCCTGCAGGGCTTCCGTCCCGGCAAGGTGCCGCTTCGCGTGGTGCGCACGCGCTTTGGTGCGCAGGTGCGCCAGGAAGTGCTCGGCGAAGTGATCCAGTCTTCCTTCCAGGAGGCGGTGGTGCAGGAGCAGTTGCGCCCGGCGGGCATGCCGCAGATCGAGCCCGTCGACATGGATGCCGGCAAAGAGCTGTCGTACACCGCGGTGTTCGAGGTCTACCCGGATTTTGAGCTGGCCGCTGTCGATGGCATGCAGATCGAGCGCCCGGTGGCGGAGGTCGCCGAGAGCGACATCGACGAGATGATCGACAACCTGCGCAAGCAGCGCTCCGAGTGGGAGACCGTCGAGCGCGCCGCCGAGGATGGCGATCAGCTGACCATCGATTTCGTCGGCAGCATCGACGGCGAGGAATTTCCGGGTGGCAAGGCGGATAACATGCCGCTGGTGCTGGGTTCGGGCAGCATGATTCCCGGCTTCGAGGAACAGCTCGTTGGCGCCAGTGCCGGCGATGAGCGCAGCGTCAAAGTGTCCTTTCCCGAGGACTATCGCGCCGAGCATCTGGCCGGTAAAGAGGCCGAGTTCAGCGTCAAGGTGCATGCTGTCAAAGTGCCGCAGTTGCCGGAGGTGGATGATGAATTCGCCAAGTCTTTTGGCGTCGATGAGGGTGGTGTCGATGCGCTGCGTGCGGACATCCGCAACAATATGCAGCGCGAGCTGAAACAGGCGGTCGAAGCGCGGGTCAAACAGCAGGTGATGGAGGGCCTGGTGGCACTCAATCCGATCGACCTGCCCAAGGCGCTGGTGGAGGAGGAGATCGCTCGCCTGCGCCAGAATGTCGCCGGGCAGATGCCCGAGGGCGCCAGTACCGAGCATCTCTCGGATGAGTTGTTCAGTGCCGATGCCGAGCGCCGCGTGCGCCTCGGTCTGGTGGTCGCTGAGGTGATCAAGAGCGCTGAACTCAAGGCGGATGCCGACAAGGTGCGCGAATACGTGGAAAACCTCGCCGCTTCCTATCAGGAACCGCAGCAGGTGGTCGACTACTATTACGGCAACCGCGAGCTGTTGCAGAATGTCGAAGGACTCGTGCTGGAACAGGCCGTTACCGATTGGGTCGTGGCGCGTGCCCAGGTCAGCGAAAAGCCGACCGCCTTCAAGGATGTGATGAACACCGCGCCGGCCGAGGAACAAGCAGGAGATTGATCCCAAATGAGTGGCAGCTTCGATTCAGGAATGCTCCAGCCCCAGGCGATGAACCTGGTGCCGATGGTCGTCGAGCAGACGCCGCGTGGTGAGCGCTCGTACGACATCTATTCGCGCCTGCTCAAGGAGCGGGTGATTTTCATGGTCGGCCCGGTGGAGGACTACAACGCAAATCTGGTGGTGGCGCAGCTGCTGTTCCTGGAGTCGGAAAACCCGGACAAGGACATCTCCCTGTACATCAACTCGCCGGGCGGCTCGGTCACCGCGGGGCTGGCGATCTACGACACCATGCAGTTCATCAAGCCCGACGTCAGCACTCTGTGCATCGGCCAGGCGGCCAGCATGGGTGCGGTGCTGCTCGCTGGCGGCGCCGCCGGCAAGCGCTTTGCGCTGCCCCACGCGCGCTGCATGATCCATCAGCCGCTGGGCGGCTTTCAGGGGCAGGCGACGGACTTCGACATCCACGCCCGCGAGATTCTGAGCATCCGCGATCGCCTCAACGGCCTGCTCGCCAAGCACACCGGGCAGCCGATCGAGAAGGTCAAGGACGATACCGAGCGCGACAATTTTATGACCGCCACGGATGCGGTCGACTACGGTTTGATCGACAAGGTGGTCAGCAGTCGCGCGGCCGCCGGGAAAAAAGCCTGATCAAGCCCCGGGCCGTATCTGCCGCTGACGCAGAGGGCGGTCGCGGTAGCAATCGCGACGCCCCACGCGATGCCGGTCAGCACCCGGGAACTGACCGGGTGGATGCGGGCGCTTGAAAACGCGCCGCAAAATCGGCATGTTGCCCCGAAGTCAACGATGAGGTCTGAACATGAGTGACGGAGAAGGCAAGAGTCAGGATGACGGCAAGCTGCTCTACTGCTCCTTCTGTGGCAAGAGTCAGCACGAGGTGCGCAAACTGATCGCCGGACCGTCGGTCTTCATCTGCGACGAGTGCGTCGATTTGTGCAATGACATCATCACCGAAGAGATGCAGGAGCAGGCGGCGACCGGTTCGGCCAAGCTGCCCAAGCCGCACGAGATCAAAGAGATTCTCGATGAGTACGTGATCGGCCAGGATGCCGCCAAAAAGGTGCTGTCGGTAGCGGTGTACAACCACTACAAGCGCCTCGACTACCGTCATCGCAAGGATGACGTCGAGCTGGCCAAGAGCAACATCCTGCTGATCGGGCCGACCGGCTCGGGCAAGACGCTGCTCGCCGAGACGCTGGCGCGACTGCTCAACGTGCCCTTCACCATCGCCGATGCGACCACGCTTACCGAAGCCGGCTACGTCGGTGAGGATGTTGAAAACATCATCCAGAAGCTGTTGCAGAAGTGCGACTACGACGTCGAAAAGGCGCAGACCGGCATCGTCTACATCGATGAGATCGACAAGATTTCACGCAAGTCCGACAACCCGTCCATCACCCGCGATGTGTCGGGGGAGGGCGTGCAGCAGGCCTTGCTCAAACTGATCGAGGGCACGGTCGCTTCGGTGCCGCCGCAGGGTGGCCGCAAACACCCGCAGCAGGAGTTTCTGCAGGTCGACACCGCCAACATCCTGTTCGTTGTCGGTGGCGCTTTTGCCGGGCTGGACAAGGTCATCCGCGATCGCTCGGAAAAGGGCGGCATCGGCTTCTCCGCCGAGGTCAAGTCACCGGACGACTCGCGTAACGTGGGTGAGATCCTGCGCGATGTCGAGGCCGAGGACCTGATCCACTACGGCCTGATCCCCGAGTTCGTCGGCCGTCTGCCGGTGGTCGCAACCCTGGAGGAGCTGGACGAGGAAGCCCTGGTGCAGATCCTGCGTGAGCCCAAGAATGCCCTGACCAAGCAGTACGAGAAGCTCTTCGAGATGGAGAGCGCCGAGCTCGAATTCCGCGACGAGGCGCTGTTTGAAGTGGCGCGCAAAGCCACCGAACGTAAAACCGGTGCGCGCGGTCTGCGCACCATCATGGAGGGCATGCTGCTGGAAACCATGTTCGAGCTGCCGCGGCTGGAGAACGTCAAAAAGGTCGTGGTCGATGACGCCGTGGTTCGCGGTGAGTCCAAGCCCTACCTGTTGCTCGAAGGCCAGGAGAGCGGACTCGACGACGATGGCACCCAGTTCAAGATCGCAGCATCCGACGAGTGATCCACAAAACTCGGCGCGCAGCGGCCGTCGGGCCGCGATGGTCGCCGGGCACAGCTTGAATTGCAGCATGCCGACCCCCACCATCATCAACGGGCACATTCAGTGCCCGTTGATTTTTTTTGAGGACGACAACGGTGGAACGCGACGATAACCGCATCTCACAGATTCCCGTGCTGCCACTGCGCGACGTGGTGGTCTATCCGCACATGGTCATTCCACTGTTCGTGGGGCGCGAGAAGTCGATCAAGGCGCTCGATGCCGCCATGTCCGACAACAAGCAAATCCTGCTGGTGGCGCAAAAGAGCGCGGATGTGGACGATCCAGCGGCAGATGATGTGCATACCATCGGTACGCTGGCGCACATCCTGCAGCTGCTCAAGCTGCCCGATGGCACCATCAAGGTGCTGGTGGAAGGCAGCGAGCGCGGCCAGGTCACCCGGCTGTATGACGATGCCGCACCCTATTTCGTGGCCGACGTCAGTGTGCTGGAAGTGCCGGATGAGCTGGAGGACAAAGAGATCGAAGTGCTGTCGCGCTCGATCAACAACCTCTTTAATCAGTACATCAAGCTGAACAAAAAGGTGCCGCCGGAGGTGCTGACCTCGCTGGCCGGCATCGACGATCCGTCGCGTCTCGCCGATACCGTCGCCGCGCACATGCCGCTGAAGGTCGAGGAAAAGCAGAGCGTGCTGGAGATGATTGGCGCGCGCGAGCGGCTCGAACACCTGATGAGCGTCATGGAGGGCGAGCTGGATCTGCTGCAGGTGGAAAAGCGCATCCGCGGCCGCGTCAAACAGCAGATGGAGAAGAGCCAGCGCGAGTACTACCTCAACGAACAGATGAAGGCCATCCAGAAGGAACTGGGTGAGATGGACGAGGCCGGCAGCGAACTGGATGAGCTGGAGCAGCGCATCGAGCAGGCCGGTATGCCCAAGGATGCTCGCGAGAAGGCCGAGTCGGAAATGAAAAAGCTGCGCATGACATCGCCGATGTCGGCCGAAGCCACGGTGGTGCGCAACTATATCGATACCCTGCTCAGCGTGCCGTGGAAGAAGCGCAGCCGTGGCCGCGTCGATCTCAGTAGAGCCGAGGCGATTCTCGAAGAGGATCATTACGGTCTGGATAAGGTCAAGGAGCGGATTCTCGAATATCTCGCGGTACAGCAACGGGTGCGCAAGCTGAAGGGACCGATCCTCTGCCTGGTCGGCCCACCCGGCGTCGGCAAGACCTCTCTGGGGCGTTCGGTGGCGCGGGCTACCGGCCGCGCGTTCAGCCGCATCTCGCTTGGCGGCATCCGCGACGAGGCAGAGATCCGCGGCCACCGCCGCACCTACATCGGCTCGATGCCGGGCAAGATCATCCAGCACATGATCAAGGTCGGGAAGAAGAACCCGATGCTGCTGCTCGATGAGATCGACAAGATGTCCATGGATTTCCGTGGTGATCCGTCTTCGGCGATGCTCGAAGTGCTCGATCCGGAACAGAACAACGCCTTCGGCGATCACTATCTCGAAGTCGACTACGACCTGTCCGATGTGATGTTTGTGGCCACCGCCAACAGCATGAACATCCCGGCGCCGCTGCTCGATCGCATGGAGGTGATCCGCCTGCCCGGGTACACTGAGGAAGAGAAACTAAACATCGCCAAGCGCTACCTGATTCCCAAGAAAATCAAGGATAACGGGCTGGCTGATGACGAACTGGAGATCGACGACGAGGCAGTTCGCGAGATCATCCGCACCTACACGCGAGAGGCGGGGGTGCGCAACCTGGAGCGCGAGCTGGCCAAGATCTGCCGCAAGGTGGTCAAAGAGGTACAGCTGGGCGAGGTGACTGGACCGGTGCAGGTCGGCGCCGGGCGGCTGGAGCACTATCTCGGCGTGCCGCGCTTCCGCTACGGTCGGGCCGAGGAGAAGGACCAGATCGGCCAGGTCACCGGACTGGCTTGGACCGAGGTCGGTGGCGAACTGCTGACCATCGAAGCAGTGGTGGTGCCCGGCAAAGGCAAGCTGACCCATACCGGCCAGCTCGGTGACGTGATGCGCGAATCGATCCAGGCGGCGGTTACGGTGGTGCGCAGCCGCTCTTCGGCGCTCGGCCTCAATGCGGATTTCCACGAGAAGCAGGATATGCATATCCACGTGCCCGAGGGCGCCACGCCCAAGGACGGCCCCAGCGCGGGGATCGGCATGTGTACCGCGCTGATCTCCTCGCTGACCCGGATTCCGGTGCGCTCCGATGTCGCCATGACTGGGGAGATCACGCTGCGCGGCGAGGTGCTGCCCATCGGCGGGTTGAAAGAGAAGCTGCTCGCCGCACACCGCGGCGGCATCCAGACGGTGGTCATTCCGGAGGAAAACCGCAAGGATCTCGCTGATGTGCCGGAGGATGTGCTCGATACCTTGCAGATCAAGCCGGTGCGCTGGATCGACGAAGTGCTCGAGATTGCGCTCGGTGGCAAGCTTGCGGCGCTGTCCGCCGACGGGGCTGCAGATGCTGCCGCGGAGGTCAAGTCGGACGATGCCGGTGATGGTGATACACTGCGCCATCACTAGAAAAATGGCTGTACATTTCACGGCGAACCCGTATCATTGCGCGCGCCCTCGGCAGACTGCTCCGGGGCGCGTTGAACGTGGCGCTGTAGTTGACATCCCTTCTGGGCGATTGGTATAAACTTGCGCCTCGGCCAGCAGTTCATAAACGCGGGTTGAGTGTAATAATAAAAAAGCCGGATTCGCTGGCATCATTGCAAGGTTGGTTCCGCAAACAAAAAAAACAGAATGGCTCCAATAAGGAGTCCGTCACACTTTTATAACTCACCCAATTTAGTACCGAAGGATTGCTGGATGAACAAGTCAGAATTCATTGAGGCCGTTGCTGATGCCGCAGATCTTCCGAAGGCTACAGCTGGCAAGGCACTCGACGCCATGGTCGACGTGATCACTGCTTCCCTCAAAGATGGTGAGCAAGTCACACTCGTTGGCTTCGGAACCTTTCTCGTGCGCCATCGTGAGGCGCGCCAGGGCCGCAACCCGCGGACTGGCGATTCGATCGAGATCTCCGCCTCTAATATCCCGGGGTTCAAAGCTGGTAAAGCCCTAAAGGATGCGGTAAACTAATCCGCTTTCCTGCAGGGTGCTTAGCTCAGTTGGGAGAGCATCGCCCTTACAAGGCGAGGGTCGGGGGTTCAAATCCCTCAGCACCCACCAACAAAATTCGGAGCGGTAGTTCAGTTGGTTAGAATACCGGCCTGTCACGCCGGGGGTCGCGGGTTCGAGTCCCGTCCGCTCCGCCATATCCGAACATGATAGAGGGTGCCAATCGGCACCCTTTGTCATGATTGGGATAGCGAAAAATTAATATTACCGAATATCACTGTGGTGATTGCTTATGCTGCTCTCGATGCGTGATGGTGTTAAGAACTCCAAATGGCTCAAATACATTATTATCGGAGTCATTTCGGTTCCTTTTGTGCTTTTCGGCATCGGCTCCTATCTAGGCGGTGGTGGCGATTCATACGCCGCCAAGGTGAACGGCAACGAAGTATCCCTGCGCGTTTATGAGCAGATTTATGCGCAGCAACGCGACCGTTTGCGCCAGGCTTTCGGCGGACAGATTCCCGAAGGGCTCGGTGGTGAAATCCTGCGCCAGCAGGCATTGGATACGGCAATCACCCAGGAGGTGTTGTTGCAACACGCCACCGACAATGGCTACGCCCTCAGTGACGAACAGCTCGCGAGCGCGATCAGCAGCATTTCGGCCTTTGATTCCGGTAACGGCTTTGATCGCGAGATATACCAGCGCCAACTGCAGTCGATGGGACTCAGTGTCGCCCAGTTCGAGCAGCAGATGCGCCGCGACGTGGCGGTTGATCAACTGCGGCGCGGCGTCAGCCTGAGCGCCTTCAGTCTGCCCGGTGAGCGCCAGCGCCTTGCCGCTCTGCGCGCCCAGCAGCGCCGGGCCGGCCTGATTGCTTTCTCTCTGGCGCCGCTGATGGCCGAGATCCATCCCGACGACGATGAGTTGCGAGAATATTTTGCCGCCGAGCAGGCGCGCTATCAGCACCCGGAAAAGGTACGTGTCGATTACATCGAGCTGCGCGTCGATGATCTGGCCGCGGAAATCGATGTCGTCGAAGATGATTTGCGCGCTCTGTACGAGCAGACCCGCGGCAATTACATGGTGCCGGAAGAGCGCAGTGCCTCACATATTCTGTTGAGTCTGGACGACGACCCCGAAGAAACCGTAATCGCCGAAGCCCAGGCATTGCGCGCGCGTTTGGATGCCGGTGAATCCTTTGCCGAGCTGGCCCGTGAGTACTCCGAAGACCCGGGTTCCTCTGCCCAGGGTGGCAGTCTCGGCAGCTTTGCCCGCGGCGTTATGGTGCCTGAATTCGAAGAGGCGGCGTTTTCCCTCGGTGTCGGAGAAATCAGCCAGCCGGTGCGCAGCGATTTCGGCATCCATCTGATTCGCGTCGACGAGATTACCGCTGAGCGCGGCAAGACTTACGACGAAGTGCGCGATCAGCTGGAAGCTGATTTTCGTCGCAGCGAAGCGGAAAACCTGTTTTTTGATCGCGTCGAGCAACTTGGCAACGCCGCCTACGAAAACAGTGGTTCACTGCAGCCGGCGGCCGATGCGAGCGGCCTCGAAATCAGCAGTTCCGACTGGTTCGACGCCAATTCCGGCGAGGGCATCGGCGCTTTCGCCGAAGTGCGTCGCACCGCTTTCTCCGCCGAAGTGCGCGGCGAAGGCCTCAATTCCGAAGTGCTGGAGCTGGCCGACGATCACGTCGTAGTGCTGCGCGTAAAGGAACAGCAGGCGGCGCGGCCAAAGACCTTCGACGAGGTGCGCGACGAAGTCGCCGAGGCTTTGCGTGTCGAGCGTGCCGAGGCGCAGCTCGCCGAACGTGTGGCGGCGGCGCTGGAGGCGCTGCGTGCTGGTGAGTCACCGGAGCTGGTGGCGCAAGCGCAGGGCGGCGATTGGCGCGAGCCGCAATGGGTGGGCCGCAATGGTGGTGACGATATCGCCCCGGCGGCGGTGCAGCGGCTGTTCCGCCTGCCACAGCCCGCAGACGCGCCGGTCTACGGCGAAGCCGTACTGCCCGGTGGCGACCGCGCTGTGCTGGTGTTCAGCGAGCTGCGCAGCGGCGAGATCGAAGAGCTGCCGGCGCAGCAGATCGCCCAGGCCGAGCAGCGCCGCGGCAGCATCGAGTATGCCGCGTTGGTCGAGACCCTGCGTGGGCGCGCCGAGGTGGAGCGCAATCTGACCCTGCTGGAAGAGTTGGAAAATCGCTGACGCCGGCCGCGCCCGCAGGCGATAAAAAAGCCGGCGACCACGGCAGTGGTCGCCGGCTTTTTTGCGTCCGCTCGGGGCTTTGCGGCGTCGCCGCGCGGTGGCTACTTGTCGTAGGGCATGGCGGTGATGTTGAAGCCCGAGTCGACGTAGATCACCTGGCCGGTGATTCCGGCGGATAGATCCGAGCAGAGGAAAGCGGCGGTGTCGCCGACCTGCTCGATGGTCACGTTGCGGCGCAGCGGGGCGTTCTTTTCCATGTATTCGAGCAGCATGCGGAAATCGCCGATGCCGGCCGCCGCCAGGGTCTTGATCGGCCCGGCGGAGATGGCGTTGACGCGGATGTTCTCCGGCCCCATGCAGCCGGCCATGTAGCGCGTGCCGGCCTCCAGGCTGGCTTTGGCCAGGCCCATCACGTTGTAGTTGGGCAGTATCCGCTCGGCGCCGAGATAGGTCATCGCCACCATCGCTCCGCCGTGTTCGCGCATTAGCGGGCGGGCGCCCTTGGCCAGTGCGGCAAAGCTGTAGGAGCTGATCTCGTGCGCGGTGTTGAAGCCGTCGCGGGTGACGTTGTCCAGGTAGTCGCCGGTCAGTTCTTCGGAGCGGGCGAAGGCGATCGAGTGCACCAGCGTGTCCAGCCGGCCCCATTTGTCCTGCAGGGTGCCGAACAGCGCTTCGATCTCCGCGTCGCTCTCCACGTTGCAGGGCAGCACCAGCGCGGGATCGGCGCCGAGTTCTTCGGCGACCTTTTCCACGCGGCCCTTGAGTCGATCGCCCATGTAGGTGAAGGCGAGCTCGGCGCCCTCGCGCGCCATCGACTGGGCGATCCCCCAGGCGATCGAGCGCTTGCTGGCGATGCCCGTGATCAGGGCGCGTTTACCGTCGAGAAAACCCATGCAGTGACTCCCGCGTTGCGTGATTGGAAGAACCGCCGCGTCGCGATGGGCGTGTCGGGCGGTGGCCGGGCCGGCCGGGCGGGGCTATTCTAGCGCGGCGCTCGCGCTGGCGTGAAATACCGTGTCGGCGTGGCTATAGTGGCCCCCGCGCCGCGATGAGCGCTCGCCGGCAGCTCGGAGACTTCATGGACAAGCGATTCACCGTCAAAGACTTCATCCTTTTCGCCAGCATCGCCGGGCTGTTGGTGCTGCTGGTGCTGACCATGTACCAGATCGATCGCCAGTGGCTGATGATGGAGCAGATGCGTCGCGGCCTCGACGAACAGGGCGAGGATCTGCGCGGTCTGCGCGGCCAGCTCGGCGAGCTCAGCGCACAGCTACAGCGCGGCGTGGCGCTCGTCGGCGACGCTGCCGGTGACGCCGCAGCGGGCGATGCCCATCCGGCCTTCGCCCGCGCTCGCCGCGCCGCGGCGCAGCCGGACTACGCCAGCGGCGATTGGCTGGTGGATGCCTTCGGCACCGGGCTGAAGACCATCTCGCCGCTGGTCTCGCAGGACGCCTACGCCGCGCGGGTGCAGGGCTATGTGCTCGAATCGCTGATCAGCCGCCACCCGCAGACGCTGGAATGGCAGGGCCTGATCGCGCGCGACTGGCAGATCTCCGCCGACGGCCTGACCATCACCTTCGATCTGCGCGACGGCGTGACCTTCTCCGACGGCGCGCCGCTGACCGCCGAGGACGTGGCCTTCTCGTTCCGCTTCATCATGGATGAGCGCATCGCCGCGCCGCGCGCGCGGGCCTATTTCAACAAGATCGCCAGCGTGCAGGCGCTGGGGCCGCTGCGGGTGCGATTCGAATTCGCCGAGCCGTATTTCAACGCCCTGTCGCTGGCCGGTGGCATGTCGATCCTGCCGCGGCATTTCTACGCGCGCTTTCTCGATGACGCCGAAACCTTTAATCAATCCAAGGGATTACTGCTCGGCTCCGGCCCCTACCGGCTGGCCGATCCGGAGGGCTGGACGCCGGATCAGGGGCTGGTCGAGCTGGAGCGCAACCCGCGCTACTGGGGGCCGGTGCAGCCGCCTTTCGAGCGCTTGCTGTGGAAGGTCATCGAAAACGACAGTGCGCGCCTGACCACCTTCCGCAACGGTGAAATCGACAGCTACGGCGCGCGCCCGCGCGAGTACCGCCAGCTGCGCGACGATCCGCAGCTGAGCGCGCGCACCCGGCGCTTCGAGTACATGAGCCCGACCGCCGGCTACAGCTACATCGGCTGGAACCAGCGCCGCGGCGAGGCGCCGACGCGCTTCGCCGACCGCCGCGTGCGCGAGGCGATGACCCTGCTCACCGACCGCCAGCGGATCATCGACGAGATCTATCTCGGCTACGCGGAGCCGGCGATCAGCCCCTTCAATCCGCGCAGCCCGCAGCACGACCCGCAGCTGGCGCCGCGCGCCTACGCCCCGGAGCGCGCCCGCGAACTGCTCGCCGAGGTGGGCTATACCGACCGCGACGGCGACGGCGTGCTGGAGGACGAGAGCGGCGAGCCGTTCAGCTTCGAGCTGGTCTACTTCCAGGACAACGAAGACACCAAACGCATGGTGCTGCTGCTCAAGGATATCTACGCGCGCAACGGCATTCTGCTCGAACCCAAGCCCACCGAGTGGTCGGTGATGCTGGATCTGATCGGCAACCGCAATTTCGACGCCATCACCCTCGGCTGGACCTCCGGCGTCGAGACCGACATCTTCCAGATGTTCCACGGCTCGCAGACCGAGGACGGCGGCGACAACTTCACCCACTTCAAGAGCGACCAGCTGGATCGGCTGATCGACGAGGCGCGCGCCACCGTCGACGAGGCCGCGCGCATGCCGCTGTGGCAGGCCGCCGAGCGGGTGATGTACGAGCAGCAGCCCTACACCTTCCTGATGCGCCGCGAGACGCTGGCCTTCATCGATCAGCGCATCCACAACCTGCAGAACACCCGGCTCGGCCTCAATCTCGGCTTCCAGCCGGTGGAGGTCTACGTGCCGGCGGCGATGCAGAAGTACCGCAACTGAGCGCGCGCAGCCGACCGTGCACATCTACATTCTCCGCCGCCTGCTGCTGATGGTGCCGACCCTGCTCGGCATCACCCTGGTCGTCTTCACGGTGATGGCCGCCTCGCCGGGCGGTATCAGCGCGCAGAGTCTGGTCGAGGGACAGAACCTCGAACCGGAGGCAAAAAAGGCACTGGAGGATTACTACAACCGCCGCTACGGCCTCGACCAGCCGGCGCCGCTGCAATACCTGCGCTGGCTGAATAATGTCTCGCCGATCGGTTTTGAAGTGGCCGATGACGGCAGCTACGGCAGCTTCTCGTTCAGCAAGGGCGCGGATCTCGGCGACAGCTTCCGCTACGGCCGCCCGGTGGCCGATCTGGTCGCCGAGCGGGTGCCGATCACCCTCCTGCTCAACGTGGTCAGCATCCCGATCATCTACGTCATCGCCATCGCCATCGGCGTGCACGCCGCCACCGAGCGCGGCAAGCGCTTCGATGTCAGCGCCAGCCTGATCCTGCTCGCCCTGTGGTCGGTGCCGACCATGCTCGCCGGGGTGCTGCTGATCGGCTTCTTCGCCTCCGACCAGTACTGGCGCTGGTTCCCCACCGCCGGGCTGTCCGACCGCGCCGCACTGGACATGCCATTTTTGCCGCACTGGAGCGAGGCCGGCGACCTGGCGCTGCTGTTCGCCCTGGCCTGTGCCGGCGCACTGCTGTTCGTCGCCGCCAGCCGCTATCTGCCGGCGGCGCTGCGCGGCGCCTTCGCCGCCGCGGTGGGCGCGGCCTTGGGTCTGGGCATGGCCCAGCAACTGGCCGGCGGCGGCTTGACGGTGGCGCTGCTGGTGCTGCTGCTCGGCGGGCTGGGCTACGCCATCGGCCGCGCCGAGTTCGCCGCGCTGCGCACCGCGCTGCTCGGCCTCACCGGCGTGGCGCTGGGCATCGGCCTGGCGGCGTACTGGGCGAGCGGTGATTTCACGCCGGGCTTTTTGCTCGATCGCCTCTGGCATCTGGCGTTGCCGATCTTCTGCCTGTCCTACGGCGGCTTCGCCTTTCTCGCCAAGCTGACCCGCACCGCGGTGCTGGAGAATCTGCTCGCCGACTACGCGCGCACCGCGCGCGCCAAGGGCGTGGCCGAGCGCGACGTGCTCTGGCGGCACGTGTTCCGCAACTCGCTGCTGCCGCTGATCACCGTCTCCGCCGGCCTGCTGCCGGGGCTGCTGGCCGGCTCGGTGATCATCGAAACGCTGTTTTCCATCGATGGCATGGGCAAGCTGGCGGTGGAGGCGGTCAAGGGCCGCGACCGCGAGCTGGTGCTGTCGATCACCCTGATCGGTGGCGTGCTGACGCTGGTCGGCTATCTGATCGCCGACCTCTGCTACGCCATCGCCGACCCGCGGATCAGCTATGACTGAGCCAGCCATCACCAAAGCCGCCGCGACGGATGTCGGCGCGCAGCAACCCGACCGCTCGCAGAGCTACGCCCGCCGCGTATTGCGCGACACCTTCCTGCGCTGGGGCGCGCGATTCGGTTTGGCGTGGATCGGCCTGCTCGCGGTGCTGGCGGTATTCGCGCCGTTTCTCGCCAGCAGCCATCCACTGCTGCTCAGCGAGGGCGGCCAGTGGCGCAGCCCGGTACTCGCGCATCTGACCGCCGGCGATGCGGTGCTGCTGGCGCTGTTCGCCGGGGTGGTGGCGCTGCTGCCGCTGTCGATCGCGCCGCGCTTCAAGTTGCTGGCGCTGCTGGCGCTGACGCTGATCGGCGGCGGCAGCGCGGCGCTGACCCTGGAACCGCCAGCGCTGACCATCCACGCCCAGTACCGCGAGGCCGAGGCCGCCGGCAAGTACGACTGGGTGCTGCGCGCGCCGATTCCCTACTCGCCCAAGGACTATCTGCGCGACTACGGCGACACCGGCCTGGAGGCGCCGCTGGAAAGCGGGCGCTACCACCTGTTCGGCACCGAGGAAAACGGCGCCGACGTGCTCTCGCGGATGATCCACGCCTCGCGCATCGCGCTGGGCATCGGCTTCGTCGCCACCGGCATCGCGATGCTGATCGGCGTGGTGATCGGCGGGCTGATGGGCTATTTCTCCGGCCTCGCCGACATCGTCGGCATGCGTCTGGTGGAGATTTTCGAAGCGGTGCCGACGCTGTTTCTGCTGCTCACCTTCGTCGCCTTCTTCGGCCGCAGCCTGTACATCATGATGGTGATCATCGGCGTCACCAGCTGGCCCGGCTACGCGCGCTACGTGCGCGCCGAGTTCCTGCGCCTGCGCGAGCAGGAATACGTGCAGGCGGCCGAGGCCTGCGGCCTGTCGCTGTGGTCGATCCTGTTCCGCCACATGCTGCCCAACGGGGTGGCGCCGATTCTGGTCGCCGCCAGCTTCGGCGTCGCCTCGGCGATCCTCGCTGAAACCACGCTGAGCTTTCTCGGTCTCGGCCTGGTCGATGACCCGAGCTGGGGGCAGATGCTCAATCAGGCGGTCAAATCCTCCACCTTCAACTGGTGGATGGCGGCCTTCCCCGGCGGCGCCATCTTCCTCACCGTGTTCGCCTACAACCTGATCGGCGAGTCGCTGCGCGACGCCATCGACCCCTATTTGAAAAAGGCCAAGGGATGAGCACGCTGCTGCGAGTCGACGACCTGCGCACCCATCTGCGCACCAGCGGCGGCACGGTGAAAGCCGTCGATGGCGTCAGCTTCGACATCCAGCGCGGCGAAACCTTCTGCCTGGTCGGCGAGTCGGGCAGCGGCAAGTCGGTGTCGGCGCTGTCGATCATCGACCTGCTGCCGGCGGATATCACCGAGCACCCCAGCGGCAGCATCCGCCTGTCGCTGCAGCAGGGCGGCGAGGGCATCGACCTGCTCAGCCTCTCCGCGGAGCGCATCCTCAACGTGCGCGGGGCGCGCATCGCGATGATTTTTCAGGAGCCGATGACCTCGCTGAATCCGGTGTTCAGCGTCGGCGATCAGATCATCGAAGCGCTGCAGCTGGCGCGCCCGCAGATCAGCTACGAACAGGCCCGCGAGCGCGCCATCGAAGCGCTGCGCGCGGTGCAGATCGTCGATCCCGAGGCGCGCATCGACGAGTACCCGCATCGCCTCTCCGGCGGCCAGCGGCAGCGGGTGATGATCGCTATGGCGCTGGCCTGCGAGCCGGATCTGCTGATCGCCGACGAACCGACCACCGCGCTGGATGTGACCGTGCAGGCGGAGATCCTCAAGCTGATGAAGGACCTGCAGCAGCGCAGCGGGATGAGCATCCTGTTCATCACCCACGATTTCGGCGTGGTCGCGCAGATGGCCGACCGGCTGGCGGTGATGCGCGAGGGGCGGATCGTCGAAAACGGCCCGCTGCGAGAGGTGCTGCACAGCCCGCGGCACGATTACACCCGCGCGCTGCTGGCGGCGCTGCCGGAGAACCTGGCCCGCGAACACAAGCCGCCGGCGCCGATCCGCAGCGAGCAGCCGGCGCTGGTCT
>Ga0207752_1000346_pt1 | contig 21884 bp, 15 predicted proteins | sample Pon2CUnioCityCA_6_FD_187272 | JGI IMG/M metagenome (GOLD analysis project Ga0207752, IMG submission 187272) | Marine sediment microbial community from Union City, CA, USA - Pond 2C Sediment 2 (SPAdes) | ecosystem: Environmental > Aquatic > Marine > Intertidal zone > Salt pond sediment ...
AGGTATTTTAAAGAACATTCCTGACAACTCTCATTTCCGCTTTGAATTTCTGGCTAATATGGATTTTGCTAAAGAAGTGGGCAATACGGTGGACAACTGGAAAAACAGCCAGTTCACTGCCTATGTGCAGCTTGCAGAAAACGCATCCATGGAAGAGGTCAATGCAAAGATTTATAATTTCCTGGATGCCAAACCAACCCTGGAGGATTGGGAAAAGCTCTCGCTCCAGCCGCTGTTCAAGATCCATCTTTCTTCCGGGATCGGTTATGATTTTTTTGGCAGCGGAAATGCTAAATATATTGTCATATTTTCTGCAGTTGCCTTTTTTGTTTTATTGATTGCCTGCATAAATTTTATGAATCTGTCAACGGCCCGATCTCTGCTCCGTTCCAGAGAGGTGGGGCTCCGGAAGGTTGTCGGGGCTTGCAGAAGCCAGCTCATCAGTCAGTTTATCGGAGAATCGGTCTTTCACTGTTTGATCGCTATGGTGATGGCGGTCAGTATTGGGATTCTGCTTTTACCTGCCTTTAACCAATTGGCCATGAAGGAATTCACACCAGATATTTTCTTAAGGCCGGATGTCCTTCTGGGATGTTTAGTTATGGTGGTGTTCACCGGGATCATAGCCGGTATTTATCCGGCATTCGTACTATCCGGATTCAGACCGGCATCTGTTTTGAAAGGATCAGGAGGCCTGTCAGGAAGGAAATCTTTGTTTCGAAGAGTTCTGGTGGTTTTTCAGTTCTGTGTTTCTGTGGTGCTCATTATTGGGAGCCTGGTGATTTTCTCTCAGGTACACTTCATGCAAAACAAGGATCTGGGATATAACAAGGAAAATTTAATTACATTAAATCTGAATTCCAATATACAAAAGAATTATGAGGCTTTTAGGAACGAGCTTTTGGAAAATCCAAATATAGTACAGGTCTCTCGTGTATCAGGTCTACCCACGGACGGTTACTATTTTTCAAACAGCCGCTGGAACTGGGAAGGCAAGGACCCTGATAAGGATGTCTTGTTCAGGGCTAATTTTGTGGATTATGATTATTTGGAAACCCTCGGAGCGCGCATTGTCCAAGGCCGGGATTTTTCAAAAGATCATGGGATCGATGCCTCAGGAGACACTATTCTCATTAATGAAACGGCACAAAAAGTAATGGGATTTGATGATCCCATAGGAAAGCGGGTGACTCTGGGGGAAGAGGAATTCCATATTATAGGAGTGGTCAAGGATTTCCACTATGTGTCTTTGCATACGCAGATCGAGCCCTTGATCCACTTATTCAATCCGGACAGGTGCAGCGCGGTCATGGCACGGATAAGCTCTGAGAACACACCTCAAACTCTTCAATTCATAGAGGGCGGCTGGAAGAAGTATGCCGGTGACTATGAATTCGATTTCCGCTTTATGGACGACAGATTGGATGCCCTTTACCGCGGAGAACAGCGGGTAGGACGGATCATCAATGTGTTTACGGCCTTGTCTGTTTTTATTTCCTGCCTGGGGTTGTTTGGATTGGCCTCTTTTATGGTTGTAAGGAAGACGAAGGAAATCGGTATTCGTAAAGTCCTTGGGGCATCGATGTCCGGGATAGTTCTTCTCCTTACCAAAGAATACTCAAAGTGGGTGATCGCAGCCAATGTGATTGCCTGGCCGCTCTCTTATTTCATTTTGAATGAGTGGCTTCAGCAGTTTCCATACAGAACCGATATTAAATTCTGGATATTCCTTGGAACAGGATTGGTGACATTAGGGATCGCGGTTCTCACGGTGAGCTATCAGTCCATACGGGCCGCTCTGTCCAATCCTGCTGACTCACTGAGAAATGAGTAAGGAAGGGATGGCTCCAGGAGTTGTGCTCTAATCTCCCAGCTGGGGGAATTTGAAGCGGTCGATTTCACTGGGGACGTGCTGGTGTTTCATGATCCGTTCGATTCTTTTAACGACCTCCGGGTGTTTGTCAGAGATATCATTCTGTTCATTAGGGTCTTTATCCAGATCATACAGCTCGATCTTCATATTTCCTTCAAAGATGTCTTTTCGTATGCCTTTCCACGGACCTGTACGCACAGCCTGCTGCCCGTTGTAAGCGGGAAATTCCCAGTAGAGAAACTTGTGGGATTTTTGTTTTCCCTTTCCCGTAAGAACAGGTACAAGGCTGAGACCATCAGTGCCGTCCGGTTCTTTGGCACCGCTTAATTCGCATAATGTAGGAAGCACATCCCAGAAGGCTGAGATGTGATCTGTATTGGTTCCGGGTTTGATGGCCCCCGGCCAGCTGGCGATCATGGGTATTCTGATGCCGCCTTCATATGAAAAACCTTTGCTTCTCCCTTGTTCTTCTCCGAAAATCCCGGCACTGTTGAAGAAGAGGGTATCTGCGCCGCCGGTGTAAGTGGGCCCGTTGTCGCTTGTGAAAATGATCAGGGTGTTTTCATACTCTCCGATTTGTTTGAGCTTTTGGACGATTTGGCCGACCTGGTCATCCAGATGGCTGATCATGCCCGCATAAGTGGCTCTGGGGTACTGGCAGGGAAAATAATATCCGCCTGCATAGGGTTCTTCCTCTCCGAACACACCGCGGTACATATCCACGTATTTTTTTGGTGCCTGAAGGGAAACATGGGGAATTGTGCTAGGGAAGTAGAGGAAAAAAGGATGGTTTTTGTTTTTTCCCATGAAATCCAGAGCTTTTTCCAGCATAAGGTCAGGCGCATACTTATTGAGGCGAAAGTCAGAATAGCTCTCAGGGTCATTCGGGTCAGCTCCTTCGGGAAGTGTTGTGCCCAGAGGCACGAATTTGTTATCTAACGGGTATCTTTCCTCGTTTTCCCATAAAAACGGCGAGTAATAGGTGTGGGCCCATCTCTGGCAAATATATCCGAAAAAGGTATCAAAGCCCTGCTTGTTGGGAGACCCTTCACTGAACGCAGGCCCCAGCCCCCATTTGCCAATACAGGCGGTCGTGTACCCGGCTTTTTTCAGAAGCTCGGGTAAAGTCACCTCATCAGAAGGAAGGGGGCGCTGTCCTTCCAGTTTGGGATCTTCAAGCATTTTCTCAAAGCTCCATACATCTCCTCTTTCTCCCCATTCGTCATTTCCTCTTATAAAGGCATGGCCTGTGTGTTTTCCTGTCAGCAAAACACATCTTGAAGGAGCACACACCGGAGAACCTGAATAGTGCTGAGTGAACTTCAGCCCGTTTTCTGCAAGCCGGTCGATGTGAGGGGTTCTGATATATTGTTGGCCGTAGCATCCCAGTTCCCCGTATCCAAGGTCATCCGCTAAAATAAAGATGACATTGGGTTTCTTTTTTGGAGAGATGTCCGGATTGATGAGGCATGAGGATAAGGCAGCCGTTCCGATAAGAGTCCCGGAACTTTTAATAAAATCTCTTCGTTTCATGACCTTTTACAGGTTGTTTGGAACAGATGATAAAAAAATGACTTCTTTCAGTCAATGATAAAAATTAGGTCTTGACTCAGTCCGTTCTTTTATTATGATAAAACCAACAAACAAGATGAGGATTGTAATGGATAAAATAAATTTAAAAGAGTGGGTGGAAAGAATAAAAACTCCCTGGGAGCCCAAAGAGATTCTTTCGTTTCATGATGTGGCTTTGCGGGTGGCAAAGATTGAGGGCGCTTATGACTGGCATACGCACAGGTTGGAAGACGAGCTCTTTCTCGTATTAAAGGGGAAAATCTATATAGATACTCCGAAAGAGTCCATAGAACTCAATGAAATGGAGGGCTATTTGGTTAAAAGAGGGACCAGGCACCGCTCCCGTTCTGATAAGCCGGCCTGGGTTCTCCTGGTCGAGCCTGTGCATACAAAGACCAAAGGCGAATAATTAATTGAGGACCACAGCGCAATGTCATTGCGGGCGAAGCAATCTCATCCGGTTACGTTTCATAATGAGATTGCCGCACTCCCTAACGGTCGTTCGCAATGACGCAGCAATCTCGACTCGTGAATAACCAGGATTATTATATACCCTTCTGAAATTCAAATATGACTCGTAGATAGTTCTGGTTTGGTTAGGGGAGGCTCCGGGTGGAAGAGTCTTTGTTTTTGTAAAAGTTGATGCGGTATGATACGGATTTGCGGGGGATCATCATAAAGGTATCTGTAAGACGAACCCCTAGTTTATCTGAAGGCAGCATGTCAAACACATATTTCTGTTCTTTGATATCCCATATCCCGTAACCGGGACTGAATCTTTTACTAGGCCACAGATCCAGATCCCTCGCTCTCTCAGCAATGATGCGGTCGCTCTGTCTCGCACTGTCTTCAACTGCTTCAGAACCGAGACAATCCAGTACATATCCCTTTAAGATATCGCCCCTATCCATGAGCCTTGAGCATTTTTTCTCAAGCTCAGGACCAATCGTGCAGAGGCACAGCGCTGTTTTTTCCGCTCCTTTAAAAACAGGGTGTTTGTTGGTCTCTTTATAGTCCAGAACCGCATAAACCGCTTTGGGTTTTATGAGATCAGGTAACAGGGACTTGAATTCTTCAAGGTACTGATTCACCGAAGAATTGACTTCCCCTGTTTTTACTTTATATCCGAGGCGGACACGTATCCGCTCATCTTTAAGACTGACCTTAAGATCATTTAAAAAAGTGTATTTATTACGCATCTCCTTTATAATACCATTTGACTCGGATTATTCATAAAAAAATGGTAGTGAAATTCAAATATAGCTTGCGCTCCCTTCAGATTTTTAACGCCATCCTCCTTCGTTTTTCTCGGCTCCTGCGTAACTCCCCCCGTCCGTGTGTCAGACATACTCGTCGCCCGGCTTTGCCGGGTACCCTCGAAAAGCCTCATCCGAAGGCTAAATCTTCAATGTCGCTTCAGCCATACTTGAATTTCAGGAGGGTTTGAGCGGATATAGCTTGCGCTCCCTTCATGTCATCACGAGGAGCAAAGCGACGTGGTGATCTCATAAAATATTAAAAATTAGGGAGAAAGAAAAATGGCGGAAAGAGTGAAACCGTTTCAGGAATCAGTGATCAGGGAAATGACGAGGCTGGGAGAAGAGGCAGGAGCGGTCAATCTGTCCCAGGGCCTTCCTGATTTTGACCCGCCCGGTGAGATCCTGGATGCCGCAAAGCAAGCCATCTACGGACAAAAAAACCAGTACACGTTCCCTTTCGGGGCGCTTGACTTCAGGGAGGCTGTGGCAAAAAAGACATTCGAGTACAATCACATCCCGGCTGATCCTGAGGAAGAGGTCACTGTGACCTGCGGGGTCAGTGAAGCTGTGATGGCTTCGGTCCTTGCTCTTACAGATCCGGGAGATGAGGTCATCATTTTTGAACCTTGGTATGAAAACTATGTTCCGGACTGCTTTATGGCCGGAGTCAGGCCTGTTTTTATGGAACAGGAGATTCCAGGTTATCACATTGATTTTGATAGATTGAAGCGCCTCATAAAGCCCAGAACCAGATTGCTTATCATCAATACACCTCAAAATCCGAACGGCAAGGTTTTCTCCAAAGACGAGCTTTCGAATCTGGCAGGGCTCTGCGAAAAATACGGGCTTATAACGGTCAGTGATGAGATATACGAGCACATTTATTATGACAGCAGCCGGCATATAAGCCCAGGAAGCATCGAAGGGATGAGGGAGCGGACCGTAACCATAAGCGGCTTGGGCAAGACGTACTCTGTGACCGGATGGAGGGTGGGATGGATCGTAGCTTCTCCTGATCTGACGGGGCCTATAAGAAAAGTCCATGATTATTTAACCGTGTGCGCTCCGGCTCCATTTCAAGCCGCAGGGATAAAAGCCCTGGGGCTTCCCAAAAGCTATTATGAAAAAATGAGAGAGGAATACGCATCCAGAAGGAAAATTCTTCTGGATGCCCTTGACGGGGCCGGCATGGATTACTATAAACCCGGGGGAGCTTACTATGTCATGGCTGATTATTCCGGAATCAGATGGGATAAAAGTCGTTATATTAAGAAGGATTGGACAGAGGACAGGGCTTTTGCCGAATATCTGGCAAGAGAGATCGGGGTGGCCGTTGTGCCGGGGTCGAGTTTTTATACGGGATCCGGAAAAGGAACCTCTCATGTAAGGTTTAATTTCGCCAAAAAAGAGGACACGCTTAAAGAAGCCGTGAAAAGACTCAAAGGCCTTAAGGCCTAACAGATTTGAAAGGGAATATGGTTAAAGCCACATTGAAGATGTCATTGCAAAGAACGGAGTGATGAAGCAATCTCATCCTTTTATCTTAGGAAGAGAGGTGAATCCGTTTTGTTCAGCATCAGCCAGCATTATTTTTTCCAGCTCTTTTTGAACGGGAGTGTCGATCAGAGAGACAGGCTGGTCGAGGATCTCTTTTATTTTATCCGCCGCCCTTTGAGCAGCGGATTTTTTCCTTTTGCCTACCCATTCATCATAGGTGTCTCTGTCTATGATGCCGGGGAAAATATGCTCCTCCCGGTACCATTTTCTGGTATGGGGCTTGGAGAGGAATTGAGATTCCGGAGTTATATCTTGAAACAGGTCAACGGCCAGAGGCTCGTCTCTCTGTGCTATTCCTTTGACCAGCCTCAAAGCCATGCCGCATATTTCATTGTCTATCACCAGTTTTTCTAGGCTCTGGCAGCTCTCAAAGTCCATCATACCGGGCCCTGATATAACATTGATCCCGGCAAGAGCAGCCAGAACAGCGCCCATTCCCGATTCAAGGCCGGCCTGGTTATCGTTGAGCTTGGAATCACTGAGCCCCATATAGGCATGTGTGGGAAGATTCAGGTGCTTGCCTATCTGGGAGTAGGCCGAATCGATCATCATGGTCTCTATGGCTCCCATGGGGGTGGTGCCTTTACGCATATCAAAACTGGAAGGAGAGCCTCCGAATATAACAGGAGAGCCCGGTTCTGCAAGCTGGCAGATGACAAGGCCGGATAGATTTTCCGCTGTGTGCTGCACCAGGGTGCCTGCCAGCGTGACCGGAGATGTGGCGCCGGTCATGCCCATGGATATCAACTCTGAAGGAATGCCGGCTCTGGCAGAGTCAATAAGGCTCTGTGTCGTGAGGTTGCTCCACTTAAGAGGAGGGGAGGGGCAGGCGTCGAATATGGCCAGAGGTTTATCCTCAAGATTTTGTGCGCTTCCTCTTACAGCGACCAGCATATCACGCATGGGCTTAAATCCTTCGACTCTGAAAGTGCCGGTGACAACCGGTTTTCTAGAGAACTGAAGCCCTATATAAAGACGGTAGCTGTCGCTTATGATCTCAGGGACATCGCTGCTGATGATGCCTGTGCTCTGGAAATCAATGTTTTCCAAAGCATCCGTCACTCTGGCGAAAAGGATAAGGTCCTCTGTTTTTGCTCTTCTCTGTGTTTGTGACTCATGGTCAAGCACGGTTACAGCTGCAGATCCCGGGTCAAAATGGATATCATCATTGCCCACAGTGTATTTCTGTTGACCCTGCCTGTCATACAGTTCAATGACCGGAGGAGTCTTTGATAATGATTTTTCGACCAGTTCATGGGGGATAAAGACCCTGTTTTCTGGTTCGTTCGTTTTTGCCCCTGCGTTTTTGAGAAGCGTGAACGCTTCTTTGTTTTCCACGAATACACCGTATTTTTCCAGGAGCTGATAACTTTCATTGACTATTTTTTTTACGAATGCCTCATTTAAAAGCCTGTATTTTGGTCTTTGTGTTTTAATCATTTTCTTTTCCTTATTTCCGTATGAACGATTTCGCTATTTTTGCGGCAGCCATGGCATTTTCTGCATACCCGTCCGCTCCGATATCCTGCGCCCATTTGCTGTTTACCGGGGAGCCTCCCACCAGCACCTTGAATTTTCCGTAAAGATTTTTTGATTTAAGAAGCTCTATGAGGGTTTTCTGCTTTAGCATAGTGGTGGTAAGGAGCGAGGAAACACAGATAAAATCCGCCTTTTGCTCAAGGGCCGTTTCTATAAAGCTTGTTATCTTCACGTCTGCTCCCAGGTCGATCACGTCAAATCCATTTGCAGAGAGAATAGAGGCAACAAGGTTCTTGCCGATGTCATGTATATCGCCTTCTATGGTGCCGATGACAGCTTTTCCCAGGGATTTTGCGGTCAGGTTTTTTTTCTTCAGTTCAGGCTGGAGCAGAGCCATGACCGCTTTCATGGTTTCAGCACTGGTGATGAGCTCAGGAAGAAAATAGTCTCCCTTTTCCCATAGGTCTCCGGCTTTTTGTATGCCCGGGACAAATCCGTTTTCTATCACTTCATTCAGGTCCCAATTTTCATCAATGGCCTGTCTGGAAAGCCTCTGGGCGTCTTCTTTATTTCCTTCAACGACAGCCCGGTTCATATCAGATAATATTTTTTCATCTATCATTACAGCTCCTTATGTTTGTTTTTTTTCGTTCAAATTATATGCGTACCTTTTTCGATCTTTATTTTATAGATTCCCGGCTCTTTCCCGAATTCATTTAAATACGCGTTTTTGACTCGTTGGTTCACTTTATCCATGTCATCTTCTTTTATCAGATTGATGGTGCACCCTCCGAATCCGCCTCCCATCATCCTCGAACCAAGAACAGCCTTTTCGTTCAGTGTGTGTTCTACAAGAAAATCGAGCTCTCGGCAGCTCACTTCATACTCGCTTTTAAGCCCTTCGTGGGTCTGAACCATTTTTTTTCCGAATGATTCAAGGTCTTTGTTTTTAAGATCCTCGCAGGCGGCTAAAAGCCTTTCGTTTTCTTTGACCACATAATGGCACCGTTTGTATATCACAGGGTCCATTTGGTCTTTGAAAGATTCCAAAAAACCGGATGTGACATCCCTGAGGCTTTGTATCCGGGGATTGTGGTTTTTGAGATAAGTAGCTCCCTTTTCGCATTGAGCTCTTCGTATATTGTATTCAGATGAGGCCAGAGAATGAGAGACGCGCGTATCATAGAGGACGATATGGATGCCTTTAAAATCAAAGGGAAAGTATTCGTATTCAAGAGAGCGGCAGTCAAGCTTCATTACTTTATTCGGAGCACCGAAAATATTGGTGAACTGGTCCATAATGCCGCACCGAACGCCCACGAACTCGTTTTCAGCTTTCTGGGATAATTTCACCAGATCCAGTTTATCGATATTGAGTTGGAACATTTCATTGATGCAAAAGGCCAGCCCGGCTTCAATGGCTGCTGAGGACGATAATCCGGCTCCTATTGGGATGTCCCCTCCGAAAACGCAGTCGAATCCAGGGACTTTAGAGCCCCTTTTCTTGATCTGGTCTATGACTCCCAATAAGTAGTTGGCCCAGTGTGCGCTGCTTTTTTCTAAAGATCCCTGGTTGAATTCTCTATATTCGTCCATATCCACGGAATAAATCCGGTAGAGATTGCCTTTATTCGGAGAGACAGCAAAGAGGATGGATCTATCAATGGCTGTGGGAAGGACAAATCCTTCGTTGTAATCTGTGTGCTCTCCTATGAGATTCACACGTCCGGGGGAGCGGACCAATAAAGGTTTTGTGTTGAATCTGTTTCTAAATTGGTTTGATACGGTGTTTCTCATTTTCTCAGTCATGGGAGCACAAAAAATGAAATGTCACAGACCACATGTTTACATCAGAGGAGGTTAAAAGTCAAATCATCTCTAGGGTAACTTGTTTGAGGGCTTTGTATTCGCTGATAAGAAGCGTTTTTCTTCGCTTCCATATCTGGCTTCTGTTCTTTTTGTGCTTTACAGCCACTTCTTCATTGTTTTCGTTTTGTATCATATCCGATGCAAGAGGAAAATCTTTTTGGTTCCATCTGGATGAAATGGAATCAAGCACAATGAAAAGCCTGTTGAGCTGTTCGGACAAATGTTTAGGTTTTATGTGAAACAGTATCCTTGGATCCGTGCTTTTCTTAGAAGCGAGCTCTTTTCGTGATTCTGAGAGGCCCTTTCCTATCAGATGGATGGATGTTTTTTTGCTTAATCCGGAGGAAATTTTTCCATGCCTTATGATATAAGATATTTTAAAAGGGACATTCCACTCGATGGCCGTCTCTTCAAAATAAAACAAGGAATCAAGGGTTGATTTTAAAGATGAAGGAATACCAAGAAACTCATGGTCTATGGTGACAGAGTAAGGAGAGAATAGGTGTGATTTGAACTGATGAGAACAGGATGATGTAAGTGTTTTAAGTATTTTATGGCATCTATGGAAAGAATCAGAAGGGTCAATGGGAATTTTGCCGAGGAGAATCAGATGTTCGGACATTATGTATCATATAATATGAAACATACACATAGATGTCAATGAAATAAATAATTTATAAGTATCAAATAAATTGATACAAAAAGGTTCTTTTTCACTCACGAGGATGATAAGATAAATATTTGTTTCTGTTCGCATACGGACATGAACTGTTAATAAATGATACATTAATTTTTGAAAATGCTAGAAGCCCCAGGGTATTTAAAACTGGCATAATATTTGCATCCATATATTATATGTTTGACAATATAATCAATAAAAAGAGAAATCATGTTTGGTAATTACTTGAAGATCGCTGCCAGGCATATACTGAAATACAGAGTCCATTCTTTTATAAAAATATTCGGTCTGTCGGTCGGAATGGTTGCGTGTATTTTCATTTATTTGTTTGTTGCCGATGAGCTGTCATTCGATAAGTTTCACGAAAACGGAGAATATCTCTACCGGTTTGTCCAGGTCCAGTTCGATAAAGAATCCGGGAAGGAAACAGGGCTCCAGCCGTTCATCCCCGCACCGGTGGGTCCGGAACTGATCCAATCCATCCCTCAGGTGAGATTTCAAACAAGATATGTTAACGGCACAGGAGTTCTCCGGTATAAAGAGAAGATGTTCAGAGAAACCCTTACATTGGTGGATTCAGCCTTTTTCGAAATGTTCACCTTCCCTCTGATTGATGGGAACCCCGAAACAGCGCTATCAGATGAACACAGCATCGTTCTCTGTCGATCCGAGGCGGAAAAATATTTTGGAGAAGAAAATCCTATTGGCCAAACAATGACCCTCACCTTCGGGCATACGGAAAGAGATTATATGGTGACCGGTGTGGCACAGGATGTTCCTTCCAACTCTTCGATCCGGTTCGATATACTGATTCACTTCAATAATTTACCTATGGTCCTGGATAATCCGGAAATATTGAATGAGTGGAACCGCTGGTATTGTCCCCTGTATGTCCAGCTCCAGCCTGATGTGACCCCGGAACAGACAAAAGAGGGATTGGACCGGTTCTGTCAGAGTCACTACAGCGTCGCGATCCAGAGGTATGCCGATGAAGGCTACGATCCCTTTACTTTCGGCATTCAAAAAGTTGAAGACATGCATCTTGACACACGGGTCACAGGAACTGCCGGGCTGTCGACCTCATACATCCTCTCTGTCATTGCTTTTGCTATTCTTCTGATTGCCTGTGTGAACTTCATGACTCTTTCCATTGGATCGTCTTCGACACGCTCTACAGAAGTCGGGATGCGAAAAGTACTGGGAGCAGAGCAACGGCAGCTTTTGTCGCAGTTTTGGAGTGAGGCCCTGTTGATCAGCCTTTTTGCCATCATTATGGGGCTCTTGTTCACTGAGCTCATGCTGCCAAGGTTCAATGCCTTGTCAGGAAAATCAATGTCTTTGACAACGCTTTTCCAGGGCATACATTGGGTGGTTTTACTGGGGATCGCTGTTTTCACCGCTCTTCTTGCCGGGAGTTACCCTGCCGTTTACATGTCTGCGTTTAGACCGGCAGATATTTTGAAAGGAAAGCTAAAGGTCGGAGGCAGAACAACACTTACCAAGGGGCTCGTGGTTCTTCAGTTCACTCTTTCTGTTATTCTCGGTATCTCAGCGCTCATTCTGGGAAGACAGGTCTCCTATATGATGGACAGGGATCCGGGCTATGTCAGCGAAGGCCTGGTGGTCGTTATGACACAGGAAAACGAACAGCAGGACTCCGAGAGGCTCTGCCAGCGTTTCCGCAGTGAGGTCATCTCCCACAGTCAGGTTCAGGGATTGTCAGCCAGCAACAGAGAATTCGGCCTGTTTCTACCCGGTTCTTCCCTGGAATTGGACGAACAGAAAATCCACTACAGGTTCAATCGGGTAGATCCTGATTTTCTATCGACCATGAAATTCAAACTGGTTCAAGGAAGGGATTTCTCTGCGAATATTGCAGCGGATAGAGATGCCCTTATCGTGAATCAAAAATTCGTACAAATGCTGGGTTCTGGATTCAAAATGGGGGAGCCCCTGGGGGATATGTCTAAGGGATTCCCTTATGACCGAAGAATAGTCGGGGTCATAGGTGACTGTCATTTTGAATCCCTGAGGAATGAGATCGAACCATTGATCCTTTATGTCGGGGAAGGAACGTCCCCGAGGAGAAACAGGTTCAGCCGGATCATTGTCCGTGTGTCAACAGGACAATTAAAGGAAACCATGGTTTTTTTGGAGAACGCATGGAAAAGAATCCAGCCCGATAAACCATTCATCACATACTTTCAAGATGATGCTTTAAAAAGTCTGTACAGCCGGGAAAAGCGGTGGAGTGCGATCATTCATTACGCATCAGCCGTAAGCATACTGCTTGCTTGCCTGGGAATATTTGGCCTGACCTCCATCACTTTGAGCCGCCGGATCAAGGAAATCGGTATCCGCAAAGTGCTGGGAGCGACCGCAGGACAGATCATGTATTTGGCAGCAAGGGAATTTATTTTCCTGATATCCATAGCCAATCTCGTCGCCTGGCCGGTGGTCTTCGTCATCATGAGGAGAGTGCTCCAGAATTATCCCTACAGGGTCGGCATAGCCGTCCACTACTTTATCCTGGCTTGGGTTGTTTCAGTTTTTATCACAGTTTTAACCATTTTCTACCTTTCCTTAAAAGCAGCCAGGCAAAATCCGGTCGAGAGTTTGCGGTACGAGTAAACTCTCGACTTTTCAAGCCCACCTCTCTATTTGCTATAATTTGGCATTAAATGTAAAATCTATAAAAATGTAAAATCCGTAAAAGAGAAAAAAGACTCAAATTTGAGTAAAAACGAGAGAAATGAAAATGACAAAAAAAACAAAAGAAATGAGCGAAAAGCGAATAGCTTTGCTTATTGACGGGGATAATGCACGGCCCACTTTAATAGGAAAAATACTGACAGAGGCAGGAAAATACGGCTCTGTCACGATCAGACGTATATACGGAGATTGGACCACATCGAATATGCAGGGATGGAAGAGTTCCCTTAATAATGCGGCCATACAGCCCATACAGCAGTTCAGATACACGGTAGGGAAAAATGCCACTGACAGCGCCATGATCATAGACGCTATGGATGTGTTGAACAGCAATCTTGTGGACGGATTTTGCCTTGTCTCCAGTGACAGCGATTACACGAGGCTGGCCACGCGTATAAGAGAGAAAGGGATATTCGTCATGGGGATAGGGAAGAAAACGACTCCCAAGGCTTTTATAAATGCCTGCAATATCTTTATCTACACGGAAAATCTGGCTCCTAAATCAAGTACGAAAAGAAAAAAATCAGAGACAAAAACAAAAGCATCTCCGGAAAAAACAAAATCCCTTGACCCTGTTCCTCTTTTAAAAGGAGCTTTTGATATGGCATTACAGGAGGATGGATGGGCGAGTTTAGCCACCATGGGATTTTATCTTCATCAGCTCGATCCCAGTTTTGATCCCCGCACCTATGGGTACAAGCAGCTGTCCCAGCTCATTAAATCCCATTCCCGACTCTTTGATATAAAGTTCAAGGAAGAGGAGGGAGCCACACATTTCTATGTCAGGCTCAAAGAAAAGGCTGAGTAGCCAAAACAAAAAGGAGGATTAGGGTATGAAGAACCGGTCTTTTATGATTTTCCTTACTCTGACAGGCTTCTTATTTATGATGTTTTCCGTAAGCTGCCAAAAAGAGATGAGAGATGATTACGCCATTAAGCCTGTTTCTTTTACAGAAGTGCAGGTCACGGATTCATTTTGGCTTCCCAGGATGGAGACCAACCGAAAAGTCACCATTCCCTTTGCCTTTCAAAAATGTGAAGAAACCGGAAGGATTGAGAACTTTGAAAAAGCAGGAGGCTTTATTCAGGGAGGATTCGAAGGGATAAGGTACAATGACTCTGATGTGTATAAGATCATGGAAGGAGCCGCGTATTCGCTAAGCCTGAGGCATGACCCTGAACTTGAAAAATACATGGATGAGCTCATCACAAAGATCGCCGCAGCCCAGGAGGAGGACGGATATCTTTACACGGCCAGGACCATAGACACGGAAAATCCGCCCCCCGGAGCCGGTGAGGAACGGTGGTCCAACCTGGGTTCAAGCCATGAACTCTATAATGTGGGTCATATGTATGAAGCAGCCGTGGCTCACTTCCAGGCAACAGGAAAGCGAAATTTTCTGGATATTGCTTTAAAAAATGCAGATTTCATAGCCGCGACCTTCGGGCCTGATAAGAAAAAGGGCTTTCCAGGACATCAGGAAATCGAGATCGGATTTGTGAAGCTCTACAGAGTCACGGGAGAAAGGAAGTATCTGGAACTGGCTAAATTTTTCCTGGACCAAAGAGGAAGAATGGAACACCCTAAAAAGTTTCCGGAGGATTCTCCTTTTTCCATTTACAACAAGGACTGGTATCTGCAGGCTCATGAACCGGTCACCGAGCAGGAAGAAGCCATCGGCCATGCCGTAAGAGCCACATACATGTATTCCGGAATGGCGGATGTGGCTGCACTGACCGGAGATGAGGATTATATCAATGCCATAGACCGGATATGGGAAAACGTTGTTTCTAAAAAGCTCTATATAACCGGGGGCATAGGAGCCAGCGGGAGAGGGGAGGCCTTTGGAGAGAATTATGTTCTTCCTAATAAAACAGCTTACAATGAGACGTGTGCAGCCATTGGAAATATATTCTGGAACCACCGGCTTTTCCTGCTGCACGGTCACGCCCAATACATAGATGTGCTTGAGCGCACCCTTTATAACGGATTTTTATCAGGGATCTCTCTGAGCGGGGATAAGTTTTTCTATCCCAATCCGCTTGAGTCTGACGGTAAATTCAAGTTCAACCAGGGAGAAGCAACCAGAAAAGAATGGTTTGACTGCGCGTGCTGTCCCGGAAACATAGCTCGATTCCTTCCATCGTTTCCCGGTTATGTGTATGCAAACACGGATGATTCCCTTTATGTGAACCTGTTTGTCGGGGATAAAAGCGTTTTGGAGATGGGAAAAAACACAGTAAAAATAACCCAGGAAACACATTATCCATGGGAAGGGAACATAAAAATAATCCTTGAGCCAGAAAAATCCGGCAAATTCACTGTGTACGTAAGGGTGCCCGGATGGGCCCGCAATGAGCCTGTCCCGGGAAGTCTCTATTCCTTTGCTGAAAGGTTTGATCAAGAGCCGGAACTTAAAGTGAACCGGGAAAAAGTCGATATTGTAATGGAAAAAGGCTATGCAAAAATATCAAGAACCTGGAAAAAAGGTGATGTCATAGAACTCAATTTACCTATGCCCGTAAGAAGAATCACAGCTCATGAAAAGGTCGAAGCTGACAGAGGAAAAATGGCATTCCAGAGAGGCCCTCTGGTGTTTTGTTTTGAAGGCGTTGACAATGACGGGCATGTGCTGGACCGGGGTATCAAAAACGGTACGGAATTTAAATCAGAGTTCAAACCTGACCTTCTGAATGGTGTTCCTGTTTTGATCGGAGAAGACCAGAACGGAGAACTGTTGATGGCTGTCCCTTATTACGCCTGGTCCCACAGGGGAGTGGGGGAGATGGCTGTGTGGATGAAAAGACAAGAGTAGAGATGTCTCTTCCGGATGCAGACAGAACATGACGGTATTTATAACCGGAGCGTCCGGACACATCGGAGCGAATCTGGTAAGAGAGCTCATCCGGCGAAAAAGACCTGTAAGGGCTTTTATCCACGAAGACACAGGGGGAGTGGAAGGGCTTGATATAGATATCATCAAGGGAGATATCCTTGATTATCCCAGCCTTGTAAGAGCCATAAAAGGCAGTGATGTTGCTTATCATCTTGCCGCAAGGATCTCTATTATCGGTGACAGACGGGGAACAGTAAGAAAGGTCAATGTCACAGGAACCCAAAATATCATAAGAGCCTGTCAGGAATGCCGCATCAGGCGTCTTATTCACTTCAGTTCCATACATGCTTACTGTCCTTTTCCTCTGGATCAGCCGGTAGATGAGACACGGTCTTTTTCAAATGCCCGCTCTCCGGCATATGATTGTTCCAAAGCAGACGGCACCCGGAAAGTCCTGGAAGCTGTGAAAAGCGGGATGGACGCGGTTGTCATATCACCGACAGCTGTGATCGGTCCGAATGACTTCAAGCCGTCCCGTATGGGGCAGGTACTTATCAAATTATACCAGCGGAGATTCATAGCGTTGATAAAAGGAGGGTATGACTGGGTAGATGCCCGTGATGTTGTCAGGGGTGCGCTTCTGGCCGAGGAGAGAGCAGAGGCAGGCTCTCAATTCATTCTTTCAGGGCACTGGGCCTCTCTTCGTGAGATCGCAGAGATGATCTGGGAAATAAGAGGAATAAAACCTCCCCGTTTCACAGCCTCTCTATGGTTGGCAGGCCTGGCTGCTCCTTTTTCTGAAGCGGCTGCAGTGCTGCGTAAAAGAAAGGCGCTGCTGACTTCAGAAGCGCTGAGAGCGCTGAGAACGCACCAGTCCATTTCGCGGAGAAGAGCCGAAGTGTGTCTGGGCTACAGCCCCAGGCCTCTTAAAGTGACTATTAGAGACACTATAGAATGGCTTGAAAAAAAGGAGCTCCTGGATTGATTGGAGCTTATCTTTTCCACTGGATTTTGCTTTTCTGGACAGCGCTGGCTGTTATTGTGTGTATAAGCCTTTTTTTTGTGAATGCTCCTTACGGACGATATGCAAGGAGAGGGTGGGGCCGCACGATCAATCCCAAATGGGGTTGGTTTATCATGGAGACACCCTCACTTCTTTTGCCTCTCCTTTTCTTTTTTTTCAGTCCCCGGACACAGGATATCACAGCCTTTCTGTTTCTGTTCATGTGGGAAGTCCACTATGTTCAGCGCGTTCTTATCTTTCCTTTTGTCATGAAAAAAAGTCCTTACAGAATGCCGTTACTTGTTATGTTTCTGGCGCTTTTTTTTAACATAACCAACAGCTATCTCAACAGCGGTTTTCTGTTTATACTGGCCGAACCATACGGGATGGGTTGGCTTCTTGACGGAAGATTCATCTGCGGAGCGGGTCTTTTTTTCAGCGGCACCATTATCAATATCCATTCGGACAGCATCCTTAGAGGCTTGAGAGGGCCGGGAGAATTGGCTTATAAGATCCCGCATAAGGGGCTTTTCCGTTACGTCTCATCGCCAAATTATTTCGGAGAGATCGTGGAATGGACCGGATGGGCCGTAGCCACATGGTCTCTCCCTGGAGCAGCCTTTGCCTTGTGGACCATCGCAAACCTTGCTCCTCGAGCTCTATCCAATCATAAATGGTATAAAAAGACCTTTCCTGAATATCCCTCCCGGAGAAAAGCTCTGATTCCTTTTCTTCTCTAGTGAACGTGTATGAAGTTGTCTATTTCTGAGTGATTAGCTCTGGTTCACCAAATCCGATTTTTTCCAAGGGCTTAAGCTGTGTGGCCGCATCACCGACCACAACATAGATCATCCTATCAGGATGGATATACTTCTGGGCCAGTTCTTTTATTCTTTCCCCTGTCATGTTCTTTACGATATCTTCGTGTTTTTTAACAAAGTCGTCAGAAAGCCCGTAAGCAGCGATATGATCAAGCATGCTGAGAAGCGCATAATAGGTCTCAAACTCCATGGCGTTTGATTTGATAAGGGAGTTTTTAGTGAATTCCAGGTCTTCTTCTGATATGCCCTGCCGGTATTTTCCCATTTCCTCTTTGAATATTCTGACCGAATCAAATGTAGCCTGGGAATGCACGGAGGAGGAGGCGTAGAATGTGCCCGGATAGATTCCTGCGGAGAATCTGGAACGCGCTCCGTAGGTGTATCCTTTTTCTTCTCTCAGGATCATGTTCAGAAAGCTGTTAAAGCTTCCGCCGAGCTTATAGTTCATGACCGTTGCCGGATAGTAGTCAGGGTCGCTGTATCGCATGGCTAAGCTTCCGATTTCTATGACAGATTGTCTGGCTCCCGGGACGTCGACAAAATATATTTTTGATTCTTCAGGCAGAGAAGGCATTTCAAACTCAGGGAAAGCCACATCTTTGAGCTGCCACTGGTTTTCAAGAGCCGTGAGATTCTCTGTGACCGCCTGCTTGGAGATATCACCCACCACGCACATGTAAGAGACAGAAGGCGAGAAGTTTTCTTCGTAGTATTTTTTCAAGTCGTCCATCGTGATGTTTGTTATGGATTCGGATGTCCCGTTTGAGGGCATGCCGAAGATATGGTCTTCACCGTAGACAAGCTGGTTGAACACATTCATGGCGATATACGGAGGATTCGCTTTGTTTCTGTTGATATTCTCCAGTGTTTCTTGTTTTATACGGCCGAATTCTTTCTCGTCCCATCTGGGTTCAAGCAGTATTTCACCGACCAGCCCCAGTACTTCGGGGAATTTGGATGCCAGGGAATTGGCCCGGATGGTTATATCCTCGGTGCCAGCATAAATGGTTATATTAGCGCCCAGGTCATTAATGGCCTCTTCAAGTTCCACAGGGGTCTTGTTTTTGGTTCCTTCCATCATCAACTGGCTTACAAGGTAAGCGGTACCGGGTTTATCCAGCGGATCAAGGAAGTGGCCTCCTTTGAGAGATAGTGAGAAATGGACAATGGGTAATTCTGTGTGTTCGATGCCCAGTACCCTCATTTCATTGGAAAGCTCATGTTTCCAGACAGGAGGGACAGTTACTTCAGGGTCAGGGCCTAAGTCGGGTTCGATGTTCCGGTCGAAGGAAGATTCGATCGGTTCTATTTTGATTTCTTCTTGAGGAACCTCTGCAGCCGGTGCTTCCGGAGCGTCCTCGATAGCAGGATAGGGGATGGCTTCGTCAACAGCTAGTTCGATGGTTCCTTTTGGAACAAAGTTGGTCATGACATAAGGTTTGTCTTTGATGTATTTTTTATAGACCCGCAGGATATCGTCTTTGGTGACAGCCAGGGTCTTTTCAAGGTCTTTTGTCAGAAAATCCGGAGAGCCTGCGTATTCATTATAGCGGGCAAGCTGGAATGATTTCATGAGAATGCTTGACAGCCTGTTGTAGAAATTGGTTTCTGTGGTATTTTTCAGGCGCTGCAGGTCTTCTTCAGTAAAGCCTTTTTCCTCGAATCTCATCAAAGATTCGGAAAGAGCCTCCTTGACTTCAGACAGGTCCGTGTCAGGAAAGGCTCTGATGCGGAACATGAATTCTCCGGCGATCTCATTACTCATCTGGTATCCCCTTACAGAAGGCGCCAGCTTCTTTTCCTCTACGATGACGTTATACAAAGGGGCTTTTTTCCCTCTTGTCAGAAGCTGTCCCAGGTATGAGAGCGCATAGGAGTCAGGGTGATACTGCTCGACGGTCGGGAAGACCATGGTGAGTTCCGGGGATTTTGCAAAGTTATCTTCGTAAGAAGCGATTTTTGTTTCTGTTAATGTCACAGGCATGGGTTCCGGCTCTGTTATTTCATGGGGAGAGGGGATCTCGCCAAAATATTTTTCGATCCACTGTTTTGCCTGCACAGGGTCATAGTCTCCGGCCACGACCAGTGTGGCATTGTTGGGTCTGTACCATTTTTTGTGGAATTCATGCACGTCTTTCAAGGTAGCATCGGTCAGATCTTCCATGGAGCCGATGACCTGCCATGAGTATGGATGACCTTCCGGATACAGAAGTTTTCCAAGGATATAGTCGGTGTGTCCGTACGGGCGGTTGTCCACCATTTGGCGTTTTTCGTTTTTTACCACACTCTGCTGGTTGGCAAAGGCTTCCCGGGTGATTTTGCTGCGCAGGAATCCGAGCCGGTCAGACTCAAGCCAGAGAACCATCTCCAGAGCATTCCTGGGGACCACTTCAAAGTACACGGTTCCGTCGTTACTTGTTCCGCCGTTCAGCGTTCCTCCCGCATTCTGGATCTTTTTAAAGAACTGGTCCTGGCCCACATGTTCTGATTCCTGGAACATCATGTGTTCGAAGAGGTGAGCAAAACCTGTTTTTCCGACTTCTTCGCGGTTGGAGCCTACATGATACTGGATAGCCACGGCCACGATAGGATCTGATTTGTCTTCATGGAGAATGACTTCAAGTCCGTTGCCAAGGGTGTACTTCTCATAATCGATTTCAAGGGCTTTTTCACCGGTCTTCGTGCTTTTACATGATGGGATGATCAATACAGAGAAGAGCAAAAGCACGGAGAGAAATCTGATTTTTTTAATCATAAAAACCTCCTTCGTTTTTAATATTTTGATTTATTTAAATACCTGAATACACGGTTCATTAACGGTCCGGGCCCTTATCTTATGAATACGTCATATGAATTATTTTAGCCATTTTACGGATATAAGAAGGATTGGTGCCGCAGCATCCTCCAATGATATCCGCTCCGTTCTCAATTATTTTTTCAGCATATTTTACATAGTCTTCAGAGTTTTGAGAGTATTTTAATTTTCCTCCTGAAGTGACCTTAGGCTGTCCGGCATTTGCCTGAGCAACAACAGGGAGGGATGTGTTGTCTTTGATTATTTTGACCAGTTCGGCCATTTCCCTGCTGTCAAGAGTGCAGTTGGCTCCCAGTGCTGAAACAGCCCTTTTTTCAAGCTCTTTTACGCATTGGGAGACACTGTTTCCCATTTCCGTAAAGAAACCCCTTTGCGTGCCCTTAAACGTCATGGTGGCGAAAAGAGGAAGCCCGCATGCTTTGCTGGCTCCCTTGAGAGCGCAGACCGCTTCTTTGAGGTCGTACTGGGTCTCGATAAGAAGAAAATCAACGCCGCCTTCAAAGAGGGCTTCTGCCTGAACAAAATAGGCATCTATGAATTCGTCTTCAGTAAAATCTCCGTAGGGTTTGAGAAATTTTCCTGTAGGGCCCATGCTTCCCCCTACATATTTTCCCTTGGGCTTTGTTTCACAGGCAAGCTCTGCCGCCCGTTTGTTGAACTCGGAGCATCTTTTTTCCATTCCAAAGGAGGCGAGTTTTATCTTGTTCCCTCCGAAGCTGTTGGTCAGTACAGCGTCAGAGCCAGCGTCAAAATACCTTTTATGGATATTTTTTACGATATCAGGTTTTTCAACAGTCCAGGCTTCCGGAGGGCCTCCGCCTGTAAAGCCTTTTTGGATAAGTTCTGTTCCCATGCCTCCGTCAAGAAGCACGGTCCTTTGTTTGGCAAGCTGTAAGATTGAGAGGCTCATAAAAATATCCAGGGAATTGATAAAATAATAATCCAATACAGCCTATTAAGTCAACATTCAGGTATGGCTGGTCGCTCCCTTCGAGTCATTGCGAACGACTGTTAGGGAGTGCGGCAATCTCATTCGGACACGAGGCACCTTGGGATTGCTCATTTCATTCGCAACGATATTTAATTTACAAAAAGGTCATCGGATTGCTTCATCACTTCGTTTTTCGCAACAGGTGGATTATTAGCGGATGTTGTTATAAAATCATAGTTGAAATGAATGACAATAAGCCTGAAATTCTGCTCCATATCTGCTGCGGTCCTGATTCGACCGCTGTTTATGAACAATTAAATCCCCGGTATGATGTCATCGGCTACTTTCACAATCCCAATATTTATCCCGAAAAAGAATACCATAAGAGGGCGGAAAATGCCCTGAAAGCTGGGAGGACATTGGGGTTCAAGGTCATAGTGCCCGCCGAATACCATCCGGAAGAATGGCTCAAAGCCG
>Ga0207752_1000347_pt1 | contig 21868 bp, 17 predicted proteins | sample Pon2CUnioCityCA_6_FD_187272 | JGI IMG/M metagenome (GOLD analysis project Ga0207752, IMG submission 187272) | Marine sediment microbial community from Union City, CA, USA - Pond 2C Sediment 2 (SPAdes) | ecosystem: Environmental > Aquatic > Marine > Intertidal zone > Salt pond sediment ...
GTAGGAGTCAATTGACACCCCGTCGGCGGCGGGGTACATAGGCCCGGGGTGTTACAGTTTTGGTCCGCCAGGCGCTACACTTTTACTCCGCCCTTCACATCGCCTACCTTATGCCGGGAGGGAAGTAAGCATGGCGACCGACCCTGTAATCCGAGACCACCAAGCTTGGCTGGGTTATCTCCAGCCAGACGGTCTGGTTGTCTCACCGGCCGCGCTCGTGGACGCCCAGGTCTCGATCAGCCGGAATGTCGCGCCGCTCCAGCATGAGTTTCGGGCATTCGTCGATGCCGGCACGGAGAAGGCGCCCAAACAGCCTCAGATCATGAGTCTCGTCGAGATGCTTACCGGGTTTCTCCGGTGGCCTGAGGACCTACTGTTCGGTGTGAATGGCAGATCAATACCGGAGGCCCTGAAGACCCCGCTTCGTGAGTTCGGGGAGACCCTCCAGCCGGACTTCGCTTTCGAGGATCCGCAGCCCACTAATCCCGAGCGGCCATGGATGCTCCTTCTCCAGGATTTCCCGCCCGGAACGGATCTGGACGCCCCGGTCGAATCCGCACAAGCCGGCTGGTCCGCCTCTCGGACCCGCCGCTTCGAACGCCTGCTGCGCGAGACCGGTGTCTCTATCGGCCTGATCTCTAACCGCACCCACCTGCGGCTCGTCTATGCCCCACGAGGTGAGAATACCGGCACGCTTACTTTTCCAGTGGGCCCCATGACCGAGGTGGCCGGCCGCCCGATCCTGTCGGCCTTCCATGAGCTGCTCCGGGACTACACGCTGCTCTCGGCGCCGTCCGGTGCCCGCCTGCCCGATCTTCTGAAGAAGTCCCGCCAATACCAGTCCCGTGTTTCCACGGCGCTGGCCCAGCAGGTCCTCGACGCGCTTTACGAGTTGCTTCGCGGTTTCCAAGCTGCCAATGAGTATGCCCACGGCGAGCTGCTCCGCCAAGTCCTCGCAGACCACCCCGACCAGGTTTATTGGGGCAATCTCACTGTCCTCATGCGCCTGGTCTTTCTGCTCTACGCTGAAGACCGGGGCCTGATGCCGACCTCTGACCTCTACGTCCGCAACTATGCCGTCCATGGCCTGTTCGAGAAGCTCCGCACCGATGCCGAACACTACCCCGATACCATGGATCACCGCTACGGGGCCTGGGCACAACTGCTGGCGCTGTTCCGGACCGTGTTCCAGGGTTGCAGTCACCCACACCTGAAGATGCCGGCGCGGGAGGGCCATCTGTTCAACCCCGAGCGATACCCGTTCCTGGAGGGCCGCACGTATCCCGATGCCCGCATGCCGTTGGTGTCTGACGGCGTGGTCTTCCGCGTTCTCCACAAGCTGCTCATCCTTGATGGCGAACGACTCAGCTATCGCACGCTCGATGTCGAACAGATCGGCAGTGTCTATCAGACAATGATGGGGTTCCGGCTGGAACTCGCCTCCGGCCAGACCATCGCCCTCAAGCCCGCCAAGGCCCATGGCGCGCCCGTTCCCGTGAATCTGGAGGCACTTCTGGCCGCCAGGCCGGCTGACCGGCCCAAGTTGATCCAGGACCAGACAGACTACAAGCTCACCACAGCGATGGACCGGGACATCAGGGCCGTCAGGAGCATCGATGACCTTCTCGTTGCCCTGGAACGCCGTATCGCCCGTAGCGCAACTCCACACCCGGTTCCCACCGGCACGATGGTGCTCATGCCCACTGATGAACGCCGCAGGACTGGCTCGCACTACACGCCGCGATCTCTCACCGAGCCGATTGTCGCCAAGGCCCTTGAGCCAATCCTGAAGCAACTGGGCGATCATCCCACGCCGGAGGACATCCTTGACTTGAAGGTCTGCGACCCGGCCATGGGCTCCGGCGCGTTCCTCGTGGAGTCGTGCCGGCAGCTTGCCGATGAGCTGGTGGCCGCGTGGGCCTTCCATGGCTACAAACCACAGATACCGGAGGATGAGGACGAGGTTCTCTATGCCCGCAGGCTCATAGCCCAGCGCTGTCTCTATGGCGTGGACCGAAATCCCATGGCGGTGGACCTGGCCAAGCTGTCGATCTGGCTGGCCACGTTAGCCAAGGACCATCCGTTCACCTTCCTGGATCATAGCCTGCGCAGTGGCGATGCCCTGGTGGGCCTGACACGGGCCCAGATCGCGTACTTCAATCTCAGCGGTTCCGGAGAGCCGACCTTCGTCCAAGGCAGGCTCCATGAGCAGATGACCAACGCTTTGCGTGCCCGCAGGCAGATTCTGGGCGCAGGCGACGATATGCCTCCGGCCGCGAAAGCCGAGAAACTCATGGCCTCTGACGAAGCTCTCGAACCCGTCCGATTGGCTGGCGACCTGTTCGTTGCTTCCTTCTTTGATGGCTCCAAAGCTCGGGAGCGCAACGAGAACCGCGATGCGTATCTCAGTCTGCTTGATGCCTGGAAGCAGCGCACCGAAACCGATGCACTCTCACAGATTCAGACGATCCTCTCGCGACTTCGCGGCGGTCAATATCCTGTCACGCCATTTCATTGGGAGATCGAATTCCCCGAGGTATTCGATAGGGAGAATGCCGGCTTCGACACTGTGGTCGGAAATCCACCATTTGCCGGGAAGAATACGCTGCTCAATTCGAACCCCGACGGCTACTTGGACTGGCTCAAAGCAATTCACGAGGAGTCTCACGGCAATGCCGACCTCGTGGCTCACTTTTTCCGTCGCGGGTTCAATCTGCTGCGGCCCGCCGGATGCTGTGGCCTGATTGCGACTAACACTATCGGCCAAGGCGACACACGCGCCACGGGCCTGCGGTGGATCTGCACCCACGGCGGGACGATCTATGCTGTTCGGCGCCGCCTCAAGTGGCCCGGTCAGGCGGCTGTTATCGTAAGTGTCGTGCACTTGGAGAAAGGGCCGATGATCGGCCCGTACGATCTGGATGGCCGATCTGTACCCGTTATTTCGGCATACCTATTCCACCGAGGTGGACACGAGAACCCGTCTGTGATGCAAGACAACGCCGACAAGGCTTTTGTCGGATCATATGTCATGGGAATGGGTTTCACCTTCGATGATAGCGACGCAAGAAATATCGCGTCATCTATCTCGGACATGCACCGATTGATCGATAGGGATCCACGAAACGCCGAGCGCATTCTGCCCTATATCGGAGGCGAAGAACTACTAAATAGCCCGGTGCAAGCACACACCAGGTTCGTCATTGATTTCTTCGATATGTCTCTGGAAGAAGCTGGCCAATGGCCTGATCTTCTCCAGCTCATTCGCGAGAGAGTGAAGCCAGAACGAGATCGACAGAACAGAGATGCCAACCGAATCTACTGGTGGCAGTACGCCGAGAAACGTCCTGGCTTGAGACATGCACTTGCAGGAATGAGCCGCGTGCTTGTAATTTCCCGAGTGGGTCAACAAGGGGCAATCGCTTTCGTGCCAGCGCAGATGATTCACTCAGACTCACTCATTGTCTTTCCTTTAGACACATTCGCAGCTTTCTGTGCCCTTCAATCCAGATGTCATGAAACCTGGGCAAGATTCTTCGCGTCGTCGATGAAGGACGATTTGCGCTACACCCCTTCGGATTGCTTCGAGACTTACCCCTTTTCGGATAGCTTCGAGACCGACCCCCAGATGGAGGCGGTCGGAAAAGTGTACTATGACTTTCGCAGCACACTAATGGTCAGCAACCACGAGGGGTTGACCGCGACATACAATCGCTTCCACGATCCGGCCGAGGGTAATGCGGACATCCTGAAGCTGCGCACACTACACGACACGATGGATCAAGCTGTACTGCGCGCCTACGACTGGGGCGACATTGAGCCCGTTTGCGGCTTCGGTCTAGATTATCTGGATGTCGAAGACGAGGACATTCCGGAGGACGTCCCCGAACAGCTGTGGTGGCCCACCGCTACCGAAGCTCTTGCCTTCGGCAGCAAGCTCCCCCAGACTCGTCGCCGCCTGCCATGGCGCTACCGCTGGCCTGAGGAAATCCACGACGAAGTCCTCGCCCGTCTCCTTGAACTTAACAAGCAACGTGCCGAAGAAGAACGCCGCACCGGCCAAGCTGCCGCAGCGGCAGAGAAGAAGAAAGCCAAGAAACGCACACCCCGCCGCAAGAAGAAACAACCTGGCGGCCCTACACTGATCGACATTGATGACGACGAGGAGGGTTCATGATTCAAAAGCACTTCGACGCGATTGACAAGGTAGATATCGACATGCTAATCGCAAATGCAGTCAACGAGTCGAAGACGCTGGAGTACAAGCAAAAACTGCCCGGAGACTCCAACGACGACAGGAAGGAGGTCCTGCACGACGTGTCGTCATTCGGCAACGCGTCAGGCGGCGACATCCTGTTTGGCGTCAAGGCGGCCTTGGACGGAGACGGCAAGAAGACCGGCGCTCCAGAATGCGTGATACCCATCACAGGGGAGACGGCGGATGAGGCGAAGCTGCGTATCGAGAACCTGATCCGGGATTGCATCGACCCGCGCCTTCCTGTGCAGATCAAAGAGATCTCCGGCTGGGGCGAGAATGGCGACGGCTTCATCATCTTGATTCGGATCCCCAGAAGTTTTGCGTCGCCACACATGGTGACGTTCAAAGGAGCGTCGCGGTTCTTCTCTCGCAACTCGGCGGGTAAGTACCCTCTGGATGTCCACGAGATTCGCACGGCGTTCCTGGCCACGGAATCTCAGGCTGATCGAATCAGGCGTTTTCGACAGGACCGCCTTGCGAAGATTGTATCCGATGAGACGCCAGTCGTCCTGTCATCGCCCCATCGGCTGGTGCTGCACATGATCCCAGTTGCGTCGTTCCTTAACCAGAATCGATTGGATCTATCGGACCAACACAGCTTGACGACCACATTCCCGCCGATCTACCGCTCGGGCTGGAGCAAGCGATACAACCTCGATGGGTTCGTGACATTTTCTGGCGAACGGCAACCGGGCAGTGGGCACGACGGCTATTGCCAGTTGTTCTTCGACGGGGCTTTGGAATCGGTCTACTCGGATGTGCTTCGGCAGCATGGAGGCGAACGCGTCAACGGTGGAATAGGCTTCATCGCGAGCGTTGCGTATGAAAAGTACTTGATTGAGGCTGTGAAGTCATACAGCAAGGGGTACAAACAACTCAACCTCCTGCCTCCGGTGGTTATATCCGTTGCTCTCTTGGGCTGCAAGGGATCGCTGATGTATACGCGTGACCCCTTCTTCTCGGATGAATACCATCCGATTGACCGAGATACCGCACTCCTCCCCGATATCCTGATCGACAGCCTGGACATAGACGTACCGCAGGTGATGAAGCCCATCTTCGATGCGGTTTGGAATGCGTGTGGCTTTTCCCGCAGCCTCAATTACGACCAAGACGGCAAGTGGAATCCCAGGTGAGCAGGCCCATATGGACGAAAGTAGCAAACACGATCAGCTTCTTCGAATGGTTGATGAGGCACTTCTTGCTGGGCACCAGGATTGTGTCCACAACCTGTTCAACGGCGTGGCATCCAAAGCCAAGTCCGCCGGTGTCGAGTTCGATGGTGCGGTGGTGCTTGAGTATTTCTGGCACTTGGCCAGGATAGGAGTGGTTGCGGTCCCAGGGGATGCGCTGCAAATACTTCCGTTCAAGATGCCTCGTCTTCTGGTAACTGACCGAGGACGAGAGCTTCTGCGGAATGGGGAGTGCTCTCCCCACTACCCCAGCAAGTACCTGGCGGCCGTTCGTCGGCGTGTTGCTCAACCGGATGAAGTCGCGATGTCTTACCTTGCCGAGGCGGTGGAGGCTTGGCGATCCGGACTGAATCGCTCGTCGGCTGTGATGCTTGGCTGTGCATGCGAGCGTCTCGTGCTGTTGCTTGCCGAGGCCATCGCTGCAGACGAGACGTTGCCCAAAGCCGACAAGATTGGTAAGGCCCTCGAAGGGCGGGTGTTTGTTTCATCCCTTTTTGAGGAGATCCGCTCCACGCTGGCAAGCCTCAGGGACGATAAGAAACTGCCGAAAGAACTGGGCGATGCCCTCGACCGAAAACTCTCGGCGATCTTCGATCATGCACGAGGTTTGCGCAACCAGAGCGGACATCCTACCGGCGAGGAAGTCAGTGCCGAAGACGCCGAAGCGGGACTTCTTCTGTTTCCCGGATTCTGCGAACTGGTAGACAAGATCCTGACCGAACTCGAGAAAGCATGCACAGCCTCGAAAGGGGGCATATGATGGTCGATGCAAACGCATCACAAATTGCGAGCAGTCTTGACGTGCGATCCGGCCTCATTGAGACACTGCGTCTCGATCTGGTGGGGCCGGATAATGACCATGCATTCGCGAGCGAACTACTGCCGGAGTCACCCACCCGCTGGTACCTGACCGGCTTTCTGGTGCCGACGGACGCGCCAATTGCCCAGAAGTTCGATGAGACCAGCGCCGAGGAGATCGACTCGCCGGCTGAGCCCGGCGGGGTAGATGATGATGCCGAGCCAGATCGTCAGGCAGCTTCAGCAGCCAACCGACGTAGTCTGCTGCCCTCGTCGATGGGCCTGAGTTTCCTCGTACCGGCCGAAACAACGCAGATCAAAGGCGCTGTCATGTGGGGGGACTATGTCTTTGAAGACCCCTCCGGCTCCTCGGAGCCGTCCGACGATGACGATGAGGATGAGGAGCAGGAGGAGGAGGAGGGCAAGTCGGCGGCGGAGACTGCGAATCACGATGTGGGTGAGGACTCCCCCTCCGATGACTCCGGCGACAGATCCAAAGGTGGAGGGGCCAAGGGTTGGAGGCGAAAGCCTCGGACTGTGCCAGTGATCCTGGAGCTACCGAAACCAGACGCCGGGCCAAGGAACGTACAGATTCCTGACAGCGGCGGCCTGGTGCTCGTCTTGACGGTGCGACCCGTTCGGAGTGACCTGACAAAGCGAGCAGCCAAAGCCGTGTCCGTCTTCGTGGTCAACTCGCGTCAGCCGGACGAGGAAAGGGCTTATCGAGCATTCGCATTCCAGGCGGCGCTGGAGGTTACCTGCGAAGAAGGATTCGTGCCCCGGCCCGACCCACGGGAATCGAGCGCGGAGGACGAATGGGACCAACGCGTCGCGGAGTTGCAGTATCGGGACACATTCGAGTACGCCGTCGGCCATGGGGTGTCCGTTCAGGCAAGCGTCAAGGCCGACGGGACCTGCAAGGTCGTCCGCACGACATGGATTCCGGCGGCTGAGGTGGAACGAGTCGCCCCGACCCCCATGGAGTTCATCGAGCTTGGCATGGAGGCTCTGGGCCAACTGACCAGCGGAGACGCGGCCAAAGAGAAACTGCTGCCCATAGTGGAACACTACCGCACGTGGATCGAGGTGCAAAAGAAGGCCATTGAATCGCTCTCTGATTCCCGCCAAGGTACTGCCAAGGAGATGTTGCACGAAGCGTCGTTCATAGCCGACCGTATTGAGACGGGGATTGGGATGCTGAGTGATCCTGATGCGCTGGAAGCATTCAAAGTCACCAATCGGGCCATCGCCCGGTCAGCCCGTCAGCGGCTCGGTGTGATCGCCGGGCGCCGGCCCGAAGATATGGCGTCGCCGGCATGGCGACCCTTCCAGCTCGCGTTCATTCTGATGACCTTACGGGGCATAGTTGAGCCCGCGCATGCGGACCGAGATCGCGTGGACCTGCTGTTCTTCCCCACGGGTGGCGGCAAGACGGAGGCCTACTTAGGTCTTGCGGCATTCACGCTCGCGTACCGCCGATTGAAGAATCCCGGCATCCGCTCGGCCGGAATGAGTGTGCTGATGCGGTACACTCTTCGACTGCTAACGCTCGACCAACTGGGCCGGGCGGCAGGACTTATTTGTGCTCTGGAACTTGAGCGGGAGCAAAATCCGGCCCTTGGCAGTTGGCCGTTCGAAATTGGCCTCTGGGTGGGCCAGAGCGCAACTCCCAACCTGATGGGGTACAGAGGCGATCAGAGCCGTTTTCGGGAGTACACCGCTTATACCAAGACCACGCGGTTTCAGCGAGATGACAAGAACAATCCGTCGCCTATTCCACTCGAGAATTGCCCGTGGTGCGGGACGAAGTTCGACCGCAACTCCTTCCGCCTTGTTCCCACAGTCGAAAGACCTATCGACTTGCGGGTGCAGTGTGCGAACCACAGGTGTGCGTTCACGAGGGACCGCATGCTCCCGATTGTCGCCGTGGATGAGCCGATCTATCGCCGTTTGCCGTGTTTTCTCATCGCCACGGTGGACAAATTCGCGGCCCTGCCATGGACAGGTCGGACGGGGACGCTCTTTGGCAAGGTTGATCGATACGACCAGCATGGCTTCTACGGGCCTTGCGATCCTGCTAGAGGATCTCCGATTCCAGAAGGCCATCTGCCTCCACCAGACTTGATCATCCAAGATGAACTGCATCTGATCTCAGGGCCGCTGGGGACCGTTGCAGGGCTCTATGAGACAGTCATCGAAGCTCTGGCCACAAGGCAAGATGGAACCCAGGGGATTCGCCCGAAGATCATCGCCAGCACGGCGACAGTCCGGCGGGCCGAGTCTCAAATCCGGGCATTGTTCGAGCGGTCGGCGGTTAGTGTGTTCCCCCCACCAGGTCCCGATCGGCGGGATTCATTCTTCGCCCGCACGCTACAAGCCGAGGAGAGCCCCGCTCGACTCTACGCCGGTGTCGCCGCCCAAGGGAGGAGCCTCAAGGTCGTACTCCTGCGTGCGGCCCTCGCTCTGCTCAGCGCGGGCCAGGCAGCATGGGATGGCAACAGAGCAGAGAAGAATCCAGACAACCCGGCCGATCCCTATATGACGCTTCTGGGTTATTTCAACTCACTCCGTGAATTGGGCGGCAGCAGGCGGATCATAGAGGATGAAGTGAGAACCCGCCTCGCTGAATACGGGCGACGGAGGCGGCGGGATCCCCTTGACCGCCTCTTTCGGCATAGAACCATCTATTATGAGGCAGTCGAGTTGACCTCGCGTGTCAGCACAAACGATGTGGCGACGGCCAAGAGACGTTTGTCTCTGCCATTCCATGAGAAGGACCGGGTGGACGTGGCCCTAGCCACAAATATGATCTCGGTCGGCCTGGACATCACCCGCTTGGGACTGATGGTCGTGCTCGGACAGCCGAAGACGTGCTCAGAATACATCCAGGCAACCAGTCGCGTCGGTCGGATCGAAGATCGCCCTGGTCTTGTCGTGACGTTGCTCAATATCCATCGTCCGCGCGACCGATCCCACTACGAGCGGTTTACTTGCTACCACTCAAGCTTCTACAGGAACGTGGAGGCCACAAGCGTCACCCCATTTTCGCCCCGAGCTCTTGACAGGTCCTTGTCGGCCGCGCTGGTTGCTCTGTGCCGGCAAGCACGTGGAGACTTAGTGCCGCCGCGCGAGGCCAGCCGAATCCTGCAAGTACGTGATGAGCTCGAACGGATGTGTCAGCGATTGGCGGAACGTGCCCGAGACCATCGCAAGGACATCTCCGACAAAGAACGCGCCGCGATCTACAGCAACGTGCTTCATCGCTGCAACAGCTTGCTCGATGACTGGTTTACAATTGCCCAGCAGGCTGCGGACGAAGGCTCGGCGATTCAGTACCAGCACGAGGATGCGTCTCCACCGCGGCGACTGCTTTACGAATTCCTCGACCCGAATCTGGCGAGTGTCCATCCTATCCACATGCGATTCCGGGCAAATCGCTCCATGCGAGACGTTGAACCGCCTGTGGAGATCAACGTCAAGAATCTCAACGACTGGGGAGAGAGAGAATGAGTAGACCACAGATCCGCTCAAGCCAGCTGATCACGACCTTTGGCCCCGGAGCAATGGTGGACCTGCCAGATGACGCCATCATCATCGCTGGCATCGAGAGTTGGAGGTATCACAGAGGCCAACCACTGCCGACAATTGTGGAGTCGCGCCTTCAGGCCAAGGTCGGAGCCTTACTTGGGGTGCCCGACATCGGTTTTCGGAAGCCCCCGGCCGCGGTCGAAGATAGGGGCTTCACGCCGGACATTGCGGGCTATCGTTTCCCGGAATGGTTGATCGTGCAGAACGTTGTGGAGACAGGTAGAGGCCGCCGAGCGCGCCGGCTTGTGCACTTGAACGACCTTGATCGAGGCAAGTACCGTGACATCGATGGGAAGAGGTATCCGGTCGTGCCGGTTCGCTTTGTGCGGGCCTGTCGTCGTGGGCACGTTGGTGACATCGACTGGCATGCATTTGTCCATGGTGCGGAACACGAGCCAGTGGATTGCAGGCGAGAACTTGTGATCGAAGAACGGGGCACCAGCGGCGATCTGGACTCAATTTGGATCCGTTGCGCTTGTGGGAAAGAGAGGCCGATGAGCCAGGCTGCCCGCATGGATCTCGGAGCCCTTGGCCGATGCAACGGTTCCCGACCATGGCTTGGTCCAGGCACAAGAGAAGCATGTGGGGAGCCAAATCGCCTGCTGATTCGTAGCGCAAGCAATGCGTACTTCCCGCAGTTGCTAAGCGTGATTTCGATCCCTGACGTCATGGACGAGGTGAATCGGACCGTCGAAGCTCTGTGGGAGTCACACCTGTCAGCCGTCGAACGTGAGGATGAGTTGAAGATTCTCATGAAGACCTCAATAGTGAAGCAACAGCTCGAGGGCATACCTGTTGAGAAGGTTATGGCCGCAATTCAGCAGAAGCATCGAGGCGGTGATGTGGATGAACGACCTGTGAAGGAAGTCGAGTTTGAGGCCCTCTCTCAAGCAAAGGAAGAGCTTGGAGCTGATGAGCCAAACGGTGATTTCTATGCACGATCATTGCCCCATGACGCATGGACATCTCCGTGGCTTAGCTGCCTGCAACGCGTAGTACTTGTGCATAGGCTTCGAGAAATCGTGGCGCAACTCGGCTTCACGCGGTTCGAAGCCGCGGTGCCTGATATCCAGGGCGAGTTGGACATGCAGGTGCAGCGAGCACCGATTGGTCTGGATATTTCGTGGGTTCCGGCCATCGAGAACCGCGGCGAAGGCATCTTCCTGGAGTTCAAGGCCAATGCGATAAGGGCATGGCTAGACAAGGAGGCGGTCAAAAGACGGGACGCCGAGCTTCAGGCTGGTTTCGGCCTGTGGCAGCAGGACCATCAAGGCTCAAATCGTCAGTACCCCGGAGTGCCGTTCTACATGCTGCACTCTTTGTCGCATCTTCTGCTGATGGCTGTCTCGCTCGAGTGCGGATACCCCGCTTCGTCGTTGAGGGAGCGGGTATATGCTGCGCCGGAGTGCTACGGCATCCTCATCTACACCGGCTCGTCAGATGCAGAGGGGACACTCGGTGGCTTAGTCGAGGAAGGCCGGCGTATTCGCCAGCATCTGCGAAGAGCTCTCGATATGGGATCGCTATGCTCGAACGATCCTGTCTGTGCCTTTCATCGCCCGAGGCTCCATGATCACCAGCCGCTACTTGGAAGCGCCTGCCATGGTTGCCTGCTCATTTCAGAGACATCTTGTGAACAGCACAATGACTTCCTCGATCGTTCTTTGGTTGTCTCGACCGTCGAGGGGCTGGGAGTTCAATTCTTCGAGGACTAGGCATGATAGAGGCGCTGCACAGGCTAGATTCTACAACTCTTCGGGAGCTTGCCGCTTCTCTTCGGCAGGGCTTACTCGCCTCTGGTCCTACCACCCATGCCGTCCAGCAGGTCGTAGGGCCTGGGGCCACTCCCGACCTTCTCCACTCTCTCCAAGCCTTGGAGCAGAGCGGATGGAAACATTCCCAAGTAGCAGCCCTGGCCGAAGGCTTGGCGATGGCGAGAGAATCTGCGGTCGATCCCGAGCAACTGCTGGAATTGGTCCTTTCCGGGCCGGACATGTCGGGCGTACCAACACGTGACACTGCCGTGACGATGCAGGCACTAATCGAGAAGGCAGAGTGCGAAGTCATTCTGGTTGCGTACGCGATCCACAATGGTCGGAGACTCTTTAAGAGGCTTGCCGAACGCATGGCGGAGGCTCCAGGACTGGATGTCTGGTTCTGCCTGAACATTCCGCGAGGGTATAATGACACATCCCTTGCCTCCGAGATCGTCCGGCGTTTTGCCCGTGAGTTCCGCGAGAAGCACTGGCCCTGGGAAGTCCAGCCGAAACTCTACTATGACCCTCGATCACTTGAACCGAACGCCCCGGCTCGGGCCAGCCTCCACGCGAAGTGCCTGATAGTTGATAATCGTGTGGCACTCATCACTTCGGCGAACTATACGGAAGCCGCTCAGAAACGCAATATCGAGGCGGGAATCATTGTCCGGTATGCGCCGTGCGTTGAGCGTTTGACAGCATATTTCACAGGGCTTATCCAGACTGGCATTCTGATTCCCTGTGACCTGATGCAATAGGCATCTGCGATATAGCTCTCGCTACCCCGTGACGAAAAACCGCAGCCAGAAAGGGCGGCTGCGGTGAAAGAAAAGGAAGAAATCACCCAACACTCAACTCCGAAGCCAACAGATTCAACTGAATATCAGCCTCCACCGGAAGTTGCCTCAGGTACTTCGTGAATTGAGCGATCATCAGACCTGCCGCGATATTCGCGCAGTAGATGGTCGTCTTGGCAGTACAGGGGCCAACAAATGCCTCCGCAGTACGGAACAACGTTGTCGGGTAGTGCTGCCGTGACGGCGAATCACAGGCTGTGAGAACCCGCAGTGTCTCGGCACTCATCCGCCCATCCACATAGAGGGGCACGGTGTTCCCGACTGCCTCCCAGATGAGCCGGCGAACATCGATCTTGTCCACACAGCAGAAGACGGCTGCGCCGATCTCCATGCTTCGCCGAAACCGCTCCGGCACAGAGCTGACCTCGATGCCGGAGTTGATGCGTCTGCACTGTGCCGCCGTCGCCTCGACCTTGAGCTTGCCGAGGTCCTCTTCCAGGTAGCCCTGGCTGGCCAGATTGCTCGTCTCGACCAGATCGAAGTCGATGAGCTGGAGCCATGGGACCCCCATGGCCGCAAGCTGCAGGGCAACCTGTCGGCCGACAGCGCCAACGCCGATGACGGTGGCCTTGCAGGCCGCCATCCTCTCAGCCGGCACAATATCACGCTGCCGGCTGTACCTTTCTTGTGTATCTCCATCGATCATAAGAAGGCCACCTCGCTTTCTCGATCCCACAGCTCAGGCTGATCCGCCAACTCATCGAGAATCAGCTGACGCTGGACCGGTTCCATCTTCTCGAACTCATTGAGGAAGTCGTACGGCAGGGTGTATCCAGGCACACTGGCTTCGGCCGGTTTCGGTTCCTTCGACAGCGGCAGACCGGGCCACTCGGTGGCCCCGATGTTTGCCGCGTATTCAGCATCCCACAGCTCATGGACGCTCGGGCCGAATTCCTGTGAATAGTCGACCTCGATGGGGATGAGGATCTGGCTGCCAGGCCCAATGTTGAAGCTCAGACGTGCATAGGTGCTGCCATCCTGGGCCAGCACGAACATGACGGCCCATTGGCAACTGCCAAACACGCGCTTGAACGTCTGTTCGTCCGTACTGCTGGGCTCGGGCGAGTCGCCAGGATGCGTGTGCAGCCACAGTCTCGCGAACTGCTCGGGTTTTCTGCCGAGATCGACCTGCTCATCAAAGAGCTTGCTGACCGCCTCATCGTCGAACTTGATACTCACACAGCTCACTTCCTGCTTTACGGCGATGAACTCCGTCACAAAGAGCAGGTCGTCCGGTTTGGTGACGCCGAAACCACCCACTTCGTTCTCAGACCGGTCCCGAAAATACAGCAGTTTGGCCCATGCGGTGGGGCTGAACCGTAGGGCCGGTATTGTGGGCGCCGGCTCTTCCTCCAGCCAGTCATCATCCCACAGCGGTTGTCTTCGGTTCATTCGCGTTGGCGGTCTCATCAGTGGCTTCAATTGCTTGTTCCTCATCGTTGTCCCTTTCTTCTTTGCATTCCGGGCAGAGCCCGTCGTTGATACAGGATTCGCAGCAGACAGATTCACACTCGCTGCACTTGGTCTTGGCGCACCCGGGGCACAGCGACCGGTCGCAGATCTCGCAGCGGCACGCGCACTCGCCGCAGACAACCTCACCGCAGTCTATGCAGACTCTTGAACACTGGTCGCAAACCGCCGTGTCGCAATGGGTGCAGTAGTACACGCTCTCGTCGTCCATCACGTAGCCACACTCATAGCAGGCAACTCCATCCCAGTCACTCAACGCCACATAGGGACTATCCGGGTTGTAGGTGGTCAGGATGCTTCGAACCATGGTGAAGAAGTCGCAGAGCCTTCCCTCTTCGAGAGCCGCTCGAATCGCTGCGCCACCATCCCCTTCACAGAGTATCTCGTTGCTCACGTGGGGATGCGTGATTGCCTCATCCTTGGTTGCCGGATGGGGATCGATGGCCACCACGTAGTATGGCACCCGGTGGTAGAGATCGCCGAACTTGTCCAAGGCCAGCAGAATGCGGAACCGTCCGAGGTAGACCTCTTCCAGTGTGATCGGCTCCGTGACCACGCACAGGGCGCTCACCTCTGGATTGAACGCTACATCATCAAATTCCATTTGCACGGCCTTGAGCTCTTCCAGGAGTGCGCCCAGGGTGGGCACCTCCTTGTGCCGCCGATCCAGGAGGGATTCGAGCGTGGTGACGCTGTACGGGATCTGGCTCAGATGCCTGGCGATGCTCTTGCAGCACTCCTCGGAAGCGGCAAACCAATCCCGGGCAAGTGCCAGCGCCAGCTTCCTGGAGCCGTGGGCAATCTCGTGGAGATTGCCGGTGAACAGGCTCAACTGTCGCGTGCATTCCAGGTAACGGCTCTTTCGCAAGGCCCAAAGAGCCTCCTGGACCCTGTGGGCGACGTGGATCAACTCCTTGTCCTTCATCATATGCCCTTTCAAGAGGGAAAGGGCACCTGTCTACAAATGCAGATAGATGCCCTTGCTGGAGTGGTGGAGCCGGAACGACTATTGGGCTCCCTCGATCTTCGTCGGAGTGATCGTGATGCGGTCGTTCTCCCGCAGGACATAGTCCCGCGGAACCGGCTGGCGGTTTACGCGAATCAGGTAGTCCTCGGCCTTCCTGCCCGGCATCTGGTCCTTGAAGAACTGCTCGACTGTCACGCCTTCAGTGACGTTGATGTAGTCCGCGAATCCGCCGCCATCGTTGTTCACAAACAAGAGTCTCATAGTAGGTTTCCTTTCCAGTATTTGGGCTTGTCTATTGGTATGGGGTGTTGCTTTGTGAGCGTTGCGGAGCAGCCCTCTGGGGGGGCTGCGCGCACATTCTCCTGTGCTGTGCATTGTCTTTCCTTTCATTGGGAGCCCCTGGGTGGGCCAGTCAGGTATGGGGATGTGTAGGTGTGGGGCGCGCGGACTTAGCTGCCTTCGCTGACGCCGTAATCAGCGATGAATTGGAGCAGCTGGGCCAGGCTGCATGTCTCGAAGGACACCTCTATGGTGGCGTCCTCGAAGGTGCCGTCAAACCACTTTGCCACCGGAAGCGCCGGCAGAGTCACGGTCATGTCTTCAGCTTGAATGGCCAGCCGTTCGAGCTTGCGGGCCATTTCGCAACGTCTCAGCGTTTCGGCGAGTGCATCTTCCGCGGGCTCGGGATAGCTCAGCAGCTCCTTGAGCATCTTGATCTCCTCGGCAAATGCCAGGGACTGCTCGCCCCCGACATCGAGGCTCTCCAGGATGGCTTCAATCGTGTCGTACACTTCGTTGAGCATAGTTGTCTCCTTCAATTGACTGGAGTTGTTCTTGGTCCGTTTCACTCACACGTCAGACAGATCCACACGGGTCTGCCGGCCGCTCGAGTCGATGATGTCGAGGACTGGCCGCATGGATGTTGGGTCTGTCATCATCTCACAGGCCCGCTCGGCCGCTTGCTTGGGGTCTATCGCGTTGACATCGATCACGTATACGATGCGATAGAGTCGCTCAGGCCCAGTTTCCTTTGGAGGAGGCTCGATGGAAAGGCCGTGCGAGAGTGACAGTCTCCTGTACCATCTTTCGTCCACCGCTCGGTGGCGGTGTTTGTCCTTACAATGTGCTTTCATATAGATCACCTCCTGATCTCCCGATGTGTTTGTGTGGCTTCAGCTCAGATCCACGAATGCCGGGAAGATGTCCACACCCAGGTGTTCATTGTGCTCAGCCATCCAATCGCAGATGCTCGGCAGAGCCTGGGGTCCGCGGTAGCCTTCCTGGTCTCGCAGATACGCAGCAAGGGCCCTGACAGCGCTGCGCTTGTTTCGGTAGGCCCCCGCATGCACAACTGTGCCTGCGTCATTCACATGCAATACCCAAACCTTCTTCGGCACGGACGTGAAGCAGCCGTGTTGGACACCCCAGGAATATGCCGCCTCGCAGACGGCACAGAGCGACCGTTTCTGATCGGATGGTTCGTTCACAGACACCCGCACGACATTGGTGGCCTCATTCTCACAGAACGGGTTCTGGCAGTATCTGTCCATGTCTCAATTCTCCAGTTCTCGCCCCATAGTCTTGAACATATCTGGGGCAATTTCCGCCAGCGTTTTCGGCCGCCAGCACAGGTCGCGATGCACCAGGAGGTCCGCTGGACTGCGGTCGGCGAAGTCGGACAGCCAGAAGTAGTCGAGCTTCCTGCCCCGCTCGGCCACGAGGCCAAAGAGCAGATAGTCCACGGCCTGGCCTTCATCATTCCTTCGGGCCGAGCCCTCGGTGATGTACCATTGGCGCGAGCCGTCCGGCGTGAACCATCGTGTCCACGCCTGCGCCTGGCCGCCCAGGCCCTGCTGCTCACCCAGGATGGGCAGGTTCTCACGAACCGTGTATGGCAGAAGCCTCAAAGCCGGCGCCTTGTGACAGTCTCTTTCCATGCTCATCCCTCCTCTCTTTCATCGGACCGGAACATTTCCGGCGCGACTTCCTCCAGGGTCTTGGGCTCCCACCAGAGATCGCGCTCAATGGCTAGTCCGAGCGGACCCCGGACAGCCTCAAGCTCCGAGAGTGCCACGTAGCCAAGCTCCTTGTCGAGGCCATCCACCAGGCCGAAGAAGTGGAAGTCCACTTCCTTGCCGTTCTCGTCCTTGATCGGGGAGCCTTCAGTCAAGTACCACGTGAATGCCCCGTCGGGTGTGAACAGCTTCAAGTGCACCAGAGCCTTGCCGCCTTTGCTCGCCTGGGCGTGCAGCGGCGGCAGTTTCTTGCGGATCTCCTTGGTCAGGAGCTTCATGCCCCGCACCTTGTCAGTGTTCGCCCGCTTGTCTGTCTGGATTACTGTCCTGCCGCTGATGCAGATCACCTGTTCCTGGGGCAGGTTCATCTCCGCGGCGACATCGGCCAGGAACTCGGCCATGTTGCGCTGTTGCTGTTTTCGCGAGATCGGCTCCGACTCACAGGCTGGGATCGGTGTGCCGATGACCTCCACCTGCGCGGGCTCCAGCTCGACCAGGGCACGGCCGTTTTCCTCCCCGTACCACTCGAAGTACGGATAGGCCACATAGTCCGCCGGGGGCAACCCCGCGGTGATGTCACCCACATGGCCTTCCTGATGGGCGGCAAAGCCTTCCATGTATTGTTCCGCATCCGCTGGGACGCCGGTCTCGTATGCGTCTCCCCGGAAACGAATCATCGCGCCGCGGATATCGCGATGGAAGTCTCCTTTCAAATCAAAGGTCACCTTCTCCCTGATGCCGGCGAACGTCATCCATCCGGTGACCTTGCCGGGCTGGGTGTTGTCGAGTTCGCCCTCGATCAAATACGCTGATACTCTCCATGCCATGTTCTTTACCTCCGAGACGTGCGATGGCACGCCTCAGTCTCTGTGCGTGCCATCTGGGTTAGTGATGGGTGGATGTGTGCTACTGAGCAGCCGACAATTCCGGGGGCTGGAGCATCTGGGCGGTGCCATCCTTGTAGGTGATCCAGACCTTGCCGCTGGATTCGACGGTGATCTGCTGCCACTGGATGTTGAAGTCCCGGATGCAGTCCAGCAGTCTTTGGCGCATGTACTCGCCGGGACCGATGACATTCGCCCAGAACAGCCGCAGTTGCTCCTGGAAGGCCTCCAATTGCGTATCGTAGGTGTCACCCTCTTCGGACCAACCACCCAGGTGGTACCAGATGTCGGTGGAGTCGAGATCCCTTGCGGCCTGGGTGACCAGCACCTCTGTCGTGGACCACGAGCGCCGGCCTTCCTTCTTGGGCGGCATGCGGATCGCCATCGGGACAGACGAGCCCAAGACCTTGCCATCGCTCGTATGAACCGCAATCTGGATGCTCTCGACCGCCATGAGGGTCTCGCAGCAGAGGTAATCGTGGGCCAATTCTTTGCCCACGCGGAGTTCGATCCGTTCGACCGTAGGCAGCCTGGCCCAGCTATAGCCATCGTAGCACGCTGCGATGTCCACCACGACAAAGGGGCTCTCGAACAGGCCCAGTGCCGACAACAGGTGAACATTGGCCTCATTCTGCTCATCGGCGTCCCGGCATGCAGCTGCCAATCGGTAGCACTTCGCCAGCGGAAAGTCCGCCGGCTTGACGACCGCCACCGGTTCGACAGGTTCGCCCGTCAAGAGGCCGGGGTGAAAGGCTGGGTCAGCCTCTGGAAGCTCGATTCCGAGTTCTTTGGCCCGGCAGTATTCCTTGAACTGGAGCTGGTGGGAGCCCCGCCTCTGGATGTGCTGATGTGCCCCCTTCTCCAGAACCGCCTTGAGTAGCCCGAAGGCATCGTTTTCCACAAGTTGTGTCCGCGCCGGCAGCAGCAGCCGGATGCCGGTGGGGCCTCCCGTCAGGTCCACCAGAAACTGCAACTGTTCACTGACCGGCGTGTACGTGAACGTCACGACTTGCCCGTGGAAATTCACCAGTACGTTCTCCGCATAGTAGCTGCGCTTCCATTGGCTGTGCCATTGGCTCAATTGGGTTCGCTCCCGCACCTCTATCCTGCAGCCAAGCTCTGGATGCGATCTCGCCTGTTCCCAAACGAATGGTTCACTCGCACATTCCCTGCCATCGACAGTGACTTTCAGGCCGGCAAAGACCGCGTGCTTCTCCACCATCTCAAACAGCCACGGCGTGTCTTCGAAGACCAGCGTCGTGCCCTCGACAGGTGACTCCGCGACCTGGACCTCGACCGGCTCGCCCGTCCAGCCTTTCCCGGCGATGATGACCTTCCGATTGCCCGACATAATGCACACCTCGCGCGGTGCCAGGCAAAACACACCGACGCCCGCAGGATCCTCCGCATTCTCCATACGTTCGTCCCAGCCGGATCGGCCCAGGTCCAGCAGGGCAGCGAAGTCCGCGATGCCCCGGCCGTTGTCACGTACCGTGACTTGGCCCTCACGATTGATAATATGCACTTCCGTGGCGCCCGCCCGGCGGGCGTTCTGCAGGATCTCGATGATCCGACCGTCCACGGCGCCCGTGAACAACCGGTCCGCCTTGGAGAGCAATCTCGAATCCACTCTCGCCTGTATTACTTCCATATGAATCACCTCCATAAATGGCGATGGCACGCCTCAAATTGCAGGCGTGCCATCCGCAAACCGTTGAAAAAAGGGCCTTTGAGATACCCAAAGGCCCTCGGCGTCGCTGCGCCTTCAGCGAAACCCGATCCGGCCTTGCGACAGATCAGGCAGGCAGCGGGTTCGGCCACTGGGTAATGACCCTCTGCATCACAGCGGCAGGGATCTGGCTGCTCGGGCTGAGCAATTTGCGCGCTGCGCTGACCACGCCGGCAGGCAGGCCTGTTCGGACGCCGGTGTCCTCGTGGGCCATCATCGACGCGAACATGTCCGCCAGAGAGAACGTGGGATCGCCGCCATGGATCAACTGGCTTCTGTACCATCGCTGAAGGGCAGCGAAGGCGCGGGGGCTCATGCAGCAGAGGATCTTGAGCCCGATGTGGTAGACCTCCTCCAGGAGGACTTGGCGGGTGGCAAAGCCGGGCTCGTAGATCGTGATCCGGATGCGCCGTGCATCGGGATCCACCTGCGCGCTGCCGCAGACAACCAGATGCCTGCCCTCGCTCCTGGCCTGCTCGTACCACACGGCCCCGCGGGACTGAATTGCGATGTCAGGTGAAGCGATGGGCGACGCCTCGTCAAAGACCACCATGGCGTGGCCGACGAGCCAGTCCACCTTTTGCATCTTTTGAAGCATCGGCGTCAGGAGCTCTGCGTCGTGTGGCTGGCAGACCACGGGCATGCGGGGATGCTCGGCCATCCGGGCAAGACGGGCTGTTTCCTCTGGCCAGGAGGGCCAGACCCGATCGAGCTTTGGCATGCACTGGACGTTGTAGCCGGCCGGATAGCCATAGGTTGCCTCAAACTCTCTGGCGTAGGCTGCCTGAGCCTCGGCCTTGCTGGTGAAGCTGCCGATGTGCCGCTGCGTAACGCCCGCGCCAATGTGGGCGTACCAGTGGTCCTGGGCCTTCGGGCGAAGGTCTGTCAGGATCTTGGCGGCCAGTTCGGGATCGTCTCTCTGAATCTGCCGCCACATCCGGGCCGCGATCTTCTCGGCCAGGGCCCGATCCTTGGTAGCCAGGCCCTGGGCCTGCCGGCGGCTGAGGATGTAGGCCGCCAGGGAAGGATTGTCTTTGCGAAGCTGCTGCCATTTCTCATAGGCGATCTTCTCGGCGGTCACGCCATCCCGGGTGGAGAACCTCTCGCCCTTCGGGACGAGGCGCTGACGACCCAGCACCCCGGCGATGACCCAGTAGTACCGTCCGCCATCCTGAAAAATCGTGCCGGGAACTTTCTTTTTGCTCCTGGGATCGATCAGTGGCCGCGGCTTCATCTTGTTCTTGACCACCCACCAGTACCGTCCGTTGTTGAGGTAGATGGTCCCCGGCACAGCCCTCTGCGGTTCGGGAGCTGCCGCTTTCGTGGGCCGGTACACAACGCCGCTGGCGGACGCTCGTTTGCCTTCGACCAGCCACAACTCGTTCTGGGTCTCCCACAGGCTGACCGAGTAATTGTAGAGCCATTGTCTGGCCTGGTTCCAGCATTCCCGGAGCATGGCGGTGGGCAACGCCTCGTAGGCTGCGCGGAAAGAATCGGTGCCCTGCTGGTTGGCTCGCTCCACGACCTGGGTATATCTCGCTTTCTCAGCTGGACTCAGGGGCAAGCAGTCTCTCCGGATCAGGACATCGACGGCGTCCTCAATGATCTGAAACGGCGTGTCGCCGGACAGACGCTTGTAGCCCGTATAGGCCCGAAGCGAGGGATTCCGGCGCCAGAGCGACGAGAGCTTGTCGATCACCTCGTCGGACGGGTGAGACTGCCCTGCGGGTACCTCGGCAGGCGTTTCTTCGCCATCGGCGTTCACAGCCATAGGCCAGTTGTAGGTGTTCTCTGCACTGGACCAGCACTTCTGTGTCTCGGCCGATAGATGGGGCCTCTGATAGATAGTGGGCCGGTGCATGCCGTGGGCCTTCTCGGTCGCCACGAAGTGCAGCAACTCTGCGACGGCGCCGCCCCGTGGGCCAAAGATGAGCGTCTCGCTCAGGGAAACGCCGTGGGATGTGGCGAACTCCTGGGCAAACGACACGTGCTTGAGTCCGCTGGGCACGGCCAACGATTGGAGGGCACGCAGATAGCCGCCATGCACGAGGTCATCGATGTGCTCTTGGGCCATCTCGGCCCTGGCATGCGCGTTTGCCTGGGGGTACAGGATGGACATGCCAGTCCAGACCTTGCGGTAGAAGGCCCGATACCACCGCGTCTGTCTGGATTCTGGGGTGGTGAGAAATTGTTCGAGTTCAGGGACGGCCCTGGCGGCCGGAGAATCGCTGCCGTGAAGCTGGCCGATTTTCTCCTTGAGGTTGCCGGTGGGGCTGGTGCCGATGGAGTAGTAGACGTCTCTTTGTGGGATCATGATAGTGCCTCCTGGAGATGGCGCCTCCTGCGCGCGGG
>Ga0207752_1000348_pt1 | contig 21787 bp, 17 predicted proteins | sample Pon2CUnioCityCA_6_FD_187272 | JGI IMG/M metagenome (GOLD analysis project Ga0207752, IMG submission 187272) | Marine sediment microbial community from Union City, CA, USA - Pond 2C Sediment 2 (SPAdes) | ecosystem: Environmental > Aquatic > Marine > Intertidal zone > Salt pond sediment ...
CAACAAGATAATGGGAGGAGCAGGTTGACGCTTGCCCTCAGCCAGCACCGCTTCCACTGCCCTGAAAACGGGATCTGGCTTGAGAATCATGCCCCCGCCCCCGCCATAGGGCGGCTCGTCCGTCACCCGGTGGCGCCCGGCCGCGTAATCACGGATATCGTGCACGCGCAGATCCAGCAGCCTGTTTTCCTGTACCTTTTGCAGGATACTCGCCCCAAAGTAACAGGGGAACATCTCAGGAAAGAGAGTCAGAATGTCTATCTGCATCGACGGTAAATCCGTGGATCGGTGCCTGGATACCAAAGGCACCGCGCCGGTCGCGGAACGGTGAATGACGCTATTCTATTTGGAGTACTACAACGAGAATAAAATCCCTTTTGTAATAATACAGGATCAGTTACCCTGGTGTCAAATGTTTCTCCGTCTGTCCCGGCCTCTGCCTGTCTGAAAGCAGAAAGCGGGCTATAATACCATCCGCTATTGCCGAAGGGTGGGAGAGGGGCCAAAGTGCCCCTTTCCCTCAACAGAGAGGATGACAGCTTGCGCATTTTGATTACGGGCCATAAGGGACACCTAGGACAGGCCCTCAACCAATCTCTTTCCGAGCATACCCTCACTGGGGTTGATCTACCGGAAGTGGACATCACTGACAAACAAGCCATTCTCAAGGCAGTACAGGCTGCCGCGGCAGAGGTCGTCATCCATTGTGCCGCCTATACCGACGTAGACGGCTGCGCCCGTGATCCGGAGCTGGCCTACCGGGTCAACGGGTTAGGAACGCAGAATGTGGCGCTCGCCTGCCTGGAAACCGGCGCAGAGCTGGTCCATATCAGCACCAACGAAGTGCTGGGAGGCGATAATCCGGCCGGTTACCATGAGTGGATGCCCCTTAACCCCGGCAACCCTTACGCGCGCTCCAAGGCAGCGGCCGAGTTTCACGTGCGCCATCTCCTCCAACGAGCCTACATCGTGCGCATTGCCTGGGCCTTCGCGCCCGGCGGGCGCAACTTCGTCCATACAATTCTGCGCCATGCCCGGAAAACCGGGGCGATCCGCGTGGTCACCGACGAAATTGGTAACCCCACCTACATGAAAGATGCGGCAGAAGCCATCGCGCAATTGCTGCCTACCCGCCAATACGGCACTTACCACTTCACCAACAGTGGCGCCTGTTCCCGCTGGGCGTTTGCCAACGAAATCTTGCGCCTGGCCGGGCTGGAGGATGTCGCCAACACGCCCATCCTTGGCAACGAGTTCAGGCGCATTTCGGACCCACCCCGTTTTGGCATGTTACACAACACGGCCGGCGCGGCTCTGGGCATTACGCTCCGCCCCTGGCAAGAGGCACTCGCCGACTACATCGCTAACTACGAGCCGGCTGGCGCCCACACCCCTTCTGGCACCACCTGATGGTCAGAACACAAGGGACCAATCGCTGCTTGAAACCAAGGAGAAAAATGCGCGAAGAAACACCAAGCTCCCCCGTCGCCCGCCAAAAGCCAGAGGCGCTGACCATCCACGGCCACACGCGCATCGATCCCTACTACTGGTTGCGCGAAAAAGAAAACGAAGAAGTCATCGCCTACCTGGAAGCGGAGAACGCCTATACGGAAGCAATGATGGCCCACACGGAAGCCCTCCAGCAGAAGCTGTACGAGGAGATGGTGGGCCGCATTCAGGAGACAGATCAGACGGTGCCGGTAGAGGTGGACGGCTATCTCTATTATTCTCGCACCGAAGAGGGAAAACAGTACAACATCTACTGCCGTAAGCAGGGCAGCCAGGACGCAGAAGAGCAGGTGTTGCTGGACCTGAACGAACTGGCCGAGGGACACGAGTATTTACGGCTGGGCGTGTATCAGGTCAGCCCGGATCACCGGCTGCTGGCTTACTCGCTCGATACCGATGGCTCTGAAGATTATGTCATCTACTTTAAGAATCTGCAGAACGGGAAGCTTTTGCCGGACCGGATTCCGGATACCTCCTACTCGGGAGAGTGGGGTAATGACAACCAGACCTTCTTCTTCACCACCAAGGATGAGGCCAAACGCGATGACCGCGTCTGGCGCCACCGGCTGGGGGAGAATCCGGACAGGGCCGAGCAGGTATTCCACGAACCGGATGAGCTGTTCCGGGTCTATCTCTACCATACCAGGGATCGGCGCTACATTATCCTCGGCAGCGAAAGCAAAGAAACGAACGAGCAACACTTTCTCGATGCCGGCGAGCCGGCCGGCGACTTCTACCTGATTGCGCCCCGGCAGAAAGATACTCGCTACTATGCCGGCCACCATACCGGGACCTTCTATATTCGCACAAATTCCGGCGAAGCACCCAATTTTAAAGTAGTGACGGCTCCCGTAGAGACCCCCGGCCGGGAACACTGGCAGGAACTGATTCCCCACAGGCAGTCAGTGAAAATTGACGACCTCGATCTTTTCACCGGCCACCTGGTCCTGTATGAACGGGAAAATGGGTTGCGTACCATCCGCGTGTCGGGCCTGGAGAGCGGCACCACCCATGCTATCGACTTTCCGGAGCCGGTCTATACCTACCGCCAGGAACGAAACCCGGTATTCGAGAGCAAGCTGCTGCGCTTCACCTACACTTCTCTCACCACACCGGAGTCGGTCTACGATTACCACATGGACAGTCGAGAGCGGATTCTGAAAAAGAGGAAACCGGTCCTCGGCGGTTACGATCCAGACGACTACCAGAGCGAACGACTCTTCGCTTCCGCGGATGATGGCACAGAAATTCCCATTTCGCTGGTCTACAAGAAAGCGCGCTTTACAGGCGAGCAGCCGGCACCCTGCCTTCTGTATGGCTACGGTTCCTACGGCATCAGCGTGGATCCCGCGTTCGATTCCAACCGGCTCAGCCTCCTCGACCGGGGCTTCATCTTTGCCATCGCTCACGTTCGCGGTGGCCAGGAACTGGGCCGTTCCTGGTATGACCGGGGCAAATTCCTCCACAAACGCAACACGTTCACCGATTTTATCGCCTGTGCCCGGCACCTGATCGCCGAGGGGTGCACCAGCCCGCAGAAACTGGCCATCCGCGGCGGCAGTGCCGGTGGCCTCCTGATGGGTGCCGTGCTTAATATGGCGCCCCATCTTTTCCAGGCAGCGGTAGCCGCCGTGCCCTTTGTCGACGTGGTGACCACGATGTTGGACGAATCGATTCCCCTTACCGTCGGCGAATTTGAGGAGTGGGGCAATCCCAAGGATCCTGAGTATTATGAGTACATGCTCGCCTACTCGCCCTACGACAATGTGTCCGCCCAGGAATATCCCCACCTGCTGATCACGGCCGGGCTGAACGATCCGCGCGTGCAATATTGGGAGCCGGCAAAGTGGACGGCCCGGTTGCGCGACGCAAAGGTGGGCACCAACCGGCTGCTGCTTAAGACTGAAATGGGCGCCGGCCATGCCGGCCCGTCCGGCCGTTACGATTACCTGAAAGAGATCGCTCTCCAATACACCTTCGTGCTCGACGCCTTGGGCGTCACCTGACCGGCCTGCGCCGGGAGGCTAGCAGATCGCTTCCCGGCCCTCTGGCAAACAAGAAGCGTATGCCTGTCGCCTCCATCATCATTCCCCACTGGAACGGAAAAGAACATCTGCAGACCTGCCTGGATGCCCTCCGCCGGCAGATCTTCCGCGATTTTGAGATTATCCTGGTAGATAATGGCTCGACCGATGGCTCCCAGGCGTATGTCAGCACCCACTATCCGGAAGTCCACTTGCTGGAGCTCGGCGAAAACCGCGGCTTTACCGGCGCCTGCAACGCCGGTTATGCGGCCGCTCAGGGCAACATCATCGTGCTCCTGAACAACGACACGGAAGTTGTACCGGGTTGGCTGGGCGCCATCGTAGACACCTTCGCCCGCCACCCGGAAGCAGGTAGCGTCGCCAGCAAGATGATGCTCTTCGACCGGCGCGACCATTTCCACACGGCCGGGGATTATTATCGCGTCGACGGCCTGCCGGGCAACCGGGGCGTATGGCAAAAAGATGTCGGGCAATATGACGACGAGGAAGCCGTTTTCGGCGCCTGTGGCGGGGCCGCCGCCTACCGGCGCGAGATGGTTGAGGAAACTGGCTTCCTTGATGACGATTTCTACTTCTCCTGTGAAGATGTGGACCTCGCCTGGCGTGCCCACCTCGCCGGCTGGGAAGTGATTTACGCACCGGATGCAGTCGTCTACCACAAATTAAAGGCGACTGGAGGCAGTGTCACGGGCAGCTATTATGACGGTCGCAACTTTCTGTACCTGATCTGGAAGAATTACCCAACCAGCCTCCTCCGCCGCTTCTGGCCCCAGATTGTGAAAGCCCAGTTGGCCATTAGCTGGGCCGCCCTGCGCGCCTGGCGGGGAGCCGCGGCTCGAGCCCGCCTGCGCGGGCAGCTCGCCGGCCTCCTTGGCTTCTTCAAGATGTGGCCCAAACGGCGCCGGATCCAGGCGAATCGACGCCTTTCCGACGATTCCCTTATGGCACTGTTAACACCAGTTGACGGCACTGCCGGGCAACAGTAAGATTGCTCATTCGGCGCGTGTCCGAGACAGGACTTAAGCAAACGAGAAACGCCGCAGACAATCATGGACAAAAACAGCCCACTCCTCAGCATTATCATTCCCGCCTACAACGAAGCAGGCCGCCTGCCCAAGACATTGCCGCAAGTGGCCGAGTTTGTGCTGGCCCAACCCTATGACGCCGAAGTACTGGTCGTTAACAACAATAGCAAAGATAACACGCGCCGGATCGCCATGGAATTGGCCGCAGACTATTCCTTTATCCAGGTCCTGGACGAGCCTGCCCAGGGCAAAGGGGCGGCCGTCCGCACCGGTATGTTGGCCTCTACCGGCCAATATCTGTTTATCGCCGACGCCGACCTGTCCATGCCGATTGAAGAGGTAAACAAGTTCCTGCCTCCTGCTCTAAACGGCTACGACGTGGCCATCGGTAGCCGCGAAGCACCCGGCGCCGTGCGCTATGACGAGCCAGAATACCGCCACCTGATGGGGCGCGTGTTCAATTTCATCGTCAAGGTATTGGCCGTACCCGGTTTTCAGGATACACAATGCGGCTTCAAATGTTTCCGCCGTGAACCGGGATTAGACCTCTTTGCCAGCCAGACGATTGACGGTTGGGCTTTCGACGTCGAGTTGCTGTACATTGCCCAGCGTCGCGGTTACGAGGTCGTGGAAGTGCCAATCAACTGGTACTATCGCCAGAACAGCCGCATCAGCCCGCTGCGGGACGCGATTGACATGGTCCGGGAAGTGCTGAAAATCCGGATCAACGATTGGCAGGGACGCTACAAGAAAACACCGGCAGCAGAGGCTGAACAGGCAGAGAATGTACCCTCGGTGGAACAAGCCGTCCGCAAGTCATAAGAGCCGATGCCTACGCTGGAGTTAGAACAGGCAATAATCGCCAAAACCGGCCTGCGCTACGTCGCCGGCCTGGATGAAGCTGGTCGAGGTGCAGTCGCCGGACCGGTGGTTGCTGCTGCCGTCATTCCCCCCCTCGACGATGCCGCCCGCCTCAAAGAGTTGGGAGCGGTCAATGATTCAAAACAACTGACCGCGCAGCAGCGGGACACCCTATTCGACCTGATCTGCACCCACGCTCTGGCGTTTGGGATCGGGAGCACCCCCGCAGACGTCATCGACGAGATCGGCATCATCCCCGCCAACGCCCGCGCCATGCAGGCCGCCCTGGCGCAACTGGCACCGGCCGGGGAGTATCTGCTCATCGACGGCCGTATGAAACTAAAGAATCTCTCCCTGCCCCAGCAGTCCGTTATCCGGGGGGACAGCCTGAGCCTCAGCATTGCCGCCGCCTCCATTCTGGCCAAAGTCACCCGTGACAGGCAAATGATTGACATAGACCCCACCTATCCCCATTACGGTTTTGCCCGGCACAAAGGGTATTGCACGCCCCAGCACGTCGCCGCGCTAGAGACCCACGGCCCCTGCTCCATCCACCGCCATTCCTTCGCGCCCATCCGCCCCACTCTGCTAGACGTAGGCTGAGTCCTCTTCCCCACCTGCCCTACCACGATAGAATCCCAGACCTATCTTCCGCGCACACCTGTACAAAAGAAAGTGCTGATCGTGATCAACTTGATTATCTTGATCATCTTGAGTGGGGATCAGTGAGTTAGTAGCAGATTGCCAAACCGATCCACCAGCGCCTGCCAGCCGGGTGGAATCACCGTCGTCGTATCGTATTGGAAGACCACGGCCGGGCCGTCAAGGTAGTGGCCCGCCCGTAGGCGAGAGCGCTCGTACAGCGCCGTAGGCACCGGCCGCTCCCCAAACCACACCGTCTTCTCTCCCCATGGTTCCGCCGCCGTCTCCACCGCTGCTTGCGACGGCAGTTCCGGCACCGTAGCCGGCGCGACCGCCTGCACCCGCACGTTGACGATCTCTACCGCTGCCGCTGGCTGGCGGTACCCATAGCGCCCCTCGTGGGCAGCGTGGAATAGCGCCGGGGGCGATACCGGATCATCCGGCGACAGAGCCACCGGCAGCTCGTGCGATTGGCCCCGGTAACGCATATCGGCCGTTCGCCGGAAAGTCAGGTCGGCAGGCACAAACCCTTCAGCCGCCATCTCGGTCACTGCCCGCTCCTCCAGTCGCCGGAAATTATCCTCCAGCATCGTGGCCAGCGCCGGGGCCCAGACCGGTGCCCCGTCTCCTGGCACCTGCGCCGGTACGGTCATCATCACCGTTTGCGAGTAATCTCGGGCCGGAGCCGCCACCAGCATCCCCAGCGCAGACAGCACCCCGGGCACGGCCGGGATCAACACCCGCGGGATTTGCAGGGCTGCCGCCAGCTCACAGGCGTGCAGGGGTCCTGCCCCGCCGAAAGCAACCAGGGTAAAGGCCCGCGGATCATGCCCCCGTTCCACCGAAATGCGGCGGACCGCCCGTTCCATTGTCGCATTCGCCACCCGGATGACGTCGGCGGCCGCGGCCTCTGCCGATGGCCGGTCCAGGGTTCGCGCCAGGGCTGCCATTCCTGCCTGGGCCCGGCCGGAGAAGAGGCGCATTTCCCCGCCCAGAAAGCGCTCCGCATCCAGACGCCCCAGGACCAAATTGGCGTCGGTGGTCGAACCAAAGAGGTTGGCATTCCTCACCCCTAGAGATGGCCGATAACCGTCCGGTTGCGAGGTAATCTCGAATCTCCAATCTCCAATCACCCGGTCACCATAACAAAGCGGGCCGGGCGCCGCCCCCGCACTCTCCGGCCCAACGTGCAGCGCGCCTCCTACATCCAGGTAGACCAGGCTACCACCGCCGGCACCGACGGTATGGATGTCCATCGTTGGCAGGCGCAACGGCAGGCCGCCGATCTCGCCGGCGGCGGTCAGCGGGAGACGCCCGGGGCACAGGGCCACGTCGGTGCTGGTGCCTCCCATGTCGAAGCTGATGATCTGGTCGAAACCGGCCTGGCGGGCCACATGATGGGCCCCTACCACACCCCCGGCCGGGCCGGAAAGCACCGTGCGCGCCGCCTGGTTCCCGGCCGTCGCCGCGTTGAGGATCCCACCGTTGCTCTGCATCACTGCCAACGGCCGGGGCGCCAGCCCTTCTCGCAATCGTTGCAGGTAGCGGGCCATCAGCGGGGCCACGTAAGCGTTGATCACCGTCGTCGCCGTCCGCTCAAACTCACGATACTCAGGCAAGATCTCCGACGACAGCGAAAGGTGGAGCGAGGTGCGCTCCTGCAGCCACGCCCGGATCGCCTCTTCATGCTCCGGCCGGAGAAAAGAGAAAAGGAGGCAAACGGCCACCGACTTGACGCCCCCGGCCTCCAACGCGGCCAGAATCGGCGCCAGATCCGCCTCTTCCAGCGGCAGCAAAATCTCGCCCCTGGCCGATACACGCTCCCGCACCTCAAACCGCCACGGCCGGGGCACCAGGGGCACAGGTCGCCGCGGTACGAGGGCGTAGAGATCCGGCCGGTTCTGGCGCCCGATGGCCAGCACGTCGGCAAAACCGGACGTGGTGATCAGGGCCGTGCGCGCCCCGCGCCGTTCCAGCAAGGCATTGGTGGCCACGGTGCTCCCATGGACCACACTCGTTGCTTCCGAAATTTGCTGGTCGGCAACACCTTCCAGCACGGCACGCGCGGGATCATTCGGCGTGCTAAGGCGCTTTGCCAGCCGTAGATCGCCACCGTCCAACCAGACGAAGTCGGTAAACGTGCCACCGGTATCGATGCCAATTCTATCTCTTTGCATCACGACGGATCTTGGAATTCGGCCATCACCCTTCCAGCAGTTTACTAATAGCGACCGCGTTCAGCAGCGCCTTAGGCACAAAGGAGTTACGCCGCACAAACTCCTGATCCTTGCGCCCATCCTCGCTCCGCTCCGAACAGTGGGCATTGCCTCCGGACGGGCCCAGCCCGTCTAAAGTGGGAAGCATATCCCAAAAGTAGTTACCGTCGCTCAGGCCCCCCCTTTCCTCGGGCCACACCCGGATACCGAGTTCCTCGCCTGCTTCTTGCCAGATGGCCAGCAGGCGGTCCGTCTGTGGATTGCGCGGCCAAGGGCTGGTTTCTTTCACGATCTCGACCTGCAAGCGGCAGCGGTAATCGCCGTTCGCACTCTCCACATTTTCTGTCGCCCGTGGCAGGGCCATCATTCGTGCCACGCCGTCTTCGAAAATTTCCCGGCTGAATGCGCGCATCTCCACCGACGCAGAGGCGAAGTGAGGCACCCGGTTTACAACGCTCCCGCCGGCAAGGGTGCCGACGTTAAACGTGAGATCGCGCGCATAATCGGTGAAACCCTCAATTTGCTGCACGGCGTCGGCCAGTTGTACGATTGCGTTTGCCCCCTGTTCATGAGCCGATCCGGCATGGGCCGCCCGGCCCTCGGCCGTCACCCGGTAGATGGCCCGCCCTTTGCGCGCCACCACCACATTTGCCTCCTGCCAGTTCCCGCGTCCTCCCTCGAAGATGAGGGCAGCCCGGGTATCCGTCACCGGCAAACGCTCCTGGCACAGCCTGCCGAACTCCTCCCCATCTGTCTCCTCCGCGGCATCGAGGAGCACCACCCAGTTGGTCGCGGCAAACAGCGCCGGGGCACAGCAGCGCAAGGCATCCAGCACCATGTAGATGAGAACCGTCCCACCCTTAATATCAACAGTGCCCGGCCCGTAGAGGAGGTTCCCCTCCTCGCGCCAGTGAAAATCGTTTTGTTTCTCTTCAATCGCCGGAAACACGGTGTCGAGGTGGGAAATGAGACCGACCGTAGTGGACGTTTCGCCGGGTCTGGTTAAAACCAGATGCGGACCATACTCGGGCCGGGTGGAGGGGATCTGCTCGTCGGCGAAGCCCAATGGGGCAAAAACGTCGGCGGTCAGGCGGCCCAAACGCCCGACGCCGGCCGGATTGGTGGTAAAGCTATTGATTTCCACCATTTGACGTAGAAGATCGAGATAGAAAGGCTGCTTCTTTTCCAGGTACTCACGAATTCTTTCCAAATCTAGTTCTGCCATAGGCTGCAATGGTACTTGAGTTTCCCCATCCCGGCGAGGATGAGGACCAGCTCGCGCAGGAGGAACCGGGAGTGCTGGGAGTCATGATCGCCTTGGCAGGCTAACGGACCTTCTTAGACCCCCTTGCTGCCGCCCAGCGACGGGGAGAGCAGGAGTAGGGCCAGCAACGCCGCCCGCTCCGCCAGCGATTCGATAAAAACAAATTCGTGCGCAGCATGGGCCCCATCCCCAACCGCCCCAAGCCCGTCCAGCGTCGCCGCGTACTGGCTCGCAGTATTGCCATCTGAGCCACCACCGGCACTGCCCTCCTCCAGTTCCACTCCCAGTTGCCTGCCCAGGGATCGCGCCAGTCGCCAGAGGGCGCGATTGCGGGCGGTGCGCTCCAGGGGTGGCCGGTCGATCGCCCCGGTCACAGTGAGGGTGACCCCCGGTGTCTTTACATTCAGCTTCTCCAGCGCAGCCGTTACACGCTCTGCCCCCGCCTGATCTGGTACGCGCACGTCAACCTCAGCTCTGGCTCCGGCAGCAACCACATTGGCCCGCAGCCCACCTGCTACCGTTCCCACATTGACCGTGATCCCAGCCGATGGATCGTTCAGGGCGTCCAATTGTTGGATGACGTGGGCCAGGGCAAGAATCGCACTCCGTCCCTCCTCCGGGGCCAGGCCGGCATGCGCCGCTTTGCCCTGGAGGTGGATACGAAAATAACCAACGCCTTTACGTGCCGTCTTCAATTTACCTGCTGTTCCCAGCGAAGGCTCAAGGACGAACACTCGCTCCGCTTCTGCTGCCAGCCGCCGGATGTGGGGAGTCGATTCGCCGCTACCCACCTCTTCATCGGAGTTGAGAAATAACTCTGGCGCGACGGTTGGCTTGAGACCAAGCGCATCCAGCGCACGCAGGGCGAAAACCATCTGGACCAGACCCGCTTTCATGTCATATACGCCCGGACCGGCGATCCTGTCCCCCTCAACGGCAACCGGCATATCGGCCAGGGTTCCCCGTGGCCAGACCGTATCGGTATGCCCCAGTAAGAGCTGGCGCGGGCCACGTTCGCGGGATGCGGCCGGCCGGGCATAAAGGTGCCCACCACTCTTCTCGCCCGGAATGAGCTCTACTACGAAGCCCACGGCCTCCAGCCGCTCGCGCAACATGACCTGGACGGCCGCCTGGGTAGACGGTTCCGTCGAAGGAGACTCCGCCCGGGCCAGCGCCTCCAAGAAGGCAATCATCTCAGCTTGTTCACCCTGCAAATATGCAAGAAGCTGTTGTGCTTCGTCCATTTGATTCCTCTCCATTTCTGCTGTTATATGGTACACTATTATCGGAGTCAGCGGTGGTTGCCACGCCTGTGGACAACGGCGAATAACCATCGGTAAAGGAGCCAGCGATGAAAGTCAACCCGACCAAATCGTCCCTGTTTCAGGGTAGCGCGTTGCTCACAGTTCTACCCCTTTACCTGCTGGCAATCCGGCCCTGGATGTTGCACTGGGGCGCCACTGCCGCCGAGGTTACCGGTCCCTGGCCCGGAGACGAATTGATCCCCGCGCCCGGCTTTGCCTCGACGCGGGCGCTGACCATTCAGGCACGGGCGGCCGGTGTCTGGGCCTGGCTGGTACAGATGGGCCAGGATCGCGCGGGCACTTACTCTTATAATTCGCTCGAACATCTAATGGGCATCGATACCCTGAATATCGACTGGATTGTACCGCGGTTCCAGCAAATCGCAGTCGGCGATCAGATTCGCATGGCTACGCCGGCCCGTTTTGGCGGGCGCGGCCCGGGCATTGTCATGGACCTGGAGCCGGAGCGGACGCTGGTCCTGGGACACGGAGCAGGGAAACGGGGATCCACTACCCCGCGGGCAACATGGGCCTTTCTCCTCTCCCCCGTCGACGATGGTAGCACCCGTCTCATCATCCGTGCGCGTGTCGCCGGCCACCTTCCCCTGGCGGAAAAAGTGGCCGGCTTCCTGGTCGAACCGGCCCACTTTCTGATGGAGCGACGGATGATGCTGGGCATCAAGCAACGGGCCGAAACCACTGTTTACAGGCAAAGAACGGGCGAGCTTCGCCCCCCGCTCACGGCGGCCCTATAGCTCCTGCTCCTCAAAGGCGGCCACGGCCAGGAGAAGGAAGATGACAATCAAGACAATCCCGGTCGCCAGCGCACCGCCGTTTGGCGCAATCTCAGTTGCCAGACCCAGCTGGCCTGCCCAGGCTACCAGCCCGGCCGGGGCCAACGGCCCAATCCGGGGCAGGGTGCCGGCCAGCAGCAAGCTGACGGCCCCGAGCAGCCCCAGCGCGGCCGCCGCTCCCGTGGAGCGGGCCAGTGCGCTACCCAGGATGGTCACGGCCACGTAAGTCAGGAGCCACACGAGCAGTAGTAGATTGCCAAAGAGGAAAGGGCCGGCAGCCAGGGTCTCCTCAAAGAGGAACCAGGTGTAGAGATAGGCAGTGCCGGCCGCCACGGCAAAGCCAAGGACGTAAAGGAGGGCCTGGGCGACGAACTTGCTCAGAATAAAGGCCCAGCGCGGCAATGGTTTGCTCAAAACCATGGCCGTCGTCCCCCGCTCTTTCTCGCCGGCGACGGTGCCCATACCCAGCAACACCGCGATCAAGAACCCGAATTGAGTGATATTCTTAATATATTGCCCGAGGGAATCCGCCACCGTCGGCGTGGGAATCAGGTCGGCGAATTCCTCCGCCCCTTCGATCATAGATAGCATTTCCGGGGCGAAACGGGCAGCGACAGGGGAAAGAATGCCAAATACGGCAAACACAGCCACAATTACCAGCGTTCGTTTCGTGCGCCACTGCTGCAACAACTCCTTGCGCAGGTTCAACAAAAAGAGGGAGAATTCAGCACCAAAAGAGGGCACCAGCGGCGCCGGGCGGGTCTCGCGCCGGCGACCACTGTACCAGATCCAGAACAGGGCGGGTAGCGTCAGGAGGAGCATGATCCCCTCCAGCAACCACACATTCTCTAGTTGCTGGGCGACATAAACGAGGAGCGCATCATAGCCCATGTGCAGGCCGATAGCCAGCAGCAAGTAAAAAGGATTTCTGCGCTTGAACGTGCGCCAGACGATCAGCGAAAGGGCCACGTGGATGGTCAGGGCCAACGCCCGCTCGAGCAAGGGTGCGAAGGCCAGCCACGGTGAACCGGCAAGTAACTCCAGTTGAAGCGTAACTGCTGCCAGCTGTTGGCTGGAGAGATTTAGCGAAGCCAGATCGGTATCACGCAAAGCCCAGAGGGAAGAAAGGCTGGCCGCGGTCAGAACCGCCCCAAAAGCCATCGCCTCGATGCCGCCGTGTCCCAGACCAAGCATCACACCATCTTCCCAACGTGTTCCTTCAACCTCCTTCCGGCGCCAGAGGAACCAGTACCCTACCGCCCGCGCCACTTCCTCGCATAACCCGGCCGTGAATCCCAGCAGCAACGCATTCTGGATCAACGCTGTGCCTGCGGGAGCCACTCCCTCGGCCAGAAATCCCAGGTCGGCCAGCCAGTTGTTGAGCGGTAGGTGAACCGCCTGGGAGCCGACAAAGGTCGCCATGCCCAGGGCAAAAAGCCACCAGGGCGTCGAATAACGCCGGCGCAGGGCAATGGCCAGAACCAGCGGGAGGGCAATCATTAATGCAATAGAGATCGTGTACAGTGTAATCGTCATCGTTAATTCGCTAACCCAGAGATAACATCAATATCGTCAAAAGAGCCTATCACTCCGGCTACGCAGAGATGGAAAGAAATATCTCCTCGAGGGACGGGCGCACCCACTCATAGCGGTTGAGCAGCAGGTCGTGGGCGACGGCCAGGGGCAGTAGTTGTCGTTTCCCGGCCGAGAGATCGTTGACCGTCACGCGCAACTGGCTACCGTCGCCGCTGACGCCGGTGACCCACGGTTCCCCCTCCAGGGCGGCTACGAAGGAACCGAGGGCCGGCAGGCTCGTCCGATCGACTTCCAGGGCAATTACGTTGGTGGCATATTCGGCCAGCAGTTCGTCCCGGCCGGCGACCAACAGTAACACTCCCTCCCGGATTATCCCTACCGTGTCACACACCCGTTCAACATCCCCCAGGATATGGCTGGAGAGAAAAACCGTTACCTCTCCCCGGAGGCGGTTAATCAGGTCGAGGACCGCGTAGCGACCGGCCGGGTCGAGCGAACTGGTCGGTTCGTCCAGGAAGAGGACGGGCGGGCGATGGATCAGTGCCTGGGCAATTCCCAGACGCTGGATCATACCCCCGGAGAAGCCGCTGATCCGCCGTTTGCGCGCATCTTCCAGGTCGACCAGTTCCAGCATTTCCTCGATGCGCTTTCGCCGCTGGTCCTCTTCCATATTGAAGAGCCGGGCAACATAGTCGAGAAAGTCGACGGGCGTCATCCATCCGTAGAAAGCGGGATCCTGGGGCAGGTAACCGAACACCTGGCGGGCAGCGCTGTCGGCCCGGGTCGTTTCCACGCCCGCCACCCAGGCGGAACCGGTAGTCGGCCGGGCCAGGCCCGTGAGCAGACGGATGGTCGTCGTCTTACCCGCCCCGTTCCGGCCAAGGAACCCAAAAATGGAACCGGGCGGCACTTCCAGATTCAGCGACTTCAGTGCCTGCACCTCACCATAGCGCCGGCTCAGATCCTGGCAACGGATGGCAGATGCTCCCATGGTACCGTTTAACCGCATCTTAGCCTTCCTCCCGCCCTAACACGAAGTAAGCGATGGGGCCGATCAGGTTAATGAAGATGATAATCAGAACCCACATCCAACGGGGCCCGCGTGTGACCGGTTGGCGGGATAGATCTCGTAGCGCAACAACAATCAAGAGCAGCTGGATAAATATCAGCGGCAGCAACAGGGGGAGTATCTCGCGAAGTGTCGTGAATTCGTTCATTTTTATGCCAATCTTTAGTAAATTACTTTTTGTTTCAGTCGCTAGACGGTAACGGATGGGTGATCAGGGCTATTTTGCGGCGCCGGCGTCCGGGTCCCGGTTTCTGCGGCAGCGGAGCCAGCGCCTCCTGCAAACGTTCCTGGAAGACGACCAGCTCTTCTTCTCCCGCAAAAAAGACGGCTTCCGTATAACCGACATGATCGGCTGCCAGGTCAATCTTGCCGGCCGGAGCCTGCCCTTGGGCCCGGGTCAAATAAGCGGCAAACTCCCGCAGCAGAGTCAGGATATAGGTCGTAAAGGTACGAAAATGCTCATCGGCCGTCAGCGATGCCATCTCTTCTGCCCCCAGATAAGGCGGCTGGGCCAATTCATACACCTTTTCCTGGATTCCGTGGACCAATCTCGTTTCGGCCAGCCCTATCATCTCTCCCTCGAGCAACAGCTTCAGGTGCCGGTAGATAGAGGATTTGGGCACGTCAGGCAGCCGTTCCGCAATCTGTTGGGTCGTCAATTCTTCTCCGGCCAGCGCCTGCATGATGCGCAGCCGCACCGGGTGAATAACCAGCTCTACTCTATCCAGATCCAAAATATCTCCCTTGACACCGATTATGGTAATGTTCTGGAAAACGAAATCATTACTACTAATAATTTCATTACCAAATATGATAATAGAAATTTTACCGTCGTCAAGTGATAAATCTGAGCAAGATAACCGGCCTCATATTTCGCTCACATTTTTTATATCCCCCACTCTGTGTTAACCTTTGCGATACGCCAATGAAGCTTGGCCCTCGACCCAGGTCCGTGGCTGGCTGATAACGACTTTCGCAGGAGGAACCGCGTAGATGGCAGGTGTAATTGCAGCAGGAAACCCGCAGACGGCAGCGGCCGGTGCAGAGATCTTGGCACAAGGGGGAAATGCCGTCGATGCGGCCGTCGCTGCTGCTTTTGCTTCCTTCATTGCCGAGATTGGCGTGGTTCATCTGGGGGGCAGCGGTCTGGCCCATCTTTTCGATCCGGCCGCCGGGCGCAGCGTGGTTTATGATTTTTTCAGCGCCATGCCCGGTCTGGACCGCTCCGACAAAGAGGAACACGCCGCACTCGATTTTGAAGAGGTGATCGTGGACTACGGCGCCACCACCCAGGGATTCCATCTTGGCCGGGGCTCCGTTGCCGTACCCGGCAACATCTTTGGGCTGTGCCAGCTCGCCGCCGATTATGGCCGTCTTTCCTTGGAGACCCTGCTGCAACCGGCTCTGCGCCTGGCGCGGGAAGGCGCCCTTCTCGACGACTTCCAGGCCAACACCTGTGAGCTGTTACGACCGCTTTACACACACACGGAAAGCATGCGGACGATTTTCACGCCGGCAGGTCACATGGTGCGCAGCGGGGAACGTTTCTTCATACCGCACCTTGAGGAGACCCTGGCTGCACTGGCCGTAACCGGTGCCGACCTGCTGCGCAGTGGTTCCCTGGCCCAGGCGCTGGTCGCAGACCAGGAGGCGCGCGGCGGCCTGCTTACCTTGCGCGATCTGGAAGTGTACATGGTGAACAAGGCAAAAGCCATTCGCCTGCCTTACCGGGAGTACGAGGTCCATCTCCCCCCACCCTGCTCCACTGGAGGTGTGCTTACCGCCTTCACCTTGAAACTGCTCAGCCACTTCCCCGTGCGCGAAATGGAGCGTGGATCCGCGCCGCACCTGCGCCTGCTCTATGAAGTACAGGCCGCTACCACCCGGGCCCGCCCCTTCTGGAATAAAGCAATAGCGGAGCGCAGCAGTGCCGACGCCATTGGTTATTTCTTGGACGACGATTTCCTGGCGCCCTTCGTGGAAGAAGTGTGGGAAGCCCTGGCCGGCCACCGGCCGGCCACTACGGCAGCCGAAGAATCCGGCCCGCAAAACACCAGCCACCTCAGCGTCATCGACGGCGACGGCATGGCCGTGGGATTGACGACCACCGCCGGGGAATCAGCCGGTTACGTTGTTCCCCGAACCGGTTTCATCCCAAATAATATCCTGGGCGAAGCCGACCTGAACCCTGACGGGTTTCACCGGTGGCCGGCCGGTGGCCGCATTCCCACGATGATGACTCCCCTCTTTGTAACCAGCGCCGGGTCGATCCGCCTGGTGACCGGCAGCGGAGGCAGCAACCGGATCCGCAGCGCCATCCTCCAGACGTTAAGCAACTTCCTCGACTTTGGTATGCCCCTGGAAGACGCAGTCAACGCCCCGCGCGTCCACGTACAAGATCAGGTCCTCCAATGCGAGCATGGCTACGATCCGGAGGCCGTAGACCAGCTGGAGGCATGGGGTTACCCGGTCAACCGCTGGTCAGTGCGCAGCATCTACTTTGGCGGAGCGCACAGCGTGGCCCGCACCGACGGAGACAGGCTGGTGGCTGCCGGGGATGACCGGCGGGGAGGCGCAGTCGCCTATGTCTGAACGAGAGGATAAGGGGATCACTCCTCTAATCCCCGATTTTAGTTGCCCAGAACACGCAAGTCGCTAAACGCCACCGTCACCCCACCCTCTCCCAACGTCTCGACGAAAAAGCCAACATCACCGGCAGCAAGCGTTGAATCGGAAATCTGAGCCACCTCCTCATCGTTGACGAAGAAGGTGAGTCGTGAACCGTCCGCTTCCACGCGCAGGCGATTGGGAGTATTCAGGCCGGTGTGCACAGCTGGAACCGGGAACCAGCCTTCCCCGTGCAGGGACACGCTCTGGCTGCAACCCTCCCGGCAACGCCCGACCCAGGCATAACCGTCGCCACTGATCTCAAATAGGTAGAAAGCCCTCGCGTCATTGTCGGCCCGCAGCAACAGCCCGTAGCCATCGTCTAGCGGCCCCGCTGTCTGCGTGGCTGTCACTTCATAGGTTGCATCGCCAAAATCCTTTCCGGCCGTCGCCCAGAAGAAACCTTGACCGGCTACCGCGCTCAAATGGTAGGCACCATCTGTCACCCTTCCTTCTGCGCCGGTCACCGTTCCTGTCCCCCAGACTGCCGCCTCGCTGAACGAGGCACTGTAGAGAAGGCTGGGCTCACCCGGCCGGCTGGCCAGATATTCGGCCACCATTACCGGAGATATCTCCGCTGCTAGCTGGTCAAATGTGGCCGTTGAGGCTTCCGCCCAGGCAACTATCTCTTCTTCTCCCTGGATCGTTGCCATCACAAACCCGCGCATCGATCCCGAAGCACCTTCGTAGGTGAAATTGGACCGTGCCCACCAGTTACCCGCCAGCGCCACTGAAGCAGAAGGTTCAGGCGAAAAACTCGCCACCTCGTCACCGGCAATGGCCAGCCAGCGAGCCACAATCTCCTCCCGCCCGGCACCGGAGGCCGGTTCATGGCGGAAGGCGACGAACCCCTCGTCACCGCTGAAGCGCTGCCAGCCGTTGTTCAACGCCTCGTAACGGTAGCCGACTGGAACAGAAGCCGGTAGATCATCCTGGGCCGGTGCCGTCCACTGGCCCGGAAACTCCCCCACTCCCAACGGGCGGAAGAGCCAGCTATCTATCAACCGGTCTACCAGAGCAATCGTTTCTGCCTCATGCTCAACCGGGCCGTCCACATCCACAACGTAGCCGATCCCCTGGTGAACGAAAGTGACAAACAAGCCGGTCCGGCCCTCATCCGCTGCCTCATAGCCATAGGCCGTTAGAGTCCCGGCAGTTTCTCCAATAAATACGCCCTCCTCAAAGAGGACATCCACGGCACCAAAGCGCTGCAGCACTGTTGCCTTCAGCGATGCCACCGCATCCGGATTACTCTCCGGGTAGAAGGTGATCGCCAGCCGTGACTCACCATCCGGGGAAGACGCGACCAGCCGGTCTTGTTCGTATCTGGGCGCCTGCCAGTCGGCAGGATAAAGGAACTGGAATCCCCGGTGGGGATCAAGGTAAGCACGGGCCGGCACCGGTTCTTCCGGATTATTTAAGGTGAGGGAGGTGCCGGCAAACGTCCACCCGGCTCTGGTGGCCGCGATAACCCCCAATTCATACTCACCTTGGGGCAGCGGGCGCTTCTGGATACGCAGCGTGCCGGTTGCCGGAAAGGTCAGGGTCAGGCCGGGCGTAGCCCGCAGGGAACCGCCTTCTGCTTCCTCGAGATAAAAATCGTAGACCTGGAAAAGATCCCCCGGCCGGGGAACAAAGACGCGGGGCGCACCGCGGCGGGCCGCGCCGCGATAGATCCACACCTGGGCCAGCGCTCCCGTTCCGCCGTCAAAAATGAGGCTGGTTTCCCGCCAGGGTGCACCATCCGCCTGGCGGAGGCGGCCCGCCACCGTGTAAACGTTCTCCGCCGGGGTCATGGGCCAGAGCAGGACGAAACCACCGTTGTCATCATCGCCGAGATAACCGCCCAGCGTCTCCCACACAAAGTATCCTTCGTGCAATCCATCCCGCCAGCGGTCCTGTTCGAACCCCGCCTCCGGCAGTCGCGGATGGTAGGCCAGCAGGTTTAACGCTCCATCTGTTCCACGCTGGCCGGCCACGATAGCCACTGATTCCACGTCTCGGGCAGGCAATTCAAAATCGAGATAAGCAGGTTGCTCGATTCCGGCTACTTCGCCGGCCAGATGGACGATCTCCAGTCCAGGTTGGTCACCATCCTTCAGACCGGTAGCATGATATGCTGACAGGAATTGCTGCCAGGCGGGAAGGAAAGCCACCTCGCCATACGCCGCCTGGTAGGTGGCCGCGTCAGGCGGGAAGTAGACGGCGATCCCCGCCGACGACGCGCTGGCAGCATCTGCCTCGATCACCGCGGCGGTCACAGCCTCCTGGAGGGCTCGGGCCCGGCCGGCAATTGCCACCACCGGCGTCCGCGTGGCCAGACGCTGTGCAAAACGGCCCAGATCGACCGCTGCAGCCAATGCTTCGTCGACCGGCGATCGTACAACATTCGTTACGGCGCCGGCCCGGGCGTCAGCCACAGCAGCCGCCACCAGAGCCGGTTCCTGGGCCAGCGCCGAAGCCAGGCCGTCCAGCGCTTCACTCACTGCCGGCAATGCCGCCAGATCCACGACGGCCATCGCTGCCGGCGCAATGGCAATCTCTTCCTCGTCAGGGCCCGCCAGAGTGTTAGCCAGCAACTGCGCCAGAGCAACCGGCTCCATATCCGGCGTGGCCGACAGGTCCGCCAGCAACTCCTCGTAATGCCCTTCCCGGCCGGGCAGTGGGGCCGCGGGCGCCACCGCGAAACGGGCGTGGGGCTGGAGGGCCTGGTAGATTTCCAGATGTCCCATTCGCCCGGCATCGAAGGCCACCACGTCCAGAGGTGCCAGGCCGGTCAAAGCCTCGGCCAACGCTGCTGCCGGCAGCTGTGCCCGTCCCCCTGCGTCCACGGCCAGCCCTTGCCAGCCTCCGCCATAAGGGTCCCATAGCAGCAGAGCATAATGGGTCGCCGGGTAATCGTCTATCCCCCAGGTGATGAAATCGGCCAGCACAGCCGGATCGCCCATCTCCACACTATCCAATTCAGCCGGCAGCGCTGAGGCAGCATCGGGCGCTGTTTCCGCCCCTACCCGGTAACGACTGGCACCGCCACCATTCTCTCGATCACGACCGAGCTGTACCAGCAGATTGATGGCATCCGAATTCGTTCCAGCCCGCATCTCCGCCAGCGCGTCCAATGCATCCGCTTCCGCGTCGCCAGCAACATTCATGTAGACCAGAATCGTCCAGGCTGCGCCGGTAGGCGCTTGTTCTGCCTGTTCGGCGACACGCGAACCCTGGTCGCGGTCGGTTGCCGCTACGACAGGTTTCTCGCCCTTGCCCACGGTACCCGCGTCCGTTGCAGGGGTACTGGTCCCAGCCGGGACGGTAGATGCCGGCGTCGCGGGCTCCGAATCAGGAAGCAAACCACAAGCCGGAGTAAGGAGCAAAATCAAGGAAAAGAATAGCAGGAAAACGCGACCCATCTGGTACCCTCGGAAAATTTCATAATCTGAGCGGTTGCATTATAATTCAACCGCGGCTCTTTTGAAACAAGAAGGCGATTTATGCACGAGTATGTCGGCAACATGCACATCCACACCCTCTACTCCGATGGAGAGAAGTGGCACAAGGCCATCGCCCATGATGCTGCCCGCGCGGGCCTCGACTTCATCATCATCACCGATCACAACGTCTGGGTACACGACGTGGAGGGATATTACGAGTTTGATGAAGGACGCGTGCTTCTGCTGACCGGGGAGGAAGTCCACGATGTGCGCCGGCAACCCCAGGCCAATCACTTTCTGGTCTATGGGGCCCAACAAGAAATGTCTCCTTATGCCTCCGAACCCCAGGGCTTGATCGATGCCACCCGCGCCGCCGGCGGGTGCGGTTTCCTGGCCCACCCCTATGAGCGAGAATTGTCCCTTCTGCCCGAAGGGGGGGACCTGGGCTGGCACAATTGGGAAGTGGAAGGATACCATGGGCTGGAAATTTGGAACTACATGTCCAGTTTTAAGAATGAGATTGCCCGCAAAATTGAGCAATTGCCCTGGAAAAATGGGCTCTACGCCCGGCTGCAGATGGCACGCATGGCACTGCACCCCGAACGGTACATTACCGGACCCGAACCACAGGTGCTGGAGAAATGGGACAAGTTGCTGAGCGCGGGGAAACGGATGACGGCAATTGGCAACAGCGACGCCCATGGCTGGCCTATGAGCATGGGACCGATTAAGCGCACCATCTTCCCTTACGAGTTTCTATTTCGGGCGGTGAACACCCATCTTCTGCTGCGGCAAGAGCTAACAGGCGACCTGGAGGTCGATCGCGGTCTCATCCTGGATGCCATCGGCCGCGGTAATAGCTGGGTCGGCTATGATATGCCTCACCCCACCCGCGGCTTTCGCTTCACCGGGCAAGGCGTCACGAAAGGCATTATGGGGGACCGGATTAAACTGGATGCCGGGGCCACCCTGCAGACATTGGCACCCGTCCCCACCCAGATTCGCCTCATCCATCAGGGAGAGGTGGTCGCCGAAGTAGCCAATGCAGTGAATCTGACCCACACGCCGCTGGAACCCGGCGCTTACCGGGTCGAGTGTACGATTCTCTACGAAGGCGAGCCTCGGGGCTGGATCTACAGCAATCCAATCTATCTCCACTAGATGGCAAGACGGCAGCTTCACCCGGCCCGCGCTTCTGTTCGCTATCTGCCAGTGGCAGGACGGTCCCCACGCTCCTTTATACGCCATTCTTCCGCTTAAACCACGATAAAAGACACCTTTGGTTTCCCCTCCCTTATGCTAGAATAGCCGGTGGTTTACATCAATGACAGACGAGGAAACTATGAACGCAGACGCGCTCGGCCCTCAGCGGCCGTTACAACCGCAACCGAAAGCGATTATCGTCGGGGCCTCTTCCGGTATCGGTG
>Ga0207752_1000349_pt1 | contig 21767 bp, 13 predicted proteins | sample Pon2CUnioCityCA_6_FD_187272 | JGI IMG/M metagenome (GOLD analysis project Ga0207752, IMG submission 187272) | Marine sediment microbial community from Union City, CA, USA - Pond 2C Sediment 2 (SPAdes) | ecosystem: Environmental > Aquatic > Marine > Intertidal zone > Salt pond sediment ...
CTGGGAGTGGGCTGCCAGCTTCCACTCCTGCCGAGCTGTCCGCGGAAGGCTACGTTGACCGGGCTGGCCTGATTCGAACACTCCCGGCAGATGTGCCGGCCGGGATTCTGGAACCTTTCTCCAGTGAGGAGCAGGCCAAGCGAGCCTTGCAAACCGGGGAAATTTCGGCCTATTACCTGATCCCGGCCGATTACCTGGACAACGGAGAGTTGCTTTATGTGCGTGGCGGCAATAGCACCCTGAATATGGAAGGTCAGGATTGGATCATGCGCAAGACGTTGACTCACAACCTGGCCGGGGGCGATGCAAGACTGGCGGCGCGGGTGTGGAATCCGGCCAACGTGCAGGCTACCGATCTATCCGCTGCGGGAGCAAGTACAAGCGGCATCGCAGAAGGCTGCCCGGCGCCGGGTTACGGCTGCCAGTCCAATTTGCTGTTGCGCTACCTGCCGCTGGGGGTAATGCTGATCCTGTTCATGTCGATCTTGATGACCGCCAGCCAGCTTTTGCACGGGCTAAGCACCGAGAAGGAGACGCGCGTGATGGAAGTCATGATCGTTTCGGCTTCGCCCTTGCAAATCATGGCAGGCAAAATCCTGGGTTTAGGAATCCTGGGCTTGATGCAAATAGGTGTATGGTTGGGGTCGGCATACCTGTTGGTGGTCACCGGCGACCAGACCTTCACCTTGCCAGCCGGCTTCACATTCCCGGCACAGGTAGTGCTGTGGGGCATGCTATTTTTCTTGCTCGGATACGCTGTCTACGCCAGCCTGATGGCAGGCGCAGGCGCCCTGGCGCCAGATTTGAAATCCTACAGTAGCGTATCCATGCTGGTGAGCCTGCCGGTTTTCGCCGGCTACATGGTAACCCTGTTCAACGGCGACAACCCCAACGGGTTATTGGCGACAGCCCTCAGCATATTCCCCCTGACTTCTCCGGTGGTGATGATGTGGCGGATTACCCAACTGGGAGTGCCTGAATGGCAGCCTGCTTTAGCAGCCGGGCTGCTAGGTATTACAGCCGTGTTCACCTTGCGGGCGGTGGCGCGTATGTTTCGCGCCCAGGAACTGGTGTCCGGAGAACCTTTCCATATGGGGCGCTTTCTGCGACTGCTGATCCGGTCGGACACTGAGTACCGGCCTCCCGCATAGAAAACGAATTCGCTGCCCGGTTAATCGCCAAAGGCAGTTTGTCGCGCCGGCGAGAAGTATCCATCCATCACGAGCAAATCTCTCAACTTCTGCCTGGCGCGTGCCAGGCGACTTTTGACCGTTCCTTCCGAAACACCCAGAATAAGCGCGGCTTCGGCATAAGACAGAGCTTGTAGATCGACGAGCACCATCACAGTTCTCAATTTGGGGGAAAGTTTGCCAATCTCTAGCTGCACTTGCTCCTGAATTTCCGTTTGCTCGACAATTTCTTCGGGTAAGGCGTTCGAGTCAGCCATCCAGGAGGGCGATTCGATCTCATTCCCGTGTTGGTCCAGAGGCTCTAGCGCCACAGTGGGCCGGCTTTTCTCCCGGCGGAACAAATCATAGCAAAGATTGGTCACAATGCGCAGCATCCAGGCTTTGAATGAACCGCCTCGAAACGTGTCGAGCTTTCGGAACGCCGAAATAAACGCCGTTTGAGCGGCATCTTCAGCCGATTGGCGCTCCCCCAAGAGCCGGAAAGCCTGATAGTAGACAATATCTTGATACGCCAGGACAAGACGATTGAATGCATCAAGGTCGCCTTTACGTGCATCCCGGATTAACCCAGCTTCATCCATAGAAATCCTACCCCAACAAGCATGTGAACGACTTAACGAGCACCCCTATCGTGAGCATAAACGATCCCCAGCGAGCCGTCATCCGCCAGTGGAAGGATTTGATATACGACAAAAGGACTACTCCACAAGTAGTCCTCAGTATGAAACCCTATCTAACTGTTGTGCCTGCGATCGGGCAGGTTACTTCAAGGGATCGAAGGTAACCTCTACGCTCATGCCCCAGCGCAAACGGGGATCGTTTTGATCCACTGGAATGTGCACGGTATAAAATACGTCACCGCCGCGAAACTCATACAAACCGTCAATCGAGGCAACTATACCGGTCAGCGGCAGTTCAGGCAGCGCTTCGATCGCCAATTGCACGTGTTGTCCAACATGCACCTGAGGCACCTGCTTTTCGATTAAATCACTGGTTTCCACTACCCAGGAGCTGGTGTCTGCCAGGACAACCGCCGTCTGGCCTGACTGCACCCACTGATCGGGTTTGACGTTCACCTGTACCACCTTACCATCCATGGGCGCCACCAGTTCGGCGTCCTGGATGGCGCTGTGCGCGGCGGCCAGAACGGCCTCGGCGGATTTGATGCGCGCCTGCGCGGCTGCCAGCCTGTCCGGGTCAGGTCCGGATAGCAAGATGTCCCGGCGCTGGAGGGCGTGATCCAGGTTGGCCTGGGCGACGGCCAAATCGCCTTCAGCGATGGCCAGGTCGATCTCGTCCAGGGGTTCTATAAGATCATCGTACTTCTCCCGGGCTGCGTCCAGGCGCTGTCCGGCTATAGCGACAGCTTTATTCAAAAGCTCCAGGGTCTGTTTGAATTCATGCCGGCTGAGAAACAGCCAGATGCGGCTCTTGCGGTTATTCCACTTCTTTTCCGCGCGCTGCAAGTCCTGGCGAGCACTCTCGAGCTGGTTTTCGGCCAATTTCATGTTAGCGTAAGACTGGTCGATCTGCAATTGAGAGGGCCGGTCTTTGAGATGCTGGACTTTTGCATCCGCCAGGCTTTGTTCCCGGCGCGCCTGTGCCAGCTCTTTTTCTGCCTGAGCCAGTTCCAGGATCGCATTTTGCCGGAGATCTTGCATGGCCTGGCGAGCCAGCAGCAGCTCCAGTTCAGCGGCAGTGCTCCTGGCCTGCAGGGAGGCCTGGTTCCCCAGACGAGCCAATACCTGTCCGGAGCGGACGGAGTCGCCTTCCTTTACCAGGACTTGAGCGACTTGTGCGCCGGAGGGAAAAGATAGGTCGAGATAGCGACGAGGCACCAACTCGCCGGTGACTTCTAATGGCGCTCGTGCTTGGACCGCAGGCGCGGGAGGCTCTGGCTGGGTTGACGGCAAGGCACGCCGGAAACCCAGCGTGGCAGCCAGCACCAGCAATCCAAGCAGTAGAATTTTGGCGAAAGAGTGCTTCATCACAACCCGCGAGCGGAAAACTTATTATTCTTCGAATGTGACCATCACGGTCATGCCCCAGCGCAGCCGCGGGTCGCTTTCTTGCAAAGCGATCTTGGCCGTGTAGGTGACATCGCCGCGGATTTCCTGGTTCAAATCGCTGATCGACTCGACGCGGCCGTTCAACTGCAAATCCGGCAGCGCATCTGGCACAATCGAGGTCATCTGGCCGACCTGTACACGCGGCACTTCCATTTCAGTCAGATCATCCGTTTCGACCATCCAGTGAGAATAATCGGCCAGCACGACCGCCGGCTGTCCCGGGGCGGCCTGTTCTCCCATCTTCAGATTCAGGGAAACGACCGTACCGGCAAAGGGCGCCGTCATCAGCAGATCGTCCTGAGCAGCCTGGGCGGCTTCAAGGGCGGCTTCAGCGGCATTTACGCGCGCTTCGGCGGCAGCCAGATCGTCCGGATCAGGACCGTCCTTGACGTCCTGGTATTGCTGCTGGGCGATTTCCAGGCGAGCCTGGGCAACGGACAAATTGGCATCGGCGATATCCAGGTCAATCTCCCCGGCAGAGCCTTCCAGGTTATTGAGCAGCCGCACGGCGTTGTCGTATCTTCGCTGGGCATCGGCTAGCTTTGAAAGATATGCGGCGCGGTTGAGGTTGTCTTCAGGTTTATTCTCGTATCTGGCGAAATCTTTACGCGCCTGTTCCAATTGATCTTTGAGCAGTACCACGTCCGCCTGGGCGGAATCGATATCGACCTTTTTGCTCCCGGATTCGAGCGAATCCAGGCGCCACTCGGCGTGACGCACCGCATCCTGAGCGGTGGCGACTTGCTGCAAGGCCTGGGCTGTGATCACATCCGCATTCTCATTGAGGTCTTTCAAGACCTGGCGGGCGTTGAGGAGTTCCAGATCGGCTTTGGCGACCGCCGAAGCAGCTTGCTCACGATGCGCCAAACTGGCGATAACCTGCCCTTGCTCAACCGGCTGCCCTTCCTCAACCAGCACTTCGGCCACCTGCCCACCTGAATTAAAGGAAAGACTAACGTATTCCTGCGGTACCAGCTTGCCCTCAGCGATCACCTCGGAACTGGCTTCCACCGGCGGCAAAGTGGCCTGGGATTCCTGGGCAGCCGGCGATAAAGCGTCACAGGCGCCAGCCAGTAGAGCCAATCCAGCCAGGGCAAAAAGGACCGTAAGTGCTTTCAATCTCGTTCTAATCATAAAAAACTCCTGAAACAGCCGTGTAGGACCCGGCTGACAATCTTTATTCGTAGGCCAGCACTTCCCGGATGGTAAGCCGGGATGCGTTTCGCGCCGGGATCACGCTGGCCAAGGCCGAGAGCAAAATTACTGCCCCCAGCCACAGGATGAAACCGGTGGGTGTAAAACCGAAATCGGTGGATGCCTGAAACAGCGCCTGGCTGATGCTTTCAGAAAGCAGGATACTGATCGGAAAGGCCAACAGCGCCCCCAGCAGCCAACTGATCAAACCGATCAACATGCCTTCGAAAATCACCATGCGCGTCAGGATAGCGTTGGAAGCCCCGATGGCGCGCATGATGCCGATCTCGCGTGTGCGCTCCATAACATTCATGCTCATCGTGCCGGCCAAACCAATGCTGCCGACCAGCGCGGTCAGGATGGCCATAAACAACAAGAAGGCCGTCAGGGTGGAGAAACCACTGGAAGCGGTGTCGCTGAGCGACAGGCCGGCGGTCAGGTCGGCGACGCGGATGCCGCGTTGGCTGAGTTTGGCTTCGATGGCGCGCCCCAATTGCTCTTGCTGATGCGTGTCAAGACTCGGCTGGCTGGCGACAATGCGGTAGGTGGCGGCTTTGTTGGGCTGGTGGATCAATTCCGAGAGATAATCGTAATTGGCATAGGCCAGATAACCGCTGCTGTTCCCAGCTAGCTGGAAAAAGCCAACCACCACCCAGCGAGTCTCTTTATCGTTGACTTGTAAACGTAAGACGTCGCCAGCTTTCAAATCAGGAAAACGAGTCATGAAGCGTTCGTTGAGAACAATGGCGTTTTCATCGCCGGGCAGGATCCAGCGCCCACCCAACAGGACGGGGTGGATGAGTTGGCTGTCAGCGGGAGGCGCCAAAAGCTGTACACTGTCACCCACCGAACCATCCGGCAGCAGGATCTCACTGCGCGCAGTCGCCCAACCTTCCACCCGTTCGACACCGGGAACCTGTCTGACCAGCTCATTGATCTCTGTCGTGCGGTAAGGACGGTCCAGGTTGAGATTGACGTCAGCCAGGAAATACTGGCTGATCTGGTCCACGTAGTTGCCCATCGATACCTGAACGTTGAAGCTGGCGATGAAAATGGCGCCGCCCAAGGTAAGCGTGAGTAGGGTTAGCAGCAGGCGCCCCTTTCTGCGGAAGGTGTTGCGGATGGAAATGAGCGTCGGCCGGGAGACGATCTTAACGCGGGTCAGAAATTGGTCAAACCAACCCCGTGTAGACGCGCCGTCTTGGCGGATGCCGCTGAGCGCTTCCTGGACGCTGATGCGCACGCCTTGTAAGATCGGCAGGATGGCTGCCAGTTGCGGGACGATCAGAGCAATCGCCACTTGCAGGATCACGGCCTGGGGGACGAAGCGCTGGCCTCGGAAGGTGAAATTGATCGTATCCGAAAGGCCCTGAGCCTGTTTGAAAGCCACCTGGAAGGCCAGCGGCAGCGAAATGGCCACCGCCAGCAGGCCGAAAAAGAAGATCAAAGCCATGTAGACGCTGGTAATCTGGACGCGTCGCGCCCCGATGGTCTTCATGATGCCAATTTGTTGGATTTGCTGGTTCAGCAGGGCTTGCAAGGTGTTGGTGATCAGAAATCCGCTCAAGAAAACCACAAATAGCCCCAACAATAGCAGCACACCGGAAATGGCGTCCACGAATATGCGGTTAGGGTGGTCATAGGAACTGCGCACCGAAACGCTGACCACTTCGACGCCGTTCTTTTCAACCTCGTCACGCACGCGATCCGCTACGGACCACAGATAATCCTCATTTTGCTTGCCGCCCCCGGCTGTATCCCCATTTACTGTGACATACAGAACATTGAAGACCTGGGGGGCGCTTTGTTCCAACCACTGCAACGTATCCTGGGTGACGTACGCCTGCACAGGCGCCAGGAAAAAACCGCCGCCACCTGAGAAAGCCCCCAGAGTCTGGTCATTGACAACACCCACCACTTTAATCGGCCGGATCTTCCCGGAGGGCAACTCAACCTGTACGGTATCCCCCACTTGAGCATGTGTGTCCGACAATTTGTAGCGTTCCAGAACCATCTGGTCATCCGCCGGGGGCCAGATTCCATCTTCGAGGCGCACCTGGTTGATCTGCATTTGATCGATATCGGGAATGGCTTTCACACTGAAGGCCAACCACTCTCCGGGATGGCTCTCCAAACGCAAACCGAAACTGCGTACCCCTTCGGCCTGGCCCACGCCCGACATGCGTCCGATATGATCCACCAAATCCTGGTTGACGCCACTGACTACGAGTTGCACGTTGGCTGGGTTGACGGCAGCATACCCGTCGCGCATATCGGCCCGGATGACATAATAAAGAATCGAGATCACACCAATGGCAAACAAGCCCACGGTAATGGAAGCCACCGCCAGCAGTGAGCGCACCGGGTTGCTGTGCAGATCGGCGAGCACTTTTCGCCATCGCGGCCGCATCATGATTCCGGCTCCCTGGCGGATATCGCACGATCCTCTACGATCCCGCGCTCGAGCACTTCCCCCGCGGCGGCTTCCAAAACAGGCTGCACCTCGGGCGATTCACCCAGCCAGGAATCGAACGCCTGGCGGTCGAGTGACAGCATCTCCAGCGGCTCTTGGCCGCCAGCACGGTATCCCTGGAACGCCTGTAACACCCGTCTAAAAGCCGGCAGGTACTCACCCGGCGACAACTCCACCGACGCAGAGCCTGCTCCTGCCTTACCATCCAGTCCCACTTCCAGGCAGCCGGCTGTAACCAGGTAGAGACCGGCGCCGGCTGCATCCAGCGCCGGCAGCGGCTGGCCGGGTTGGTAGGTATGCCGCGTGAGCTGGTGGGTAAGCCACAGCAAGCGCGGATGCGGGAATTTTGGAAAAGCGCGCGCCACCCACTCATCGATCAGTTCTCCGTCACTGAGCAACAAGCTGCGGTCGCTGCGCTGTGCCAGAGTGGCATCGTGGGTAACCATCACGATGGTTTTCCCCTGGCGAGATAAATCTTTGAACACTTCGAACACGGCCTGTGCAGTGCGCGAATCCAGGTTCCCGGTAGGTTCATCGGCGATGATAATGGGTGGATCGTTAGCCAATGCGCGGGCGATGGCCGCGCTTTGCTGCTGACCACCAGAGACCGCCGCCGGGAGCTGGTCGGAATAATCTTGCAGTCCAACCAATTCCAATAGCTCCCACGCCCGGCTTTCGCGCTGGGAGGGCGCATACATGTTACAAAAATCCATCGGCAAGAGTACATTCTCCAGCAGAGAGAGCATGGGCAGCAACTGGAAAAATTGGAAAACGATGCCCAAGTGGCGGCCGCGCCACACGGAGCGCTCGCTCTCGCTCAAAGCATGGATGTCCGTGCCATTAATGCGTACCCTGCCAGAGGTGGGGCGATCGATACCGGTGATCATATTGGCCAGGGTGGATTTGCCACTGCCTGACTTGCCTACTATGCTGACGAACTCATGGGGATAGAAACAGGCGTTGACGTTCTTAAGGGCGATAAAATCGCCGGCAGACGTCTTGTAGGTTTTGACGATATCGTACATTTGAATCAAAGAAGGCGTATCCTTCTTATCATCACAAGGCTCGGGTTGCGCGATGGCAACCCCATTGTAAGCAGCGCTCATCTTCTTCTCAACCCCCCACAGACGGAGCCGAACCGGTCTGGAAAGCGGATTGCAAACCAACCTCCGCAAATTCGGAATCTTGCGGATGAAGGATGCGCCCGTCGACAATGCGGATGACTCGCGAGACCCGCCGGGAGAGGCTGTGATCGTGAGTGACCATCAAAATGGTCTTACCGTGCTCTACCAGCCGGGAAAAAATTTGAAAAATGGTCTCGGCAGTGACCGAATCCAGCCGCCCGGTAGGCTCATCAGCAACGATCAGTGGTGGGTCGTTCGCCAGGGCGCGGGCGATGGCGACGCGCTGCTGCTGGCCGCCGGAAATCGCGGCAGGCGGTTTATAGGCGTGATCTTCGATCTCGACCTGGCGCAGCAGTTCCAGGGCGCGTTTGGCACTGGCCTGGCCGCGGTAAAGGCCGCAGAAATCCATAGGAAGTAAAACGTTGTCCAATAAGGATAGGGTGGGCATCAGGTGAAAGGATTGGTAGATGATACCCAGCGTGTGGCCGCGCCACAAGGCCAGCTCATTCTCATCCAGTTCGTGAACGGGAATGCCATCCACCCAAACTTCGCCGGAGGTGAGATGGTCCACGCCGGTGAGCATATTTACCAGCGTGGTCTTGCCGGCGCCTGACTTGCCGATGATGCCGACGAACTCCCCCGGATAGACATCCAGGTCAAGCCCTTTTAAAGCCTGGAATCCACCGGCGTCGCTCTGGTAGACCTTGGATACATTGCGCAGGCGAATCAATGGCTGTGCAGAGTCTGTGCCCCTCTCCTTCAGGGGCACAGGAAGTTGTTCGGTTGGTTTGCGTTTATCTGTAAACACCGTTATTTTTCACTTCCCTGTTGACTACCGCCAGGATGGTAGTAAAATGTACATTCCGATAAATAATAGACACAGTGTTCAGAATTATAATCTGCATGCGCCAAATGTCAACCGGCACTTCGACTCAATTGTACAAAATTGAACACGTGTTCAGAGAGGAGCCCTGAATGGAGGAGAAACGCACCGATCGCCGGGTGCTGCGCACCCGGCGGTCGCTCAAGGACGCCTTGCTGGCTTTGATTCTGGAGAAGGGATACGACTCAGTCACCATCGAAGAGATCACCGAGCGAGCCGACCTGGGACGGACGACTTTCTACTTGCATTACAAAGATAAAGAAGAATTGCTCCTGGAAAGCATCAGCGAGTTAGTCGACGACCTGGTGGAACAAACTCGGGAGTCAAAGGTTGAACCCATTATGCTGAGCTTCTATCACGCCAGGGAGAATGCCGATCTGTATCGCGTGATCCTGCGCGGCGAAGGCGCCTTCAAAGCCATCGAGCGCTTGCGCAAGATTGTGGCGCAAACCATCGACGAGTTACTGGGTGAAGCGCTGCACGAATTGGCCGTGCAAGAAAATACAAATTTCGAGCCACGGGTACCGATGGATGTATTTGTACACTATTTTTCCGGTTCCCTGTTGGGAATCATGACCTGGTGGCTGGAAGAAGAGGAACCCTACTCCCCGGAGGAGATGGCACAGATGTTTCAATTGATGTTCTTCCAGGGCGCCCTCCAAGCGCTGGGGATCGACAGCAGCCAGGCGGAGACTGCCGCGGATGCCCGTCCGTAATCAATATGGAATGATTGATTCGTACGTATCGTTTAAGGGCCTCGACTCCGATCAGAGAAAAAAGAACGCTTGCCATTAATCAAAACAAATGGAAAGCTTAACTTAAATTATTCACACTTTTCTGATAAGTTTGGTATAATTTGTTCGAGAAAGGCAAAAGGGGGAGCAAAACGGGGTCATAAAAGTCTTTAGGGGAGGTTCGCAGCATGATCGGTGAGGATGCTGCGAACCTTTTTCATGTATAAGTTTTTCCCCAGGCTAACCCAAATAAAACGCTCCCCCAGAAACCAGAAGTGCCAGTAGACGTCTGGATTGTAGATCATTAAAGGTTCCACTTTAGACAAGGCTCAAGCATTGGATCTTCTACGATCCTTAAAAATGGATGCCAGGCGCTGGCTGGAAGCGCAATTAAAACGAATTCCTGAGCCTGCCTGGTAAGGTTGGCCGTTGTAATCGAGTTCAAGTAAATAACCCGCAGGCAGGGCGGAAGCCAATACCTGCCTGCGGGTTGTTATTTAAGGTTTAAAAGGCGGATGGTTTGACGCTAACCCCCGGCGCCTGTATAATTTCGCAGACAGCAATGCGTTGTCTACTGCCTTGGTAACGCCTGGTCGCCAGGTTGGATTATAGCAGGCACGTCTCTCACTTCCAGACGGACCAATTTGCTCCCATGGAGCGGACAGACAGGATAAGGAGCTGTTCATATGAAAGGGTTGAATCTGACCACAGAAAATCCCATCACCCCGGAACGCCTTTCCAAATTGCGGTCCGCCGCCGGGGAAGGTCCGCTGCTGATCTTAACCCACGACAGCCCCGACCCGGACGCACTGGCTTCGGGCAACGCGGCAGGCTTCCTATTCGAACACGCCTGGGGAATTCCTTATGAATTGGCTTATACAGGACTGGTGGCGCGCGCCGAGAACCGCACGATGCTGCACCTGCTGACCCCCGAATGGAGGCGCATCGACGACCTATCCGATTTGAGCCGGTATTCCGGAGTAGCCCTGGTTGACACCCAGCCCGGCGCGGGAAATAACCGGCTGCCGCCGGATATTCTTCCCCAGATTGTCATTGACCACCACCATCCCATCCGCGAACAGTTAGGGCGCGTCGCCTACGCTGACGTACGGCCCGACCTGGGTTCCACGACAACCATGCTTTTTCAATATCTAGAGGCGGCAGAAATAACGCCAAACGCAGAATTAGCTACCGCCATGTTCTACGGCCTGCAAACCGATACCAAAGGCCTGGCGCGTGGCGCGACCATCGCGGACGAACTGGCCTATATCCAATTGCTGGCCTGGCTGGACCGGGAAAAGCTCATCCAGGTGGAACAAGCCGGCCTGCCGCGCGAGTATTTTCAAGCCATCAGTGATGGGCTCCAGGCGACGCGCCTGTTCGGCAGCGCCGTCATCGCCTATTTGGGTACAATGCACCGGCCGGATTTAGCAGCCGAGATGGCCGATATCCTCATCCGGCTCGAACAGGCCAAAGCTGTGCTGTGCCTCGGCACGCACGATGAGACCCTGTACCTATCGCTGCGCACCCAGTCGACCGGGAAAGATGCCGGCTTGCTGGTCCAGCATATCGTAACTGCCTCCGGAAAAGCCGGCGGTCACGGCGCCATGGCCGGCGGGCAGGTACCGCTGAATGAGCGCGCCACCGATGAGCTGGTGACCGAAATCGAGGCACGCTTTCTAGACGTAATGGGGGAACAAAAGCAATCGGAGACGCCATTGCTGCAAAAGGAATAGCTATCAGTGCTGTTCAAAATCAGGAGTTCATCATCAGACCTGACAGGTTTTTTGAAACCTGTCAGGTCTAACGGCGAGCGGCTATAATTGGTAAAGAAGAGAAAGGAGTTTGGCGATGGCGAAAATACTTGAAGAGACAGCGCTTACCTTTGATGACGTCTTGCTAGTTCCCCAATATTCCGAGATCTCCAGTCGATACGGGCCGGATTTAAGTACCGGGACTTGTTTGGGAGGCATATCTCTGAGCGTGCCTGTTCTCAGCGCCAATATGGACACGGTCACCGAGTGGGAGATGGCGGAAGCCATGGCGCGTCTGGGCGGCCTGGGAATCATCCACCGCTTTATGAGCATCGAAGAACAGGTCCGCCAGGTGGAAAAAGTCAAGCGCGCTGACAATACGGTCATCCGGCAGCCAATCGTAATCTCCCCGCAAGCCAGCGTAGGTGAGGCACGCGACTTGATGGAGAGCTACGGCGTGGGCGGTATCATGGTAACCGACGAAGACCTGCGCTTGCTGGGTGTACTTACCAAACGCGATGCGCTGTTCCGGCCGGACGAGATGCAGGTCAGAGGTTGTATGACTCCCAGAGAGGACCTGGTGGTCATGATGGAATCGGATATCCCCATCGAAGAAGCCAAGCAAGTCTTCATGGAAAACAGGCTGGAGAAACTGCCGCTGATAAACGAGCAGGGGAAACTGGTTGGGCTGGTCACCGCTAAGGATATCGTCAAGCAGGAAAAATATCCCGACGCCACGCGCGACGAACACGGCAACCTGGTGGTGGGCGCGGCCGTCGGCACGCGGCCCGAGGACATCGAGCGCTGCGAGGCTCTGCAGGCAGCCGGCGTGGACATCTACGTCGTCGACATCGCCCACGGGCACTCCAAACACACCCTCGATATGATCAAACGCATCCGCCAGGTGCACCCCCAGGCGAAAATCGTAGCCGGAAATGTGGCTACCTATGCAGGCACGCTGGATCTACTCGAGGCAGGCGCAGACGTGATCAAAGTTGGAGTAGGGTCGGGTTCAATATGCATCACCCGTATCGTAACCGGATTTGGCGTACCGCAACTCAGCGCCATCATGGAGAGCGCCCGGGCTTGCCAGGATTTTGGGGCCGGGGAAATCATCGCCGATGGAGGCATCCGGCGCGCCGGCGACATGGTGAAAGCGCTGGCAGCCGGCGCCCACGCCGTCATGGTGGGCAGCATGGTCTCCGGCACGGACGAAGCGCCCGGATTTCCGATTACAAAAGAAGGCAAGAAATATAAAGCCATCCGTGGCATGGCTTCCTTCACAGCCAATATCGAGCGGAAAAGCGTGGACAAATATCCGCTGGCCGAGGAAACCTTCGATCGTATCGTCCCGGAGGGCGTCGAGGCGATTGTCCCCTACCGCGGCTCGGTGAGAGAAATCCTTTACCAGATGGTGGGTGGGCTGCGTTCCGGATTGAGCTACGCCGGTGCACACAACCTGGAAGAACTGCGCCAGAATGCAGCTTTTGTGCGTATCACCAGTGCAGGCAGGGTCGAATCCGGCGCGCACGATGTTGAGCTGCGATAGCCTGCAACCTTTTCTATGCCTGGATCACGCTACGGCTGCCGCATCGCGCTACCATTCAGGTAAAGAGCAACAGAGCTGCGGTGATTGCCAGGAGCGTGACGATCACTTTCTCGAAAGTTTGCTTGCTGACATGGTTGCCGAACCATTTCCCCGCCCACACGCCGATCGGGACAACCAGGAAGCTCCAGGCGACCCGCCAGACGCTTTGCAAATCGATCAAATCCGCCCCAATATAGTAAGGTACCTTGATCAGATTGAGCACCGCGAAGAAAAGTACCGAGGTGGCGATAAATTTCTGCGGGGAAAAGTCCTGGTACAGCAGGTAGATGCTGACCGGGGGCGCACCGGAATGGGCAATCGTGGACAGAAAACCGCTAAAGCCGCCGGCTGCCACGCCGTGCCACTTGCGGGGCCGGTAATGGATGGCAGCTAAGATGCGATTCTCCAATAGTTTGTAAAGCGTGAACAGGAGTACGATGATACCCAGGCCGATGCGCAGCACCTCGGCCGGGACGTTGGTGATGAAGGCCGTTGCTAAGGTTACACCGAGAACCGAACCGGGGATCAGCAGAAGCGCGCTGCGCCAGGACCACTGGCGCCAATAGGCCGCCAGAGAGAAGACGTCGCCAACCATTAAGATTGGCAGTACCAGTCCGATAGCCACTTTAGTCGGCACGACCAGCGCCATCAGCGGCGTTGCCAGGGAACCCAGCGCGCCGCCCACGCCTCCCTTGGCAAGACCGATCAAGAAAGCTACGACGAGTGTGATCAGGATGAAGGCCAGCGAGTACTCAAACATGAAAACGCCTTTCTTGCAAAACAACGTCCAGGCAGGCAGAAATAAATAGCTTGATCCGGTCTGAAGGATGGGATCCGCTTGAAACCAAAATCATTTTGTTATACCAGGGAGATGCGTAAATAGCTAGATATCTGTTTAAAAAAAGAAGCAGAGCAGCCTGCCAGAAATTCGGGCTGCTCTGCCGGGGTTAATAGGGGCCGTGGTGAGCGAGTTCAGCGCTGGATGATAGGTAGATAAACGCGCGTATGCGCAATTTGTGTGATCAAGGGTGGCCCCACCGCGGACACACCTTCAGCGCAGGTGACCCCATAGAATTGGTTGATAATCTCATTGCCACGCAATGGGCGCACTTTGAATGTCAGGTTGCGCGTTTCCCCTGGGTCGAGCAGTGAAAACTCCCAGCGAAGCTGATCGCCCACTAGCTCTCCGGAGGCATTGGCGCTGTCTGGAACGTATTCCACATTGACCGGCAAAGTGTCCGTCACCACCAGGTTGGTAGCCTGCTGGCCCAGATTGACCACCCGAATCTTGTAGAGCAGTTCGCCATCCGGCTTGACCGGATCCGGCGTGGCGGTCTTGCTGATCTTGAACACAGGCTGGGTCGTAACGTACGCCACCGCAGACACATCCACACCACCTGGATGCGTCGGGTGGCTTATCTTGGCAGTGTTCGTAAGCACTCCTTCGAAATCGTCGTCCACCAGGACCGAGAGGGTGATTAATTCCGTAGAGTACGGCGCTAAATCTCCCAGCCAGGATACGCTCACGATATCGCTGATCACCACCTGCCCAGCGCTGGCGACGGCGTCCCTGCGGTATGTGCTGTTCTGCCAGGGAAGCACGTCGTAGACTTCTACACCATTGAGCGGGGAGGGGCTTGAGTTGACCACGTGAACCGTATAGGTCAGCACGTTTCCAGACCCCGGCCGGGCCAAGGTGGGAGACACCGTCTTAAAGGAGTCGATTATTCCGACCTCCTTCACCACCGTCGTGATCGGTACGCCGGTGTTGGACAGTACCCCACTGGCTTCAACATCGAACCAACCGGTTTTATAATCCTCGTTTACGAGTAGGGTCCCACTGACGAGATCGGGATCGACCAGCACGCTAAAGGAACGGAAGAAGGCATCCCCCGGACTCATGTCGGGCAAAGTCCAAGATATGCTTGTGCGGCCGTCGACCATGGTAGGAACGCCGCTATCGCTGACGTTCACCAGCGTGGTACTCAGGGGCAGCGTCTCCGTCAACCAGGGACTGGGGGGGCTGTCGGTGCTCAAACCACTGTTGTAAACCTGGATGGTATAGGTCATCTGCTGGCCGGCGCCGATGACGGGTGGAGCGGTCTTGGTGGGCACCAGGTTGGCAAAATGCGTGATTCTCCCAACCGCGGATACTTTTACAGGGGGTGTGTTGGTGATCCCCAGCGTATCGATGATTTCCAAGGTAGCCGTGTATAAAGTGCCTTCTTCACCGCCTTTGGTGCTCTGCCCAAGCGCGGTCAGTGTGATCGCCTCCCCGTAGGCGATGTCCCCTACCCAATTGTAAGCCGAACATTTGTCGCCGCAAACAGGCCCATAGTCGAAGCTGCCGCGGTTATCCGTGGCAATCAGGTCGGATAGGGACACGCTGACTCGGGTAAAGTACATGGTTGCACTGGCATTCAAGGCATTGCCCGGTCCGAGGTTTTCGATCACGATAGTTGGCGTTACCGGGCCGGTTCCGCCGCCGGGTTTCTTTGCCACCGGATCGAGTTCTACGCTGACCTCAAAATTCGGGCCTTCTACCAGGCTGTTAACGGGCCTGCCGGTCTTGCAAACATCTTCGGCACTGCAGACCTTATAACCCTGATTGACCAGCGGCACGTAGGCAATGTCTCCGATGGAACCGGTGAATTGGAACTGCGCCGACTCTCCGCTGGGGAGTTGATCCAGATTCCAGGTGACCTGGCGCTTGGAGGGGGAATAAGTGCCGCCTCTGACATACGTCAGCTCCGCAGGCAGCGGATCGCTGACCACCAGATCGGTAGCCAGGGAGCCCTTGTTCAACACAGAAATCGTATAAGTGACTTCACGATTGGCGCCCGGTGGGTCCGGGTCAAGATATTTCGAAATAAAGAAGATCGGGTCCACGACCGTGGTGGTGTACACCTCACCCGTCGTGACACCGAGGCCAACGTTGGACACCTGGTAGGTATCGTTGGTGATTACCGTCCCGCTGGGGACGTTTGCGCCCACGTTCACGGTAAAGGAAAACACGTCCGAGGCGCCGTGGTCCAGATTCAATTCACGCTGCCAGGTTACGGCGCCACCCGAAGGAGGCGTTCCATCCAGACCTACTGAAGCGAAGGAAGTATTTTGGGGGATTTGATCTTGAACGGTTACCGGCAGGTTCGTGGCCGGCTGACCCGCGTTGGTTACTTTCAGAGTATAGGTCAGTGGTTTCCCCGCGCCCGGCATGGCCGGCGCGGAGCTCTTTTCGATCAGCAGGATGGGATCATCGCTGGCAATGGCGGTAGCCGTCACGGTCACCGGCTCTGAAATCATGGCGTGTTCGATGAGCGCTTCGTTAACGATCTCACCGGCGTAACCTGCTTCGACGTCCACACTAAAGCTGATCAGCACTGAAGAATCGAAGCCCACATCGCCTGTCCAGGTCAACGTACCCGAGCCGGCATCGAAAACCGGCGCTGGAGAAACGCTAGCTTGAGCGGGCCCGTGGAAAGTGGTATGGGCGGGAAGCTGATCCGTGAACTGAACCCCATCCGCCCGGTTGGCGCCGGTGTTGAGAATTTCCACCACAAAGTCGAGCGTCTCACCGGCAGTGCTGACCAGGTCCGGCGTGACGGATTTGGTGGAGAGGCTTAATTTAGGATATCCATCCGGCGGTGGGATCGGCGCAGCGCGCACGTTATAAGAAGTCTGGCGCACAAAAAAGAGCAACGCCAACACAGCCAACAAACCCGCCAAGAGCGAGAAAAGTAGCCGGATGCCAATGAGGGTTCTCTTAAAGCCAGGAAACTGCATGGCTATCCTCCTGTTTGGAATGCCTTGCATAGAAATTTGGGAATAAATTCGAATGTTACGCTAATTTTAGAACGTTTTTCTCCCCAAGCAAAGCGTACGATAGTACTCCTAATAAATGTGATAGGAATCAGGCGCAAATTCGTGTAAATTTATAACCGCGGAAGCAAATTTATCGGGCAGAATGATACAATGCGCAGGCAAAGCAAATCCCGCCCTTGCCCTGGAAGCAGTTCTCAGACCCGTTCAGTCCAGAGCGGGAGTTCCAAGGTCCGACACACCCGGAGGATTTCCGGGAGATCGAAGACCCCGACGACCGGAAATTCGCCGCCCTGGCTGCGGCCAGCCAGGCGATTTTAGTTTCCAACGATGAGCACCTGCTCTCGGTACGCGACCAGTTGAAATTTCAGGTCCTGATATGAGCGTAAAAATTCTGATTGCGCCGCCTGCGAGCGGCAAAACCCAATCCGCAGTCGACTATGTGTACCAGACTCTCAAGCAGCGTCCCCTGGCGCCGGTGTGGGTGATCCTGCCGGACCGGGAGCACACGGCCGTTTTTCAAAGGCGGTTGGCAGCCGCAGGTGGCGCCATGGGCGCACAGATTGGTACGTTGGGCGACCTGTACCATGAGATTCTGGAACGCGCCGGTCAGGCATACCCGCTGGCCTCAAATACCGTGATCAACACCCTGCTGCGCAGCGTTTTGGAGACGCTAGACCAGCAAGGGGATCTCCAGCATTACAGCTCGATTCGCAGCAAGCCGGGTTTTCTGCAAGTCCTGCGCGATCGCTTCGCCGAGCTCAAACGCGGTCTGGTGCTCCCGGAGGCCTTCGAGCAAGCCAGCCAGGAAAAAACTCCCGGGCTGGCCGAGATGGCGCGCATCTATCGCGCTTATCAAGAAAAGCTTCACGCCATTGGATGGGCCGATCGAGAGGGGCTGAGCTGGCTGGCTCTCGAAACGCTGCAGACCACACCCGCTTTGCTTAAAGATTGGCAGTTGGCGGTTGTGGATGGTTTTGTGGATTTCACCCCTACCCAACACCGGGCGCTTAGACTGCTGGCTGAGACGGTCCCGGAGCTGGTCATCACCCTGCCAGGCGAGCGTGATATGGAGCGCCAGGTACACCGGCGCTCACAGCGGGCGTTAGAGGCGCTATCCAGCCGGCTGGATCCCCAGATCGACTACTTAGGCGCGCAAACCCGGCTTCCCGAGGCCCTGTCTCACCTGGAGAGGCGCCTGTTTGCAGGCGGTCAGGGTCCTGTTTCAAGCAACGACCACATTCACTTGCTCGAGGTGCGCTCTGCGGCTGAGGAAGCACGCGAAGCGCTGCGTTGGCTAAAGGCCTTGATTGTGCGTGAACGCATCCCGCCGGAGCAGTGTGCTATTTTCACACAAGAGCCGGACTTGCACTACCGCTTTCTGCGCGAGGCTGCAGATGAGTTCGGAATGCCGCTGCGTTTCACCTGGGGCGAAATCCTGGCGCAAAGCCCGCCGGTGGCAGCCCTGATCGGGTTGCTGGAATTGCCCACACAGGATTTCCCCCGGCGAGAAATCCTGGACGCCGTGCGCTGTCCTTATTTCGAGTTGGAGACTGTGGGTTTGAAACCTCGAGATGCCGCCTTACTGGAATTGGTCAGCCTTAACGGGCAGGTGACCGGGGGCCAGGCACAATGGCGGGCTGCCCTCGAGAACCTGATCGCCATGCCCGCAAAAACAGCTTCCGAAAGCTCGCCATTGCCAGCCACCCAGGAAGAGTCCGATACCCTGGGCGAAGACCGCAGCCTCCCGGAGCTGCCCCAGGGTGAACAAGCCCAGCGGCTGGCTAACAGCCTATTCAAACTGATCCTTACCCTGCAGGCTGGCCCGCAGCGCAGCATGCAAGCCTGGATCGCCTGGCTGGTAGAACTGCTGGAGCAGATTCATTTTGTCGAGCGCTGCGAGAACCAAGCCTGGGACGCGCTGCAGGAGGCGCTGCGTGAATTAATGATGAGCGCAATGATCTCCGCCACGGATGCGGTCCCCTACGGAGCCTTTGTGCTCGCCTTCCGCTCCGCCATGGAAGGCTGTTCTTACAAGCCAGAAAAAGAAGCGCATGGCGTTCTAGCCGGAAGGCTGGTCGAAGCCCAGGGTTTGCGCTTCCAGGCGGTTGCCATTTTGGGGCTATCGGAAGGAATATTTCCTGTGGTGGAAAAGGCTGATCCCTTCATCGATGAAGCGACGCGCGCCGAACTCGGTCTGGAAGCGCAGATCGGGCGCGATCAGGCGGGGATTTACTACCAGGCTTTAACCCGCAGCGACGCTCACCTGTTGCTGACGCGTCCTTACCTGGCTGAGGGCGGCGAAGCCTGGGAAGCGTCTCATTACTGGCGCGCTGTAGCCAGTTTATTCCCCGATTCGATCCAGCGAGTGCGCGGTGAGGAAATTCGCCTTCTAGAGAACGCGGCTTCTCCGCAGGAAGCCCTGTTCTGGTCCGTGCGCCAGGAGCGCAGACCTCAGAGTGATGAAAGTTTAATGAAGCGAGCAGCGTTCGTAGAGCATGGTCGCCAGGTGCTGCAGGCGCGGCTGGCAGATGAATGCCAGGGCCCTTACGAAGGCTTTCCAACAGCCCTTCAGGGCGAGCTTTCCCGCCGTTTCAGTTCTGACCACGTGTGGAGCGCCTCCCGCTTGGAAAGCTACGCGAGCTGCCCGCAGCGCTTCTATGTCGACAACGCCCTGGTGTTGGAAGCCAAACAAGCTCCGGAGTTGGGCTTCAACGCACTCCAATTGGGCTCGATGCTGCACAGCATCCTGGAGCAAACCTACCGGCGGGCGCGAGATCCGCGTGATATTGAATCGGTGAAAGCCAGCCTGTCACAAGCCATGACAGAAGAATTCACCCAGGCGCCCCAGCGCTATGGATTCCGGCCCAGCCCGCTGTGGGAAGCCGAACGAGCGGAGCTCAGCCGGCGCCTGGTGCGCTGCGTAGAAAATTTGGCTGCCGAAAGTGCGGGGTGGACGCCGGTGGCCTTCGAACAGGCCTTTGGCATCCGCGGCGCGCCCCCGCTGCGAATGGATACAGGCGCTGGGGTGGTGCTTGTGCGCGGCTTCATCGACCGGGTGGACCGCAACGCGGATGGAGAACTGCGCGTCGTGGATTACAAAACCGGAGGCAGCCACCTGAGTAAAAATGATTTAATCGCCGGCTACCGGCTGCAGTTACCGCTTTACGCGCTGGGCGCCCGCCAGGCACTGGCGTTGGGAGAGCCGGTGGAAGGTCTGTATTGGAATATAAGCGCCGGGGAGGCGGGCACGTTAAAGCTGTCAAAGTTCGAGCACCAAGAACGGTCTGGTATTGAAGCCGCCATCCAGACGGTGAATGATCACGTTGCGCGCATCGTAAATGGGGTGCGGGCGGCGCAGTTCCCGCCACTTCCGCCAAAAGGAGGCTGCCCGAGCTACTGTCCGGCAGCAGCCTGGTGCTGGCGCTACGAACCCGGTTTTTGATCGAAATACGGCAGATGGTGAATAGGATTGAGTGGTTTAACAATGCAACCCGAATTAGATCTTGAAGCAATTTTCGCGCTCAACCAGCAGCAGAAAACCGCAGCCGAACTGCGCAATAAGGACATCGTCGTGACAGCCGGCGCCGGCAGCGGGAAGACGCGCACCCTGGTAGCGCGCTACATCTCCCTGCTGGCCGACGGCCTGTCTCCCCGCCAGATCGCGGCGATTACCTTCACCAAGAAAGCCGCCCGTGAGATGCGCAATCGGGTGCGCCAGGAATTAGGCCGCCTGCGCAGACAGACACCGGGCGAGGCGCAATCCGCCTGGTGGGGGACACTGGAGAGCCAGATGGACGCCGCCCGTATTGGCACCATCCATAGCTTATGCGGCGAGATTCTGCGCAACCACCCAGCCGAGGCAGGCATCGATCCAGCTTTCGAGCCGCTAGAGGAAGGCGCAGCGGCCGCACTGCGGGCCCGCACCGTCGAAGACACGCTGGCCTGGGCGGTCAACCAGCGCGACCTGCAAACGCTGTTCGAATATTTTGAGACCGGCAGCCTGACGAAACTGGTTAGCTTCGCGTTGCAGCGCCGGTTGGACCTTGCCGGGGAGAGCTTAACCGCCGAAGGAATATCAGATCCAAAGCCGCCGCTCATCCAGGCAGTGGAACACTTCCTGCAAGACCCAACGGTAAGCGACATCATCGACCAGTTTCAAAGCATGCAAGCCGACGGCTCAATGCGCGGCGATGCCGGCGATAAACTGACCGGACAATTGCAGTCCTTGCTGGCGTTTTGGCAGGCTTGCCAGGCGGAGCTTGCAGGCCAGGATTTGCAAGGTGCATTGGCAAACCTGTACCAGATGCGGGCCCAATCCATGAACTTGCGCGCCGGATCGAAGGGCAGCCTGTGCAAACAGAGTTTGCGCGAGCTGCGCGAGCTCTACGATCACCGCATCAGAACCTGGCTGGACGAACTCCCAGACCCGGCCGCTGAAGCGGCATTCGAACGAGTACAACCACTGCTAGAGCAACTCTTTGCCGAGTCCCACCGGCGGTACCGGGCGACCCTGGACGAGCGCGGTGCGCTGGACTTCGACGATCTGGAAGGTATGGCGCTGGAATTGCTGGAACGTGAGCCGGTACGCCGCCGCTGGCAGCAAGAATTGCACGCGTTGCTGGTGGACGAATTTCAGGACACAAACCCGCGCCAGCGAGCGATCATCGATGCGCTCACCCAAGACACAGATGGAAAATTGTTCGTCGTTGGAGACGAACGGCAGAGCATTTACCGCTTCCGGGGAGCGGACGTGCGCGTGTTCGAGCAGATGAAAGCCAATATCACCGCCCGCGGCGGCCACAAAGTTCCCATTCAGCGCACTTTCCGGGCGCACCGGGATTTGCTGGCTGGCACCGGCGATCTGCTGGAAGCGGTGATGCAACCAGAGCACGAACCGCAGCCCGATTATTGGGTAGCGTTCAGCCCTCTTGAGGCA
>Ga0207752_1000351_pt1 | contig 21707 bp, 18 predicted proteins | sample Pon2CUnioCityCA_6_FD_187272 | JGI IMG/M metagenome (GOLD analysis project Ga0207752, IMG submission 187272) | Marine sediment microbial community from Union City, CA, USA - Pond 2C Sediment 2 (SPAdes) | ecosystem: Environmental > Aquatic > Marine > Intertidal zone > Salt pond sediment ...
CCCGCCGATCGTCGCGGTGACCGCCGACAGCCACCCGAAGCGCCGCCAGCAGGCGCGCGCCGCGGGCATCGACGACCTGCTGGTCAAGCCGATCTCCCTGGCCGCGCTGGAGCAGCTGCTGCAGCGCTGGTGCCCAGCGGCGACGCCGCGGGCTGGCGCGTCCAGCGCTGCCGCGCCGCCCGCGGATCTCGGCGAGCAGTTGCTGGAGCTGCTACTGCACGATCTGCCCTACCAGTCGGAGCAACTGCTCAAAGCGCTGCAGGCACGCGACGCCAGCGCGCTGGCCGAGCTGGGCCACGCGCTCGACGGCAATGCCCGCTATTGCGATGCGGCGCAGCTGCGCGAGGCCGCCGCAGCGCTCACCGCCGCGGCGCGCGCCGCGCTGCAGAAGAAAGGCTCGTGGAACCCGCGGCTGCCGCAGCTGTGCGACGCCCTGCTCGAACAGATGGCGGCACTGCTGCAATGCCACGCCGAACGCAGCAGGGATCGCCACCAAGCCGGCGGCCGCAGCGGCGACGGCGACAGCGCCTGAGGCGCGACTGCGGTGGCAAACTCACCGCATCCCGGCCGCATCCCGGCCGCATCCCGGCCGCATCCCGGCCGCATCCCGGCCGCATCCCGGCCGCATCCCGGCCCGACCCCGGCATCACCGCGCGCCAGCGGCGCTCAAGAAAGACCTCGGCAACTGGCGAGCAGCCGCCGAAGCGCCATCACCGCTGTAACATGTGTTAAGTCTTGGCCGGCTGGCAACGCTGTGTTACCGTTTTTTCGCGCTGAGATAAGCGGCTACCCAACCGCCGCAGGCAAAATAATTCACGAGCGTAATTTAAAGAATAAATCAACCATTTTGATGGAGGCTTTTCAATGAAAGTCATTAAGACTCTCGCCGCGTCCGCAGTTGTCGCATCCTTCGCCGTCGCCGGCACCGCCACCGCTGGCACCCTCGAAGACGTCAAGGCCAAGGGCCACGTCCAGTGCGGCGTCAGCCAGGGCCTGCCCGGCTTCTCCAACTTCGACGACAAGGGCAACTGGAGCGGCGTCGATGTCGACGTCTGCCGCGCCATGGCCGCCGCGGTCACCGGCAGTGCGGACAACACCAAGTTCACCCCGCTCTCCGCCAAGGAACGCTTCACCGCGCTGCAGTCCGGCGAGGTCGATGTGCTGTCGCGCAACACCACCTGGACCCACACCCGCGACACCGCGCTGGGCCTGAACTTCGCCGGCGTCAACTACTACGACGGCCAGGGCTTCATGGTGCGCAAGGATCTGGGCGTGAAGAGCGCACTGGAGCTGTCCGGCGCCGCGGTCTGCACCAACACCGGCACCACCACCGAGCTGAACCTGGCTGACTACTTCCGCGCCAACGGCATGGACTACAAGGTCGTGGCCTTTGAAAAGGCCGACGAAGTGGTCGCCGCCTACGATTCCGGTCGCTGCGACGTGTACACCACCGACCAGTCCGGCCTGTATGCCCAGCGCATCAAACTCAAGGAGCCCGATGCGCACATGGTGCTGCCGGAAGTCATCTCCAAAGAGCCGCTGGGCCCGGTGGTACGCCACGGTGACGACCAGTGGTTCGACATCGCCAAGTGGTCGCTGAACTGCATGATCAACGCCGAAGAACTGGGCGTCAGCTCGGCCAACATCGGCGACATGATGAAGAGCGACAACCCGGGCATCAAACGCCTGGTGGGCACCGAGGGCGACATGGGCGCCAACCTGGGTCTGGGCGCTTCCTGGTGCGCCGACATCATCGCCCAGGTGGGTAACTACGGCGAATCCTTCGCCCGCAACCTCGGCCCGGATACCCCGCTCAACATCTCCCGCGGCATCAACGCGCTGTGGAACAAGGGCGGCATCCAGTACGCACCGCCGATCCGCTGATCGGAGCGCCATAAGCTGGAGCTGAAGACCCCGCCTGGCTCGCGCCGGCGGGGTCTTTTGCGAATGTCCGGCCCACCGCTCTCCCCCGTCATCTGAACATCCGGAAACGCCCATGCAAACGGATCCAAGCAAGATGACAGCGCCGGCCAAGCCGCCGATCTGGAATGACCCCGTCTATCGCGGCATCTTCTTCCAGATCCTCGTGCTTGGCGCCGTGGTGCTCTTCGGCCTGTACATCTTCGATAATACAACCGCCAACCTGGAGCGCCAGGGCATCGCCTCGGGCTTCGGGTTCATGGAAACCACCGCCGGCTTCGGCATCATCACTCATCTGATCGAATACAGTGAGGAGTCCAGCTACGGCCGCGCCTTCCTCGTCGGCCTGTTCAACACCCTGCTGGTGTCTTTCATCGGCATCGTGCTGGCGACCTTTCTCGGCCTGTTCATCGGCATCGCGCGACTGTCGAGCAACTGGCTGATCGCCAAGATGGCCACCATCTACATCGAGGTGATCCGCAACATCCCGCTGCTGCTGCAGATCTTTTTCTGGTACTTCGCGGTGCTGCGCTCGGTGCCGGCGCCGCGCAACAGCGTCGAGCTGGCGGATACCTTCTTCCTCAACAATCGCGGCCTCTATTCACCGGCACCGATTTTCGAAAGCGGCTTCTCCGCGATTCCGATCGCCCTGCTGATCGCCATCGTCGCGGTGATCCTGCTCGCGCGCTGGGCGCGCAAACGCCAGGAGGCCACCGGCCAGCCCTTTCACACGGTCTACGTGTCGACCGCGATTATCATCGGCCTGCCGCTGCTGGCGGCACTGGCAACCGGCATGCCGCTGTCCTGGGAGTACCCGGAACTGAAGGGCTTCAACTTCGTCGGCGGGCTGGTGATGATCCCCGAGTTCGTCGCCCTGCTGCTGGCGCTGGCGATCTACACCGCGGCCTTCATCGCCGAGATCGTGCGCGCCGGCATCCAGTCGGTGAGCCACGGGCAGACCGAAGCGGCCTACTCGTTGGGGGTCAAACCCGGCGTCACCCTGCGTCTGGTGATCCTGCCGCAGGCGCTGCGGGTGATCATCCCGCCGCTGACCAGCCAGTATCTGAACCTGGCGAAGAACTCATCGCTGGCCGCGGCCATCGCCTACCCCGATCTGGTCTCGGTGTTCGCCGGCACGGTGCTCAACCAGACCGGCCAGGCAGTGGAGGTGATCGCCATCACCATGGCGGTGTACCTGACCCTGAGCCTGACGATCTCGCTGTTCATGAACTGGTACAACAGCAAGATGGCCCTGGTGGAGCGCTGACATGAACGACACGACACAACGCTACGCACCGGGCGAACACCCGGACATGCCACCGCCGGTCACCGCGGTCGGCGCCGTCGGCTGGATGCGCCAGAACCTGTTTTCCTCGCCGCTGAATGTGGCGCTGACACTGATCGGCCTGTATCTGCTCTGGCTGTTGGTGCCGCCGGTGATCGACTGGGCCTTCCTCAACGCCGACTGGTTTGGCACCGAGCGCGAGGCCTGCACCAGCGGCGGCGCCTGCTGGGTGTTCATCAACATGCGCATGGATCAGTTCATGTACGGCTTCTACCCGGCAGAACAGCGCTGGCGGGTGGACATCGCCTTCCTGATCTTCGCCGCCTGTATCGCCTGGCTGCTGATCCCGCGCCTGCCGGGCAAGAACAAGGTCGGCATCTTCGCCCTGTTCATCTATCCGATCATCGCCTTCTTTCTGCTCTCCGGCGGCAGCTTCGGCCTCGAACACGTGGAGACGCCGAAGTGGGGCGGGCTGATGCTGACCCTGGTGATCGCCGTGGTCGGCATCGTCGCCTCACTGCCGATCGGCGTGGTGCTGGCTCTCGGGCGGCGCTCGCAGATGCCCATCGTGCGCTCGATCTGCGTGACCTTCATCGAGTTCTGGCGCGGCGTGCCACTGATCACCGTGCTGTTCATGGCCTCGGTGATGTTCCCGCTGTTCATGCCTGAAGGGGTCAACTTCGACAAGCTGCTGCGCGCGCTGATCGGCGTCATGCTGTTCTCCTCGGCCTACATGGCGGAGGTCATCCGCGGCGGCCTGCAGGCCATCCCCAAGGGCCAGTACGAGGCCGCAGAGGCGCTCGGCCTGGGCTACTGGCGGATGATGTACCTGATCATCCTGCCGCAGGCGCTGAAGATGGTGATCCCGGGCATCGTCAACACCTTCATCGGCCTGTTCAAGGACACCACCCTGGTGCTGATCATCGGTCTGTTCGACTTCCTCGGCATCGTCCAGGCCGCGGCCACCGACCCCAAATGGCTGGGCTACTCGGTGGAGGGCTACGTGTTCTGCGCCTTCGTCTACTGGTGTTTCTGCTTCGGCATGTCGCGCTACTCGATCCATCTCGAGAACAAGCTGCACACCGGGCACAAACGCTGATCGCAGCAAAAAAACGCCCGCCGGCGGCGCCTTGCGCGCCTGCCGGCGGCGATCGAAAAAGAGGAAAGAACCATGAGTGAAGAATCACTCGTCGAAACCCAGAGCAAGATGCGCGTCTCCGAGGAGACCATCATCGAGCTCAACGGCGTGCACAAATGGTACGGCCAGTTTCACGTGCTCAAAGACATCAACCTGAGCGTCCACAAGGGCGAACGGATCGTCATCTGCGGCCCCTCCGGCTCCGGCAAATCGACCGTGATCCGCTGCATCAATCGCCTGGAGGAGCACCAGCGCGGGCAGATCATCGTCGAGGGCACCGAGCTGACCTCAGACCTCAAGCACATCGAGCAGATCCGCCGCGAAGTCGGCATGGTGTTCCAGCACTTCAACCTGTTCCCGCACCTGACGATTCTGGAAAACCTCACCCTGGCGCCGATCTGGGTGCGCAAGATGCCCAAGAAGGAAGCTGAGGAAATCGCCATGCACTACCTGGAGCGGGTGAAGATCCCCGAGCAGGCGCTGAAATTCCCCGGCCAGCTCTCCGGCGGCCAGCAGCAGCGCGTCGCCATCGCCCGCTCGCTGTGCATGAAACCGAAGGTGATGCTGTTCGACGAGCCCACCTCGGCACTCGACCCGGAGATGATCAAAGAGGTGCTCGACGTGATGATCGGCCTCGCCGAGGAAGGCATGACCATGCTCTGCGTAACCCACGAAATGGGCTTCGCCAAGACCGTCGCCAACCGCGTCATCTTCATGGATGGCGGGCAGATCATCGAGCAGAACGAACCCGAGGAGTTCTTCAACAACCCGCAGCACGAGCGCACCCAGCTGTTTCTCAGCCAGATTCTGGCTCACTAGAAACGCGAACCCGCTTGAGAAAGGCGCGGCAGGCCAGTGGCTTGCCGCGCTTTTTTTTTGCGCGCGCCCGGCACCATCGAGACGCCTGTCGGGGCGCGGCGGACCCTTGCCACAGCGGGCCTCGAACCGGTGCGGGCAGGGCCACCGACGAGGGAATCGGCAGCCAGCGTTGATCCGCGGCCAGCTCCCCGCCACAATCGGCAGTATTCCTGACTGATTTACTCGGAAATAGCCGCCCGGGCACGGGGCGGCGCGGAGGAATTCGATGGCCACTGTCGCACCGACCACCAATGAACCGCTGCCGCTCGAAAACAGCTACGCCGGGCTGCCCGACGCGTTCTTCGCCCGGGTCGATCCGACCCCGGTGCCAAAGCCGCAACTCCTGCGACTCAACCGGCCGCTGGCACAGCGGCTGGGGCTGGATGCCGAGGCGCTGACCTCCGCGGCCAGCGTCGCCGCGCTGGCCGGCAACCGCGTGCCCGAGGGAGCCACGCCAATCGCCATGGCCTACGCCGGCCACCAGTTCGGCGGATTCGTTCCCAGCCTCGGCGACGGCCGCGCGGTACTGCTCGGCGAGGTCGTCGACCGCGACGGCATCCGCCGCGACATCCACCTCAAGGGCGCCGGCAGGACCCCGTTCTCGCGGATGGGCGACGGCCGCGCCGGCATCGGGCCGGTGCTGCGCGAATACGTCATCAGCGAGGCCATGGCCGGCCTGCGCATCCCGACCACGCGCGCGCTCGCCATGCTCGCCACCGGCGAGCGGATCTACCGCCAGTCGGTCGAGCCGGGCGCGGTGCTCGCGCGGGTGGCCGCCAGCCACGTGCGCATCGGCACCTTCGAATACTTCTACCACCGCGGCGACAAAGACTCCCTGGGCAGGCTCAGCGACTACGTCATCGACAGGCACTACCCGCAGTGCCGCGAAGCGAGCCAGCCGTACCGCGCGCTGCTCGACGAGGTCATCGCGCGCCAGGCGGACCTGGTCGCGCAGTGGATGGGCGTGGGCTTCATCCACGGCGTGATGAACACCGACAACGTGTCGATCGCCGGCGAGACCATCGACTATGGCCCCTGCGCGTTCATGGACAGCTATCACCCGGACACGGTCTACAGCGCCATCGACCGCACGGGCCGCTATGCCTACAACCAGCAGCCGCGCATCGCGTTCTGGAATCTCGCCCAGTTCGCCCAGTGCCTGCTGCCGCTGCTGGACAAAGACGAAGACGCCGCCATCGAGTCCGCGCGCGCCGCGCTGGATACCTACGCGGAGCGCTTCGAAACGACCTACCACGCCGGCCTGCGTGCCAAGATCGGCCTGGGCGAGGCCGGCGAGGGCGATATCGATCTCGCCCTGGACCTGCTCAAGCGCATGGCCGAGCAGCAGGCGGACTTCACCAACACCTTCCGTCGGCTCGCCGACTGCGCGGCCGACGATCCCGCCACCGACCGCGGGGTGCGCGCGCTGTTCGCCGACCCGCAAGCGTTCGACGGCTGGGCCGAGCAGTGGCGGCAACGCCTGGCGCGGGAATCGCGCAGCGACGCCGAGCGCCGCGACGCCATGCACAGCGCCAACCCGGCGTACATTCCGCGCAATCACCGCGTGCAGCAGGTGATCGACGCCGTCGTCCACGACGGCGATCTGCAACCGCTGGAGAAGCTGCTGACCGTGGTCTCGAAACCCTTCGAGGAGCACCCGGAACTGTCCGAGTACGCAAACCCGCCGCAGCCGGAGGAAGTGATTCAGCAGACCTTCTGCGGCACCTGAATGATCGATTCCCGATTGCAGCGGGCGACACTGCGACAACAGCCATCTACTGACGAATAGCGCAGGTCTTTGCTATTTTGAGCCTGCCTGAAAATGATCGAAGCGGGAAACGGGGGCTGAAGATGGCAGGCGGATGGTCACGAGACGGCGCTGTCCAGGATCAGATCGATGCGAGCGTCGAAGACGCCGTCAGGCGCGCGCGCAGCAAAATCAGCTGCGGAGAGAGCGCCAGGTTCTGCAGCGAATGCGACGAGCCAATCCCGGAGCCGAGGCGCAAGGCCATCCCCGGCGTTCAGCTGTGCATCGCCTGCCAGTCCAGCCTGGAGGCAAAAGATGCCGGCCCCGGCGGCGCAATAAACCGTCGCGGCAGCAAGGACAGCCAGCTCAGATAGCCCCCTGCCCTCAAAAATCCCGCAGCCGCCGCGTGGTCTCCGGATCGAGAAAGCCGGCCACGGTGGCGTCGGTCTCCAGCGCCAGGGCGCGCTGCAGATCACTGCTCGCGCCGCAGTTGAGCACCCGCTTCATGGCGCGCACCGCCAGCGGCGGCAGCGCGGCCAGCTCGGCGGCCACCGCGTGCGCCTCGTCGCGCAGCGCGTCGTCCGCCACCACCCGCCAGGCGACGCCCAGCTCGGCCAGTTCCGCGGCCGTGTAGCGGCGGCCGAAAAACAGCATCTCGCGGGCCTTGTTCAGGCCCACCAGCGCCGGCAGCAGCGAGGTCACGCCGCCGGTGACGAACAGGTTCAGCGACACCTCGGGAAAGAAGCCGCGCGCACTCTCGGCCCAGATCGGGAAGTCGCAGTTGATCGCCCACTCGAAGCCGCCGCCCACCGCCCAGCCGTTGATCGCACCGACCACCGGCCGCGAGCCAAAGACAATCGCCCGCGTGGCGCGCTGGATCGCATCGACCAGTTCGCGCGCCTCGGCCTCGCTGGACGGGTGGACGTGTTCGCGGCGGTCGTCGCCGGCGCAGAAGGCGCGGCCCTCGCCGGTGAACAGAATCGCGCGGCAGTCGGGATCGGCATTGGCGTCGTCGAAGGCGCGCGCCACGTCATCGATCAACTGCCGATTCATGGCGTTGAGGCTGTCGGCGCGGTTGAGGGCAATGGTGCGCACGCCATCGCCATCGAGTCGGCTGAGCAGGCTGGCGTATTCGAATGTCTTCATCGGTAGTTCCTGATGACGCGGCGGGTCTTGCCTGCGGTGAGCGGAAAACTGCCGGCGGCCAGCACCTCGACCCGTGCGCTGGCGCCGAGGCGCCGCTTGATGGCGGCGGCGACGCGTTCCGCCAGCGCCGCGCGCGGCAGCTCCGCCGGCGCGGCGCGCGCCAGCTCCACCCGCAGCGGCAGGTAGTCGTGCGGCGGCGGGCTGTCGAGCACGATGCGGTAGTCGCCGGAGAGCTCAGCGAAGTCGCCGAGGGCGGCGGCGACCATGCTCGGAAACAAATTCAGGCCGCGCACCACGATCATGTCGTCGCTGCGACCGACGACGCGAAAGCGCATCCCGGCGCGGCCGCAGCGGCAGGCTTCGGTCTCGTCGATGGCAATGATGTCACCGCTGCGAAAGCGCAGCAGCGGCTGGCAGTCGCGCTGCAGGTGGGTCAGCACCAGCTCGCCCTGCGCACCGGCGGCGATCGCCAGCGGCTGGCCGCTGTCCGGCTCGATCAGCTCCGGGTAGAGCACGTCGCCGGCGACGAAATGCAGCCGCGTGTCGTGTTCGCACTGGGCGGCGAAGTTGGAGAGCACGTCGGAGACGCCGTAGTTGGCGTTGCGCGGCCGCATCCCCCACAGCGCTTCGATGCGCTCGCGCAGCGCCGGGTCGTCGAGGCCCGGCTCGCCACCGAACAGGCCGAGGCGCAGGCCCAGATCGCGCGGCGCCAACCCGGCGAATTGCTCGGCCAGCACGCGCTCCAGCACCGCCGGATAGGAGGGCGTGCAGGAGATGGCGTCGATGCGCAGCTCGCGGATGGTGCGCAGCAGCAGCGCCGTGTCGCCGACGCCGAAGGGCACCACCATCGCCCCGCTGCGCTCCAGCGTCAGGTGGTCGCTGACACCGCCCATCCACATCTGATAGTTGAGGCAATGCACTACGCGGTGGCCGGGGCCGAGGCCGGCGGCGCGCTGGCTGCGCCCACCGACCACCTCGGTGATCTCGCAGTCGCGCGCCGACAACGCCAGGTTCATCGCCTGGCCGGTGGTGCCGGAAGTGCGGTGCAGGCGCTGCACGCTGTCGGCGCTGGCGGCGAGGTAGTCGCCGAAGGGCGGCGTTTGCGCCTGTGCTTCGCGCAGTTGGGATTTATCCGACAGCGGCAGCTCGGGCAGATCGCGCAGATCAACCGGTGGCTGGCGGCCCTCGCCCCACAGGCGGCGATAAAACGCAGAGTGTCGGGCGACATAATCGCGCTGGCGCTGCCAGACGGTTTGCTGGTGGGGGAGCAGTTCGGCGGGGCTGAGCCGCTCGGCACTGGCTAGCAGGGCGTCGGCGATTGCGGACATGGGCGGGTGCTCGGCATCGACTGGGTGCTGTCTCTGGCCGGCTATAGTGACAGCCCCTTTGGCTCTGCGCGAGGCCCGCTTTGGTGCCGAAGGCAATGGGCAATGGGCAATGGGCAATGGGCGATGCGGATTGCGGCGCCGCCCGCTGCGGGATGTATCGCCGGTTTTGCCAGCGGTATCGGCCGGGGCTATCGCCCGCCGGCCGCCGCGACTGCGGCGCCTGCACCAAGCGGTGGCTTGAAAGGCCCGATGCGCGCGACAATGGCGCATCGACGACACAGCAGAGAACGCACGCTTGACCACCCCCATCGCCTGGTTTCGCGAAGCCTCGCCCTATATCAAGTCACATCGCGGCAGCACCGCGGTGGTCTATTTCGGCGGCGAGGCACTGGAGGCCGCCCAATTCCCCGGCCTGCTGCACGATCTGACCCTGCTCAGCCATCTCGGCCTGCGCCTGGTGCTGGTGCACGGCATCCGCCCGCAGATCGACGCGCGGCTGGCCGCGCGCGGCGCCCAGGTGCGCTACCACGGCGACGTGCGCATCACCGACGGGCACGCCCTGCCGGCGGTGATGGAGGCCGCCGGCGCGGCGCGCGTGCAGCTCGAAGCGCTGCTCTCGCTGGGCCTGCCGAACACGCCGATGTCCGGCGCCCGGCTGCGCGTGGTCTCCGGCAACTTCGTCAGCGCGCGGCCGCTGGGGGTGCGCGATGGCATCGACATGCAGCACAGCGGCGAGCTGCGCCGGGTCGATTCGGCGGCGATCCGCGAGCTGCTCGATCTCGGCCAGCTGGTGCTGATCTCACCGCTCGGCTACTCGCCCACCGGCGAGGTCTTCAACCTGCGCGCCGAAGAGGTCGCCGCCGGCGTCGCCGCGGCGATCCGCGCCGACAAGCTGCTCTTTCTGCTCGATGGCGCCGGCGGCGAGCTGGCCGATCTGCCGGCGCAGCTCGACCCGGCCGCCGCCGATCGCCTCGCCGACCAGCTGGCCGACGGCGAGGCCGCGCGCACCCTGCGCCTGGCCGCCGCCAGCTGTCGCCACGGCGTGCGCCGCGGCCATCTGCTCGACTGGCGCCGCGACGGCGTGCTGCTCAGCGAGCTGTACACCCGCGACGGCGCCGGCAGCCTGGTCGCCGGCGACCGCTACGAGGGCCTGCGGCGGGCGCGCATCGAAGATGTCGGCGGGCTGCTGGAGCTGATCGCACCGCTGGAATCCGAGGGCGCGCTGGTGCGTCGCTCGCGCGAACAGCTGGAGCTGGAGATCGAGAATTTCTGGGTGGTCGAACGCGACGGCGCGATCCTCGCCTGCGCCGCGCTCTACCCCTACGCCAGCGGCGCCGACGGCGAAGCGACCGTCGGCGAACTGGCCTGCGTCGCCAGCCACCGCGACTACGCCGGCGGCGGCCGCGGCGATGCGCTGCTGGCGCGCATCGAGCAGGAGGCGCGGGCGATGGGGCTGGCGCGGCTGTTCGTGCTCACCACGCGCACCGCGCACTGGTTTATCGAGCGCGGCTTCGCAGCCGCCGAACTGGGCGATCTGCCGGTGCGCAAGCGCGAGATGTACAACTACCAGCGCGCCTCGAAGGTGTTCGTCAAAACGCTCTGAGAGCGGGGCGCGAAAAAGGGCCGCCGCAAGCCCCCTCGACGCGCCGCGCTGGCGGCGATCAGCCCACCACGTTGCTCGGCGCGCCGCGCTGGAAGTTGTCGACGTGGCCGACGCACTGATCCCACAGGGTCTGCATGGCCTCCTGGCTGGCCCAGGCGATGTGCGGGGTGATCAGCACGTTGGGCCGCTCGATGACGCGCAGCAGCGGGTTGTCCGGCGCCGGCGGCTCGCTGGTCAGCACGTCGAAACCGAAACCGGAGATCTGCCCCGCCTCCAGCGCCTGCACCATCGCTTCCTCATCCGCCAGACCGCCGCGGGCGGTGTTGATGATCAGCGGCGCGCGCTTCATTTTGGCGAATTCCTCGGCGCCGAGCATGTTGCGCGTGGCCGCTGTCAGCGGCGCGTGCAGGGTGATGATGTCGGCCTCTTCCAGCACCTGATCGAAGGGCGTGTACAGCGGCCCGAGACCCTCGACGCCCTTGTGCGCGGCGAACAGCGGGCGCATGCCGAAGGCCTTGGCGATCTCCGCCACCGACTGGCCGATGCTGCCCTCGCCGAAGATGCCCAGGGTGGAGCCGGCCAGATCCTTGATCGGGTGGGTGAAAAAGCAGAACTGATTGGCGCGCTGCCATTCGCCGTCGATCACATCCTGGCGGTAGCCGGCGATCGAGCGGCGCAGCGAGAGGATCAGTGAAAAAGTGTGCTCCGGCACGGTGTTAACCGCGTAGCCGCGCACGTTGGAAACGATGATGCCGCGCTCGCGGCAGGCCGGCACATCGATCACGTCATAGCCGGTGGCGGCGATCGAGATCATCTTCAGATCCGGCAGCTCGGCGAGCTGAGCGGCGCGGATCGGCGCCTTGTTGGTGATCGCGATATCGGCGCCGGCGAGGCGCTCGGCGACCTGCTCCGGCGCGGTCTTGCCGTACTCCAGCCATTCGTGCTCGAAGCTCGGGCGGGTGATCTGCACCGTCGGCCCGATGGTGTCGCGGTCGAGAAAAACGATCTTGGTCATGCTTGCCCCCGGTGGCGCCGGCACATTGTCGAGTGCCGGTCGAAGCCATTGAACGCCGGCGCCGCCAGCGGCCGACGCCATCGGCCAGCGGCGCGACGCCGCAGGAAAATCCTGCCACCGCAAGCGGCGGCGGCGCCAATCCTACCCGCTGGCGGCGCCGCAAGTTGCCCGGCGCAGCCCCTGCGCTGTCGCCAGAGCGACACTACCCCCTCTGCTCGGGGTGCCTGCGGTGGCGGCGCAGATGGCGGCGGCGCAGATGGCGGCGATCCACTCAGACGCTGCCCTCGCGCTCGACCACCAGCACCCGCGCCACGCCCAGCGGGTGGGCGACGTGTTCGGTGCCGGCGCCGGCGTGAAAGATATCGCCGACAGCCAGCCGCGCGACGCGCTCCTCGCCGCCCTCGCGGTAGTGCATGTCCACCGCGCCGTCGAGCACGGCGAAAACCTCCTCGCCGTCGTTGACGTGCCAGATGTAGGGCTGGTCGGTCCAGTGCAGGCGCACCGTGGTGCCGTCGAGTTCAGCGATATCCAGCGCACCCCAGGCACGCGCGGCGGTAAATTCACGGCTGCGGATGATTTTCACGCCATCGCCCTCCAAAAAAACGTCCGCGCAGAGTCGACTGGCGGCTCCACGCGGCACGGCCGGTTGCGGATGACTACAGGCGGAAACCCTTCAGCTCCAGCGGTGCGAGACGCTCGGCGGCCTTCTGCTGGTTGCCGGCGTTGGTGATCACCGCAACGCTGGCCTGCTCGACGCGCAGGTACTGCTCAGCGACGCGGCGCAGATCATCCAGACGCACTTCGAGAATCCGCCGGCGGCTGGCTTCGCGCTGCTCCGGGCTGCGCCCGTAGAGCGCCTGATGGAAGGCGGATTTGGCCTCGCCGGCCGGCGAGCCGGGCTTGTCGATGCCGCTGACCACGTTGAGGATCGCCTCCTCCACCTGCCGCCAGTCGTGCTGTTCGTCCAGCAGCCAGCGCACCGAGGCGTCGAAATCGTCCAGCGTGTCGGCCAGCCGCGGGTCGCGATAGGAGAAGAAGCGGAAGCAGGCGTTGTCGCTATCGTGCCCGGCACCGCCGCCGTAGGCGCCGCCGTTTTCGCGGATCGCGCGGTGCAGATAGCCATTGCGCAGAAACGGCCCGAGCACCGCCAGCGCGGCCGCGTCCGGGTGCTCGACCGGCACCGTGGGGAAGGCCTTGGCGCAGAAGTTGACCTGGGTGTTGGTGGTCCACAGCTGGCGGCTGCGCTCGCGCAGCGGCGCCAGGGCGAAGGGACTGAAGCCGTCGCTCGCCGGCTGTGCCGACCAGTGGCGCGCCAGCGCGGCGCCGAGTGGTTCGCGCTGCTCGGCCTCGGCGACCGCCATCAGCTGGCGCGGCGCGGCGCTGATCAGCGCGTGCAGCGCCGCCAGCCGCTGGCAGAGTTCATCCAGCGCGGCCGCGTCGCCGAGTGCATCGTCGAGCTGCTTGAGCGCGGCGATGCCGGCCAGCCCGCGCAGCCGATGGGCAAGCCCGGCCACCGGGCTCATGCCGCTGGCCGCGGCGCTCATCGCCAGACCGTGGCCGTTGCCGGTGACGCTCTGCTCGCGCGCCGCGCGCTCCTGGGCGATCAGCTCGCGGATGCGCGCCTGTTCGTCGAAGCGCGGGCTGCCCAGGGTTTCGGCCATCAGCTCGGAGAGCGGCTCGGCGTTGCGCGCCAGCGCCTTGCCGGCGAGCACGAAGTGGCCGCGCACCGCCTGCTCGTCGTCGATCCGCCCGCGCTGCAGGCTGTAGGCGCTGATGCCGCCGGTGACCGCGGCCTGCAGCTGCTGGGTTTGCAGATAATCGCGGCCGCCGCAGCCCAGATCGGTGAGCATGCCGCTGTACAGCGGCAGCAGCTGCAGCAGCTCGTCGGGCAGCTCGGGCAGATCGACCACCACCTCGGCGTAGACCAGGCCGTTGGTGCCCTGGGCGAAGAAGGTCGCCGGGCTGTCGCCGATGCGCGTCGCTTCACCGCGCGCGATGTCCATGCCGCCGGGCACATCGTCGAGGCCGACGCGCGGCAGGATGTCCGGGTCATCCTCCTGCTGCTGGCGCTCGACCAGCGCCGCGGCGCGGGCCACTACGGCGGCTTTTTCGTCATCGCTCATCGCCGCTTTCATGCATGCCAGACGGGCTGCCTCGGCGCGCTCGCGGCGCGCGCTCAGCTCGCCGTCCGGGCGCAGCGCCAGGCGCACCCGGTGCGGGTTGTCGAGCAGCTGCTCGCGCACCAGCCGCGGGATGAAATCCGGTTCGGTGGCGGCGGCGCGCAGCCGCGCCAGGGCCGGTTCGAGATTGAGCAACGCCACCGGATCGCCGCGGTGGATGGCGCTGGGCAGGGCGTTGACGATCAGCTGCAGGCCGTAGGGAAAGCCGTCGCCGCTGATCTCGCGCTGCTGCAGTTCGAGCTGGTGCAACATGGCTTCGACCTGCGCCTGCGGCACGCCCTTGTCAGCCACTTCGCGCAGCACGCCGAGGATCAGCTCTTCGACTTCGCCGGCGCGCTCCGGGCGCGAGCCTTCGACGCCGCAGACGAAAACCATCTCGCGGTGGTTGTCGTCCATGCCGCACAGCGGCGACGGCGCGCTGCCCAGTTCGCTGGTCTCCAGCGCGCGCAGCAGCGGCGAGCTGCTGTTGTCGAGCAGCACGTCGGCCAGCAGCTGGGTGCGCAGCTGGGCGTCGAGGTCGGTGCTGTCGCCGAGCAGCCAGGCGGTGACGATGTGGGTCTTGTCGCCGGCGGCCTCCTCGGCCTCGGTGGCGTAGCCCTCCTCGACGCGCAGCGGAGAGAAGTAACGCTTCGAGGGGGTCACCGAGATCTCCCGGCCGAGCGGCTCGAAGCGCGACAGCACGCGCTCCTCGAAGACGCTGTGCAGCTCGCTGGCGGGGATGTCGCCGAAGGTCATGAACACCGCGTTGGAGGGGTGGTAGTGGGTCTCGTAGAAGGCTTTCAGCTGGGCATAGCTGAGGTCGGGGATGTCGCTCGGCTCGCCGCCGCTGTTGTGGTGGTAGGTGTTGCTCGGAAACAGGTGCTTGCCGAGGGTCTGCCAGAGGGTGCTCACCGGCGAACTCATGGCGCCCTTCATCTCGTTGAAAACCACGCCCTTGAAGACCAGATCGGACGCCGGATCATCGGCCTCAGCGAACTCCACGCGGTGACCTTCCTGGGCGAAGTCCAGCTCGTGCAGGCGCGAGAAGAACACCGAATCGAGGTAGACATCGAGCAGGTTGAAATAGTCCTTGCGGTTCTGCGTGGCGAAGGGATAGGCGGTCCAGTCGCTGGAGGTGAAGGCGTTCATGAAGGTGTTCAGCGAGCGCCGGATCATCATGAAAAACGGGTCGCGCACCGGGTAGCGCTGGCTGCCGCACAGCGCGGTGTGTTCGAGGATGTGGGCGACGCCGGTGGAATCCGTGGGCACCGTGCGCAGGCCGACCAGAAACACGTTTTCCGGTTTGTCCGCGGCCAGGTGGTAGTGCATCGCGCCGGTCTTTTTGTGGCGGTATTCCTCGACCTGCAGATTGAGCGATTCGATAGGCTCGCTGCGCAGCCAGTCGAAGGCGGGGTGGATCTGCTCAGGTTTCATTTTGTCGCTGTCTCCCTGGGAATGCATGGCGGTGGCGGTCTGCGCGATCGGGTGCCGCGGCGAGGCCGGCCATTCTAAAGAGGCTGGCGCCGGCATGTAAGCGGCGCGTTCACCCTGCGCGAGGATAGACGCGACCGACCGGCAAAACCGGCCGGCAAAACGGGCTGCGCGATTGGCCCTACCGCGGGCCGTCGGCAGCGGTGCAGAATGCCGGCGCCAGACGCCGCCCGGAAACCGCTACCCGCAACCGCCGCCCATGCACACACCGATCACCCCTGCCGCCCCACACAGGCTGCTTGGCCTGGCCTGCGCGCTGGCCGCGGCGCTCGGCTTCGCCTGCTCGCTGGTGCTGGCGCGGATCAGCTACGACCACGGCAGCAACTCGCAGACGGTGATGCTGGTGCGCTTCGCGCTGGTGGCGCTGCTGATGCTGGCCTGGAACCGCTGGCGCGGGCATTCGCTGGCGCTGGCGCCGAAGCTCGTCGCCGGCTGCTGCGCGCTGGGGGTGTTCTACTTCATCGGCATCGGCGCCTATCTGACCTCGGTGAACTGGCTGCCGGTAAGCCTCGCGGTGCTGGTGTTCTACACCTTCCCGATCCTCATCGCCCTGCTCAGCGCGGCGCTGGCGCGGCGCTGGCCGCAGCCGCTGGAAATGCTCGCCCTGCTGGTGGCCTTCGCCGGTCTGGCGCTGGCGCTGGAGGTACGCGGCGGCGTCGAACTGCACCCGCTGGGCCTGGCGCTGGCCTGCTGCGCGGCGCTGGGGGTAACGCTGAACATGGTCAGCAGCGGCTACCTGCTGCAGCGCATCCCGACCACCGTGTTCAGCTTTTACCTGACGCTGACCACCGGCACCCTGTCGGCGCTCGCGGTGCTCGCCAGCGGTGGCCCGGCGCTGCCGCAGAGCACCGCCGGCTGGTGGGCCTTCGGCGCCATGCTGGCGACCTTCATCATCGCTTTCATCGGCACCTACAACGGCATCCGCCTGCTCGGCGCGGTGCGCCTGTCGACGATCATGAATCTGGAACCGCTGGCGACCATCCTGATCGCCGTGGCGGCGCTGGGCGAGAGCCTCTCCGGCCGCCAGACGCTGGGTGGCGGCATCGTCCTCGCCGCCATCCTGCTGGCCCAGTGGCCGCAGTGGCGCGCGGCGCGGCGGCAGCGCGCCGCGGCGGCTGCCAGCGGTTGAGCCCCCACGGCAGCCGCTGAACCGGGTCGCATTCAGCGCGCCGCGACCACCATCATCTCCACCAGCAAATCGCCGCGCGCCAGATGTGCCTCGACGCAGGCGCGCGCCGGCGCGTGACCCGCCGGCACCCAGGCGTCCCAGACCTCGTTCATCGCTGCGAACAGGCCCATGTGGGCGATCCAGATCTGCGTGGAGAGGATCTTCTCGCGGCTGCTGCCGGCCTCGGCGAGCAGCGCGTCGATCTTCGCCAGCACCTGCTCGGTCTGCACTTTGATACCGGCACCGGGGTCGCTGGCCACCTGCCCGGCGAGATACACCGTGTCGCCGTGGATGACGATCTGGCTCATGCGCTGATTGCCGTTCTTTCTCTCGATACTCATCGCGGTTCCTCTGGGTGGTTGGGTCGGGGGAATCCATCGGCTCGGGCCGGTGCGGCGAAGCCGGCGGCATCCAGCTCGGCGGCGCTGAGCACGAACACCCCGCCGTCGCCGCTGGCGAATTCGAGCCACAAAAAGGGCAGTTCGGGGAAGCGTGCCTCCAGCGCCGCGGCGCTGTTGCCCACCTCGACGCAGAGGATGCCGTCGTCGGCCAGATGGGCGCGCGCTTCGCGCAGGATGCGCGCGGCGATCTCCAGCCCATCATCGCCGGCGGCCAGGCCCAGCTGCGGCTCGCGGCGATACTCGGCGGGCATCGCCGCCAGATCGGCGGCGTCGACATAGGGCGGGTTGCTGACGATCAGCCGGTAGCGGCGCCCGGCCACCGGGGCGAACAGATCGCCCTGCAGGGCTGACACGCGCCCGTCCAGCGCGTACCGCTGGATGTTGATGCGCGCCACCTCGAGTGCCGCCGGCGACAGGTCCACCGCGTCCACCCGCGCTGCGGGAAAGGCGTGGGCGCAGGCGATGGCGATGCAGCCGCCGCCGGTGCACAGATCGAGCACGGCATCGACGCCGGCCGGATCGAGCCAGGCGGAAAAGCCGTCGACGATCAGCTCGGCGATCGGCGAGCGCGGCACCAGACAGCGCTCGTCGACGAAGAATTCCAGCCCGGCGAACCAGGCGCTGCCGGTGAGATAGGCCGCCGGGCGGCGCTCGCCGACGCGCCGCTCGATCAGCGCCTCGGCGGCGGCGATCTCGTCCGCAGTCAGCGCCAGCGCATAGTCGGCCACCGGCTCCTCGACCGGCAGGCCGATGGCGTGCAACACCAGCCAGTGGGCCTCGTCGAGGGCGTTGTCGGTGCCGTGACCGAAGTGCAGGCCGGCACGGTCGAGCCGCGCCGCGCTGCGCTGGATCAGGGATTCGAGGCTCTCGCCGGCACTCGCGGGCATGCTGTCTCCGGGGTGGTGGCGCCAGGTTGGCGGTAGCGGGGTTGGCGGTAACGGGGTTGGCGGTAACGGGGTTGGCGGTAGCGGCAGCGGCGGCAGCAGGGGCGATAGCGGCGGGACAGTGCTGTCGGGCCGGGGGCCGGTGGGCTATGTCCAATGGCCGGTTCACAAGCGCCGCCGCAGCGGGCATTATGCGCGCGCCGCGACCCCGCAGCACTGCGGCGAGAGCATTTTCGCCGCGCTTTCCGAACGCTTTCGAGGCCCGCCATGCGCAAGCAATGTCCAACCTGTTTACTGATGACCGTCGCCGCGGTAGTCGCCCTGGCAGCCGGATTTTTTCTCTCCCAGCAACACGCCGGACGTGACGAAGCCAATCTGCGCAAGCTGCAGGAGAGCCTGGCGAGCGCCAGCGCCTTTCCGCCCGGCTTCCGCCAGCTGCCGGAGTTTACGCTGCGCGATGCCGGCGGCGAAAGCCTGACCCGCGACGACCTGCTCGGCCAATGGACGCTGGCCTTCTTCGGCTACACCAACTGCCCGGACGTCTGCCCGATGACCCTCGGCGTGCTCAAGGCGGCGATGCCCGAACTGCGCGAGCAGCCGGAGACCGCCGGCACCGAGGTGCTGTTCGTCTCCGTCGATGGCGCCCGCGACACCCCCGAACAATTGTCGCGCTACATCAATTACTTCGATCCGCAATTCCTCGCCGCCACCGCCGACGAGGGCGAGATCGAGCGGCTGACCTCGACCATCGGCATCGTCTACAAGCGCGTCGAAAACCCCAACAGCGCCGAGGATTATCTGGTCGATCACTCCGCGGGCATCATCATTTTTGATCCCGACGGCGAGATGCGCGGCATGCTCAGCGCACCGCACTCGGCGCAGAACATCGTCGCCGACTACACGAAAATCCGCCGCCACTTCAACTAGCCGGCGAGCAGAGCCCGGCGGCGCGACCACCTCCCCCAACCACAGTTTGAGGAACACAAGCCATGCTTCGTCGACTCTTCACCGCGGCGCTCACCTCGCTGGCGCTGCTCGCCCCCGCCAGCGCGCTGGCCGGCGAGCTCTCCGCACAGCATGCGATGGTTCGCGAGATGCCCCCCGGGGCGCGCGTCACCGCCGCCTTCATGGTGCTGCGCAATACCGGCGACGCGGACATCGCCATCAGCGCGTTCAGCAGCCCGGCCTTCGGCCGCGTCGAAATGCACCGCACGCAGGTGGTCGACGGCGTGGCGCGGATGCTGCCGCAGGACAGCCTGCCGGTGCCGGCCGGCGGCGAGCTGGTGCTGGAGCACGGTTCCTGGCACCTGATGCTGTTCCAGCCGCAGCGCGAACTGCGCGCCGGCGACAGCGTGGCGTTCTCTGCCGAGACCAGCGCCGGCCCGTTCGACTTCAGCGCCGAGGTCACCGCGCCCGGCCAGATGCAGCACTGAGCCATGCCAGCACAGCAGCAAAGCGATGAAAACTGGCTGGATCGGCTGAAATCCTGGCCGCTCTACCCCCTGCCCCACCACCTGATCTCGCGGCTGGTATTCGCCGCGACGCGCTGCCAGACGCCGCTGTCGGTGCCGGTGATGCGCGCCTTCGCGCGCCATTTCGGCGTCGATATGAGCGAAGCCGCGCAGCCCGACTTCGCCAGCTATCCGAGCTTCAACGCCTTCTTTACCCGCGCGCTGCGCGACGGCCTGCGACCGATCGCCAGCGGCGCCGGCGAGATCGCCTGCCCGGTGGACGGCCGCGTATCGCAGCTCGGGCGCATCGAAGACGGCCGCATCTTCCAGGCCAAAGGGCGCGACTACTCACTGCTGGAGCTGCTCGGCGGCGACCCGGCACTCGCCGCGCGCTACGCCGGCGGGCGCTTCGCCACCCTGTACCTGTCGCCGCGCGACTACCACCGCATCCACATGCCCTGCGAGGCGCGCCTGCGCCAGATGCTGCACGTCGCCGGGCGGCTGTTTTCGGTCGCCCCGCACACGGTGCGCAGCGTGCCGCGGCTGTTCGCCCGCAACGAGCGCGTGGTCTGCGATTTCGACAGCGAATTCGGACCGCTGGCGATGGTGCTGGTGGGGGCGATCAACGTCGCCGCCATCGAAACCGCGTGGGCCGGGCTGGTGACCCCGCCGGGGCGCGGTGTGAGCCACTTCCGCTACGGCGAGCAGAGCGGCGAAGTGGCGCTGGCGCGCGGCGCGGAGATGGGCCGCTTCAACATGGGTTCGACGGTGATCCTGCTGTTCGACCGGCGCGTCGAGTGGCAGAGCGGGCTGGCCGCGGGCAGCCCGGTGCGCCTCGGCCAGTTGCTGGCGCGCGCCGGCGAGGACTGAGCGGCGCGGCGGGCGCGGCCAGGTATCGCGCGCGACGCGGGCTCAGCGCCCGCGCCAGCGCGGCGCGCGCTTCTCGGCCAGCGCGGCCATCCCCTCGGCGGCGTCCGCGGAGTCGTACACGCGGCGGTAGGCGGGCAGATCCGCCTCGCGCATCAGGCGAAAGGCCTCGCGCTCGCCGCTGCCGGCGGTGGCGCGATCGATCTGCTTGATCGCCTGCAGCGACAGCGGCGCGCAGGCGGCGACGCGCCCGGCCAGCTCGCGCGCCGCATCCATCAATTCACCCGCCGCCACCACCCGATTGACCAGACCCCAGCGCGCCAGCTCGGCGGCATCGGCGCGGCGCCCGGTCATCAGCATCTCCATGGCGATGGCGCGCGGCAGCCGCCGCGGCAGGCGGATCACCCCGCCGGAATCGGCGATCAGGCCGATGCTGGCCTCGGTGAGCGCGAACTCGGCGTGCTCGGCGGCGATCAGCATGTCCGCGGCCAGCGCCAGCTCGAAGCCACCGCCCAGCGCCAGGCCGTTGACCGCGGCGATCACCGGCTTGTCCAGCGCCCAGTACTCGGTCAGCCCGGCGAAGCCGCCGACGCCCTGATCGGCATCCGGCGCCTCGCCCTCGGCGGCGGCTTTCAGATCCCAGCCGGCGGAGAAAAAGCGCTCGCCGGCGCCGCTGACGATGGCCACCGAGAGGCCGTCGTCGTCCTGCAGTTCGCGAAAGGCCTCGCCGAGCAGGCGGCTGGTGGCGGCATCGATGGCGTTGGCCTTTGGCCGGTCGAGGATGATCTCCAGCACGCGCCCGCGGCGCGCGGTTTGAACGGCTTGTGTCACGGGCTTTCTCCGCTTGGTGAAGTGGCCGGGATAGCGGTCGCGGTGGCTACACCCCGCGCTGCAGGTCGGCGTAAAAACCGGCCCGCCAGCGGGCGAAGTCGCCGGCTTCGATGGCGCCGCGCAGGCCGGCCATCAGACGCTGGTAGTAGCGCAGGTTGTGCAGGCTGCACAGGCGGTGGCCGAGCAGCTCGTTGCAGCGGTGCAGGTGGTGCAGATAGGCGCGGCTGTAGTGGGCGCAGGCCTCGCAATCGCAGCCTTCCTCCAGCGGCGCGGTGTCGCTGCGAAAGCGCGCGTTGCGCAGCCGCAGCACGCCGTAGCGGGTGAAGATGTGCGCGTTGCGCGCGTTGCGCGTCGGCATCACGCAGTCGAACATGTCCACCCCGCGGGCCACCGCCTCGACGATATCCACCGGCTT
>Ga0207752_1000352_pt1 | contig 21671 bp, 16 predicted proteins | sample Pon2CUnioCityCA_6_FD_187272 | JGI IMG/M metagenome (GOLD analysis project Ga0207752, IMG submission 187272) | Marine sediment microbial community from Union City, CA, USA - Pond 2C Sediment 2 (SPAdes) | ecosystem: Environmental > Aquatic > Marine > Intertidal zone > Salt pond sediment ...
CGTTGCGGCCTGGGTCTCGCTGTGGGAGGCCATTGCCAACCTGTTCATCGAGTGGTATCCACACCGCCATGATATCAAGCAATATGGCCGGGTCACGGAGGCCCCTGTGATCTTCCGGCTCGTCACTGAAGACGGGCAATAGATCCCCTTCTCCTGTCAAACCTCGGCTCACGTGCTGGTTCCGCCAAGCATTTTTGCAAGTCTTCGGGCCATATGCCGCTGAATGTGCAACGTCAGATGGCCTTCTCTTCCCAAGGGCGCGCAAGACGCCGCTCCTGGGCGCATAGTACACAGTGAACAAGGCCACGCCGTCACGGCCTGCCAGTATCAGTCGAATGTCGGTAAACACTTCGAGGAGTACAGGAGGTCCGAACGATGAACGGGAATCTCATGACATCAGCCGTTGTCGTGATCGTTGCCGCACTTTTGTTTTCGGAATCCGGTTTCAGCAGCGTAGGAATGAGAATGGACACTCCGCTCGAAGGCCATTATCCTCATATCGGGGGCGCGGCCCCTTTCGATTCGGTGCACCCGAGTCTGTGTGTCGACAGAATCGATAGACGCGATGACAATGTCTGCATGCTTCCATTTTCGCTTCTTCTGGATGCGGTCCTATTCTCTGTCGATCTGATCTATGTGATTGAACAAGGGAAGTAGGGAGAATGCGGAGAGATCCGGTGGCTGGCAGGCTGAGGGGGGCACGCGGCTGGGGGAGTGCCTCTATCTCGGCCTGTTTGCGGACGAGACTGAGGCAGCTCGCGCGCGACCGCAAGGCAGTCGAGAGTCACGACAGGTTCGCGTACCTGAATTTCCCGGAGGAATGGACGCTCGGCCCCACGGCGTCCTCCGCCCGGCCACCGACAAGTAACGACGCCCCGCGTCGACGCCGAACCGGCCCGTCAACGGCCCGCGCATAGAACAAGGCCCCTGGAGGGTTGTAACCCCACAGGGGCCTCCGAAGATACGCCAGTATGTTCAACAACGGACTACGGCCAGAAGACGTCCCAGATGTCGGGCGTGGCGGGGTCGTAGGTGGACCCCGATTTCTCGACATTGATGATGGTGAGGCGGAACATCAGACCGTCGCCGTTCCTCGGTGCTTTGGCTTCAGGCGATGTCAAGACAGTCAGCCCGGTGCCGTCCGTGACACCGGTGGTGACACCGCTGGAGGCAAGGCTCCATTCGCACGTGACGGTGGCGCCTTCCACAGGATTGTTGTCTCCGTCGACCACTTCCACCTCTGCAGAGGCCGTCACAAATGTGTTCCTGCCCGCGGTTCGAACGTCGGTCCAGTCATTTGTGAACGCTACCCGAAGACCTTCACCACCGGAGGATGAGGTTACGGTCAGTGAAGCCGTATCGCTCAAGCCATCAAGGGTAGCCGTGATGGAGGCGGTTCCCACGTTTTCACCCGTGGCGAGACCGGAACTGACGGTAGCCACGTACGTATCAGAACTGCTCCAGGTCGCACTGGAGGTGACATTCTGCGTGCTGCCATCGGAGTACGTGCCGGTGGCCGTATACTGGCGAGTGCCGCCGATTGCTACTGTGGCGCTTGCCGGTGTCACGTCGATGGATTCCAGCGTCGGTGGCGGCGTCGGCGCAGTGCGACTCACCGTCAGCGTTGCCTGGTTGCTGGTGACGCCGTCTAGCGTCGCCGTGATGTACACGGTTCCCTTACGAATGCCGGTGGCCAGGCCGGAAGAGTCGATGCTGGCTATCCTTGTTTTGGAGCTCCTCCACGTGACGCTTGCAGTGATAGGTTTTGTGCTGCCGTCCGAGTAGTTGCCCATGGCCGTGTATTGCTCCGTTCCACCAATCGCCACGGTGGCACTGGCCGGTGTCACGTCGATGGACGAGAGCGTCACAGGTGCCGGCGGCGCTTCGCCACCGAGGGCGGCGGCGGCGTCCACGATGCCCGAGCCATACGAGCTATCCCAGCCGGCCGGGCCCTTGTCCTTGGCGGTTGATTGCAGACGACTCAGGATCGCCGACGGAGTCGTGTAGGTCCCCTGCGAGATCAGCAACGCGGCCACGCCGGCGACGTGCGGAGAGGCCATGGACGTGCCCTGGTAGAAGTAGTAGCCCCAGGTGCTGCCAGAAAACGTCTGCTGCAGGACGCCGTCTCCATAGCCGTCGCTGTTCTGGTCCACGGTTACGTCACCGCCGGGAGCGGTCAGGTCCAGCTCAGAACCGCCGTTCGAATAGTAGGCAACCGCTTCATCGTATCGTGTGGCGCCAACGGCGATGCACTGGCTGTAAGCTGCGGGATAGCCGACGGGGCCGGCGTCGTTGCCGGAGGCACAGACGATCGTCACGCCTGCGTTATGGGCATACGCCACAGCATTTTGAAGGGTCGGCGATTCGGATGGCCCGCCCAAGCTCATATTGATCACGTCGGCACCGTGGTCTGCGGCCCAATAGATGCCTTCCGCAACCGTAGAGTCGTATCCCGAGCCGTTGGAATCCAACACCTTTACCGGCATGAGCGTACAGCCATAGGCGACGCCGGCGACCCCCAAGCTGTTGTTGGTGCTCTGCGCAATGGTGCCGGCTACATGGGTGCCGTGCCCATGGTCATCCGTTGGGTAATCGTCGTTGTTCACGAAGTCATACCCGGCCGCGAAGGAGGTGCCTGCAAGATCTGACCCGATGCTTATGCCGGTATCCACGACTGCCACGATCACGCTATCCGAGCCCGGGGATATGTCCCACGCTTGCTCCATCCCAATGCCCTTGAGGTGCCACTGGTAACTGTAGTACGGATCGTTCGGGACTCCGAACGCGTAGCGGACGTGATTCAGTTCGGCGTACTCAACGTTCGGGTTCTTGGCGTAGATTTTGGCCATCGCCTGCGGCGGGACCGCCTCCGGGAAGGAGAGCACCTTAAAGCGCGCGAATCGGCTGGTGTAGGCGACCTTGGCCTTGTTCTTTTCGTTGATCTGCGCGATGACGTCTTCGGGGACACCCCGCCGGAACTGCACGATGATCTGGCCCGGCACGAAATCCGGACCTTCGTACGTGGTCGGCTGCCGGACGTAGATGTCGTCCGCTCCGAAGGCTATCTGGAGCGAGCCGATCATTGCCAACATGATGACGATGAGCCCAATGCGTGAGGTCTTCATGATGTGATCCTCCATTCAGTTTCTCCGACACTCCTCTTGAAACCGAGGGCCATGAATTCTGCGCATAGCAATCTATGCTACCATATCGGCACGCTGCCTCGACCCATACCAGTTTTTGGCGACTTAAGCTGATGCTTTGCTGTGCACGGCCTCCGTGACATGCTCCAAGAACACCCATTTTAACGTGTGTGCCGATAATCTGCCAGTGTTTTTTTGGCCACGGAAGCCCTTTTTTCCTACTGGCGGTCCTCTCGAAGACAGCAGGCGAGAAACGATGTCAATGCCCTCTCAGGGGCTGTCCGGGCCGGTGATCTGCCGGCAGGCCCACTGGCAAACGACGCCATAACACACTGATACGGCTGAACTTACAGCCAAGTGCCGTTTGCTCGGTCCGTGGAGGCGGCATCCAGGGCGGCTGTCCTGGCTCTGTTCCAGGCCACCTTCGACGCGCCACCGGTCGAGATGACATAAGGGGCGACCACCGCCGTGAGTGTGCGTCCGCGTGTACAAAAGTCTTCACATATCTTGACCAGGCAATGGCGAGATGGTAGGGTACGGCTGGAGTGATTCCAAATGCGCGTGCCCGATGCATGCGCGTAGATGTGCGAGCGGATCATTTTCATCATGCTGGTCGTATTAGGTACCTCCTTCGTGGGGAGAAAGGAGAAAGGCCTATGCAATAGAGCGCGGGAACTCTTCTGTTGTGCGCCCTGATTCGTTCGGGGCAACTATTGAATGACTAAGCGAGGATCTGAAGGAGAATAGTCATGGAAAGAGCGCGTATCGTATCGGCACTGTTGTGCAGCATCGTTCTCATTGGCGTCCTGGCCGCCGAACCGAAGGAGGGCGTGCGGATGAAAGACGGTCTCCTGATGTATTCGGAGGGCCACTATCTTGAAGGTGAGGCGCTGCCCCTCGGGTATGATCCCTACGGGTACAACTACCAGGCGCACATGTTCAGCGGATCGTATATGAACTACTATATCGGCCGGCTGGGACTGCCGCCGTACGAGGGTGACGACGATGCCTACTTGCAACGGCTCGTTGACGAACACTTGTTTGACGACAGAGACACGGCGTTGGCGTACCTGGAATCAAGCGCCGCGTGGCTATGGAACTATCGTAACGACAGTCTAATCATGGCATGGAACGACGCCTGGCTGTCCAATATGGACAGAGATGGTGACGATGCACTGGATCGACACTACGGATTCGCCAGTTACGTCGGCTCCGGTGCCTGGTTAACCAACCACATGCAGGGCGAGGATGAGAGCGGCACGTGGACCTATTTCACCAAGATCGTCGCAGCGCCGGCGGATGCCACTTTGACCGATGGCGTCTGGTATGCGGCCGACGGCACCGAGATCGGGCCGGTTATTTGGGGTGCGTTCGCGATCATCCAGGAAGTCGAGAGCGGCGCAGGCGCCACTTACCGCAGTCCGATGGGGCCGGGGTTCGGGCAGTTTTAGGACGGGCAGTTTGTCCGGGCAATTCGAGTAAGCGGCGGGGCGGTCAAACGTCCCGCCTTTCTTTTGGGCGGAGCAGAAGCATGTGGCATTCCCGAGCCACGACCCAATGCCATCAAATGATTTACGGTACATTGGGATCTGCTCGACCCGTGGCGGGGGGCTACGGGGCGGATATTTCGCCGGACTGACGGGCGAGGGGGCAGTTCCAGAGGTAGATCGTGTGCGTGCGGCGGTCGGTGCGGGAGGTCATTTCCACGACCTCGTCCGGGGCGAGGTCGCCGATTGGGAAGTCGTGGGCGACGATTCGGGCACCGGCCTTCAGCTTACGCAACTGGGGGATCAGCCGCGCGTTCAGGTCCCTGCTCAGGTACAGCGTAACCACGCTCGCCTCACGCAAATCGACCTTGAGGACATCCTTCAACTCGATGGTGACCAGGTGGTCCACCCGGCTCTTGGCGGCGTTTTCGCGTGCCTCGTGTACGCGGAGGCGGTCGAGGTCGTAGCCGACGGCCTTGCATCCGTAGCGTTTGGCGGCCGTGACGACGATCCGCCCGTCGCCGCAGCCCAGATCATAGACCACGTCATCCTTCGTGACCTGCGCGAGTTTCAGCATCCTGTCGACGACATCCTGTGGGGTCACCACATAGGCGACGAACAGCACTTCCGCCTCGCGGCCGTCGGGCGTGCGGTCTTCACCCGTCTCGGCCGGTGCGGCCGGCTGCGAAGCCGGCTGGGACACGATGCCGCCCAAACCCTCACGGCTGTACGCCGTGGATGCATGTGGGCCCCGGTCGGCACGATCGCCGCAACCGATCAGGAAGATTCCGACAGGCGCGGAGAGGAGGGCTGCAAGGACTACTGTCTTCATCATAGGGAAGCCTTAAGAATGCTCCATGTATACACGGACAAAGCCCTGCGGTCAACCTTGATATCGCCAGGCCTTTTCGGCGTGTGGGAGAATCTGCGTGCGGCCCCGCGTCTCGCAGGATGACGCCGTCGGACGGGTCTTGGTTGACGCTCCTGCGAGAGGACAATAGAATACCTGTTTGTCTTTCGGGTACGCGAATGCTGAGCGATTTGGCGAAAGGACCTCGCGATGAGTGTGAACCGCGATCAGGTAGCTGCATGTCTTGAGGAGTGTAAGGCGCATTTGAACACCGAGCTGCTGCCGTTCTGGCTGGACCGGTGCAAGGACGACGTCAACGGCGGGTTCAATACGCAGTTCGATAAGGACGGCAACGACAGTGGGCTCGATGAGAAGTCGATGCTCGCTCAGATGCGGACGATCTACTCGATGTCGGCGGCCCACCGGGCGGGTCATGGCGCCGGCAAGTGCGCTGAGTACGCCCGGCACGGCGTGGATTTCGTCCTCGACAAGGTCTGGGACAAGGATCACGGCGGCTTCTTCTGGACGACGAACCGCAAGGGCGAGGTCGTCATCGACAAGAAGATCATGTACGGGTTGAGCTTCGCCATGTATTCGCTGACGGAATACACCATGGCCACCGGCGACCCGCGCGGGCAGGAGTACGCCGAGAAGACGTTCGATCTGATCAAGAAGTACGCGGCCGACACGATGTACGGCGGCTACTTCGAGATGTTCGAGCGCAACTGGGACCTGTGCGGGCCCGGACCGAAAGGCGGCGACCGCAAAACGCTCGATGTCCACATGCACCTGATGGAAGCTTTCACGAACATGCTCGAGTGTACCGGCCGGAGCATTCACCGCCGGACGCTGCTCGAAGATATCGATCTGTTGCTCAAGAGAATTCTGCACCCGCAATATGCGACGGGGATTCCGCAGTTCACCGTGGACTGGAAGGTCGCGCCGCAGATCAAGTTTGATATCGTCTGGGGCTGGGACCGGTTCGCCGAGGGCGGGCAGAAGCCGAACGCCCAGGACAACACGTCGGCCGGGCACAACGTTGAGTTCGCCTGGCTGCTGGCCCATGCCACCGACGTGCTCGGCTCGCATTGGGACGAGTACGAGGGAGTCATCAAGACGGCGATGGACCACGGTCGGGACAACGGCATCGATCCGGAGTACGGCGGGGTCTACGTCGAGGGCCCGCACGCCGGCGGCGTCTACGACATGGAGAAGGAGTTCTGGCAGCAGGCGGAGGTGATGATCGGCATGCTCGAAGGCTGCCTGCGGTTTGGGCCGGAGCAATATTGGCCAGCCTATCTCAACGTGCATCGGTTCGTGTTCGATAAGATGATTCACCACGAGGTCGGCGAATGGTGGCCGCTGACGACCCGCGAGGGTAAGCCCATTTGGACGCACATGAGCCACTCCTGGAAGGTGAACTATCACACGATCCGCTGCATGGTCGAGTGCATCAAACGATTGGAGAAGCTCCTGGAATAATGGAGTAGTGGAATGATGGAATATTGGAATAATGGGTGGAGAGCTCTGTTTCTCCATCGTTCCAGTATTCCACCATTCCAGTCTTCCTGCAGACTTATGGAATACGAAGGCAGATATAAGGCATTCGATCCGACCCGGATCGAGACGTATCCGCTAAGCACGCGGAGCAACAAGGTCAAACTGAGCGACCTTGTCTTCCCAAAGGATGTGGATGCGCTGGTTCTTGAGTTGCCGCAAGAGGTGCAGAAGGATATCCAGGGCGTAGCCGAGGCGATTGCCGCGGCACGGCAAGCGGGCAAGCCGGTCATTCTGTTCACCGGCGCGCACCTGATCAAGAACGGCCTCGGTCCGCTGCTGGTCGATCTCGTGGAACGCGGCTGCGTGACGCTCGTAGCGGGCAACGCCGCGACCAGTATCCATGATTTCGAGCTGGCTCTCATCGGCGAGACGAGCGAGAACGTCCCCGCGGCCCTCGACCAGGGCCGGTTCGGGATGGCGTACGAGTTCGCGTACATGAACATGGCCCTGTCCGTCGGCAATCAGCAGAAGCTCGGATTCGGTGAAGTCCTTGGCCGATTGATCTGCGACGAAGACTTCCGTCGCTCGGTTCTCGCGCTCGTGGCCAGAGAGGAATCGGCTTCGAGGTTTCAGCATCCCGAAGTGAGCGTGCTGGCCGCTTGCTACCGGCGCGGGATTCCTTTCACGGTGCACGCGGGCATCGGGACGGACGTGATCGACCAGCACCCGAGCTTCGACGGCCAGGCGAAGGGCGGCTGCTCCGGGCGCGACTTTTTGATCTACACGAATGAGGTTGCGAAACTCACGAAAGGCGGGGTCGTCCTGAACGTCGGCAGCGCGGTCACCGGACCGGAGGTGCTGCTCAAGGCCGTCTCGATGGCCGCCAACGTCGGCAGCGTTCCGCGTGACATCGTCACCGTGGACTTCGATTTGCGCAAGCACGAGCCCCGGCAGATGACCGACGAGACCGCTCAGGGTTACTATTTCCGCGACCAGAAGAGCGTCGTGACCCGCATTCCGCAGGCCTTCGGCGGCAGGGGATTCTATATCCGCGGCGATCAAAGGCAAACGTTTCCATTGCTCTACAAGCGCGTCATCGAGGCACAGTGAACCACGGGACCCGGCATGAACCAGCAGCGCATCAAAGAGATTCTGGGATGGATTGAGAATGTGACGGTCGCCGTCTATGGGGATTTCTGCCTGGACGCGTACTGGATGCTGGACCCGAAGGGCTCGGAGGTCTCCGAGGAGACGGGCCTGCAAGCACGGGCGGTCCGGAGGCACTACTACTCGCTCGGCGGAGCCTCCAACGTGGTCGCCAATTTGGCGGCCCTGAAGCCGAAGGCGATCCAGGTGATCGGCGTGGTCGGGGACGACATATTCGGGCGAGAGCTGCGTCGCCAGTTCGACGCACTCGGCGTCAATACGATGCACTTAGTGATTCAGGATGAGCAATTCGACACGGTGACGTTCGGCAAGGCGTACCTGGACGAGGTCGAGGAGCCTCGCATCGACTTCGGGTTCTTCAACCGGCGCGACGTGGCCACCGATGAAGCTCTGCTTGACGGCATCCGCCACGCGCTGCAGACCGCCGACGCGATCATCGTCAACCAGCAAGTGCCCGGCAGCATCACGAACGAGGATTTCATCAATCAGGCCAACGAGCTCTTCAGCGAGCATCCCAACAGGGTCGTCCTGCTCGATTCGCGCCATTACGGCGACAAGTTCAAGCATGTGTACCGCAAGACGAACGACCGCGAGGCGGCCCGGCTCAACGGCGTGGAAGTCGGACGCGAGGAGGTCCTGCCGCTCGCGGATGTGCGCGGATACGCGCAGGATCTCTATCAGCAATATCACAGGCCGGTCTTCCTGACGCGCGGCCCGCGCGGCCTTCTCGTCGCTGATGACACCGGCCTCTACGAGATACCGGGTATCCAACTGCTCAAGAAGCTCGATCCGGTCGGGGCCGGTGACACCGTGACCAGTGCGCTGGCGCTGTGTCTCGGTGCCGGCGTACCACCGGTCGAGGCGGCCGAGTTCGCCAACTTTGCGGCCGCGGTGACCGTACAGAAGCTCTTTCAGACCGGCACTGCCTGCGGGCCGGAAATTCTGATCGTGGCGGCTGATCCGGACTACATCTATCAGCCGGAGCTTGCCGAGGACCATCGCAAGGCCCGCTATCATGCGAAGACCGAGATCGAGTTGTGCGCCGAATCCATCCGGTTCGGTCAGATCAAACACGCCGTCTTCGACAACGATGGGACGATCAGCACCCTGCGTCAAGGCTGGGAGCAGATCATGGCCCCGGTTATGGTCAAAGCGATTCTCGGCGACGGCCATGAGAGCGCCGATGAGTGCTTGCGCGAGACGGTGCGTCGTCGTGTCCTTGAATACATCGACCAATCCACCGGCGTGCAGACCCTCGTACAGATGGAGGCGCTCGTGGAACTGGTCCGCGAGTTCGGCATCGTCCCGCCCGAGAACGTGCTCGACCGCTTCGGCTACAAGCGGATCTACAATGAAGCCCTGATGCAAGTGGTTGATGAGCGAACGGCGGCGCTCCAGAGCGGTCGGAGCAACGCTACTGATTTCACCATCAAGGGCGCCGTGGAGTTCGCGCGGGCGCTGCGCGAGCGAGGTGTGACGCTGTACCTCGCCAGTGGGACCGACCATGCGGATGTTGTCGCCGAATCCGATGCGCTCGGCTATGCGAGTCTGTTCAACGGCGGCATCTACGGCGCCGCCGGCGACATCACGGACTGCTCGAAGAAGAAGGTCATCGACCGGATCATGAGCGAGCACAATCTGCGTGGCCCGGAGCTTGCCGTTTTCGGTGATGGCCCGGTCGAGCTGCGCGAATCCCGCAAGCGCGACGGGTTGGCGATCGGCGTTGCCTCCGACGAAGTCCGCCGCCACGGCCTGAATCTGCACAAGCGCAGTCGCCTGGTCAAAGCCGGCGCGCATCTGATCATCCCCGACTTCTCACAACAGAACGATCTGATCACTCTGCTCTTCAACCGGTGACCCCGAATCATCGGTCACAAGCCTCCGTCGTTGTGAAAACGGCATTATTCGGCGCAAAAATACGTACTTTCCACAATTGTGACACCCGAGCCGCTTGATGTAGAATCAAACTATCGGTGCTTGTGTGGAGCAGTTATCAAGCCGGTCGGCGGGCTGGTCTTGCCCACGCCTTGTGTGGGCGGGGTAAGACAAGCCTGTCGGTTGGGAGGCAGTGTGATGGTGGGGAAGCCGGCAGGGAATGCCTCGCTCACGGAGGGCAGATGCGGCTGGTGACCTCGGATCTCGGGGGTGCAACGGATGGCAGCGGGTGTGTTGGGCGATCTCGTGTCGAAAGCGGAATGGATCTTCGTGCAGGAGGAGCTTGGCTTATCCCCACAACAGGCGCAGATTGTCAGATGTCTTCTGCAGGCGAAGGCCGACAAGCAAATCGCCAGAGACATGGGAATATCCACGGCAACCGTGCGCACGCACATGAGCCGTCTGTTCCAGAAACTCGGCGCGAACGACCGCGTGGAGTTGGTTCTCCAGGTGCTCGCGTGCCTCCGGGCGGCCGGTCGAGACGATGACCTGCAAGTGCGTCTCGCGTGACAACAGAGCGATGAACGGACCCGGCCCGTGAGGGCCGCAGCGATACGATACAACACCGTGCACGGATGGTTGGGGCACTACACCTGGCCTGTCCCGAGGGGGGAATAGGAATGCACATCCAGGGTAGTGCCCCACTTCTCGCATAGATCGAAGTCTGCCCAGGCGCACACAGTTCTTCATCAGACGGGCGCATGTCTCGCGCCGCGACGAATCGCTCACTGTGTCTTTGAATAGCAGATTTGGAGGTCTTATTTTCTCTGTGCGGCTTTGGACTGGAAATTGCTCCACGACTCTTTCGGCTGTTATCACTGTTTTTCTTCTTGTTTGAAGTGGGCCGGCCCGGCTATAATCAGGGTAGCGATATCGAGATACAATGTGCCTTGTGAGGCCGGAAGCCGAAGCATCGTGCGTTGGGCCGGTCATAGCGAATGAGTGCTGGGAGAGACCACGATGAGCAGGTTGTTGTTGATTGCGGCGGGATTGGTCTTGTTAGCCACCTCTGAGGTCCGGGCGGGGGCGATCCGATTTCATTACCGACCTTCGGAGGACGTCAATCCTAACGTGCTGGCCACGTTGGTCCGGCGGGCGGCCGATCCGAATGCTGAGGTCCGCGTGGACTCGATTGAGGAGCTTGGCCGTCTGGGGGCTCCGGAAGCCTGGGGCGTGATTGTAGGGCATCTGACCGACCATGCGGCCGTCCAGGCGAAGGCCGGCCCGCGGACCGTGGCGGCAGTCGCGTGTGAGGTGTTGGGGCAGTTGGGTGAGCGCCGGGCGGTCCCCCACCTGATCCCACTACTGGAGGACCCGGACCTGAAGGACACAGCCGCTCGGGCACTGGCTCTTTTGAAGGGTGTCAGGGTCGTCCGTGTCCCATGGCCCGTACCGAAGCCGCTGGTGGGGCGCTTCGAAGCCTCGGAGACACTGGACCCGTTGTGCGGGTCCGATCCGGTCAAGTGGCGAGCATGGTGGACCCGCCAGCAACTATCGGGGCGGGAGGTCTTCGTACGCGTGTACAAAGACCCGCGGAAGGAGCCGGCGAAGTTCGAACTGGTTGCGGCCAAGGTGACCGGCGAGAGCATTGCCCTGGCGGCGATCCCGGGGGTCGATCCTTGCAGTGTCGTCCTGATCTGTCCGCAGGATCAGCAAGACGAGGACCTGCGCGCCATGATGGGCCGGTGGCTCATGGCTCGCTGCGTCGCGGACGGCAAGAGTCTCTCGGTGCCAAACTTGTGGTGGCCGACTCTAACCGACCGGCCGGCTTGCGACCGATGGATGATTGAAGATGCTTTGGGCGATCCCATTCGGGGGGCCCAGGTGGAGGTCTTCCTGGTCAACAAGGGGCGGGCCGGCAGGTGCACGGTCTGTCTGGGCAAGTGGGCCGCGCCCGACGGCAGCATGGAGGCGATCCTGGCCGGCGGGGGATTCTCTATGCGGGTGGAGGTGTCGCACCCGGACTATGGCAAGGCGAGCAGCGGACCGGTTATGCCGGGCTATCCGGAGATTCGCGTGCCGCTGGTTCGCCTGGGCTCGGAGGTCGGGAAGCGCGCCATTTGGGGCACGGTCGCGGATGAGTCGGGCCGGGCTGTCTCGGGGGTCGAGATCCTGTGTGACTCTGTGCGGACGCTCGGTGAAGGGCTGATCCGGCCGAGCCGGTGGGGCGGCTCCGGCAAGGCGATCACCGATGCCAATGGGTTCTTCGCCCTGTACACGCCGCCGGATAGCATGTTTGCCGAGCTGCAAGGAAGCCTCATCCCTCCCGGAGCGCAGTATCACGTTACGGTGACGCCTTCGGCAGACAGCGACCTGGCGCCCTTCGAGGGGAGGATCCCGAATGGGACCGCCACGCGGATCACTCTGCGTCACATCGATCGAAGGAGCCGCACGTTCGTGTTCCAGACGCAGGACGGAGTCCTGCGGAACGAGGAATTGCTGAAACGAATCTCGATTGAGGTTCAGCCGCCGGGCAGGCCGGCACAGAAGTACGACCATGCCCGGTGGAGCGCCGGCGACGCGATGCCTGAGGGGACATACGTAGCCACGCTGCAGATGGATACCTCTGCGCTGCGGTTTGAGCCGGTGCTGGTCACGCGGGATTCGCCGGACGTTCTCGTCTTTCGCGATCGAGCCACCGTGACGTACTCGGGCCAGGTGCTCCATGCGAAGACCGGACTGCCTTTGGACGGTGCATTCATTCTGGTCGAGACACGTCGCGGCCCGAAGCGATTCTCCGACTTCACCGACGCGGACTGGACGCCCCTGGAGCAGTTGGATTTGCATCCGGATGCCGACGATGAAGCCTTGAAAGTCGTCGCAAAGGTCTATCCATTTCTCGACGTGGTGCGCACGGATGCCGCCGGACACTATGAAATCCATCTGGAAGGCGGGACGGACTTCCACGCGCTCGTCTATTTTGCCAGAGACTATGTCCCCGCGCAGTGTCGCGTGGCGCAACTGGAGCCTGATGCGACGGGCCGCGTAGAGGTCGCTCCGATTCGCCTGTATCCGGCGGGGAAGGTCAAGACATACGTCCAGACGGACCTGGAGCAAGTCGTGATAGCCGCCTATTGGCGTTTGAAGGAGGACGAGACGCCATCGTGGGCGCGCGAGCTTGGTTCGAGGCCCATGAGTTGGAGACCGCGTCTGTTGTATAGCCACTCCTATGCGCCGAATGTCGAACAGGTTGTCTTCGTGCCGGCTGAGGTCCCGCTCCAGCTCACGGTCACGACCGGGCCGGACGATCGGCTGTGCCCGTGGACGTACCCGCAAGTCGTCTGTCTGCCCCAGGGGGCGGTGATGGACCTGGGCTCCTGTTCGTTGCAGGAATCTGTTTCGGTGGTGCTGCAGGTCATCGATCGCGACGGCCGGCCTCTGGAGGGCGTGCCCGTTCGCCGGACCATGGGGCGCGATTTGGGCACGATACATAACACGGATGAGAATGGCCTGGCGACTCTTCGAGTGGCTCCTGATAGTCACACGCACCTCGGTGTCTTTCCTTTCATGCTGCAGGACCGCACGGTACGTCGCCTCCAGCCGGAGACGGTTGCTTTTGACGTCGGCGGCGTCGAAGATGAGGGACGACAATTCACGCTCGTTCTCTCGGAGGAGCTGCTGACTGCTCTGTTTGGCGACGGGTAGGCGAATCGACGTTTGATCCGCCTGAATGGGAACATCGTTCCTGTCTGGATGTTCGGACAGGCAATCCTCAAACGTCTCCTGGCTTCTACTCGAATTCCTATCCGCGCGGGGCACGAAGTGGATTCCACGAAAGGACTCCACATGCCGTCGCAGACCGGCTACAATACGCCGTGACTTGCCGGCCGCGCCGGCTGACCCGGAATCGCCATCCATCTGTGTGGAAAGGAGCAGACATGAGTATGAAGACCGCCGCCCATTTCAGAGATTCCTGTCCGACGATGCTGGTCGGAGTTTTTGTCATTGTCCTGCTATTGTCGGTGCTGGCCGTGTGTATTGGGGCGTCGCCCAGCGTGTCGAATACGGAAGCGGTGCAGGCCTATACGTCCGTGTGGGAGGGCCCGCGACTGGCCGACGGACGGCCCAGGGTTTCGGACGACATCGTGCAGCGGATGAAGAACGTCTCGATCGAGGAGGCCTGGGCGGTCCTGCGGAACGAAGGCTACCACAACCAGTTCGACGGCAACTGGAAGATGATCCACGAGGATGTGCCGGTGGTGGGGCGGGCGCTGACGGCGCAGTACATGCCGACCCGGCCGGACGTCAAGAAGATGATCGACGAGCAGGGCAAAGCCGAAGGTCGGATCGGCAGCTCCAATTCATGGCCCATCGATATGCTCCAGAAGGGCGATGTGTATGTCGCGGACGGATTCGGCAAGATCGTCGACGGCACTCTGATCGGCGATAACCTCGGCAATTCGATTTTCGCCAAAAGCGGCAACGGCGTTGTCTTCGACGGCAGTCTGCGTGACTTGGGCGGACTCCAGGAGATCGAAGGCTTCAACGCGTTCGTACGCGGGTGGGACCCATCCTTTCTCCGCGAGGTCATGCTGACCGGCATCAACGTGCCGATCCGGATCGGCCGGGCCATCTGCCTGCCCGGCGACATCGTGCTCGCCAAACGCGAGGGCGTCATCTTCATTCCCGCCCACCTCGCCGAGAAGGTCGTCAAGAGGGCCGAAGCCATCATGCTGCGCGACCGGTTCGGGCACCAGCGCCTCAAGGAGGGCAAGTACACGCCCGGTCAGATCGACGGCGCCTGGTCGGAAGAGATTAAGGCCGACTTTTTCAAGTGGCTCGAAGAGAACATGGACGAGCTGCCCATACCCAAGGCGGTCATCAAAGAGATCCTTGAGAAACGCACGTGGTAGGGCAGTGACACATTTCGGAAGATCGGAAATTCATTATGAGCAAACAGAACCATCGTCTGTGTGAGAAGTCATTGTATTCGCGGCGAAGTCTGCTCGGAGGCATCGGGCTGGGCGGATTGAGTTTAGCCGGCGTACTGGGCAGCTCGCTTGAGGAGCAAGTCGCCTTTGCTGCGCAGAATGTGAATCGCGCCTCGGCTCCTTCGCGGCTGCGGATTACCGACCTTCGCGTGGCCGTCATTAGAGGGGCTCCTTTCCGCGTGCCCCTGATTCGGATCGATACGAACCAGGGGATCTCGGGCTACGGCGAAGTTCGCGATGGCGGCAGCAAGCGCTATGCCCTGATGCTCAAGAGCAAAATCCTGGGCGAGAATCCGTGCAATGTCGAGCGCATGTTCAAAGCGATCCGCCAGTTCGGCCACCACGGGCGGCAGGGCGGGGGCGTCTCCGGCGTCGAGATGGCGTTGTGGGACCTGGCGGGCAAGGCTTACGGCGTGCCCGTCTACCAGTTGCTCGGCGGCAAGTATCGCAATCGCATTCGTCTGTACGCCGACACGGCTTCCAGCCGCGACGCGGATACCTATGCCGCCCGACTCCGCGAGCGGGCGAAGGCCGGCTTTACCTTCTTGAAGATGGACCTGGGGATCAGGCTGATTCGTCGCATCCCGGGCGCCCTGAGCCGGCCTGCCGGTGCGGACTGGGACCGCTACCGATCGACCATGCATCCGTTCACGCGAATCCAACTGACGGACAAGGGGATCGACTTGATGGCCGCGTACGTGGCCCGGGTCCGCGAGGAGATCGGCTACGAAATTCCGCTCGGGGCCGATCATTTCGGGCACATCGACGTCAACAGTTGCATCCGCCTCGGCAAGGCGCTGGAGCCTTTCCAGATGGCCTGGCTGGAGGACATGGTGCCCTGGCAATTCACGGAGTCATTGAAAGAGATCACCAGCTCCATCGACGTTCCGACGCTGACCGGCGAGGATATCTACTGCCTCGATGGCTTCCGGGACCTGATCGACAATCGTGCGGTCGACATGATCCATCCGGACTTGGCCACGGCCGGCGGGATCCTGGAGACGAAGAAGATCGGGGACTACGCCGAGCCGCGCGGCATCGCGATGGCCATGCACTTTGCCGGCTCGCCGATATCGTTCATGGCCAACGTTCACTGTGCCGCCGCGACGGAGAACTTCGTCGCCTTGGAGCATCACGGCGTGGACGTCTCGTGGTGGGAGGACCTGGTGACGGGCATTGAGAAGCCGCTGCATCGGCAGGGCTTCGCCCGCGTTCCAGAGACGCCGGGACTGGGCGTCGAGCTGAACCTCGACGTGGTCAAGCAGCATCTCTCACGAGGCGAGTCGTGCTTCGCGCCGACGGACGAATGGAACGACGACGATTCCAACGACCGGCTGTGGAGTTGAATGAGGTTTCCCTACCCGATGTACTGCGTTGGGAGTCTGACAGTATCGGTCTGTTAGTGAAGAATGTGCATCAGTTCGGTCAGGCTGGTGATTTCGTGGTCGGGGATGATCGTGTCGTCGCGCGGGTGGCCCGAGCGGTTGAGCCAGACCGTTTTCATCCCGACGGCCTGTGGGCCCTGTACATCCGAGCTGAGACTGTTGCCGATCATCAGCACTTCATCAGGCGTCACGGCCAGACGGGACAACATGGTCTCGTAGATCCGTGGGTTCGGCTTGCCAACGCCGACCTCGCCCGAGATGACGATCTCGTCGAAGTACTCGGCGATTCCGGATCCGGCAATCTTCTCGCGCTGGAGGTCGGGCGCGCCGTTGGTGAGAAGACCCAGTTGAAAGATTCGCCTGAAGTGTCCGAGCGCGGGTCGCACGTCGTCGTACACAACATGGAGCTTGCGCCGGTGGATCGGGAAGACCTCGGCCAACTCATGAGCGAGATCAGTGTCGTCGATGCCATGTCTGCCAAGGGCCTCATGCCATGAATCGTGCCGATAGGTCGGCGACCATTCGCGGAGAATTCTCAGCCTCTCATCGGCCCCCTCGAACCGCGCCCAGAGGGCTTCCCAGGAACTGATGCCGATCTCGACACAATAGGCGCGGACCGGGGAGGCGTGCCAGATGCCGCGGCAGGTTTCGCGGAGTGTCGCGTGCAGGTCAGCCGGCTCAATCCCGTACCGCGATTTCGCCAATTCGCACGTCGTGAGAAAGGCCGCCTCGGCCGATGCCTTCTCGACGACCAGAGTATCATCCATGTCGAAGACCAGGGCCTTCGGCTTCGCGTTGAGAGTCATTCAGCGGAGTCCTCCGATTGCTTCGGCGGTTTGGTCAGGACGATTGCACGGGACAGCCGGATCGGCGGGTGACTGGTCACGACGAACCCCTGTTGCTGCGCCTCGGAGACCGTGCAGTCGAACTGCACCTGGCTCACGTGCCTGGCCGGTTCGGTCAGCAGCAGGCAAGCGCCGGGTTTGAGCATCTCGTGGATGTCGCGGAGGAAGCCGGCCCGGCCGGGCACTTCATGCAGTACGGCGAAGGCGAGAGCGAAGTCGAAACGGTCGTTCGATTCGTGCAGGTCGATGGAATGTTCGGAAGATATGTGCGTCTCGATTCGCTCGGAGAGTCCGGCGGCTGCGGCTCGCCGGCGGAGCGCGTCGAGCATTCCAGGCTGTACGTCGACGCAGACGACCTTGCCGTCCGGCCCGACTCTCTCCGCCATCGGCAGACTGAAGAAGCCCATGGCGCTTCCGACGTCAAGGACCGTCATACCCGGCCTGACGTACGGCGCGAGAATCTTATGAGGATTCTGCAGGAGCCTTCTGAGTCTGCTGGCCAGGAAGTACCCGGCCCAGACGGGACATATGTGCTCAGCCATAGGCAAGATCCATGTGATTTTTACAACCCCGTGACTACCTCGGTCCATGATACAAGTTGCTGCCGGAGTTCGCAAGGCGACGTTGCGTCGGCGAAATCGCACGACGCAGACAGGGTCGTTACTTGCGCGCCAAGACGTTGATGCGCCGAAACGTCTCGAAGCACCGGCCGTCTGCCCGCTCGGTCTCTCGCACCATCTGTTCGACGACAGAGTCGCGGAACTCCTGCCGCAGGGGCTCGCCAAGATGCGCGAGGAATGGGACCAGGCTGGGCTGATCGACCCATCGAATCATCGCTTCGGTGTTTGCGAAGGAACGGTCCGTGTTTTCAAGCCACACGCGGATGTCGTGGAATGCGAATTTGCGTATGAGGTGTTCGTATTGTTCGACCGTCGGCATGAACCAGGGCCAATCGAAATCATCGAAGAGGGGCCGATACGCCGGCAGCGACATCGTCTTTCGGAGCACGGCCAGCAGATGCGTGCAGTTGCCGTCGCCGGCAAAGTTGAACCGGAGGACACCACCGCTTCGCAGCGCATGGTAGACGCGATGCAGCAGGGTCTGATGGTCCTTGATCCAGTGCAGCGTTGCATTGGAGAACGCCAGATCGAAAGCATCCTCGTAGTTCAGCGCGTTGATATCCTGCAGCGCAAAACGAAGGTTCTGCGCTCGATGTCTCCGCGCCGCGGCGATCATCCCTTCGGAGGCGTCGATGCCGAGAACGCTTCCCTGCGGCACCCGCAAGGCCAGTTGCGCGGTCAATGCGCCATCCCCGCAGCCCATGTCGAGGATGTGTTCATCTCCTCTGAGGTCCAAGCTCTGTATGAGTCTGCCGCCCCATTCTTTCTGATGGGCTGAGGCCTTTCGATATTCTTCGCCGTCGAATTCGTATGTCATTCCTGCCCTCGTCTGTCCCTTCTGGGCAGCCAAATGACCAGTGCCACCAGGGCGGCGACGGCTGCGCTGATACACAGCAACTGGGTCAGGCTGATCAGCCCGAGATACAGGTGGCCCTCCGTATCGCCGCGGAACACATCGGTCGCAGCCCGGCCGACGCCGTAGATGACCAGGAACCACAGCAGCTTCGTGCCTCGCCACCGGTCCGATTTGAGCTGCATGAACACGAGGAGGACGATCAGCATAAGGCCGACTTCGTACAACTGCGTCGGGTGAATGGGCACGCCCGCCGGGGCGCCGCGTGCGCCTTCGGGAAACGTGATTGCCCAGGCAAGTGTGCAAGGCCGGCCGTGGCAGCAGCCGTTGAAGAAGCAACCCAGCTTGGCGGCGATCCAGGGAAGGGGTACTGCCTGAGCGACCAGGTCCAGGGCGGTCAGCCTTCGTCGTGAGAGCAGCAGCACCGCCGGACCGGCCAACGCGAAATATGCGAGCAGTCCGCCCCAAAGACCGCCAGCCCTGTAATGCTCGAGCTGGAGCAGGGCCGCCAAGTCAAATGGCGGATGGCGGAGGTCAAAAAGCAGCTTGGCGCCCACGGTCATGCTGAGGAAATAGCAGACGCTCGTCACGATCCACACGCGGCGTCTCAGCCCATGACGCTTTGCGATGCGCCAACTGAGCACAAAGTGCACAATGATGCCGCTGAAATACAGGATTCCATAGGTCGGCACTTGTCCTATCCTGGGCCACATGGTCGTCTCCTGCGTCAATCGCTCCGGGCGGCCTCTGTTCCGCCGCTCATCAGACCTCGAGCGCGGTCCAGGAGGGGGCCCGGGTAGCCCTCTTGTTCTAAAATGCGCAGAGCCGTTCTTGTGTTGGCCGGGCCTGACCGGAGCAGATAATCGAAGGAGATTCCGCCTTTGTGCAGGTGTTCCTGGAAATGATAGTTATCCGCTGAGGCGGTGTTGGCGGCGACCTGAGCCAGAGTCTCCTCGTGCGTGGCAATCAGAAAGAGGTTTCCCGAAGCCGTGAGATGTTCGAGCAGGGCGATGCCGGCGGCGGTCCGTTCCTGGGAGTTGGTGCCGCGGAAGGGCTCGTCGATCAGGCCGAGCACCGGCGTGCGGCTTTCCGAATCCAGCACGAGGCGGCGCAGCCGACGGACCTCGGAGAGGAAATAGCTCTCGTGCTTGGCTAAGTCGTCGCGGATTCTGACGTCGGTGATCAGCCGGACGGGCGACCACGTCATTTCTCGGGCCGCTACGGCGGCGCCGACCTGGGCCAGGAGAACGTTGACGCCGACCATGCGCAGAAACGTGCTCTTGCCCGCCGCATTCGGGCCGGTGATGACCCACGTCCTCGTATCGGGCGTCAGATGGATGCTGTTCGGCGTGACGTCCTGCTCCGGGATAAGGGGATGACGGCCGTCTTCGATGAGAAGGCTCGTTTTGTCCATCGGTTCCGGATAACATGCGATCGGCTGCTCAGCGGAGAAGCAAGCGAGACTGCACAGGGCTTCCAGTTCGGCCATTGCCGACAAGCCGTCGAGGAGGATCTCGCGGTTCGGCACGACGTGCGCCAGCACGGCCTCCGCGATGTGCAGGTCCAGAAAGACGAACGTATTGAGCAAGCCGCGTACGATGCCGTGCAGGCCCGCCCATTCCAGCCAGGCACACAACGAGGGAATGCGGGCGTCGGTCGTGACTCTGCGGAAGTGCTCTCTCAACACGCCCAACTGCCTCTCATCGGGCAGGTCCTCGACGGCGTGCTGCGCAATGGTCAGAAAGCACGTCAGCGTAGACCTCAAGTTCGCCCAGGGCGATACGGCGCTATTGAGCCGGTGGAGCGTGCGGCTGAGCAGGAGCAGGATGAGGCTGTTGACGAGGAACAGCCCGATGATGGCCCGGACCCACTCATACTGCCCTCCGGCCGTCCGCAGAACGGCGTAGACAAAGAGCAGGCCGCTGAACACGGACCATATCCGAATGCCTCGGGATACGGCGGAACGCGGCGGGTGCTCGACGGTCCGGAGAAGCCGGACCAGTTTGCCCAGGTGCTTGGAGCGGCCGCGAAGCAGGGCAATTTCGGCCATCATGGCGAGACGCTGCTCGTTATGGCTGTCGAGCCAGCGAACACCGCGTTGACGGGGCTGGATATGCTCGCGCGACAGGCAGGGCGAGTCCAGCAGATCGCGCAGCCGTCGCTCGCCGAGATCTGTGGACGCGCGGTTGAGCAGGCCGAAGATGCCCACGGGCGGGCCGTAGAGATCGAGGTCGTCGCGCTCCTGGTCGGTAAGCCGCCAGGTGGGGCCGGAGTCGAGGATCTCCGGCAGGACCATGGACGTGTCCGGCGGATCGAGTGGACGTCGCCAGGAGCGAGTTGGCCGATCGCGCGTTGTGCAGGCGTGCGACGACTCCTCGATGACGACGAGAACGCGTTCGGTGAACGCACGCCGGTCCTCCCATTTCAGGTGCCGCAGCACGGCGACGATGAAGATCACCGCGCCCACCACGCCCGCCGATGCCGCCGGCACGACGTCATGGCGCAACAGAACAACCGCAAGGATACCAAGCGCAAAGGCGAGCAGTCTGATCCGCGACCAGTGGATCTCAAGGCGGTGGTACTGCAGGTGCTCGGCCCGCAGCTTGTCCCCATGGGTGCGCAGCCACTCGCGGCAGGACAACCTGCCGGCCGTAGTCCGCCCCACCTCATTTTCGTCATTCGACCGATTCATTTGCCAAAGGGACCCTCCAGAATCGTCGTCGCGCGAAAGCCTCTTCCATTTGTTCTGAAGTTTGACCGCAGGGAGCCGGCGAAGGCGATGCGCGCATCCGCGACATGGATTGCCCCTTGCCTCAACAGCCTATCTCCCGACTGTCGCATTCTTCGGGCCCGGCCACTTACTACGGGGAGCAGTGTTTATTGAACACTTTCATGTTGCTGCATAGCGGACATCCTTGTGCTGGAAGTAGTTTCTGACAAGCGGAGGACGGCGTT
>Ga0207752_1000353_pt1 | contig 21653 bp, 16 predicted proteins | sample Pon2CUnioCityCA_6_FD_187272 | JGI IMG/M metagenome (GOLD analysis project Ga0207752, IMG submission 187272) | Marine sediment microbial community from Union City, CA, USA - Pond 2C Sediment 2 (SPAdes) | ecosystem: Environmental > Aquatic > Marine > Intertidal zone > Salt pond sediment ...
GAAGCATTGGAGGCTTTCCGTCTGCGGCTGGGCAACGAACACCCGCGTACTTTGGCATCCATGCAGTATTTTGCGCAGTTCCACTTGAAGCAAGGCCATGACGATGAGGCAGGCGATCTGTTGCGAGAGGCCCTGCCGATCGCGCGCGAGCACCTTCGGGGGCAGCACCCGCGGACGTTGACCTTGGCGCATACTCTGGCCGTACTGTACATCCGGCAGGCCCGGTACGAGGACGGCGAGCCCCTGCTGCTGGAAGCATACAATGGTCGCAAGGCCCAGCTCGGTCCCGAACACCGCCGCACTACCGAGTCACTGGGCCAGTTGGTGACCCTCTACGAATCCTGGGACAAACCCGCCGAAGCCGCCAAGTGGCGCGCGAAGCTGCCTCAGCGTGAGGCTGTCAAGGAATAGGACTGACGTAATCTTGTGGCTCACAAGATCACGACCTCCAACCGGACGCACAAAACACGGGATAGAGACTCGGCCTTAGAACGGTGCCGGGATGCTGATCAGGTCGGTCCGCGTGTGGCCGTCCTGCGTGATCCGCGACAGCGTGTAGACCGTGCCGTCTCTTCCGACCGCGATGGAGTTCACGTAGTAGGGCCGCTGGCCGTTCTCGAAGAAGATGGGGCCGTGATCGGTGTACTTGCGCGTCGGGATGTGGAACGTGACGAGGTGAAGGTTCTCGATCCCTTTGGATTCGCCCATTGCGGTCGTCGCCTTGCCGGCGACGCGTTTGCCGTCAATGTACACGGGGCCGCCGGTGAGGTAGTGGAGAGTCCGGCCGTCGGGACCGAGGGCGAAGCCGAGGTATCCATAGCTGAACTGGTCGAACATACCGCTGCGTTTCGAGGGCGCGGAGGTGAGGCGCTCGACGATCTGCACTTCCGGGCCGTGCGGATCGAAACGGAAGAGGTAGCCGGAATTGCCGTGCACGCCGTAGACCGCCTTTTCCGGCTCGTACCAGACCGTCTGCCTCCAGTTGTAGGCCATGTGCCCGGGCGAGGTCGGCTCGTACAACCCGAAGTAGTCTTTTCGCATGTCATCGCCCGTCACCTTTTCGATCGCGTCACGGTCGTGCCGATAGCGAAAGATGTCGCCGTCGCCGACGGTGTAGTAGACGCTTCCGTCGGCCGGATCGACCACGAGGGAACGACAAAGCGTACGATAATTGTCGCCTTTGCCGTTCTCGCCCTGCCGTGAGATCGGCCCGAGGTCTTTCAGGTCCTTCGACGCCAGATCGTACCGCAGGAAATGGCCGGCGGGCCAGGTAATGCCGTAGAGCCGGCCCCGGGTCGTATCCATCGTCATGGTCAGGATGCCCTCGCCGCGCGGGGCCTTGGCGAAGTCCTCGAATTTGCCCGTCGCCATGTCGTACGCGAGGAAGTGCCCGCCCGGGTACGGCTTCCAGCCTTGCGGCGGGATGCCGATCTTCTCCATCCCATCGATGATGCTGTAGTAGCCGACGTGCGTCGCGAAGTAGAGCTTCCCATCGGACTCGACGAAATTCACGTGGACCTTACCCTGCACGATTGTGCGAGTGTCCTTCTCGCCGCAGGCCTCGGTGATGTCGCCCACCAACTCGATCCGGTCCGCCTTCGGATCGTAGCGGAACATCTTGGCGCCGATTTCGAAGGACTCGGAGGACAGCACGTAATAGATTCTGCCGTCACTGGCCGTGCCCATTCCGTTATAGGTGTCGTGGGCCAGGGCGAAGCCGGAATCGTAGGTCCGCGCGACCAGTTTGGCCTGAACCGAACCTCCATTCACCATCGCCAGAACCACAAGCAGCATCAGTCCATGCGTTAGAACGCTACGCCCCGCGAGGTTCATGGCTGTGCGATCATTTTGATTCATCATCATGCTCTGCTCCTGTCATTTGCTCTTGACCGGCCGCACCGTGTCAACCAATTGGTGAACCTTGCCCACGATCAATTCCTCGACGGACGGGGCAAACGGCGTCGGCGTCGTACTATAGTAGACGACCGCCCCGCGGGCCTCATATCCGCCCTCCCGCAGGACACGCTCGGAGGGCACGTAGCCGAAGACCTCGTTGCAGTATCCCGCCACCCAGACGGGTGAGCCCTTCAGCTCAGCCTTCAGGCGGAGCGAGTAATCGACGACGACTTCACCTGCCAGGGCCACCAGCGTCAGATCATCGCCAAACCCGACCACCTGAATGAGGTAAGGATACGTGGTGGCAATCCGGCCCTTTTGCTCCAGTTCCTTGAGCACCTCCTTGGCGTGTCGACGCTCATAGTTGTTCGCGGAACTCGCCTGTCGCTTGAGATCCTCGACGCTCGGCGGTTCGGCCAGCTCCAGTGTCACTTCATCCAGGACAGCCCGCAACGGCCCCTGTACTGGACGCGCAGGCGACTCCAGGGCCGCCTCCACCGCGTTGGCTAATGCCCGGCCGTGGTGCTGCGCCCATTCGAGCGAACGCCGCGGCGTCGGGTTCTGATCGGCGCCGCAGCCGCTGATGAACATCGCGGTTGTTCCGGGATGGGTCTCTTCGACATACTGCTGGGCGAAGCCGGCGTAGTCACCGCAAAACTCGTAGAAGCTCAGCGTAGTATTATGGCACGCGTAGCCGAAGAGAAGCACGCGGAGTTCTTCATCCGGCCCCGTCACTCGCAGGACAGGAACGTCGTGATCGACCGGGCCATCGGCATTGGGCGAGATGACGAAGCCCCGCTCCGTCGGCCGCCGCCGGTTCATGGCGAAGCCCGCCCGCGCGTGTGTGTAGGACAGTTGCGCCGGGGCCAGGTCTTCCAGCGCGTCGCCCACAAGCTCGACGAGCTTGCCCAGCAGGCGATCCGCGTATTTCCGACCCAGCTCGACCTGCTCCGGCGGCAGGTCCCACGTCTGCGTGGCCCGCCACGCCCGGAGCTCCGGCCCGCTATGCGTATGCGAGGCGCTGAGCAGCAGGTTCTCCGGGCCGAGCCTGTAGCGCTCGCCGACCGCCTTCTCCAGGCGATCCCGGAACTCGCGCGGGAATCCGATCAGGTCCGTCGTCACAATCACGAGGCGCATGCCGTCGGCGTCTTCGAGCGCGAGCGCCTTGGCGCGCAGGTCGTGGACCTTGCCTTCGGAGGGCTTGGTGCGCGCCGCATACCCCGCCATCCACATGGACCGCTCCGGCGTGATCACCGTGGTGGCGACGCCGGCTTTCCACGCCCCCGGCGCTTCGCCCGCACCGACAGGGGCAAACCCCGGCATTGCCAAGTACGCGAATACAGCTAGGACGACTCCAGGAAAAACGGCTGCACGCTTCAGCATGGGCGGCTCCTCTTGCTAAGGTCATCTCAATAGCAGAAACACCACGGGGGGTATTGTAGTCCCGCGTGCAACGCGAATGCAAGATCGAAACACGCTATACCTCCCATATGCGCACCCCTTGCTGCCGGTGCGGCTGCGCGTACCGGGGGTGGTGCTATGTCATCACAAATGATGATGCCAAATTCATGATCACCGTCGTGCTTTGCACTTGACAGATCGCGCCGTCCGTGCTAAACATTGAATGATTCGGAGGAGCATTGGCGGCTCGCCGAGCAAGCAACGATCTGGGGGAATAAGGAGCAGGGAAGATGAATGGATTCTCAAAGTCGGTGGGTCTGACTATTTCTGCGATCTGTATTACCTTGACGGCCGGCGTTGCGTTTGGCAACACCACCACATTACACAGTCTCCTGGAGCCGGACGCGTCGGCCACTATCAACGGCGCCCTCTTTGCACCCTTTGACCCGGAGAAGTCTACCGGCACAGGGAACTTCGACCCGTTTGTCCGGATCCAGGGGAAGGATGTCGAAAGCGGCTACAACACGGATGGGGCGGTCGAATTCGACACGAAGTCCGGCAAATGGACCCACGCGCTGCTGTTCGACGAGGTGCCGCTCGTGAACGTGGGGGGCATCTGGTACCGCGAGTTCCTCCTGGACATCAACCAGGACGGCGGGCCGGGCCGACACCTGTCTCTGGATGAACTCATTATCTCGCTGCAGAGCGTACCCGACCTCACCGGGTATCCAACGAGCTTCGTGGGTCCGGTCGCCTACGATCTGGATGCGGGTGCGGACAATGCGATCATCATGGACGCCCGTTTGTTCGGCCCCGGCAGCGGAAGCGGCGACCTGAGCGTTCGCATCCTGAATGATGCATTCGCCCCGGATTCCACGAACCAGTACGTCTATCTCTATTCGGTGTTTGGCATGCAGACGACGGTGGAGATAGACGGCAGTTGGGTCAGTGCGACCGCCAACGATGGTTTTGAGGAATGGGGGATCTGGATCGGCGAGACGCCGCCTCCGCCCATCCCGGCTCCCGGCGCCGTTGTGCTCGGCGGGATCGGCATGGGTGTGATCGGCTGGCTGCGACGCCGCAGGAGCCTATAGAGACTGCGGCGGCCACCTCGCCTGCAGGATTGCGAATGCCGTCCGCGGATTGTCCCATCGCGCAGCGCATGCGCTTTGCCGCGGCTTCAGAGCCTCTGGCGTGTCGATACGAATCCAAGCTTGCAGGACGGGACCCCGTCCATCGGAAGTTGCACCGCACCTGCGGCAATTCCTTGTGACGACGACTTGAGGACGCTCCGTTGCTAACGCGCGGAAGACCATACAGGGCCGGCGGCGTGTGTTTCCCGCCGGCCCTTGGGGAGTTTGCCAACTGCGTACGGTGCGCCATGGTCCGCCGGTGCGACTGCGGACGCGGGCATCGTCGATCAAACCGGAGAAGAAAGTGCCGGAGATCAATCGGACTTCATGTCGAACCGATACAAGTGAACGTCCCATGGCTTGAAATCGTCTTCGAATGCGCCATCCTCGGATCCCAGGGAGCGACCTTCGCCGAGCACTTCGACGCTGCGACGGCCTGTAACGCCCCGGACGGTGAATCGCGCCCGCGTCGCGCCCTCGCGCATCGCCACGGCAAAAAGATAGGTTGCACCCCCGTGCTGCTTGGCCATCAGGGCGATGGGGATATCGTCGTTGGCCGGCGTCACCGTCGCGGCGTCCGCGAGCGTCGGACCGTTCAGGACCGGGGCCAGCTCGGCAATCTGCCGATTGATGCGGGTCACCTCCGCGCACATCGCCGGGTCGCTTAACAGGGCGGACTCGTTGAATTTCGGCTCCCACTCGTGCACGAAGTAGATCAGGCCGGTCGAGCCGTGAACGAGCGACATCCATACCATGCAGCGCACCTGGTGCGGCGTCGGCTTGCGATCCGGGTTCTGGATGCGCGTGCATTCGATACAGTTCCACACGACCTTTCGACCCTGCGTCCACTCCTTGAGCCGTTCGACGCCGCGGGCGACGTACCATAGCTTGCCCGAGACCTCCGGGCTGGAATGCGTCACCGGATAGATGTCGAACGAGGCGATGTCACAGCCCTGGACGTATTCGCGGTAATCCTCCGGATGGTTGGTCCGGACGCCGCGGCCGTGCCAAGCGTCCCAGGCGACCGCCTGGCCGAGATTCAGCAGCACCGGCCGGCTCGGGTCGGCCGCTCGCACCCGCTCGTAGCCCTGTACGATCTTCTCCGGCAGAACGGGGGGGCCCCATCCCTTGCCCTCTCCAAGCGACTGAGCGTTGTCCGGCTCATCCTGATGCATCCATCCGACGATCGTCGCGTCATCCAGGTGTCTCCGCCCCACCTCGTTCAGGTGGCAGATCACGCGCATGTCCGCCTGCTTCAGCGTCGCCAACTGCTCTTCCGTGGGCCCCCTCCACAATCCGATGTAGAGATTGAACCCCGCCCGGCGATATCGCTCGGCCTTGGAAGGGTTCTGCAGCCACACTCCGATCGGGAAGAAGTCCGCCCCGCCGGAGGGCCCGTGACTCCAAGCGGCATAGGGGTCCGCGGCATCGACCTGCGAAGCGCCCGAGGCCGTGATGCTCAGCAAGACAAACCACAGTACAAAGATCCTGCCACCTCTCATTCTACACCTCCCGGAAACCCACGTCTGACGTTACGGAGACTGCGTTCGTAAACGTCTTTTATACCACATGCCGCGTTGTTTCACACCGCGTATTCCGTGAGTCCGGCGCAGGCTGACGGTACACATTACGAGGATTGTCATTCGGGGAGATCCTGATGCAGAAATCAGAAATCAAAATGCAAAACGACAGAGCGAAGATCGCTGCGCGGCGAGCCTCAGTAGCTCGGAGATGGCGTTGCCGCCTCATCGGAGAGGCCTCGGCCGGTAGGCCGAATCCGCAATTTTGCTTTCTACATTTTGATCTTTGATTTCTCTGTCGTCGCTGATGACCGAAAGGTCAATGCTACCGATAGGGTCCCATCTCTCCGCCCATTTCGTTCATCATACCCGGGTACATTCCATCATACCCTTCCGGCCCGAACTGGCCGCCGCGGCCACGGAGGCCTCCCTTGCTAAACGGACGAAATGGCTGCGCCTCCTTGCGTTTCTCGCCCTGGATATGCTGATAGGCCGTCACAAGATCCCTCGGCCAGCACGTGACCTTGACGGGCATATGCTCGATATGCATCCCATCACCCGTATAGAGCATATCATAGTAGGGCTGGGGATGCAGGTTCGGCGCATTGACCTGGACCAGATCGACGAGCAGTTTCCCGGTCGTGTAGTCCACCGTCTTCGGCTTGTTCGCCTGGTCCGGCGTGTTCGGCATCATGTAGTCGGGCATGTCCTGGGTCAGCAGATTGGCGCGCGGGTCGGTGATGCGGCTGTTCGTCAGGAGCCGGGAACGCGACCGATTCTCTTCCTCCTTCGGCTCGACCTCTTTGCCGATCGACTCGCCGGGCCTGACCTGGAAGTCTTCCGTGCGCCAGTACCCGAGCCTGTAACGAGCGATCTCCACGGTCGCCGTCTTCGTCCGCTCCTGGACGTTCTTGGCGAAGAGGTACAGCATTCTCGGAATCTCGATGGGTTGGGTCACCTCGGAGAAGTCACTCCATAGAATCACCTGGTCCTTCCTGTCCATATCGAACTCGACGAGCTGATTGGTCCCGGCCACGGGGTTGAACGCACCGACGCGGAGCCGGTATCGGTAGACCTTGCCGGGCTCGGCCGTATCATCGAACCCCCAGACCAGCAGGGGTTTATCCCGCTTGGATAGATCCGTACGATAGTTGACCAGTTCCTCGGCGAATTCGATATACGCCTCATCCGTCGACGACTTACTCCGGTCCACCCCGCCCATCGCGTACGCGTCCTCGTACATCATCGTGTCGCCGCCGGCCGCTCCGCGTCTCGACGGGGAGCGTGTCGCGGAAGTGGTCCCCCGGGGAGAACGGGCCCCGCGGGTGCCGCGCTCGGCTCCATACATCCCGCCGTCCTGGCCGGTGGTCCCCCCGGTGCGCGCCGATCTTGGGGTCCGACCGGTCGCACCGTACATGCCGCCACGGCCCATACTATCACGCCGGGTGTCCGTGCGACTGTCCTGCTTGCGCTCCTTCTCCCTCTCCGCGCGTTTCTCCTCCAACTCCACCTTCCGCTGCAGGGTCTTGAACTTGTCGTAGAAGCTGGGAGGGAACCACTCCTCCTCGGCCGACGCAATCCGGTAGGGCTCGGGCTGCAAGAGACCCAGGGCGATGTCCTTGCGGTCGAACTGCATCATCCGGACCTCAAGCCCGCCCGGAGGCAGGTCCTCGACTCGTTCGACCACCTGGTAGAGGTCGCGGTAGCTCTCAACCCGGCTGCGGGGGACCTCCCGCCAATCGCCGTAGCTTCCGTCCTCCAGCCGTTCCTGCCGTTGCAGTTGCACGGCCGCGAAGGTCGGTTCGGCCAGACAGGGGTCCCGCCATTCCTCCCTCTGGACGTCCACACCGGCGAAGCTCGCATGGTAGCGACGGTAGACTTCCGCCACATCGAACTTCGCCTCCACGGTCACCAGATCGATATCGTTCGGCTCGACCTGTGCCTTGTCGTAGGTCGTTCCGGCCGTGACGTCCTGCAGGGGAACGTAGGCCACGGCCCGAATGTGATTGGCCGCCACGTCCGTCACCTCGCCGATCCGCGGCAACTTGTATTTCCTCGCATCCCTGCGCTCCGCCTCCACCGGCCGCGGGTTCAGCACCGGCGTGTCGTCGAGGACTACGGGCGTCTCGAACAATTCCAGGAACCCCCGCGACAGCGGTCGGTCGACAATTCCGGCCACGACCGGATCGTTGGGATCGATCCGTCCGTCGAGCCGGCTGGTATACGCCTTGCTATCGCCGGTCCTTTTCTGCCGAAGCTTCTCCCGCAATTCTGCCGCTTTCTCCTCCCGGATGTGGCGGTCGACGCTGCCGGGCGTAAAGCTCCTGTCGTCAACGACGATCACGTTGGGGCTGAAGATCACGCGCGTGAAAAACAACCAGATACAGATGCCGCCCACGACCACGAGCACGAGCTTCTCGACGTGGTTCTCACAGAAACGTCCGATCTTTGCCATGAGGTCTTTCATTGCTGATCCCGCTATCACACAATACCTTGTTGAAGCGTCCTATCGCGCTCTGCCTGTCGTTTCCTCGGCGAGAATGTCTTCCTTCACCAATTCGGGCTTGATCTGCTCGTATCCCGACTTCTGGAAGACATACTCACAGATCAAATCCAACTCCACGACGGCGTTATCGCCGTACCGGTACAGACTGTGCTCGAATCCTTCCAGATCGACGGGGGCAATGCTGCTCTCCAGAACCGTGATCTGGTTGTGCTTGAACGTTTGCACCGGCTCATCGCCGTAGAGGCCGCGGAACCTGTGCGTTTTCACCCGGCAGAGTTCTTCCATAAACGACATGACGTTGTCAGCGGCGACGATCACCTGTACGTTGAAGTGGACCACGTCGATGTCTTCGTTGCAGAATCGCCCCGTGCAGGGGGTGGTTATCCCCTCTTTGGCGTTCCTGACATAGGTCGGCGCCTGAGTGTCGCCGGGTCGGCTCTTCGCGCGGCGAGCCCCCCGTCCCATGCTGGACGCGCGCATCTTCTTGAGGGCAAACCCCGCCCTCATAATGCGCTTCACGGGGGCCTCGAGAATACCAGCGGCGTCCCGGTTCGCCTCCCGAACCGTCGTCATGATGTCTTCGAGGATCCAATAGCCCAACTGCCAGTACCAGCAGTCACGGAAGGCCTTGTCCCTTTCCTCGAATTTCCATTCGCTCCAATAGGTATACCCTTCCAGATCGACCGGGCTGGCGTAGACCTTCGCTGCCATGGCCTTCTCCTCGCAGATCTTGTCGGCGATCTTGCGATCCATGGGCATCATCATGCGAAGAGAGAGAAACCGGCCGGTCCGGCCAGGCGAAGACATCATCTGCGAGCGCGATCCGCTGCGACCGAACAAGGAGCGATGGCTGCTTTCCAGCGCACGCTCAATTTCTGCATTCGAAGGCGGACCGCCAGCGTTGACGCTCTCGAGCATGGCCTCCACGCCGGCGATGAATCTCTGGCGGAATGGCTCGAACAGCAACGGGGAGGTCTCGTTCGTATCCGGAAACAGGTCGTAGCTGAGCAGCTCACGCAGCGTTGTCTGCTTCGTCAGCAGCTCGATCTGATTGGCGTCCCGGGCATACGCGTTGATATAGGTCTCCAGGTCCTCAGCCGCACGCGCCTCGCTCACGTCCCGGATCAGGCGGTCGATCTGCCGCGCCGTCTGCACGCTCTCCTTTTCGATGGTGCTCTGGAGCTTGCCCTGCAGGATCTTCGTCGGGATGAACACCAGCAGGGCCACAACGACGATGATGATGGGCACGAGCAGCGCCAGGTTGTTCTTGAGGAACCCCAGCTTCTTGAACACGCCCAACAGATTCTTCACTGTATCTGCATTGATCTCTGGTGATTTCATTCGTATTCCCTGCCTATGCCTATCGCCGCTTGCTTTGGGCTGTTGCTGTCTTCTGCGATCATTCGACCATCCCGCCGCCGGTAGGAGTAGCAGTGCTTGCGCTTTCGGGCGCCCCCGTCCATAGCAGCTTGAACTCGAGTGTGAACCATTGGTCGTGCTGTTTCTTCATCGGGTTGCCCAGGGGATCCTGCCGGATGTTGCCGTACGAGTCCTTCACGGGTTCGGCGCTGATGACCTCCCGGGTCATGGGATCCACCAAAATCGGCGTGCCGTTGACCGTCCCGCCCATGCCCATCATGTAGGGGTCGGTCACGACCGGCGTCGTCTGGGCCGGATCCGGAATGATCTCCATCACGCCCACTCCCATGGGAACATCAAGGTCGAGATCGACGGGGCCCGTCTCCAGCTTGAAATGCTCGGCGTCCCGCGTATACAACTCAAAGGGGCTGTTGACATCGAGGGCGAGGAATTGCTTGAGGTTCTCCAATCGCGTCACGAGCCCCCACTTGCTCGGGTCGCCCTGGACGTTCGGTGGGTCCAGCAAGGCGCCGATATTCTGATATGGGCTGTAGCCGACGATCGTAACCACAAACCCGGGATCTCTTTCTTCCTGCTGGCCCGCGCCCATGTACATGCCGAACTGCTCCATGTACTGTCGGCCATAGATTTCCTCCATCTCGGCCAGCATCTGGTCCTCATACTCGCCTCCCCCCTCTTCCATCCCGGCTCTCATCATCGCGTCTTTGCGCATCATCGCCGTCTTGCCAAACTGGGCGTTCGCCAAGTCATCGGCGTAGTACAGCGAGACATGCGTGAGGAAAAGCTGTTTGCGCTCGGAACGCGAGACCTGCGTCACCGTTTCGATGTCACCCCGCTCGAAGGCCGCGTAGAGATCCTTCTGTTCGGGATTCACCTTGGCGTTCGGTAGGGCCGAGACGATGATCTCATGGAGTTGCGGGACAATCTCACGATACTGGAACTGCTCGAACTGCTTCCTCATGCGCCCCTGAAACTCGGCCTCCTGGCCCGCAATCCCCTCGGTACTCGTGATGGTCGATCGGGCCTCGTTGACGACGCCCCTGATCGCGGATCGCGTGCTTTCGCTCTTGGCGTAGCCGATCCTGTCCAGGCCGACGCGGAAGAGGCACATCAGTGAGACGGTCAGCAGCATGACGGCCGCAAGGATGAAGTACTTCATCTTGCCGGCCCACGCCATCGATCGAGCGATGCTGGCCGGCAGCAGATTGCTCTCGATGCGGGCCATCCCGAGCCCCTGCAGACCGAGCCCGTAGACCACGCCGAAATCGTTGACGTTCTCATGGAACTTGGCGGCCGATACGCCCGGCGCCACAGCCAGCCGTTTGAATGCATCCGGCTTCTCGACCGGGATTTGAACTGTTTGTTGGAGGTATTTGAGCAGACCGCGGAGCTTTGTGCCGCCGCCCAGGGCGATCACCCGTGCCAACTTGACGTCCGGATTCGAACTGGTGTAGAAGCCAAGCGATCGCTGAACCTCCCCCGCCCAGTCGGTAAAGACCGGGCGCATCGCCTGGAAGATTTGCCGCGCATACTTGCTGACCGGCGCGGTACGTTTGAGCTTCTCGGCCTTGTCGAAGTTGAGCTTGAAGGTCTCCGCGATCGCCCGCGTGAACGCGTTGCCGCCCGTCGTGATGCAGCGCTGCCAGACGCCCGAGGCGGTGCATACGACCAGATCGGTGCTGTCGGCGCCGATATTGATCACTACCGTGGCCCGCTTGTCGGAATTCGCCAGGTCCGGCCGGTCGAACAGAAGGTAGTTGTACAGAGCCATCGGCCCCATCTGCACGTACCCGACCTGCAGGTCCTCACGCTCAAAGTGCTCCAGAATCGTGTTCACCACTTCGTTCTTGATGGCGAACAGCCCCACCCTCTTCTCGGGACTATCCTCATCGCTCATGAGCTGCCAATCCCATTGGATTTCGCTCATGTCGAATGGGATCTGCTGGGCGGCCTCGAATCGCACGATCTCCGGGATCCGCTTCGCCTCCACCGGCGGCAGGGCCACGAACCGCGCAAAGCTGTTCTGGCTCGGCACGGAGATGATGATCGGGTCGAATCCGACGTCGTTTCGCTGGACGAACTGGCGCAGTGTGATCGCGATCAACTCCTCCAGCTCGGCGCCACTGACGCCGCTGCCCGATAGGATCTTGCCGTGCGGAATGTGATCGAAACCGATGACCTGAACCACATCCCCCACGATCATAAGGTGGAGGGCCTTGAGCGAATGATTGCCCAGATCGATCGCCCAAACCGCATCCGACGCTACTGCCATGACAAACCTCCCGCCATTCGGTCCGCGTATCCTACGTTGGTCTTGTGAACGGCTCTGAACATCCTTAAGATTATATCATATGATGCAAAGTTTTGCTATATTCACACTGGGCTGCAAAGTCAATCAGTACGAGAGCCAGCAGATTCGCCAGTTTCTCGAATCGCTCGGTCTGGCGCCCGTCGATGTCACGCAATCGCCGCAACTCGTCGTCATCAACACCTGTTGCGTCACGCACACCGCCTCGGCCAAGAGCCGACGCCTGCTCCACCAGGCCCAAAAACAGCATCCCAAGGCCGTCGTCGTCTGCGGTTGCCTGCCCACCATCCAAACGAACGAATTCAACACCGGTGGAGAGAACGTCCATGTTATCAAAGACCGGTGCGACCTGCCGGCGGTCCTGAGCCGCCTCGTCCGCACCAAGTCAACCACCCCAGATTCGCAACGCCCAAGGGATTCCGAAGCCACTCCCATTAAAGCAGAAAATGGCCCCAAAGTCAACTGTAAAAACGACTTACGTCCGCCTGAGGAGTTGCCTTGTCTTACTTCGTTCCAGAATCACACCCGCGCGTTTCTCAAGGTCCAGGATGGCTGTGATTCGGCTTGTGCCTACTGTATTATACCGACGGCGCGGCCGCATGTTCGATTCAAAAACCCTGACGAAATCCTCGCCGAGGCGACGGCCCTCGTAGCCGCAGGCCACCAGGAAATCGTGCTAACCGGCGTGAACATCGGCTCTTACGGCCAGACCACCACCCGCCGCCCTCGCTGGCCCACGCCGGAGAACGACCGCCTCCCCGCCCTGCTCGACCGCGTCGCCCAGATCCCCGGCCTGGCCCGCATCCGCGTCAGCTCCGTGGACCCCGCCGACGTCACGGAAGCCCTGCTCGACGTCTTCGGCGCGTACCCCAACATCATGCCTCACCTGCACTTATCGCTCCAGTCCGGCTCGGACACCGTCCTGCGCCGCATGGCCCGCCCCTACACCGCCGACGATTTCCGCGCCAAAGTCGCCCTGATCGAGAGCCGCCTCGACCGACCCGCCATCACGACCGATATTATCGTCGGTTTCCCGGGTGAGACCGACGCCGATTTCGAGCAAACGCTCGCCCTCGCCCGCGAGGTCGCCTTCGCCAAGATGCACGTCTTCGCCTTCTCCGCCCGCCAGGGCACCGCCGCCGCGCAGATGGCCCCCAAAATCCCGGCCGCCGTCAAGAAAGAGCGATCCCGCATCCTCCGCAACCTCGACAACGACCTCCAAAGCCGCTTCCGCGCCCAATTCCTCGGCGAAACCGCCCAAGTCCTCATCGAAACCACGAACGGCGCCCCCTCCGGCCGCAGCGAGCGGTACTTCGTCGTGCAGGTGAAGAATGGGACGGATGGGACTCATCGGACGAATGGGACGAATGGGACCTATGAGAATTCCTTGGTCACGGTTCGGGTCGAGGAGAACATGCCCGACCGCGCCCTGGGGACAATGGTGACACAGAATCATTGACCGCGCCGGCCGCCAGGCCTATCATCGGCGCCACGGGAGAAGGCCGAGCATCCCAATATCAGTCCCCTGGAAGTGTGTGACTGCGTTTTGTGGCAGGACGGATCTTTTCTGTCACCCCGAGCGCAGTCGAGGGGTCTGGCTGGGAGTTGGAGGCGTCTTGCGGCCGCAGGCAGATGTCTCGACTACGCTTCGCTCCGCTCGACATGACAAGAGACAGGAGGAACTTGGCCCCACATGACCAATGCTAAAAGGCCCGCCTCGATATTCGGGCACACACCCCTGGAAGAAGTCACATGGTCGACCGGAACCGCAGCCGCACGATCACTGCATCCATGCAATGTCATTGCGAGCGAAGCGAAGCAATCTCCAATCGCACGATCTCTGAAATGCGGTCCTACTCGGGTATGATCAGTTTTGTGCCGGGGCGGATCGTGTTCGCATCCTGGATCGTCCCGCGGTTGGCCTCGAAGATCTTCCGCCACTGGCCGGGCGATCCGTAATACTCAGACGCAATCCCGGACAAGGTCTCCCCCTCGCGTACGATGTGGAACCTCGGCGGCCTCGTCGTCTCCGGCTGTCTGCGTACTGCCGGCGCGGCCGGAGAAGTACGTTCCGCTGTCATCCCGATGGTTCGCAGCCATGTCTCGGCTAACTCAGGCCACCTCGTGATCGGATGTTCCGTACGCCGCAGCCCGAACGCGTGCCCGCCGGCCGCATACAAATGCATCTCCACGGGAACGCCGGCCTTCTTCAGCGCCATGTAGTAAACCAGCGAGTTCTCGACCGGGTCCACCGGGTCATCCTCCGCCTGCAATAAGAACGTCGGCGGCGTATTGCTGGTGACAGGAACATTCGGGTTCAACTCCAAACTACCACCGCCTTTCCACAGATGTCCCGGAAACACAGCGATGGCAAAATCCGGGCGGCAGCTTTCTTCGTCGGCCGCATCGACCGCCGGATACAAACGCTTGTCATAACGCGTGCTCGTCGCCGCGACCATATGCCCGCCGGCCGAAAACCCGATCACGCCGATCTTGTGCGGATCGATCTGCCACCGGGCGGCGTGAAAACGCACCAGCCCCAGCGTCCGCTGCGCATCCTGCAGCGCCTGCCGCGACTCCCGAAGCCCCTCGAACTTGACCGTCGGCACGCGATACTTCAGCAGCACCGCGGTAATCCCCTGGGACGTCAGCCAGTCACAGACCTCCGTACCTTCAAGGTCGATGGCCAGACATAGGTAGCCGCCGCCGGGAAACACGACCACCGCCGCTCCGGTATTCTTTCCCTTCGGCGAGTACACCGTCATCGTCGGCTGCGACACATTATTGACCAACACCGCCGGCCGGCCGGCAATCAGCTTCGTTGTCGTCGTATAGTTCTCCGGCCCCGGAACCGCCTCCGCATCCGGCGCCGCCCCCGGCCAGATCGGGATCTGCACATGTCCCACCGACGGCTGCCAAACATCCGCCCGCGCCCCCAGATCCCCAACCGCAAACACCACACAGAAAGCAAAGATCAAAGACTTCATCTTAACCTCAATGGACGGCAAACAGTGAATTCCATAGTCACCGGCTCAAACGGCGATGCACAGGATGCCTGACGTTTGCCGTACTCTTTAATAGGGACGGATCCTGTTCTCCATGAACGCATCTTGATCTCTTCTGGGTCTCTTACTCACGTGGCTGTCCTCCACATTGGGAATTCGTCTTTCATATCAGGCTTTGTATCACACATCAGCTTGACCAAGCGGTCAATATCCACGAGTGACAAATCCTCTCTCTCGGAGGTCCAAGCCTTGGCTGCTCTGCTGAAGTGTGAGGTTGTTATGAAGATCCCACGATTGAAGACACCAATGAATGAACCGTAAAACTCTCTCACGGCGGGCTCGCCAATGTCCCTGGAATAGCGCTTGCATTGCACGGCAACCTGCAACTTGCCTTTCAGCATCACGAGGTCAATGCCTCTATCTCCTGAACCCGGCGTGGTGTGGACGGTATATCCTAGGGCTTCGTACAAGGACGCAACCGCCAATTCAAAGTCGTTGGGTGTCATCTTCTGAAGACCGATTTTCGTTTGGCTAATTTGCCTGCGTCGTTGTTGCCGTTCAGCCTTCTTGCGGTTTTTCTCCTGCTGCATCAAGAGTTCTTCTTGTCTCTCGCGTTCCCGCTGAATGCGAACCAGAGGTATCTTGGCACAAAACTCATCGAACGCTCTCTCGCGACTCCTCTGCTCGTCAATGCCTCGAAGGCTCTCTTGCTTCCACAACTCTTTCGGTTTGCCGGTGAGTCCCCAAAGCACATTCACCCAGAGAGCGTCACTCTTGCGCTGCACACCGATGCCATAACCACAACCTTCGCACGACACTCGTCCAGGGGCACAAAGGCCGGCAGAGCCGTCTCTGTCAACCCAGAGAGATCTACACGCATAAAGGTCTTGGCCAGCGATTGCCCTGTTGGCGACGCCACAGTTCTGACAATGCCAGTATACAACTGGGGCGCATGGCCACGGCATAGACGAACTGGCTCCACAGGCTTCACAAGCCAAATCCAGGGGCCACGGAGGGGTAAGGGGAAGAATCACATGGTAGCTTTTCCCACACCTCGGGCATTTCCAATACTTGTTAATGTAATCCTTCAATCACCACCATAATACATAGGTAGGGGATGATAGTCACCTACTTGTTCGGCCTTCCTATCAGAATGGTTGTACAAGCGACTGGGCAATCGCAGCATCAAGCTGAGGGCTGACCGTCTTGATCTGAGCTGCGGTGACGCTCCGCAAAGGGCCGTGGCGATGGCGCAGTTCCTTGACTGCATCCGCTCGGGTCGCGATGAGCTGGTCAACGAACTGACGAGCCGTGTCATACCGTGGGTCACCCGACTCCATGGAGCAGCCGACGGCCGCGAGGTACCGGTGTGCAAATCGCATCGCGGTTCCCTCTTCGAGAACACTGCTTCCACCGGGATGTGGATCGAGAAGATGCACACACTCGTGGGCAAGCTGGAACAATGCACGGATAGGTTCCTGCATGGCTTGGTGCCCAAGTTGGACAACTACATTTGTGCAATTGCCAGGAAACCAGACCTGGGGTATGCCGTCTTTGAACTCAATTCCTAAAATTGTGAAGGTCTTGTCCCTCGGGCCGAATTCGGCTTCCGCTTGGCAGAGCATGTCGCCCAAGCGGGAGGCGAGAGTATAGGTGAACCCATTAGAAGTCGGTCGTGCGAACACGAGGGAATCATCAACAATCGCCATCATTCTCCTGCCCCTGCCCAACAATGGATATGTCCCTTCTTCAAAACAGGATCTAACAGGATTTACCAGGGATGGGCCGTATTTTCCTGTTTCTCTTTTGCGACTTGCCGGCCATCTCATCTGTCAACAATACGGTGCGCCCCTATCTTCCTAGGCGGTTGGACGTCCCCTCTACGGAGGGGTCAGGCACCCGCCACCGGTATGGGGAAGCGAATTCGTCCATTGCGCCTTTGAATGATCTGGTCGAGGCTGTCCTTTCGCTCATGCTTGTAGTCAAAGTGGGAATCGACCACTGCGATATATCCGTTCGCACGAAATGCCCAATCATCCCTTTCATCGAGAGTGCCCACAAGAATGTCACCGGCGAAGCTCGGGCCGATCGTCTCGAACGTCAGCACCATCACAATGGAGCACGCCTCGTGCACATCAGCTACGACCTGCTTCAGTATCTCGGTCGTTTCAAACCCGAGGGTGATTCCCTGTTCCCGAAGCTGTAGCTTCTCGTCGAGCCTCCTCTTTGTCAGATGCACGTAGTTCGATGCTCTAACCCAAGCATCGCGAACGCTGGTGGCAAATGACGTCTTCTGATCCCCTAACAGTCTTAAGGGCAAGTCAAAGATATGATCTACGTTGCTCTTGTTGACGCCCTTGCTTCGGTAGTACTTAGTCCGCTCATCGAGCGAATCCTTTGCTCTTATCTCGTCGACGTACGCTATGTTGACCGCCACCTCCAGCATATACCGCAATTCTCGGCGAGCAGGATTGAGGGCTCCGTTCTCGATTGCGAGTTGCGCCGTCAATGCGGCTTCGACGATATCGTCAAGAAACGTCGGTAGTAGATAGTTCTCGCAAAACGCGCTCCATCTCGAGGCAGCGAGTGCGCAGAGCCTGATCGAATAGACCAGATCTCGTACAGTCTTGCGCAAGAAAGAAACCTCAGACTGGTAATCGGAAGACTGCCGTACTCTCTCATGCGATTCTGCCCTCCGCATGATCTCTGTGTAGTGAGTCTTCAGTTGCCCCGAGATCGAGCTGTTAGAAGGCACATCAGTAGGGTTGCTATTCATGAGCTGCTTCCATAGCGACCAACAATGATTAGATGTATCTATATGGGCATATCCGGGCACACAATACTCGTTTCTCCTGTCGTTTGGCCTTGCGGCCTGGCTGGGCAGGCCGCACGATTCGGTGCAACGCTCGCTCGATACGACCCAGAAACGCGCTCTCGCCCAGGGGCCGTGGCGTTCGCGCGTGACGGCGCAATGGCTCGGCTTCTTCGGCCGCCACGGCCTGACGTATCGGGCACTTCCAGCATCCGATTCTCCTTCGGCCATCGCTGTGGTGATAACGCGCCACGCCGGGCAGGGCCAGCAAAAAGTATCCGATTCCGCGTTTTCCTGCGTGCATTAGCAGGGCAAGGGGGAAGTCTATATTCAAGAAGAGAAGAGGCGGTTCAAGGGAAGGGTTGTGGCCGCCGCCCTGCCCCTACGCCTCATAGCCAACTTCGCTCCGTCCGGCGCCACGCGGGACGTCGTCCGTGGGCGGAAAGATCAAAGAACCGCCCACAAGCGGACGCCTTCGGCGGGCCATTCAAAGTCACACCCGTGCGTCCCACAAGTCCCCCTCCGTCTATGGCCGGTCTGTTCCCCCTTCCGGCCATGAACCGCCTCCTTACCCCCGTTGACAGAGACCGCGCGAGACGCCCTGAACGCGGAAGCAGCCCAAACGCCACCCCACTGCCCTGAACCGCCTCTTCTAATCCGCCGCGCGAGTCTATCGGGTTGCGGCCCAGCGACCGCCCTTGCCCCTTTTCCCTCCCCGATGACCTCGAACGGCTTGTTCTGCATTCGTCCGCATGATGTTCTTGAATCTCGTTGCGCTGATCGGACGCTCGGCGATGAGCTTTCCGTCGTAGATAATGCAGAACACACCATAGGGCGTCGGGAGCTCCCTTGATGCCTTGGCGCTGCTGATGCGAACCACTCTCGGCTCCAGCCCCAACGTCCGGGCCGCCTCCGCAATCCTCTCCACCGATTTTATAGCCAACGTGCACTGATCGGCAGCCAGGATCGTGAGGCCCTTTTTGTACCTTTTCAACAGTCGCTCCCTATCGACGATGAAACGGGGATCGGGGGCTGCTTTCTTGAACTTCTTGACGAGCAGCTCGTAGGGAGGGATGCTCTCGACCGAGACGAAACCGGCCTTGAGGAACAAAGCGCTTTCGGCCATGAAGCTATCGGAACTGGTGACCACGGCGACCCCATGGCACTTGCTCTTCCTGGCGTCGGTCAGACAGCTCTCCAGGAGGAGAGAGCCCAGCCCTTTGCCCTTGTGTTTCCTGATGACCCACAGGCAATGGATGACAAGGTAACCGGGCGCCTCGACGGGTCTCCACGTATGGCTGCCGGGGGCGTATTCGATCATGCCAATATCGCCGGACTTCTCTGAGCGGAGCACTTTGTATCGCAGGCCTTCCGCATAGCGCTCCTTGAGCCAATTCGTTTTCCGACGAAGCCCCAGGTTGTCGGCGTTTTTGTTGCCACACAAGCTGCAACCGCCGATGTTGTCGGCATCGGTGTCGATGATTTCGTACTCGCTCATCGTGCTGCTCCCAACGGTAACAGGGACGCACCCTATCTTCCTATCTCATGCCCAACTTCTCACCTCTTTCGAGTAGAGCGATTGCCTCTTTCAGTCGTCGCTCTTTTGTCTCCTGTCGTTTCGCGACTGCAATCCAGCCGATGTATTGTCTTTGATACGAAGGGGCCAGTCGGTCGAAGAATTCCCTGGCTTTCTTGTTCTTCGCCAATTCGCTCTTCAACTCATCGGGAATATCAAGAGAGATTTGCGGGCGGTCCGGCTTATTCCATTGACCGGATGCCTTGGCCTCCTTCACCTTTACCATGCCCGCTTCCGTCATAAGTCCTTGCTTCTCAAGTTTCGCGATGCGCTTCTTGTTCAGTTCCGACCACAGACTCTCCGGCTTTCGAGGCGTCAACTTCCGTACATACCGATCGTCGTCGATTCTCTTGATGATACTGTCGATCCAGCCAAAGCACAGAGCTTCTTCAACGGCCTCGCCATATGCAAGCGAAGGTTGCCCCGTATGCTTCTTATAGAAGACCAGCCAGACGCCGTTGCTCTTGTCATGATGTTGACGGAGCCACTCGCGCCATCGGCTGCGGTTCGTCACATACAACTGTTTCATCGGCATCCCTCACGGCGCCATGACCTGATGTCTCGGGCACTTCCAACATCCGATTCTCCTTCGCCTGATCCTGGAATGCTAACACACCCCATCGGAGAACTCAACGGAATCAGCACGAGAATCTGCCGATTGCGGCCGGGTGCCATGTCTACGCTGGCGTAGACATGCTTCATGCGCCCGGAAGACATGCTTACGCGAGCGTAGGCATGCCACCCTGTTTCAGAGAACGCGTGGGTCAAGGACCCACCCTACGAGTTGATTTGCCGGCGTCGGCGCGGTCCGGCGGGAAATTCAGCTTGGCGAACTCGCCGAAGAGCTCGCGGGCCTTGCGGTCGCGGGCGCGGGCGGCTTCGATCTCGCTGTCGAACGGCCCGAGGTTCACGCGCTCGTCGCCGCACTTGACCTTGACGTACCACCTGCCCGGCCGGTCCTTGTATTGATAGACCCCGGTAAACCGAGAGCTCGCCCCCGGCTGCTTCCTGCGTTTCTGGTTCCACGTATTTTGCTGGCGGGTGCAGATGCGCAGGTTGCAGCGGCGGTTGTTCAAGCCGTTGCCGTCGATGTGATCGACGACCTTGCCCTTGGGCGGGCGCATGATGAACTGGTGCATGCGAATGGTCTTGCCGCGGCTGCGACGCTGGGCATACAACTGGTTGCCGCTGCGCGAGAGGCACCACTTGTACCGGCTCACCCGCTCGTAGTCGGCGGCGTCGACCACGGCGTGGTAGCCCTGGGTCAGGGGGATGTAGCGGACGCCGTCGTCGGGCCGGTCGGGCGGTGCGACGCGAACGAGCGGCGGGCGCCTCAGGCGAAAGTTCGCGCATACGCAGCCGGGCGCGACGCCCCGCAGCTCGCCCGGCGCGTCGGCCGAGTTGGCGCAGATCAGCAGGCCCGGGCAGCGTGACATGAGGACCCGGAACCACCGGCCCGAGGCCCGCGCCGCGTAAGCACAGTTGCGGCAGCATCGATCCATCGCCCGTTGCGGCCCGCCGGCTGCGGGACAGGGCGCCATACTATTTGCTGCCTCGCTCTTTCCTGCTTTGCTTGTCATCTTCTCTCCTGTCACTTATCAGGCACTGCGTTGCGAGGCCCGCAAAAAAACACGCGCCTCCATAAATGGGGCGAAGTTGCACGAATGTTGCGAAAAATCCGGGTTCGGAAGCAACCCTTGCCGCCGTAAGTCCTTGCGGCGAAACGAATAACAAAATTTGCCGTGACAAGCGTTTTAGGTTCTGAAGTGTTGCACGAATTTCGCTAATCCTACCGCCTTAATATTCATTTTGGGCTCATCCGGTTTTAGCGTACTTGGAGGTTGTGAATGGCCCAGAGAAGAGGCTGTTCAGGGGGAAGGTCGGGAGGTTTGTCTTGTGCCCTGGAGCCGCCGCAGACACGAGCCCTTGCGGTCGGGGCGTAGGGGGCATTCGTGCCCGGAAGAACAAGAACCGGGCACATGCGGAAGGAGAACTGAATTGAACCGGCGGCGCCGGTATAATACGCTTTCCGAAAAATCCTTGCGCTGTACGGACTCTGTCATCCTGAGGCGAAGCCGAAGGATCTGGTCCTCGAATGGGAAGTTTCTGGCGTTCG
>Ga0207752_1000354_pt1 | contig 21588 bp, 19 predicted proteins | sample Pon2CUnioCityCA_6_FD_187272 | JGI IMG/M metagenome (GOLD analysis project Ga0207752, IMG submission 187272) | Marine sediment microbial community from Union City, CA, USA - Pond 2C Sediment 2 (SPAdes) | ecosystem: Environmental > Aquatic > Marine > Intertidal zone > Salt pond sediment ...
AAACCGTTCCTATTGCCGTAACTCGACCTTCTTCAAGCAAAATCGCGTCCGTCGCCGCCCGGGCGAGCCAGTCGGGATCATTGTCGGCAATCCACGTCGTTTTGCCGCGGTCGCTGCGCCGATGTACCCAGTTCACCAGCCGGTCTAAAAAAGCCACATCAACTCCCGCCGACGGCTCATCGAGTATAAGCATGTCCGGGTCGTGAATCAGAGCTTCTATAATGTTCAGTTTTCGCCGCATACCCATTGAATAAGCGGATATCGGTTCATCGGCCTGCTGCAAAAGCTCTGCTTCGGCAAGAAGCTCATCAATCCGTGTTTTAAGGCCGGACCGTTTTAAGCCGTATTGCCGGGCGAAGAACCACAGGTTCTGACGTCCCGATATAGCATCCCAGTGAGCCGGCATATCGAGGGCGACGCCGCAACGGCGACGCAAGTCGGGCGGCCTGTTATAAGCGGGTGCACCGAGAATTGACAACTGACCGCTTTCGATGCGGTCCAGACCGGCGATAAGTCTCGTTAACGTGGTCTTGCCTGAACCGTTGGCCCCGAGCACTCCCAAACATCGCCCGGTATCAACGGACAAGGAAACGCCGTTTATACCATGACCATTATGATAACGGCGAACAATATCCTGCGCGATAATCGGTTCCATATTGTGAATCTGTCATAAATAAGTTCACAGATTGTCCATCTGAAATTGAGTTGCAGCCTTACGAAAAAATGTGACACTTCCATCTTAGCCGTGTTTCACGGGCTGGAAGCCCGTGCTACGCTTGAGGATGGTTTTGTCAACGCTTGCCACCACCAAAGACTTCGGCTTTAAGGCCGTCATCCTTCTTTGGCTATCTCTAAATTCAATTGTAATAATATGCTTCACTACTCAAATTTAAATTCCGTCGCATGGGTTACTCTCACAACACCGGAAGGATCTGTTGCGACAATATCGTAAATAACCACACTGTCACCTACCTTACACTCTTTGTCCATGAGCTTGCTTTTTGCAATGTGACGGTGGAACGCCGGGGCAAGAGGCTTGCGGCTGCGCAGTGTGACTGAAACGGCTTCGGCGGCGGAATTCATGTCTCAGATCTCTTATGTCCCATTCCGAATTGAGTGGCTACGTTCTCGAAATCCTCGGATGAGACCCGCTGTTTTCCCGATTTGAGCACGGCGTCCTCGATCGCGCGCTTTGCCATGCTTCGCGCAAATACAGGAACACGCTGAAGATTAGCTTGGGCGTCCGAATCCCATACTACCTCGCGGTGAGGAGCTTGCTCCAAACTCGATAAAGCCGCGGACGTCGTTCTCGCTTTTTGTTTTTCATCTTTTTTTGTTACGCCTCCCACCAGCAGGACGTTTGTTTTTGTCGTACGCAGCAGGTTTTCGGCGTTTGAGCCGAGAATAGAATTCGTCTGACGGTGATTTCCATGCCGGCTGATAACTATAAGATCGGCGCTGGAATTTTCAGCGTAGGCATTCAGGGCATGATACGCCTTGCCGGTCATAAGAGAAGTTTTTATGCAAGCACCATTTCGGTTAAAACGATGCTCGGCCTCTCGCAGAAATCCGGCGTAAAGTTTTCCCAGACCCTCGTTGATTATTTCGTTGTGCAGCTTTTCCTGTTCGATCAAACCAAATTCTTTCTGTCGCTCGGGTGAGAGGCTTCTGGCGACAGTACTAAAAACCTGAGTATGGAAATTCGGATCGTAAGCCGCAACTATATGAACCGGTTTTTTCAAGATGCTCCCCAAGGCTGCGGCTCTTTCGACTGCTTTTAGAGCCTCGCTGCTGCCGTCCAGGCCGGTCAGGATCGGACCGTTATGCGCCGAACAGCGTGTTACAAGTAAATCGCACGGTGCATTGTACAGAACCCGTGACAATGTACCGCCCAACATGTTGTCTCCGATAGCCCCAAGACCGTTTGCGCCGAGCGCTATGAGCTCGCATTTACGTTCTTTGGCCAGGTGCAGTATGCCGGTGTAGCTGCGTCCTTCTAAAGCTGCCGATTCAGCGGCAACGCCCTTCTTTTCGCAATCGGCCATAAACTCTTCGACGTACCCTTTGGACAATGCCTGTAAACCCTCTAACATTAGCCTGCCGTGGGCTGCACGCAGGTCGGTTAGGGTATCGTGCTCCTGGTACTTCGCCGGCAGGCCGGGTTCCATATCGGTGAACCGGCGCCGGTGAATATCCACGCCGTACACATGGCAGGCCGTCAGACGGCATCCGGTAGCAAGGGCCAGGCCGATAGCAGCTTGCCCGGCATGTCGGGATGGTTCAGAGCCGTCTAATGCTACTAAAATCTTCTTGTACATGCTTGCTCCCTTGTAAGGTGTGCATCGCACACCTTTTACCTTATTGGCTTATAAGAAAGCGAATACAGGCTTTGAATGCAAGCTAAAACTTGTTCACGGATTCAAATTTTAGCGGAATTGAAGCTTGCAGAGTCCTTTATCTGATGCTACATTAAAACATAATATGTTCACGAAGCTCCGTCTTACCTAAAAAGGGAGAAGCTATGGCGTTTAGGAGTGAAACCGATTCGCTCGGCGAGGTTTTGGTGCCTCAGGATGCTTACTATGGCGCTACGACCATGCGGTCATTGAATAATTTCGAGATTGGCACAGAAAAGATTCCTCATGAGGTAATAGCAGCGTTCGCTATCCTGAAAAAAGCCGCCGCCCTGGTCAATGAAGAGCTCGGCTTACTGGGCAAAGATAAGGTTCGTCTGATTGTACAGGCCACCGAAGAAATTATCGCCGGCAAGCTCGACAACCAATTTCCGCTTAGCGTTTGGCAGACTGGCAGCGGCACGCATACGAACATGAATCTCAACGAGGTAATCGCCAACAGGGCTATAGAGCTGACAGGCGGTAAGCTCGGCAGCAAAACGCCCATACACCCGAACGACGACGTAAACAAGTCGCAGTCATCCAACGATACGTTCCCCACGGCTATGCACATTGCCGCGGTGACGGCCATCAGGCAAAAATTGCTGTCGGCAGTAGAATCGCTGGCGGGCCTACTGCAAAAAAAGAGCGAAGAATTTGCAAATATTGTCAAAATTGGCCGGACTCACCTGATGGATGCGGTTCCCCTCACGCTCGGTCAGGAATTTTCCGGATACACCACGCAAATTGATCGCGGCCGGCAGCGAATAGAGCAATGCCTGCCGCACCTGTATGAGCTGGCTATAGGCGGAACGGCAGTGGGTACGGGCCTAAACACGCACCCCGAATATGCGGTTCGAATGGCAAGAAAAATCTCCGAACTGACAGGCCTGCCTTTTGTATCGGCCCCGAACAAATTCGAGGCCCTTGCAGCTCACGATTGCTTAGTCCAAACAAGCGGTGCGCTAAAGACCCTGGCCGTAAGCTTATTCAAAATCGCAAACGACATCAGATGGCTGGCCTCCGGACCGCGCTGCGGTATCGGAGAAATTACGTTACCGGCCAACGAGCCTGGCAGCTCGATTATGCCCGGCAAAATCAATCCGACGCAATGCGAGGCATTAACTATGATTGCAGTGCAAGTAATCGGAAATGATGCTACGATAGCCTTCGCAGGTGCATCCGGGAACTTCGAGCTGAATGTATATAAGCCGGTTATTATATATAATCTGCTGCAATCGGTGCGGCTTTTGGGTGACGGGTGCCGCAGCTTCGGCGAAAAATGTATTGCCGACATCAAAGCAAATGAACCTGCCATAGCCCGAAACGTAGAAAACTCATTGATGCTCGTTACGGCGTTAAATCGTTATATAGGATACGATAAGGCTGCCAGAATCGCCAAAGAAGCGCACGCAAAAGGGATTACTTTAAGAGAGGCGGCGGTCTCACTCGGGATTTTAAGCGCTGAGAAGTTCGATAAGCTTGTTGTGCCGGAAAAGATGACCTCGCCGCAGCAGGATTAGACAACTGATGTCAGTTCGACGTGCAACTGTCATCATGTGGCACGGCCATCTTGGCTGTGTTTGCATGGGCTGGAAGCCCATGCCACGTCGCAGAGATGAAATATATGAGAAAGAAGGAAGAGTTTCATGGACGATACGATTACCGGAGAAATATTAAGTGCGCATTTGGTAGAGGGGAAAATCGCAGCCGGCAGCGAGATCGGCCTGGCAATTGACCAGACCCTCACCCAGGACGCAACCGGGACAATGGTTTATCTGGAATTTGAATCGCTCGGAATCAAACATGTAAAGCCACAATTTGCCGTAAGTTACGTCGATCACAATATTATACAAACCGACTCCCGCAATGCCGACGACCATCGATTCCTGCAATCCTGTGCGGCAAAATTCGGTGCGGTTTTCTCGCCGCCCGGCAACGGAGTATCTCACCACGTCCATCGCCAGCGGTTCGGCATCCCCGGCCAGACATTGTTAGGCTCCGACAGCCACACAACCACCGGCGGTTGTCTCGGCATGCTCGCGATGGGAGCCGGCGGCGTGGAAGTCGCTATGGCCATGGCGGGCCATCCGTATTACATCGAGACGCCGAGAATATGGGGAATTTATGTTGAGGGCGAATTCCAGCCGTTCGTCTCCGGCAAAGACCTGATTCTCGAGCTTCTTCGGCACTACTCATGTAAAGCAGGTACGGGAAAAATCGCGGAATTTTTCGGTCCAGGCGTTAAAAATATGGATTTCAGCGCGAGAGCAACTATTGCGAATATGTCTGTAGATATGGGTTTTACGGCAGCGATTTTCCCTTCCGATGAAGAAACGAAGAAGTTTCTGGCGCAAAACGGACGCGAGTACCTATGGCGGGAGCTGAAAACCGGTCCCAATCCTAAATGGGACGAATTAACAGAAATAGACTTAGGCGAAATAGAACCGATGGTCGCCTGCCCCTCTAATCCCGACAACGTCAAAAAGGCCTCGGAGCTTTCCGATATCGAAGTTCAGCAGGTTTTAGTTGGTTCATCGTGCAATGGCAGCTACAGAGATTTTATGATTGTCGCTAAAATGGTCGAAGGCAAGATCAGGCACCCGAACGTAAGCTTCGAGATCAATCCCGGCAGCAGGCAGACATTGGACAACGTTCTTGCCGCGGGAGGTATCGCCGCCCTGTTAGAGGCCGGAGCGAGAGTCCATGAGCCTGGCTGTCTCGGTTGTATCGGCATGGGACAGGCGCCGGCTACCGGCACTGTGTCACTTCGCACTTTTCCGCGTAATTTTAAGGGTCGGAGCGGCACCAAGGATGACCTTGTTTATCTGTGCTCGCCGGAAACAGCCGCCGCGTCCGCACTCACAGGCCATATAACTGATCCTCGTACACTGGGTGGTGATTCTACTATAGAACAACCGAAAAAATTCAAATTCAGGAGCGACTGGTTTATCGAGCCGCCGGCCGATTCTTCGGCCGTGGAGATTATTCGCGGCCCGAATATTCATCCTTTGCCTGATTTTCCGCCGCTGCCGGAAGCATTGGAAGGTACGGTGCTCATTAAAGTCGAAGACAATATCAGTACCGATATCATTATGCCCGCCGGAAACAGGGTGCTGCCGTACCGCAGCAATATCCCGGAAATCAGCAGGTTCGTTTTCGAGACGATTGACCCGGAATTCCCGGCCAGAGCAAAAGAGCTTGGCGGCGGCGTGGTGGTCGGCGGAGAAAATTACGGCCAGGGCTCCTCGCGTGAACATGCCGCACTTGCGCCGCGGTACCTCGGAGTATTCGCAAAGATTGTCAAGAGTTTCGCGCGGATTCATAAAGCTAACCTTGTCAATTTCGGGATTTTGCCGCTGGTTTTCGCTAATCCGGCTGATTACGAAACAATCAACCAGGGCGGCAAATTATCGTTCCCCGAAATTAGGAAAAGCATTGCCGCAGGCTTAACTGAAATACCAGTTATCGTCGAGAGAAAACAGATTACAACCATCCTTGACGTTTCCCGGCGTCAGCGGAAAATTCTACTGGCCGGCGGAATCCTGAACCAGGCCAAACAAAAAAGCTAAATCCTGTTATGGAATAATACCGTGAGAAAATTACAGAAACACGAATTTGACGCAGTTATAGTCGGCTCGGGCGGCGCTGGACTCTATGCGGCGTTAGAAGCCAGTAGAGAATCCGGGAAAAGACGCACGGCGGTCATCTCGAAGCTGTTGCCTATACGAAGCCATACAGGCACAGCACAAGGCGGAATCGGTGCGGCACTGGGTAATATCGAGCAAGACAAGCCTCAATGGCACGCATTCGACACCGTCAAGGGGGGCGATTATCTGGTAGATCAACAGGCGGCGGCTATCCTGGCGGACAACGCCGTGCAGGCTGTTTATGACCTCGAAAATCGCGGTCTGCCTTTCAACAGGACGCCGGAAGGTAAAATCGACCAGCGGCGCTTTGGTGGGCACACCAGGAATTTCGGTGAAGCACCTGTCCGTCGGGCTTGTTACGCCGCCGACAGAACCGGACATATGATATTGCAGACCCTGTATCAGCAGTGTATCAAAAATAACGTTTCTTTTTTCGATGAGTTCCACCTTTTGGACGTTCTTATCGAAGATCACAAATGTATGGGAATCGTCACGCTGGAGCTGGCCACCGGGACTATACACGTATTTCACTCTAAGGCCGTGCTGATTGCGACCGGCGGCTTCGGGCGCATGTACCGGACCACGTCCAACGCTTATGCCAATACCGGTGACGGTCCGGCGGTCCTTGCCCGGCGGGGAGTCCCGCTCGAGGACATGGAATTTTTCCAGTTTCACCCGACCGGAATTCGCGGAATGGGCATTCTAATTACAGAAGGCGTCCGGGGCGAGGGAGGGATTTTAAGAAACGGCAAAGGTGAGCGCTTCATGGAACAATATGCGCCGACGCTGTTGGACCTTGCTCCGAGGGACATGATTTCCCGTGCGATTGCGACGGAGGTTCGTTCCGGCCGCGGTATAATGGGCGATCCGGCCGGCGATGATTATGTTTATCTCGATGCAACAGTCCTCGGCGCCGAAGTGCTGCAAAAAAAGCTGCCGGATATAAGCGATTTCTGTAAGACGTATCTCAATATAGATCCCGCCGAAAAGCCGATTCCTGTGCAGCCTACCGCTCATTACGCTATGGGCGGCATACCCACCGACATGGACGGCCGGGTTATCGCCGATTCCGAAGGCAATATTTACGAAGGCTTATACGCGGCGGGCGAATGTGCCTGCGTCTCGGTCCACGGTGCCAACCGGCTGGGAACCAACAGTCTGGTGGATTTAATCGTTTTCGGCAGGCGAGCCGGACAGCACATATCCGGCTTTGTCGATGAGGCCGACATTGACAGGCTGCCGGGCGATGCCGGGCAGAATGCACAAAAGATACTGGAGGAAACAGGTGCTCAAAAAGGCGATGAGCAGGTCGAGAAGATCAACAAAACCATGACATCCATAATGATGGATTCTGTGGGAATCTATCGCAACGGCGAAGAGCTGGATAAAGCGCTGGATCAGCTTCGAAGCCTGCGACAATCAACAGAAAATGTACATCTGAGCGATACGAGTCAGGCATACAATACGGAGCTGCTGGAGTTCTTGGAGCTTCAGAATCTGCTCGATCTGGCGATTGTAACGACAGCAAGTGCCTGTTACCGCAGGGAAACGCGCGGAGCGCACGCGAGGGAAGACTTTCCCGACCGTAACGATGAAGAATTTTTAAAGCATACACTTGCCTGGCTTGACGACGGCTCGGTTCGCATCGATAACAGGCCGGTGGATTTGTCAATCTGGAAGCCGAAAGCTCGAAAATACTAAATGGAATGAAAAGATGAATATTACGCTGAAAATAAAACGTTATCAGCCGGAAAAAGACGCCGAATCGAGATTTCAGGACTTCAAAGTCGCTGTCGAACCGACTGACCGGCTTCTGGATGCGTTGATGTTTGTCAAACGCAACCTTGACGGGACACTATGCTTTCGCAAAAGCTGTGCTCACGGTGTCTGCGGCTCGGACGCAATGACTATCAACGGCGTCGAGCGGCTCGCATGCAAGACCCTAATTCAGGACGTAGCTGATAAAGAAGATGCCGTAGTTACTATCGAACCGTTGAAGTCGCTGCCAGTCCAGCGCGACCTTATGGTCGATTACACCCATTTTTTTGAAACCTATCGAATAGTAAAGCCGTTTTTGATTCCCGTCAAAACAAGTGATAAAGACCATCCCCAAGCTTCGCTTGAGGCTGCCACACCTCAGATTCAAGGTGAAATAATTCAGACGCCTGAGGAGCGTAAAAAGTTTGACGATCCGACAAAATGTATTCTTTGTGCTTCCTGCTACGCGGCGTGTCCGGTTGTGGCCGAAACAGACCCGGAATTTATCGGCCCGGCTGCGGTGGTCCAGGCGGCGCGTTTTGTTTTCGACAGCCGGGATGAAGGATTAGAGCCGCGGCTTGAAGTTCTGGACGATCCTCACGGCGTCTGGCCGTGCGAGAATCATTTCAACTGCACGCGAGTATGTCCCCGCGGCATTAAAGTTACAAAAAATATCAATCTGGTAAAACGCACCATTAAGAAATTTAAGGAGCGAAGCGATTAAGTTATACGAGTACCAGGCCCGTGAGCTTTTCGAGCAATACGGCATCGCCGTTCCGGCCGGCAGACTGATCAATTCGTCTGAGCAGGCGTCTGCGGCGGTCGCCGCTTTCGGCGGCAGCGCTATTCTCAAGGGCCAGGTTCTGACCGGCGGTCGCGGCAAGGCCGGCGCTGTCCGGGTGGTTCATTCCGAACAGGAAGCAGAATCGACGGCACGACAGATTCTGGCGATGACTGTAAAAGATTTTCCAGTAAAGCAGATTCTCGTCACGGAATTACTGGGCATTCAGGCGGAATATTACGCATCGATAACGGTCGAGCGGGACAGCAAAGAAATCGTACTGATTGTCAGTGAAGCCGGAGGTATGGACATCGAAGATATCGCCGAGAAAATGCCGCAGCTAATAAGGACATTTACGATGTACGGAGCCGGCGGAGAAAGCAGCGCCGATGAACTTTCAAAGTGGCTTTCATCTTCATTTAGAGACAAAATAATCCGCGACCAGGGACCGGCAATAATGTGGAATATGCACAAACTCTTTCGTGACAAGGATTGCTCGCTGGTCGAGATAAACCCACTGGCCGTCACTGCTGATGGTCTTGTCGCCGCCGATGCCAAGATTGTTTTCGATGATAACGGCGTTCCGGGACATCCCGAATTGGACCGGTTTCAAAATCCAGAGGAATTCACCGCCGACGAATTGGAAGCCCGGCGGGCGGGGCTGAGTTTTGTGAGTCTGACCGGCGAAATCGGCTGCATGGTAAACGGCGCCGGGCTGGCTATGGCGACGATGGACTGCACAAAACTTCAAGGCGGCAGTCCGGCCAACTTTCTCGACGTCGGCGGCAGCTCCAATCCAGACAAAGTTCTAAACGCAATGCGCATACTCCTGAAGAACGAACAGCTCAAAGCAATTCTGATAAATATTTTCGGCGGAATTACCCGCTGCGACGACGTTGCCGAGGGGATTATCCTGGCCCGCGAGAAGCTTGATATAACTTTGCCAATCGTAATCCGCCTGATCGGCACCAACGACCGTAAAGGCCGCAAGATGCTAAGCGACGCAGGACTGACCGCCGTTGAAAATATGACCGACGCCATCAGCAAAGCTGTGAACTTAGCGACAGGAGGAGCCCGCCGGTGAGCATTCTGATAGACGAACATACGAGAGTTATTGCCCAGGGAATTACCGGCCGGGACGGCTCGTTTCATGCCAGGCAAATGCTCGAATACGGAACGCAGGTGGTCGGAGGCGTCACGCCGGGCAAAGGGGGACAAACCGCAGGTACGCTGCCGGTGTTCGATACGGTCGCAGAGGCCGTCAATAAAACCGGCGCACAATGTTCGATCATTTTCGTGCCTGCCAAATTTGCAACCGATGCGATTCGTGAGGCGGCAGAAAGCGGAATATCCCTGATTGTCTGTATCACCGAGGGCATCCCTGTGTTGAGCATGGTCGAGCTTTACCATGAATTAAGAAGAAAGAAGGTTCGCCTGATCGGGCCGAATTGCCCCGGTATAATTTCGCCGGACAAGTGTAAAGTCGGCATAATGCCCGGCCATATTCATAAGCCGGGCGTCGTCGGTGTTATCTCTCGAAGCGGTACTTTGACTTATGAAGTTGTGTACGGCCTGACCGAGAAAAAGATGGGCCAATCGACCTGTATAGGCATCGGCGGCGATCCGATTGTCGGAACGGGATACGTCGAGCTGCTCGAGATGTTCGAGAAAGACGAGCAAACCGAGGCAATTGTACTTATCGGGGAAATCGGCGGCGCTGAGGAAGAAAAGGCCGCATCGTTTATTAAGACTTCCGTGCACAAGAAGGTAGTTGCGTTCATATCCGGCCGTACGGCGCCGCCAGAGAAGCGGATGGGCCACGCCGGTGCGATTGTCTCCGGCGGCAAAGGCGGCGCCGAGTCAAAAATCCGGGCCTTACAGCAGGCTGGAGTCATAGTTGTGGACAGACCCGACCAGATTCCCGATGCGATAAAAGTATGATTTGAAAAAATATGAACAACATCACTTACATAGAAAACTTGTACCAGCAGTGGAAGAAGAATCCCACCTCGGTCGATGCTTCGTGGAGCTCATATTTCAGCGAGGGTGCGAGAACGGAAGAAGTATTGCCGCGACCAAAGGCACCGGCCGGCCGGGATGACATGGCTTACCGTCAGAGCCGGGTAGACAGTCTGCTCTGGGCGTATCGGGACATAGGATATTTATATGCCCGCCTAAACCCGCTTGGCGGGGACTTCGGGCCGGAGCATGATTATCTGCGTCACGAAGTCCCTGACGTATATGAAAAGCTCACACTCGAACAATTCCGTATTCCACAGGAAGACCTCGATACGGTTTTTTCCGCCGGACGGGTAATGAAACCGTCTCCCGCTCCATTGCGGGAAATTATCAAGGCATTCGAAGAGACTTACTGCGGCTCTATCGGCGTTGAATTTCTCCATATTCAAAACAAAAAAATCCGGCACTGGCTCATCGAGAAAATGGAATCGACCCGGAACAGACCTGCTTTGGACGCCGCCCAGAAGCGAATTATCCTGGAGGATTTGATAAGAACCGAAGCACTGGAGCAAATGCTGCACAGGTCTTTTGTCGGACAAAAGAGGTTTTCGCTCGAAGGTTCCGAGGTTATTATTCCGGGGCTGCATTTTTTGGTGGACAGCGCTTCCCGCTACGATATCGAGGAATTTGTAATCGGCACTACGCACCGTGGAAGACTGGCGATTTTGAATACTATTCTGCATATGACGCCGGAAGAGATTTTCTCCAGGTTCGAGGAGAATTTTCGGCCGGAATTGTCCGGCGGCTCCGGCGATGTTAAGTACCACATCGGTTACGAGACCGACCACATACTCGATAACGGCGAAAAAGTGCATATCAGCATGGCTGCAAACGCCAGCCACCTTGAATCGGTCGATGGAATCGTTCAGGGCAAGGCCAGGGCATTGCAGGACAAGGAAAAAGACGATCGAAGAAAGCGAATTCTTCCCGTACTGCTGCATGGCGACGCCGCCTTTTCCGGGCAGGGTGTTGTCGCCGAGAATTTTAATCTTTCGAAGCTGGCCGGCTACACGACCGGCGGAACAATACACATCATAATCAATAACCAGATTGGTTTTACGACTTCGGCAAGAGATTTCCGCTCATCGGTCTTCCCAACAGATGCGGCCAAGGCACTTGCCGTACCTATTTTCCACGTTAACGGCGATGACCCGGAGGCGGTCGTTTATGCGGCCGACCTTGCGCTTCAGTTCCGGCATAAGTTCGGCGCCGATTGTGTCATAGATGTTTTCTGCTATCGCCGGCACGGCCATAATGAGGCCGATGAGCCTTCCTTCACCCACCCGCACATGTATCAGATAGTATCAAACCATCCCGGTCCGTCTGCTATTTATGGCAAAAAATTAGCCGAAGACGATGTAGTCGGCGAACAGGAGCAGGCTTCAATCAAAGAGCAATATATGAACTCGCTCAAACAGGCCCTTGAAAACTCGAAGTCGGAACCTATTTCACAAATAGACACAACGCAAGGACCCGAATGGGCCGGGATAAGCAGCCGATATTCGCATGGGAAAGTTGATACCGGCGTGGCAGAGTCCATTCTGCGTCGTATAGCCGGACATATTTTAACCGTGCCCGAAGGTTTCAACATTCATCCCATACTCGGGCGAATCCTGAAGCGCAAACGTGACACATTCGAAAAAAAATCCATCGTTGACTGGTCATTTGCCGAAGCACTCGCATTCGGCTCTCTTTTATTGGAACGAATTCACGTTCGTCTCAGCGGTGAGGACTGCGTTCGCGGTACATTCTCCCAAAGGCATCTGAGATGGTGGGATACGAAAAGCAAAGAGCGCCGCTCCTACACGGCGTTACAGGCTATTGATGAAGAACAGGCCGAGCTTATGGCTTATGACAGTCCCCTCTCCGAATACTCCGTCGTTGGTTTCGAGTACGGCTACTCGCTGATAAATCCCTACTCGCTGGTAATATGGGAAGCTCAGTTCGGCGATTTCTCTAACGGTGCCCAGGTTATCATAGATAATTATATCGCTTCGGCTGAAAGCAAGTGGGGCAGGTCCAGCGGGCTGGTTTTACTTTTGCCGCACGGTTACGAGGGACAAGGCCCCGATCATTCATGCGCGCATCTCGAGCGATTCCTGCAGCTCGCCGCGTGTGACAATATTCAGGTATGTAATGTTACCACGCCCGCACAATATTTCCATCTGCTAAGAAGGCAGGTAAAGGCAGGTTTCCGCAAGCCGCTGGTTCTCATGACGCCGAAAAGCCTGCTCCGTCATCCGAAGGTTGTTTCCCCAATCGGCGAGCTTGCGGAAGGCGCCTTTTCGGAAGTTTTGGAAGATTCGTGCGAACCTGATAATATCGAGAAGATCCTGCTGTGCTCCGGCAAAATATATTACGATCTGATAGCTCAGCGGAATGAGACTGATAATGACAGTACGGCTTTGATTCGCATCGAACAGTTTTATCCATTCCCAGAGCAAGCTCTTGGCTCATGCCTCGAAAAATATTCGCACGTACCCAATGTCACGTGGATCCAGGAGGAGCCGAAGAACTACGGCGCTTGGTCATACATAAACGAAAGTTTCCGGACATATTTACCTCAGATAAATTTAAAATATCTCGGCCGGGATGAGAGCTCCAGCAGCGCAACCGGTTCATTTAAGCAGCACGAGGCCGAGCAGAAGAAATTAGTCGAAGATGCCTTTAACCTGGTCACCACCCGCCAGGCCGAAGGCAAGCAATAACTAACAAAAGGAGATGCCAGATGAAAAAAGAAGTAAAGGTTCCATCGGTCGGAGAATCTATAAATACAGGCGTTATCGTCTCATGGTTAAAGCATAGCGGCGACAAAGTGGAAGAAGGTGAAAATATTTTCGAGCTGGAAACAGATAAAGCCGTTCTTGAAATCCCGTCTCCGGGGGCCGGCACGCTTGAGACTCTTGTCGAGGAGGGAACGGAAGTTGAGATTGGGCAGACCGTAGCCACTTTAAGCTCGGAACAGAAAGAAGAAAAAGCTGCCCCACCCGAGCAAAAAAAATCCGCCGAGGACAAAAAGCCCGCCGGCAAAGCTAAGGAAAAACGTGTTGAGCCTGATTGGACCGGCCAACAGGTTCGCAAAGCCGGACAAGCACAGCCTTCGCCCGCCGCCCAGGTTGAACAGAAAGAACAGCCGTCTTCTAAAAAGCCATCTGATAAGGAAGAAAAGAAACAGGGACAAGAAACCCGCCGCACCGATCGAGTGCCGATGACTGCAATCCGTAAAAGAACCGCCGAGCGGCTGGTTAAGGCAATGCAAAGTACGGCTTATATCACAACGTTCAATGAAATCAATATGCAAAAAGTGATTGATATTCGGTCGCAGTACAAAGAGCAGTTCCAAAAAGAGCACGACATAAAAATTGGTTTCATGTCGTTTTTTGTCAAAGCTTCCGTTCAGGCGCTCAAGGAATTTCCGGATATTAATACACAGTCCGAAGGCAGTGATATAATCTACAAGTATTTTTATGATATCGGCGTGGCGGTATCGATTGAGGAGGGACTACTCGTACCGGTCATTCGTGATGCCGACAAACTGCATTTTGCCGAAGTTGAAAAGGCGATCGCCGATATGGCAAAACGCGCCAAAGAAAAGAAGCTCAAGCCGGATGAGCTGTCCGGCGGAACCTTCACGATTACGAACGGCGGGATTTTCGGCTCATTGTTATCGACGCCCATTCCTGCTTATCCGCAGACTGCAATTCTCGGCATGCACGCAATCAAGAACAGGCCGGTTGTTATCGACGAGAAAATAACAATTCGCCCCATGATGTACGTCGCCTTGTCGTATGACCATAGGATAATCGACGGACGGGAAGCCGTCAGGTTTTTGGCCAGAATTAAGGAATATATCGAAAATCCTGACAAACTGCTGCTGGAGTTGTAACGTATATGAATATGAAAAACATAAAGGACTCAAACTGACCGGTGTGGATTCGGACCGGTCAGTTTGAGTAAACCTTATAATATGTCTTTAATTTGAGATATTACGGCAATAGGATACAAGAATAAGGGGAACGAAAAATGGCAGAGGTAAGCTATGCAAAGGGACTTGAAGGTGTTATTGCCGCAGAGTCGGAAATTTGTCAGATAAACGGCGCCGAAGGCAAGCTCTACTACAGAGGTTATTCCATAGAGGATTTGGCAAAATATTCCTCCTTTGAGGAGGTAACATACCTGTTACTTTACGAGAAGCTGCCTTTGAGGCAGGAACTTGCGGATTTTTCGCAGCGTATGCGTCAAAGCCGGGAGCTGAATTCCGTGGTTCAGCGGATGATTCGTGATTTTCCGCCGGCCGGCTCGCCTATGGAATTGCTGCAGTCGGTAATTTCATATTTGTCCAGCACGGTGGAACATCAAATTCAGCATTCAGCCACGTGCAATTGCCGAAGGACACTGCACCAGATTTCTCAGATGGCTACCGTGCTGGCCACTTATCAGCGATTCCGGGAAGGCAAAGATTACCTGGAATCTCGGACGGACCTTTCAGAGGGAGCAAACTTTCTGTACCTGCTCAGAGGCGACGAGCCTACAGAGGCCGAAGGCAGGATGTTCGATACGTGCCTGCTGCTTCACGCCGAGCACGGTTTTAACGCTTCGACGTTTACTTCGCGGGTTGTGGCTTCGACTTATTCTACATGCTACTGCAGCATCTCGGCGGCTATCGGGGCATTGGCCGGATTCCTGCACGGCGGAGCGAACGAGCGGGTCATGGATATGCTCGATGAGATAGGCTCGGAGGAAAACGTTGATGACTGGCTCGATAAAGCCCTCGGCGAGCGTCGCAAAGTCATGGGTATGGGACACCGGGTTTACAAGGCAAAAGACCCGCGGGCGATAGTAATGGAGCAGATGCTTAAAGATCTTTCAGGGCAAAAAAAAGATTTTAAGTTCTACGAGATTCTCAAACAGCTCGAAGAAGGTTTCCGCGCCCGCATGGAGGAAAAGGGCAAGCCGATATATCCGAATGTGGACTTTTTCTCCGGTTCGGTTTATACAATGCTTGGCATTCCAAGAGACTTGTTTACTCCTATTTTTGCTGTGGCGCGTTCGGCCGGCTGGCTGGCTCATATTCTCGAACAGCGCAAAGACAACAGGCTCTTCCGTCCGAAAGCTCTATTTGTCGGGCCCCAGCCCCGCTCATATGTACTAGTTGACGAAAGACCTGTCGCGCAGCTCGCAGCAAGGGACGAATGACAGGAAAGTAAATATCCATTCAGCAAAGAGTCCCAGACCACAGAATTGTTCAGAGTCGGGATGGCGCCTTTTATTCATTGTTTAAACTCGGCCACGAGGGCACTTACAGATTTTTTTGCATCACCAAAAAGCATTCGGGTGTTGTCTTTGAAAAATAAAGGATTATCAACGCCGGCAAAACCAGGATTCAATGAGCGTTTCAGCACGATGCAAGTCCTTGCACGGTCCACGTTAATTATGGGCATGCCCCAAAGAGGGCTGTTTTGGTCCTGCCTGGCCGCCGGATTGACGACATCGTTGGCCCCTATGACTACGGCAACGTCCACGATTTCCATGCTGGGATTCACATCCTGCGGCTCGATAAGCTGTTCGTACTGGACATTCGCTTCGGCTAAAAGCACGTTCATGTGTCCGGGCATCCGTCCTGCAACAGGATGGATGCAGTATTTAACATCGGCGCCATTTTCAGTGAGCAGGTCGCCTAACTCTCGTACCACGTGCTGCGCCTGCGCCACAGCCATGCCGTAGCCGGGAACAAAAACCACGTTTCGCGCCGCTTCCAGAATCAGGTACGCATCTTGCACATTGACCGGTTTGACCTGGCCTTCATATACACTTTCTTTTGTCAAAGCAGCCGAGCCGAAACCGCTGAATAAAACGTTGGCGAGAGACCGGTTCATCGCTTTACACATGATGTTAGTAAGGATAAAGCCTGAAGCTCCGACGAGCGAGCCGGATACGATTAAAACATTATTGTTGATGACAAATCCGGCCGCGCACGCGGCCAGGCCCGAGTAGCTGTTCAACAGACAGATGATAACCGGCATATCGGCCCCGCCAATGCCGATAGTGGTCAATATTCCAAGAACCAGTGCCAGAATAACGATGCCGGCCAGAAGGATATATACGCCTGCGACGGCAGCGCCCTCAAGCTGATTGATTTGCCGGGTGCAAAAGAAGATCCCCAAAGCGACGATAACTGCCAGTAGTGCCGTATTGATGATATTCCGTCCTTTGTACAGCAGCGGCTTGCCACTAAGAGTTCCAGAGAGTTTTCCATATGCAACCAGACTGCCTGAAAAAGTTACTGCTCCGGCCAGAACGGTAAGGAAGATTGCCAGCATTGTAAAGGTGTGGATGGTTTCGACAGCGGCCCATTTAAAGTGAAATTCCGAGAAGCCGACCAGAAGGCTGGCAAGGCCGCCGAATCCGTTGAACAGGCCTACCATTTGAGGCATTGATGTCATTTTTATTAAGCGCGCCGCCGATGCTCCAACGGACGAACCGATAACGGCCGCAGCAATAATCCACACCCATTTAATTTCGGACATCGCGGTCAGTGCCGTTACTACAGCTATCAGCATCCCGATAGATGAGATTAGATTTCCTCTCCTGGCAGTAGCAGGTGAGCTGAGCATTTTCAGGCCGAAAACGAAGAAAATCGACGCGGCGATATAGCACATGCCTCTGATAGTTTCCAAGTTCACTTAGTCGCCTCCGGCTTGTCTTTATTTTTGAACATTTTCAGCATGCGGTCGGTTACAAGATAGCCGCCGACCACGTTAATCATAGCAAATGTAACAGCCAAAGCGCTGAGTATTGTAACGATTATTCCACTGCCATGATGACCGGCCACGATAAGAGCGCCCACGATAGTTATGCCGGAGATGGCGTTCGAGCCTGACATCAAGGGAGTATGCAGTTGAGAAGGGACTTTTCTTATCAGCTCAACGCCGAGGAGCATTGCGAGTACGAAAACAAAAAACAGCAGTGGCATTGTTGCCGGATCCAAATTCATAGCTTACCTCTCTTATTCGATAGTTTGTTTAATTTTCTCATTTACAATCTCGCCTCGGTGAGTGATCAGGCAGCTTTGCATAATTTCATCGTCGCGATTTAGTTTAAAACTTTTGGCCCCGCTATCCCAGAAATACTCAAAAAAATTATAAAGATTGCTCGAGAACATCCGGCTGGCGGTCACTGGAACCCGGCGCTGAAGATTGAGATACCCTATTATCGTTACGCCTTTGCGTTCGACCTCTTTACCAGGTTCGGATGATTCTACATTTCCGCCGGAATCGGTTGCAAGATCAACCACAAGGCTGCCGGGCTTCATGCCGTCAAGCATCTCGTTAGTGATAATCAACGGAGCTTTTTTGCCAAAGACTTTTGCCGTGGTAATAACCACGTCCGATACGGCACACTGTTTTGCCATAGCCTGCCTTTGGATGTTTAGCTGTTCTTCCGATAGTTGCCCGGCGTAACCGTCTTTGGTTTTTTCGGTTTGACCGATATTCACTTGAAGCGGCCTGGCTCCCAATGACAGAATCTGCTCCTGAGCTTCGCTGCGCACGTCAAAAGCATCCACTCTCGCACCCAGGCGTCTGGCGGTTGCGATAGCCTGTAAACCCGCCACGCCGGCTCCTATTACGAAAACCCGCGCTGCGGGAATAGTGCCGGCTGCCGTCATCATCATCGGGAAAATTTTCGAAAGGCGATTGACGCTAAGAGTAACCGCAACATAGCCCGCCAGATTGGCTTGCGAGCTTAACACGTCCATTTTTTGTGCTATTGAGGTGCGCGGGATAATTTCCAGGCTTATTGAGCTTACCCTACCAGAGGCAAGACTTTTCACAGCACCGATATTGTTAAATGGGTCTAATAAACTAATATGAATACACCCGGCACAAAGATTGCGAATATCCTCACTTTCGGGAGCATTCATTCGTAACACTATTTGTGCCTCGGATAAAGATGCTTTGCGGTCATCCGAAACCTTTACTCCGGCATCCTTATATTCCAGATCGACAATGTTTATGGCTCGACCAAGCCCCGCTTCGATTTCGACATCGGCTCCAAGCTTCACCAGCTTATCACAATCTGCCGGCAGTAATGAAACACGAGTTTCCTCAACGTCCTTTTCCCTTGGAACGAATACCTTCATTCGAACTCCATTCACAAGTTCAAAAAGCCTGAGACGAACTTTTATAACTAACTGTGATGATACAGATTGCCTCAGAGAACCTTATAGTTCTATTAAATGTGCGAATATTTTCAAGTATTTATTGACAGGGGGATACTAAAATGTTCCAATCGAAAGACGATATGTCGAGTTGTGCATAACGAATGAAAGGGTTTTGGACACATGTCAATGGATGTAGAAAAAAAATTAGTTGAGGCTATCATCAATTCCGCCAACAACGGAAAAGCGCCACATGGGCGAAAAAGTCTGGCTTGTGTAACGGCCTTCAAGCTGGCGAAAAAATACGAGGTGAACGTCATTGAAATCGGCCGTCTGTGCAATAAGCACAATATAAAAATTTGTAAATGTCAACTTGGGTGCTTCCCATAATATTCAGGATATTGGAAACGTGAATATGTTAAGAGCAAAATTCAAACTCTGGCTGAGCACAAAAGACGCTGAAGGTGTTTTCGGCGACGGCAAATGGCGGCTGCTGCAGACCATTGACCGGACCGGCTCATTGAGAGCTGCCAGTGAATTGTTGAAAATAAGCTATCGAAAAGCCTGGGGAGACCTGAAAAAAGCTCAGGAGAATCTAAATGTCACTTTGGTGGAAAAACAGCGGGGAGGCAACAAAGGAGGCAGAACGGTTTTGACGGATGAAGGCAAAAAATTAGTCGAAGCCTATGCGAAATTTCGTGCGGACGTCGAAAAGCAGATAAAGAAGTCTTACGGCAAATATATTCAGGAATTACTGAGATGAGTAGAACAGCAAAAGCCGCATCCCGGACCGTTAAAATTCGAGCATTCTCTCTAATTGAACTGTTGGTGGTCATCTCCATAATATCGTTGATGCTCGGTCTTCTGTTGCCGGCACTTAGCCGAACCAGGTCAATAGCCAGGCAAACGGTCTGCCAAAGCAGATTACGACAGTGGGGGTTGGCTTTTGAAACTTATGCCGTAGAGAACAACGGTTTTTATCCTCACATTGACGGCCGGGACCGCACTGAGAGCAATCCGCAAACAGATGCGGAATGGGCGGATTTTCTTTTCGGCTGGATCGACGTGCTGCCGCCCCTGATGGGAAATAAATCCTGGCGGGATTACGACTACTGGCAAAAACCAGGTAAGGACACGATATTTCAATGCCCAAGCGCTGAATTGGCGCCGGATACAAGTTACAAATACAGGCCCAGAAGAAGCGGCTATTTTTCTTACGCTATGAACTCCTGCCTCGAGCTCGATGAAAATTGCTGGTCGCCGTACGGAAGCACCGGAACCGACTGGCACATGCCGAGTTTTTTGAATGTAGCATCTATTAGAAACCCGGCTCGTCTTATTCTTCTGTTCGACCAGTTACTCGATCCGGAAAAAGGTTATAACGGCAGAATTTTCAACTCGACGGCGGGCAAATACTGTGGCAGCTATCCAAAGGCCTTCAGCGCCCGTCATTCCAGGCCCGGCGGCTTATTAGGCGGCTCTATTCTCTATGCCGACTACCACGTGCAATGGATAAAATCTGTGTGGAAACCAGACTGGCCGGAGGATTTAGAAGTGCCGCCCCTCGGCGACCTCGACTGGTATCCTTAAGTGCTTTATTATGATTTTTTAGGAAGGAGTTTGAGATGAGTGGAAAAATGATGATTATTAAGATTGGCATTGTTGTTGCAATGTTAATTTTCGTTATGCCGATACAGGCAGCGGAACTTTCGATATACGACATTCAGTATACCTCTGACCCGAATGGTGAAAGTCCTCAAAACGGCTTTACAGTCGATTGCACGGGAGGAATTGTAACGCATAAAAGCCCTTTCGGAAGGCCCCGGCTGATTATTCAGGACCCGGCCTACCCTGACGGCTGGGGCGCCATTCAAGTCAAAGACTTGTACGGCATGGGAGTTTTTGATGATGTAAATGTCGGCGACTGGATTTCTTTGACCAATGTTCTGGTCGAAGAATTTAAGGGTACTACTTTTTTACAGTATATGGAAGAAAATAACGCCGGCTTCGAAATACTCAGTTCCGGCAATACATTGCCCATGCCGCTGGTTGTGGCAGTTGATGAAATTGTGGCTCCCGTCGAAGGCCTTGACACATGGCTCGTGAATAATCATAATGCCGAGAAATACGAGGCAATGCTGATTAAAGTCATTAACGTCAATGTTGAGGATACCGGATACGGCAAGGCTTATGATGACTATGTGCTTGCGAGTAATACCGATCCGAATTTTACCTGCTGGGCTTCCGACTATATGAACGCCGACAAAGACAAAGGCCTGATATATTATCCGAATATAAAAACGGGCAGAAACTTCTGCGGTATAACCGGATTCCTGGAGCAGTATACCGACCAACAGGAAGGTATTTACTACGACTATTATCAACTGCTCACAACAAGTTCAGATGATTTTACTATCGAACAAATCGCCGACCTCGACGGCGACTGTGATGTGGATTTTTTGGATTTCGGGATTTTCACCGATCACTGGCTCGAAGGCAAGTAGATGTAATAACTTCGGTTCATATTAAGGAAATACACAATGAAGAAGGAATATATTCTGGGAAATCTTTTTTTTGGCGGATTGTGGGGGATTTCGGAAGCAGTTTTAGGTGACGCCTTGTACAGCGCAAATGTACCTTACGCATCAGTCCCTTTAACGGTCATAGGCTTTGTTTTAATGGCTATCGCCTCGGTCTATTTCCCACAGAAAGGGACTGCAACACTTATTGCCGGCTTTGCGATGTTGTATAAATTTCTAAATGTCCCGTTTTTCGCCTGCCATCTTCTCGGGATTCTTCTTATGGGTGTTTGCTACGATCTGTTTTTCA
>Ga0207752_1000357_pt1 | contig 21502 bp, 17 predicted proteins | sample Pon2CUnioCityCA_6_FD_187272 | JGI IMG/M metagenome (GOLD analysis project Ga0207752, IMG submission 187272) | Marine sediment microbial community from Union City, CA, USA - Pond 2C Sediment 2 (SPAdes) | ecosystem: Environmental > Aquatic > Marine > Intertidal zone > Salt pond sediment ...
ACCATCATTTACGCCGGCCTGCTGCTGGCGCTGTGCGCCGGGCTGATCTTCGCCATCTCCCAGCGCGTGCCGCTGGAGCTGGACATCATCCGCGACCGCAACGCCCTGTACCGCACCACCGACCGCGGACTGACCGAAAACGTCTACCTGCTCAAACTGGTCAACATGGAGGATCACGCGCGCGAATACCGGATCACCATCGACGGCCTCGAACAGGCCGAGCTGGTCGCCCCCGAGAGCATCACCCTGCCCGCCGGCGAGGTTTTCGATCAGGTGGTCAGCGTGCGCATCGATCCGGCCTTTCTGAAGACCCCGAGCAGCGAGATCCGCTTCCACATCAACGCGCTGGATTCAGACATCAGCCGCACCGAAAACGCGCGCTTCCTCGGCCCCGTCAGCCGCTGACGGCAGCCGCTGACAGCAGCCGCTGATGCCGGCCGTCGACGACAGTAACGCTGCCAGCGCAGCGCCACAGACCGCAGAGTAACGAGATGAACAGCATGAGCCTCGCCGACAAACCCAGCGCGCCGCGCAAGCCACAGCAGCTCGAAGACAGCCAGCCCTGGTACCGCCAGTTCTGGCCCTGGGTGCTGATCGGCCTGCCGATGAGCGCCGTGATCGCCGGGATCATCACCGTGATCATCGCGGTCAGCAACCGCGACAGTCTGGTGGTCGGCGACTACTACAAGCAGGGCAAGGCCATCAATCTGCAGCGCGAAGCCGGCCAGCGCGCCGCCGCTCTGGGCCTCGACGCCCTGCTGCGTTTCGACGGCAACGGCCGCGCTCTGCAACTACTGGCCACCGGCGAGCAGATGCCCGACCAGCTGCATCTGCAGCTGCTGCACCCCACCCATGCCGATCGCGATCGCAGCCTGCAACTGCAGCGCGACGCCAGCGGCTACAACGCCGAGCTGGCGGTGCCGCTGCAAAAGGCGCGCTGGTATCTGCGGTTGCAGCCGACCGACGCCAGGTGGCGGCTCTCCGGCGAGCTGAACTATCCGCACTCGCGCAGCGTGCGCCTGCAACCTGCGCTGGACTGAACCGCGCGGAGCGGCGCCAGCGGCGCGTCGCCGCGCACAAGCCTGCCCCACCACAGCCAACCGTAGCCACGCGTGAACGACGCCAGCCTGCTGATCTCCGCGCTGCTGATCGGCCTGCTCGGCGGCAGCCACTGCGTGGGCATGTGCGGTGGCATCGCCGGCGCGCTCTCCATGGGCCTGCCGGCCGCGGTGCGCCAGCGGCCGCTCGCGCTGCTGCGCTATCTGCTCGCCTACAACGCCGGACGACTGGCCAGCTACGCCAGCGCCGGCGCCATCGCCGGCGGCCTCGGTGCCGGCGCGCTGAGCTTTATCGAAGTGGACACCGCGCGACACGTCGCCGCGCTGCTGGCGGCGCTGTTTCTGATCGCGCTGGGCGTTTATCTGACCGGCTTCACGCCACTGCTGGCGCCGCTGGAGCGGCTCGGCAGCCACCTGTGGCGGCATCTGGAACCCTTCGGCCGGCGCTTTCTGCCACCGCGCTCGATGGCGCAGGCGCTGGCGCTGGGGCTGGTCTGGGGCTGGCTGCCCTGCGGCATGGTCTACTCGGTGCTGGTCTGGGCGCTGACCACCGGCTCGGCGCTCGACGGCGCGCTGCTGATGCTCGCCTTCGGCCTCGGCACCCTGCCCACCCTGCTCGCCCTGGGCGCCGCGGCGCGCGGCCTGCAACGCCTGGCGCGGCACACCTGGCTGCGCCGCGCCGCCGGGCTGGCGGTGATCGCGCTGGCGCTCTACTCGCTGGCCGTACCGCTGCTCGAAGCGTCGGCCGCCGCGACCCACTGATCCGGCGCGTACATCTTCTCCCGCGCCAGCCGGTAGGACCACGGCAAGCCGGCGTTCTTCCAGCCGTTGACCACCCGCTGACCGGCGCGCTCGCCGGATTTGGCCTTCACCCCCTCAAAGCCCTCGTAGAGGGTGTACACCGTGCTGAAACCGGCGCGGTGCAGCAGTTTGGCGGCGATCGGCGAGCGGCTGCCGGACTGGCACATGAGGATGATCGGCGTGTCGCGATCACCGCCGCGAGTGGCCAGCCAGGCGAGCAGCTCGGCGGCGAAGCGGCGGTTCGGATCGGTGGCGAAGCTGGCGTTGCGCTGGCTCCAGCGATCGGTCTGAAAAAACCGCAGCGGCAGGTTGACGTCGATCTGCTGCGGCGCGCCGACGTATTTCAGCTCGGCGCGGGTGCGCACGTCGACAAAGGCCAGCGCGTCGCCATCGCGCCGCTTCATCGCCAGCGCCTCCGCCGCCGACAAATACAGGCCGTAGGGCGTGTGCCACTTTTCGCGCACCTGCGCCTGGTCGACCGCCAGCGCCGGTGGCGCGCCAGCCGCGCCGAGAATCAGGGCAAAGGCAAACAACAGCGGCACAGGCTGCGCAGTGGCGATGTTCATAACGACTCCCGGTGGCGGCGCTGATGGCCTGGCGTCGGCACGATCGTGACAATCGTCGCGCCTGCCTTTGTGACCGGCCATTGGCGACGCTGTTCCGCGCATCGCCGCTGTCGGCGACGCGCGCCGCAGAGCGTATCAAATCGCCGCCGCCGCGGGCTGCAATGCGCCATCGGGATTGGTGGGATAAATTTGGCGGGATAACTTTGGCGGGATAAAAAAGGCCGCCTCTGCGGCGGCCCGGAATTCGCGGCTCAAAGCCTGGCGAGAAAGAAATCGGTTCAGAGCGATGAGAAATCCACTTTGGCCACCGCGCCGGCGACCAGCGATACCTCGTTCGGCACGCTGAAATGCAGCGGCTCGTCGCTGTTGGCGACATCCACCAGCGCCTGGCAGGTGAAGGCCAGGGTGTAATCGCCGGCGGCGACATAGGACAGGGTGTAGGCGAAGCCATCGCCGCTGGCGGCATCGCGCAGCACCGGCGCCGCGACCAGCGGCTGCTGACCGCTGCCGCCGAGATCGTCCGGGATCGCACCGCGCCCGCTGTAGAGATAGACGGCGCCGGTGTTGCAGTGATCGCCGTTGAGCAGCTCGCCGGCGACCCTGCCGGTGATGCGCCCCACGGTCAGGTTATCGACCAGCCGCAGCGACGGCCGCAGCAGGTAATCGCCGTCATCCGCGGCAGTCGCGAAGACGCTCTTGCGCAGGTCGAAATCGACGGTAAAGGCGCTGATGCCATTGGCGGCAACGGTGAATTCGTGGCGCAGTTCCAGCCCGTCGCGGGCGCCCTCGGGAATCCGCAGGCCGCGTCGCGCACCGCCCTGCTCGCGCACGATGAAGGAGTCGCCGGCGCCGCCCTCGGCATTCACCCACAGGCGGATCGCCCGGTACCTGCCGGCCGGCAGGATCACGTCATCGAGCAGCAATTCACTGCCGCCACCGGCGAGATTGACGAGATCGACGTGGCGCGGCGCGCTGAAGTCGAAATCGTGCCAGACGCCGCCGACGCCCTGCACCGCCACGCCGGCAAACTCCACCACCACCTGCGCGGCGGCGGCGAGCGGCGCATCGGTGATCGCCAGTGACAGGCGTCCGGTGGGCTGATGGGTAGAGGCGACCGCCTGTCCCTCGCCGCTGTTGGCGACCATGCAGGCGGTCATCTGCAGCGCAATCATCGCCAGAAATGCCAGTGAAATGAGTGCCGAAGGCACCCGCAGAAAACGCCACGAACGGATAATAAACATGGCTGTCGCCTCCCCGACGATCTGCGTCCGCGGCCGTCTTTGGCCGCTTCCAGTACCAGCAGACTATCGCTACATCCTTGTCAAATAGGTGACAAAACGGTTGCCTTGGCGCAGCAAGCATATGTTTCACGGTTACAAAAAAGACAGACCCGCGGAAGTGAAACGCCCCCCGAGTGCGCGGGGGACTGAAGAGATCACAGCCTGCCGATCACCAGCACCGGGCTGTGCAATCGCCCGCGATCGCCGCCGGTGTCAATCCTCGAAGGCGACCTTGTCGGCGCTGCCGTCACCCTGCAGGTTGCCGGCGAGTTCGTCCTCCAGCTCGATCTCGTCGCCGACGCGCAGCTGGCTCCAGAAGGTCGTCGAATCGATGGGATCCCCGTTTTCGGCCTCGAAGACTGCGCCGCCGGCGGTGAAATCCACCCCGAGCAGGGTGATCGAGCCACTGCCGAGACCACCGATGCCGGGCGCGGTGAATGCCTCGACGCGCGCGCGAATGCTCACCGGCTCGCTGCCGTTCTGCTCGGCATCGCGCACGCGCGCGGCCTGCAGCCGGCCACTGGCGGCGTCCACCGCACCCTCCACTTCGACGTGGCTGATATCCACCGTGAGCAGGCTCAGCGGCTCGTCGAATTCGGTCGCCGCACCGTAGTCGACGACGATGCTCAGCCCCGGGGCGAAAGTCAGCGTTAGCGTGCCGGCGCTCTCGTCGATTTCATCGAGCAGCGCCGCGACCCTGGCCTCGCTCTTAAGCTTCACCTCGTCGGCCACCAGCACGCCGCCCTGCAGCTCGCCCTCGACCTCGACGCGCATGCCGTCGGCCAGGCTCTGTGCCAGCGACGCCGGGCGGAATTCGGTGCCGGCGCCGGAGGCGTCCACCAGCTGCCCGGCGACCGTGAAAGCCGACAGCTCGGGGTTGCCGCCAGTATTCTGCTGCACGCCGCCGACCAGCCCTTCAACACTCGATTGTGCGCCATCCTCGCCGCCGAGGGCGCCGTCCTCACCCTCGATTTCATCTGCGTCGAGTTGATCCATAGTGGCGTTCAGGGTGCCGCGCACCTCGACGAAATCGCCGTCGCTGAGCGTGCCGCCGGGCAGCTCATCCAGCTCGGTGCCGGCATCGAAGCTGATCGTCAGACCCGGATTCCCGGCCAAGGTGAAGCTGCTCGCGCCCAGCCCGCTGACCGTGCCCTTCACCTCCACCTCGGCGCCGGCGCTGAAGCTGGCACTCTTGAGCTCGATGCGCGTCGCCTGCAGCGCGCCGTTGTCGCGGAAACCGCTGACTTCGACCATTTGCTTGTCGGCCAGCGCGGCGAGACCGAAGCCGCTGCTGTCGGCATCGAAGTGCGTGCCGCTGGCGCTGGCGCTGACCGCGATGCCGAACACGTCGAAGGTCGCCGAATCGCCGTCGGCGGCGATTTGCAGATTGACGATCGGCCCCTCGACCTCGTCGTCGTAGACCACCTCCTCGGCGAGATCGCCGCTGCCACGCACGGTGACCACCATGCCGAGGCGCAGGTCATCGGCGCTGGCAGCGCTATCGTCAACGCTGACACTGGCCCCGGCCAGCGCGTAGGCGCTGCCGTTGACGGTGATACTGTCGACCGCCTGCGTCGCGCCGCCGGAGATGGCGCTGATCTCGCCGCGAGCGACAAAACCGGTACCGCCGATGCCCGAGGCCGTCGGTCCACTGCTGGCGCCACAGGCGGCCAGCAGCCCTGCGGCAATGGCCAGTGCGCCGGCCGATGCGCCGGCCGATGCGCTGCGCGAGACTCCCGCAAACAGGGCGGAGCAGCATTGCCGCAGCCAGGCTGTGCTCAGCACGACATCACGTGGGCGATTATTCATGTTGATGACTCCTCCGAGTCCGTATCGCGTTCCCGGTAAAAATAGATGCCAAGGCTCACCGCACGGCCCGGTTGGTCGCTGCCCTCGGCGACCTCGCGCTGCGACAGCCAGGCGTTCAGCTCTTCGAGCAGGGCCTGGGAGCGCGCGGCACTCAGTTCGCGGAAGGCCTCGACCTGGTCGGCGCGCAGCGTCGCGCTGCTCACCTTGCGCTGGTAGTGCAAGGCGTCGCGCGGGCTGACCAGGTTGTGGTCGATGGTGTCGAGCAGTTCGGCGCAGTCGCTGCCGAGGATGGCGATCTTGTCCACCGGATCGCCACCCGGCACGTAGGCGCGGCGCAGCAGCACCGCGCGCCCATCGCGCTCGGCGACACTGCCCGCGGCGGCCAGCGCCTGGAATACCGCACGCGGCGGCATGTCGCCGCTGTGCTTTTTCACCAGCGCCTCGAAACTGCCGGTGGCACCGCTCAGCGGCAGCTCGGCGGGTTCGCCGTCGGCCGCGAGGAATTGCGCATCGGTCAGCCAGCCGGTGATCACGCGGATCGAGCGGTTGTAGCGCTCGTGGCTATCGGCCAGATCACCGGGCGGCAGTTCGTGGAGGCGCTTGACCTCCTTGCGGGTCAGGCCGGTGAGCACCGCGACGCGCGACACAGTCTGCTTCCTGCCCGGCAGGGTGAAATCGTCGTAGGCGACATCCGTGTATACTTTGCGCAACACTTCGGCGGACTGGCCGTAGGCGATGCCATTGCGCAGCAGAATGCGCACCAGCGGGCGCAGCAGGCGCTCCATCGCGGCGAGCAGAGCTGTGGCAATTTGTTCGCTCATAAGTTGGGATAATATTCCCAATTGCGGCGTCACTCAAGCGCCAATCTCCCCTCTTTCGCGCCTCGCCTGCGACCTCCCGCCCCGCGCCAGCGGCAGCGTGCCACGACGACAACCACAGGCGATCACCACCAGGACGCGCCCCGGCGCCGAGCTTCAACATGCCCCAACCCCGTTTTATCGACAGCGCCGAACCGCTGCGCCAGCTCTGTGAACAACTCGCCGGCGTCGAGTGGATCGCGGTGGACACCGAGTTCCTGCGCGAGCGCAGCTACCGGCCGGAACTGTGCCTGATCCAGCTGGCCACGGCCGAGGTCGTCGCCTGCATCGATCCGCTGGCAGTGGCGCTCGACCCGCTGCTCGACCTGCTCTACGACGAGCGCATCACCAAGGTCTTTCACGCCGCATCGCAGGATCTGGAAATCTTCCACTGCCTGCGCGGCCGCCCGCCGCAACCGGTCTTTGACACCCAGCTCGCCGCACCGCTGCTCGGCCACGACGAGCAGATGGGCTACGCGCGGCTGGTGCAGGCGGTGCTCGGCGTGGAGCTGGCCAAGGCCCACTCGCGCACCGACTGGAGCCAGCGGCCACTGTCCGCCGCGCAGCTCAGCTACGCCGCCGACGACGTGGTCTATCTGGCGCAGCTCTACCCGCGCATGCGCGGCGAGCTGCAACGCCTGGGCCGCCTCGACTGGCTGACAGCGGAGTTCGACGCACTCCTCGACCCGGCGCGCTACGACAAGCCGCTGGAGGATCTGTGGCAAAAGCTGCGCGGCGTCGAACGCCTGCGTGGCCACAGCCTGGCGATCGCCCAGGAACTGGCCGCCTGGCGCGAGCGCAGCGCGCGCGAAGCCAACCTGCCGCGCAACTGGGTGATGAAAGACGACGTACTGCTCGACATTGCCAAATTGAAACCAAGCGACGCCGGAGAATTAGCGCGCATCCGCGGCCTCTCCGACGGCGCCCGCAAACGCCACGCTGCGGCACTGCTGCAACTGGTGCGCGAGTGCCGCGATCAGCAGCCGCGCGCCCTGCCGCGGCGGCGCAAAAACAAGCCCAGCGCAGCGCAGGAAGCGGTGCTCACACTGCTCGAAGCGGTCGCCCGGCAGCGCGCAGCAGAGCTTGATATCAACCCGGCGCAGCTGGCCCCGCGGCGCGAGCTGGAGCGCCTGATGCAAAGCAACAACGGCAGCCTGGTCGAAGCCGGCTGGCGGCAGCAGCTGATCGGTGCGCAACTGCGCCGGGTACTCGACGGCGAATGCCGGCTGAGCGTGGCCAATGGCATGCTGAAAATTGAGCAGAACGCCAAATAATCGGCTGAAAAGTCAAAACATAGTCCACGACAACCATCTAAAGTTAGTGCTCAAATTATTCGACTGACAGGTTCCGATCCAAACCGCTTTCTCACCGGCATGGAAACTCACCGTCACGCCCCGCAAGCACGGCACAGTTTGCACAGATCATCATGCACCCGCTGTCACGAAGTATGCGTCCAATCCAGCGCTCAAGGCGTTCGCAGCGGCGCACTCATGCCCGTTTCCCGGCCCCCGTGGCACGAACCTGGCCGGCGCTGGCGCTACTGCTCGCCGCGCTGCTGAGTGCACCAGCTCTGGGCGCAGGCGATCCCGCAACGGCTGACGACACCCCGCCCGAGCCACCCGAAACGATCACCTACACGGTGCGCGAAGGCGACAACCCCTGGCGGCTCAGCGAGCATTTCCTCGGCAGCCCGCAGCACGTGTTGCAGGTGCTTGAACTCAACGATATCCAACAACCACAGCGCCTGCAGCCCGGCAGCCGGCTGGTGTTCCCCCGCCACCTGCTGAGCGCTGACGACAGCCCAGTTTCAATCGCCGCCGTGGCCGGCGAAACCTGGCTGCGCCGTCCCAGCGTGGTGGCACAGCCGCTACGCGCGGGCCTCTCGCTGGCGCCGGGCGACCAGCTCGGCACCGGCGAGGATGGCGCCGCGGTGCTGAATTTTTTCGATGGCACACAGCTGCATCTGGGCAGCGCCAGCGCACTGCGCATCCTGCGCAGCGAGAGCTACGCCGGTGGCCGCCTGAGCCACATCAGCACCGAGCTGACCGCCGGCGAAGGCCAGATCCGCGTGCCAACCCGCGGCGACCCCAATCGACGCTTCGAGCTGATCACCCCCGCCGCCACCACCTCGGTGCGCGGCACCGAGTTCCGCGCTCGCGTCGATGCCGACGGCCGCCTGCGCGAGGAGGTCAGCAGCGGCGCAACCCTGGTCGCCAACGCGCTCGGCGCCAGCGAAATACCCGAGGGACGAGGGCTGAGCGTCACCCCCGGCGAAGCCCCGGGCGAGCCGGTGGCACTGCTCGACGCCCCCGATCTGTCCGCGCTGCCGGAACGCTTCACCCAGCGCCGCGGTGAGCTGCGCTGGCCGGCGATCCCCGGCGCCGCGGCCTGGCGACTGCAAGTGGCCGCGGATGCCGATTTCCTGCAAATACTGCGCAGCGAGCATCTGACCGAGCCGCGCGCCGAGCTGCACGCCGAACGCGAACGGCGCCTGTACCTGCGCATCGCCGCACTCGACGACGCCGGCCTGCTCGGTCGGGTCGCCGAGCACAGCCTGCTGATGACGCCCGCACCGGCGACGCCGGAGCTGATCGAGGCGCGCCGCGAGGCCGGCTACGGCGCGCCGATCGCACTGGCGTGGCGGGCCGCGGCGGGCGCCGACAGCTATCGCGTGCAACTGAGCGGCAGCGAGGATTTCTCCAGCCCCCTGCTGCAGCGCAGCGGCGCCGCACAGCGCATCGAACTACCCGCGGATCTGCCACCGGGCGAGTACCACTGGCGGGTCATCGCAGTCACCGACAGCGGCCGCGAAAGCGAGCCCGGCAGTGGCGGCAAGCTGCGCATCCGTGCGCCGCGACCGGCGCCGCCGGAGACATTCGCCTTTCACGATCGCATCGTGATCCGCTGGCCGGCGCTGCCCGGGGTCAGCCACTACGAGGTGCAGCTGGCCGCTGACGAGCAGTTCACCGAAATCGTCGACAGCGGCATTTGCGTGCAGCGCGCAGCGCCACTGGTCAGTCTGCCGCGGCCGGCGGATGGCGACTATTTCGTGCGCCTGCGCGCGGTCTATCCATCCGGCGCGCAACCAGCGAGCGGTGATGGCGGCGACCACAGCCGGGCCGATGACGCCCTGCGCAGCGCCTGGAGTGCAAGCGTGCCGCGCGCAGTGATCAGCCACGATTACCGGCTGCCGGCGACGCTGCTTATCGCGCTGATCATGTTCTGATGCCGCGCCTCCTTCCCCCGCAATGGACACTGACCCCTCGGCTGGCGCTGATCGTGGTTCTGCTGCTGTGCTATCTGGCGCTGCGCTCCAGCCGCGCGCTGTCCGGGCTCGACGGCTGGCTGCTGGAGCTGCAGGAACAACTGCTCGCGACGCCACCCGCAAGCCACGTAGCCGTGATCGAAATCGATGAGGCCAGTCTCGCCGAATTCGGCCAGTGGCCCTGGCCGAGGCACAACCACGCGGTGCTGATCGACTGGCTGGACGCCGCCGGCGCGACTGCTATCGGGCTCGACATCATCTTTGCCGAGCCGAGCCGCTTCGGCGACAGCGACGACGATGCACTCGCCGCGGCGATGCGGCGCAGCCGGCGGGTTGTGCTACCGGTGGCGGTGGCCAGCGCAGCGACCTCATCCGCCTCGATCGGCGGCGCGGGCACACAGCCGAGTGACGGTTTCTGGCTGAGCTATCCGCTGGACAAGCTGAAAAATGCCAGTGCGGCCCTCGGCCACGCCTCGGCGGGCATCGACGGAAGCGGCACGCTGCGCGAACTGCAACCCTTTCTGGCCCTGCCCGGTGGCTGGCTGCCCGCCTTTCCGCTGGCGCTGGCACAGCACGGGAACCGGCTTGAGACGCATCTGCTCACCGACAACCACGGCTGGCTTCTGCCCGGCGATACCTCGCGGCATCTGCCGCCGCGCTTCAGCTTCGCCGACGTGATCAACGGCGAGGTGCCGGCACAGACCTTCGCCGGCAAGCACGTGCTGGTCGGCGTCAGCAGCCAGGGGCTGGCGCCGCACTACCCGCTCGACGCCAGCGGCCGCGGCCCCAGCCAGCCTGCGCTGTTGTTCAACGCGGTGGCTACGGCCGCGCTGCTCGACGACAGGATCCTCCACCACGTCCCCGGTTGGCAGCGGCACATGCTGGCCGCGCTGCTGGTCTGCGCACTGGCCCTGCAGCCGATGTCTTTCCTGTGTCGTGGCAGCGGTCGAGCGGCGCTGGCGCTGGGACTGACCACGCTACTGGTACAGCAGGTCGCGCTGCGCCACGGCCACTACCTGCCGAGCATGGACGCCTTGCTGCTGCTGACGCTGACCTGGCTGGCGATTCGGCTGTACCGCGCCGGGCATATCGCCGGTGCGCTGTCGCGACTGCGTGGCGAGAGCTCAGCGGTGCTGGACGCGGTGGCCGATGGCGTGTTGCTGATCGATGCCAGCGGCCGTATCGGCTTCGCCAACCGCCGCGCCGCCGAACTGCTCGACAGGAGTCCGCGCCAGCTGCGCGGCAACACCATCAGCGAGCTGGGCCTGCGCGGGCCGCTCGGCTGGCGTGCGGAATCGCTGTACGCCTCGCCGCCGGGCGACGCCCGCCAGGCTCCGGACAAGACCACGGAGAAGGCCAGGAAAAAGGCCAGGGAAAAGGCCGCGCCAACCGATTCGCCCGGCACGCTGCCGATTGGCCTGCTCAGCGGGCTGCCCGAGGACTCCAGCGACCTGCTGCAACCGAGCAACGATCAGCACACCCAGAGCAGCGGGCGGCCGAAGGTGTATCTGTACAATGGCGCCTCCGGGCTGCGCCGGGTGCTCAAGGTGTCCGCCAGCCCGGTGCCCGGCCGGCAAGCCACGGTGCTGGCGATGGATGACGTCACCTCACTCTATCGCCTGCAGCGCAAGCTGACCCACCAGGCACGCCACGACGCGCTCACCGGCCTGCCCAACCGCACGCACATGCAGCAGCTGATCGAACGCGCTATCCGCGCACGGCGCGATGGCGGCCAGCCGACGCCGCTGGCGGTGGCCTTTATCGATTTCGATAATTTCAAAAGAATCAATGATGTACTCGGGCAATCCGCCGGCGATGAGCTGCTCGTACAGCTATCTGCTCTGCTGCGCGCCAACTTCGGCGACGGCTATCGCCTGGCGCGCTTCGGCAGCGACGAATTCCTGATTCTCTGTCGGGTCACGCGCAGTAAGCTGAGCGCAGCGCTGCGGCGCTTCCTGCACGATCTGCAACGACCGCTGGCACTGGCCGGGCAGAATATTCATTGCCAGTGCAGCATCGGTGTCAGTCTCTACCCACAGCACGGCGAGCAGGCCGATGAGCTTATCCGCTGCGCAAACCTGGCGATGCATCAGGCCAAGCGCTACAGCGGCAGCCACTACCGTTTTTACGCCCCCTGCGGCCTGGATATCGAGCGCCGGCTCGAACGCGAGCACGACCTGCACCAGGCGCTGGAGTACGGTGAACTGGAGATTCACTACCAACCGCGGATCAGCCTGACCAGTGGGCGCACCACGGGTGCCGAAGCCCTGTTGCGCTGGCAACATCCGCAGGAAGGGCTGTGTATGCCCGCGAGCTTCCTGCCCGCCGCCGAGGAACTGGGGCTGATGGCGCAGATCAGCCGCTGGGTGATGCGCTGCGTGATGAATGACATCCGCCGCCTCTGCGATGAACACCGGGCACCACTGCGCCTGTCGATCAATCTCTCGGCGCAGCAGTTCATGCAGGACGGACTGGAGGCCGAGCTGGATTCGGCGCTGCGGGATTGCGGCGCACCCGCCGGCTGGGTCGAGTTTGAGATCACCGAAAGCATGCTGCTGCAAGATTTCAATCGCGCCAGCCAGGTGATCGCGAGCCTGCGGGGGCGAGGCGTGACGGTTTCGCTGGACGATTTCGGCACCGGCTACTCGGCCCTCAGCTATCTGATCAACCTGCCGGTGGATGCGATCAAAATCGACCAGAGTTTCGTCAGCCAGCTGCGCTATCGCAAGAGCGGCGACGTGACTCGCGCGATCGTGCATCTGGCTCGCGATCTTGGCTTCACCACCGTCGCCGAGGGTGCGGAAAGTGGCGAACAGGTGGATTTCCTGCGCACTATCGGCTGCGATGAGGTACAGGGCTACTTCTACTCACGGGCGCTGCCTTTCGACGACTTCCGCAACTATCTGGCCGGCCAGCACTGAAACGGCTCAGCCGCCAGCCCGGCATCGGGCCGACGCCATCCCCAGCCACCACGCATTCGACACGCCGATTCGCCCGGCCACGCTGAGCGCGCGAATCCGCCCGCACTTGCGCTACAATGGTGCGCCGCACAATCAGCCGCTTCGCAGCAGCACGACAGACAGACCCCATGAGCCAGCAATCCCTCGAAAACGTCAACATCGCCAATATACGCGTCCTCGTCTCGCCCACCGCGTTGCACCAGAAGCTGCCGGCCAGTGCCGCCGCCAGCGCCACGGTCGCCGCGGCGCGGCGCGATATCGAGGCCATTCTCGACCGTCGCGACCACCGCCTGCTGGTGGTCACCGGACCCTGCTCGATCCACGACGTGGCGGCCGCCAGGGAATACGCCACGCGGCTCAAGGCGCTGCGCGAGGAGTTGGGCGACTCGCTGTACATCGTGATGCGCGTGTATTTCGAAAAACCGCGCACCACAGTCGGCTGGAAGGGTTTGATCAACGACCCGCGGATGGACGACAGCTTCCGCATCGAGGAAGGGCTGGAGAAGGCCCGCGAGCTGCTGCTGTGGCTGGCCGAACAGGGCATCCCCACCGGCACCGAAGCGCTCGACCCGATCAGCCCGCAATACCTCGCCGACCTGTTCTGCTGGGCGGCGATCGGCGCGCGCACCACCGAATCGCAGACCCATCGCGAGATGTCCTCCGGCCTGTCCACCCCGGTGGGCTTCAAGAACGGTACCGACGGCGGCCTCGGGGTGGCGATCAACGCCATGCAGTCGGCGGCCTCGTCGCACTGTTTTCTGGGTATCAATGGCGCGGGTCAGGTGGCGGTGATCGAAACCCGCGGCAATCGCTACGGTCACGTCATCCTGCGCGGCGGCAAGCAGCCGAACTTCGACTCGGTGAGCGTCGCCGAGGCCGAGGCGGCGCTGGAAAAGGCCGGCCTGCCGCAGAATCTGATCGTCGACTGCAGCCACGCCAACAGCCACAAGAACCACGAGCGCCAGCCGCTGGTGGCGCGCGATGTGGCCAACCAGATCGACGAGGGCAACCACTCGATCGTCGGCATCATGCTGGAGAGCCACCTGCACGCCGGCAATCAAAAAGTGCCGGCGGATCTCGGCGATCTGCAATACGGGGTATCGATCACCGATGCCTGCATCGACTGGGAAACCACCGAGTCGCTGCTGCGAGAACTAGCAGCCAAGCTGGCGACGCCACTCGCCGCGCGTCGACCGACGCAAAGCTGAACACCCCACCAAAGCGAGGGAATAACGCGCCGTGAACTTTAAGGATTACTTCTCCAGCCAGGCTTCAGCCTACAGCGAACACCGCCCGCATTACCCGGCAGAGCTGTTTGACTGGCTGGCATCGCTGGCGCCGCACCGCGAACAGGCCTGGGACTGCGCCACCGGCAGCGGCCAGGCTGCCCTGGCACTGGCCGAACACTTCGAGCGCGTGCTGGCCAGCGATGCCAGCGCGGCGCAGATCGCCAACGCCATACCCCATCCGCGCATCGACTACCACGTCGCCAGCGCCGAGGACAGCGGCCTGGCGGCGAACAGCGTGCAGCTGGTCAGCGTCGCCCAGGCCTACCACTGGCTGAATCACGCGGCCTTTGCGGTGGAGGCCGATCGGGTGCTGCAAAGCGGCGGCCTGCTGGCGGTGTGGGGCTACGCCAACCAGCGCGCCGGCAGCGATGTCGATCCGATCCTGCTGCGCTACTACGGCGAGGTGGTCGGCGCCTACTGGCCAACCGAGCGCTACCACGTGGAAACCGGCTATCGCAATCTGCCCCTGCCCTTCGACGAGCTGCCGGTGACAGACTTCGAAATGAGCGCCGAATGGACCCGCGAGCAACTACTTGCGTACCTCGGCACCTGGTCGGCTACGCAGCGCTACATCGGCGCCGGCCACACCGATCCGCTACCGGCGCTGGATGCTGAAATCGCCGAACACTGGGCGGATGCCACGCCGCGGCGCGTGCGCTGGCCGCTGTTCATGCGCCTCAGCCGCAAGCCCTGATCGACGCCCCAAAGCGGGCTGTGGAGCGCTGCTGCGCCGCTACAGATCGCAGCTGCGCACCATGTCGAAGCCGCGCTCGCGCAGGCCGGCGATGATCTGCGGCATCTCCTCGACGGTGTGCGCGTAGTCCTCGTGCAATAGCAGGATGTCGCCATCGACGATGGGTTTGGCGGCGACGTGGGCGGCAAAGCTGCCATCGCCGTCGAAGGCGCTGTCGTCGCTGTCCTGCGACCAGAGAATGTGGCGATAGCCGCGGCGCGCCAGCGCCAGTGTGGTGCGCGCGCGCATGATGCCGTAGGGCGGGCGCACTACCAGTGGCATCTGCTGGCCGGTGACCTCATCGAGCACCTGCTGGCAGCGCAGCAGATCGGCCAGATAGGCGGCGTCATCCATCTTGCGCACCTTGTAGTGGTCGTAGCTGTGGTTGGCCACCTCGTGGCCCTCGGCGAGCATGCGCCGCACCAGCTCGGGGTGGCGCTCGACGTCGGCGCCGACGACGAAAAAGCTGACCTTGATGCCCTCGCGGGCAAAGATGTCGAGCAGTCGCGGGCTGTGCTCCGGGTGCGGGCCGTCGTCAAAGGTCAGCGACACCCGCGGCTTGTCCGCCGGGCGGCCCTTGACCAGCACGACGCCGGGCATCAAACGGCCGATGGCGGCCTTCAGTTGCGATTTCAGCATGCCTTTGCACCTTGCGGCGGAGCGCCGCGGCGCCCGTCCGGCCTTGTCTGGATGGGGGGATCTGCGCGCTGTGGCGGCAGTGGCCGTGCATTCTAGATGGCGCCGGGGCGACTTCAGTGATGCCGCTCACAGCGCCCGTGGCAACAGCGCCCGTGGCAATAGACAGCGTCCGGCCCACGGGCAGGCGGCAGCGCGCAGCGGCTACAGATCGAGCCGCCGCGCCAGCTCGCGCCACAGGGCCGCATAGGCCTGTGCGGCAGGACAGCGCGGAGCAAAGTCGCGCAGCGGTGCGGCGCGGCCGCTCATGCGTTCGACCTGGGCCGCATTGGGAATCGCCGTATCGAGGAATTCCGCCAGCTTGCGCGGCGGATGCTCAAGGGTGAACTGATGCATTCGGCGGCGCCGGTCGAGCATCGAGAAAAACGCCAGCAGGCGCGGCGCTTCTGCTGGCATATCGTCGATAAAACCGGCCAGCTGCTGCAGGGTGCGCAGCGACAACGTGCTGGGGATCACCGGAACCAGCAGCGCATCGGCGGCGTGGAAGATACTCTCAGCGGTCAGCGAGATGCTCGGCGCGCAGTCGAGCAGCACCAGATCGTAGCTGTCGCGCAGCGGCTTGAGCAGCCGGCTGATGCGCCGCTCGGGGCGTTTGTTATCGCCCAGCAAAGCGTCCAGTTGGCGGTGACTGAAGTCGGCCGGGATCAGCTTCAGGCGCGGCCAGTGTGTGCCGCGCACCCGCGTGGCGAGCCGCTTGCGCTCGGCCAGCAGCGCCTCGGCGCCGCCCTTGAGCTCGGCGTCCTCGGCGAGGTGGAAGCTGGCCGCGCCCTGCGGGTCGAGATCCCACAGCAGCACGCGGCGGCCGCGCGCCGCGGCCTCGGCGGCCAGATTGACCGCCGCGGCGGTCTTGCCCACCCCGCCCTTGATGCTGTAACTGGCGATGACTTTCATCCCGACTCCATCGGCGCGACCGGCGGCCGCTGGCGCAGTGTCGCAGCAAGTGCGGGGAAAATCAGCCCTTGTACAGGCGCGGATTGAGCACGTCGCGCAGCCAGTCGCCGAGCAGGTTGATGACCAGAATCAGCACCACCAGCACCACGCCGGGGATGGTGGTGATCCACCACAGGCCGCTGAAGATGAACTCGAAGCCGGCGCTGATCAGCGAGCCCAGCGAGGGCTTGTTGACCGGCATGCCGAGGCCGAGAAAGGACAGCGCCGCCTCGCTGATGATGGCATTGGCGATCTGCACCGTGGAGATCACCAGAATTGGCGTCACGCTGTTGGGCAGGATGTGGCGGAACATGATCAGCGGCGCCGGCAGGCCGGTGAGCCGCGCGGCATCGACGTATTCCTTCTTTTTCTCCGCCAGCACCGTGGCGCGGACGGTGCGCGCGTACTGCGGCCACTCGGCGATGCCGATCACCAGAATCAGCATGAAGATCGCCAGATCGCTGTACAGCTCGGTGCCGAAGGCGGCCTGAAAAATCGCCAGCACGATGATCGCCACCATCATCGTCGAAAACGACAGTTGGATATCGGCGATACGCATCAGCACCGCGTCGACGCGCCCGCCGACGTAGCCTGCGATCAGCCCCAGCGAAACGCCGAGAAACAGCTGCAACAACACCGCGCAGACGCCGATCATCAGCGAGATGCGCGTACCGTAGAGGATGGTGGAGAGCAGATCGCGCCCCTGGGCATCGGTGCCGAACAAAAATCGCGGATCGCCACCGTCCTGCCACAGCGGCGGGATCTCCGAATCCATGATGTCGATGCTGGACGGGTCGTAGGGGTCATGCGGCGCCAGCAGCGGCGCGGCCAGGCTGGCCAGGGCGTACAGCACGAAGATGCCCAGGCAGATCTGCGCCAGCCGGTCGCGACCGAGGTGGTAGTAGAAATCCGACTGGCGAAAGCGCTCCCAACGGGTGGTCATGCCGCTACTCCTGCCGCCCGGCCAGCTGCACGGTCGGGTTGACCAGCCCGTAGATCAGATCGACCAGGGTGTTGGTGATGACAAAGATCAGCCCGACCACGATCAGGTAGGCGATGATCAGCGGCGTGTCGACGCGATTCACCGCCTCCAGAAACATGAAGCCCATGCCCGGCCACTGAAACACCGTCTCGGTGAGAATGGTGTAGGCGATCATGGTGCCGATCTGCACCCCGCCGACGGTAATCACCGGCAGCAGCGTGTTCTTCAGCGCGTGCAGAAACCAGATTCTGTAGCGCGACAGGCCCTTGGCGGTGGCGAAGCGGATGTACTCGGTGTGCAGCACCTCCAGCATCTCGGCGCGGATCAGGCGGATGAACAGCGGCAGCATGATCGAAGCCAGCGAAATGCTCGGCAGCACCAGGTGCCAGAGGCCATCGGCGGTCAGCAGGCCGGTCTGCCAACCGCCCACATCGACCGTCTCTCCGCGACCGAAGGACGGCATCCAGCCGAGCTGGATGGAGAACACGTAGATCAGCATGATCGCGGTGAGAAATACCGGTATCGAGATGCCGACGATGCTCGCGCCCATCATCAGCCGCGAAAACAACGTCCGCGGGCGGATCGCGCAGTAGACGCCGATCGGCACGGAAAAGAACAGGATGATCACGCTGGCGCCCAGCACCAGCTCGAAAGTCGCCGGGAACTTGTCGAGGATCACCTCCAGCGCCGGCCGCTTGAAGAAGTAGGAATCGCCCAGATCACCCTGCACGGCGCGGCCGAGAAAGCGCCAGTACTGCACCAGAAAGGGGTCGTTGAGACCCATTTGCTCGCGCAGCAGGTCGCGCTCGGCCTCGGACACGCGCTGGCCGACCAGCTCGCGCAGCGGATCGCCGAGCTGGTCCTGAATGGAGAAGCTGAGCAGGCTGATGACCAGCATCACCACCGCTGCCTGAGCCAGCCTGCGCAGGAGAAATCGCAGCATGTTTGGGTCGCTTGAGAGGTGCGGCGACGGGCCGGATGACCCGCCGCCGTGAGCCACTGGTCTATTCGATCACCAGATCCCCGAGATAGGGGAAGTTCATCACGTTGACCACATCGGCGATGCCCACCCCGGAGCGCGCGGCCCAGGCCAGGTTCTGCCAGTGCAGCGGCACGAAGGCGGCGTCATCGTGCAGGATCTGCTCGACCTCCTGGAGGATCGCGGCGCGCTTGTCCTCATCGGTCTCGGTGCGGCTGGCGACGATCAGCTCGTCGACCTTCGGGTTGCAGTAGTTGCCGCTGTTGTACTGGCCGGCGCCGCTGTCGGCATCCGGGCACATGGTGAGGAATTCGCTGAAGTTGGCCGAATCCTCGGTGTCCGAGTGCCAGCCGATCATCATCATGTCCGCGGCGCGCTCGTCAAACTTGGGCCAGTACTGCGCCTTGGGCATGGTTTTCAGATCGACCTTGATGCCGATCTTGGCCAGCATGCCGGCCACTGCCTCGGCGATCTTGGCGTCGTTCACGTAGCGATTGTTGGGCGCCATCATGGTGATGCTGAAGCCATCGGCGTAGCCGGCGTCGGCCATCAGTTGCTTGGCCTTGTCGAGGTCATAGCGCGGCTGCAGCGATGCCTTGTAACCGGCGTAACCGCTGGGGCCCTGCTGGGCGGCCGGGGTGGCGAAGCCCTTCATGATTTTCTTGGCGATACCGACGTTGTTGATCGCGTAGACGATCGCCTGGCGCACCTTCGGGTTCTTGAATTCCTCGCGACGATTCTGGTTCATCTGGAAGGTGATGATGCGCGTCCCGGACATGGTCACAAGCTCGGTGCCCTCATTCTGTTCGATGCGCGCCAGATCGGTGGGCGGCACCGGGGCGATGAAATCGACATCGCCGGAGAGCAGCGCGGCGACGCGCGTGGCGTTCTCCTTGATCGGGGTGAAGACGATCTTGCTGACATTGCCCGGCGAGGCACTGTCCCAATAGTCGGCAAAGCGCGCGAACTCGACGCGCACGCCCTGCTCGCGGGAGGTGATGGTGAACGGCCCGGTGCCGGAGGCGTTCTTCGAAGCGAAGGTGTCGCCGTGCTTTTTCAGCGCCGATTTGGGATTGCCGTTGGCGTCATCGCCACTGTAGAAGCCGCTGTCCATGGGGAAGATGTAGGTCGCCTGGTGCAGCACCAGCGGATAGGGACCGTCGGTGACCCAGTCGATGGTGTGCGCATCGACCTTGTTCATCGCCTTGAAGGGCGCAAACAGGCCTTTGAAATCCGGGCTCTCCAGCAGACGCTGGTAGGTCCAGATGACATCATCGGCGGTCATTTCGTTGCCGGAGTGGAACTTCACGCCCTGGCGCAGCTTGAAGCGCACGGTGTTGGCGTCGAGGCGCTCCCAGCTCTCGGCCAGGCGCGGCTCGAAGCCCAGCTCCTGGGTCCAGCGCACCAGCGGATCAAACACCATGTGGGAGAGCTGCAGGGTGCCGCCGGAGAGCTGCTCGTGCGGGTCGAGCGAGACCGGATCGGCGTCGTAGGCCATGCGCAGGGTGTTGGCCTGTGCGGTCATCGGGCTTGCGGCCAGGCCGGTGGCCAGGCAGGCGACGAGCATGGCCGGCGCCAGCGCACTCGCGCCAGCCAGCCTCTTGAGCTTGCGAATCATCGGGTTTCCTCCATTTGCAGATCGCTCTGCGGATTGCCTTTGCACGCTCGCTGGCGCGCTGTGGTGACAGACTTTGGATGACGTCGCCCGGATTCTGTCGCCGGGTCGATCCAAACACATGTTTTACGGAAGCGTTACGACAATTTCAACAAACGATTTGGCGCACCTTTCTGTAACGGCTGAGACAATCGCGGCAGCATTTTTTTGTGCGCTATCTATCTGGACAAGCCGCAGCCCCCTCGGCACACTCCGATTCGCCCGAACCGCGGCTCTCAACCCCGCCCGATGGCTGGGGATATCGCCTTCGGACGGGCTCATAAGTCAGGCAAAAAATAACGCCCAAGGGATTGCTTTCATGCGTGTTCCCGCCCTCGTTCTCGTCCCCGGCGCGCTGCTTCACGAAGCCGGCAGAATCGCCCACGCACTGATCCGTGGCGGCGAGCGTTTTCGGGTCTGCGCGGTGGTCGACCCCGACTGTGACGAGGGCGACGCCGGCAGCCTGCTGGACGGCAAACACCGCGGCATGCCGGTGGTGGCGAGCATCGACGAAGCCATCGACGAGAGCCGCCAGACTCCCGAATACTGCATCATCGGCATGGCCACCGACGACGGCCGGCTCGACGACGCGCTGCGCGCGCTGGTGCGCGACGCGCTCAAAAACGGCCTGCCCGTGGTCAACCCGCTGGCGCAGCGGCTCGCCGAGGACGAGGAGATCGCCGCCCTGGCGCGCGCCGCCAAAGTGGAGCTGATCGACCTCTGCGCAGCACCCGCGCAACTGCCCACCGCCGACCCCGCGAACCGGGCCAGCAGCCGTCGCCTGGCGGTGCTCGGCACCGGCGCCGCGGTCGGCAAGCACACCACCGCGCGCCAGCTGCTCAAGGCTCTGCGCCACGCCGAGCGCCGCGCCGAGCTGATCTACACCGGCCAGACCGGCTGGCTGCAAGGCGGGCGATTCGGCCTGGTGATGGACGCGCTGCAAGACACCCAGGTGCTGCCAGCGCTGACCGCGGTGGTCGAGCAGTGCGACCGCGAGACCCGCGCCGAGCTGGTCCTGATCGAAAGCCACAGCAGCCGCCACGCCATCGACGATGGCGAGCTGGCGCGCGCCGCCGGCGCTGCGGCGGCGATCCTGCAGCACTCACCGAATGCCGGCAAGGCGCGGCCGGTGGCCGACAAGCTCGCCGAGTTGCGCGCCGCCGGCGTGCAGGTTCTGGCCGTCAGCCTGCGCGCCAGGCAGGCCGCCGATGCCGAACGCGCGGCGCGCGAAATCGCCGCGCAGTGCAATCTGCCGACATTCACCGACAGCGCGCCGCAGGCCGCGGCGCTGGCGCAGCTGGTGCTCAACTGGCTGGACGGCGGCGACAGCCCGGCAAACGAGGATCAGAGCACGGCGGCCAGTACCGACCTCGCCGACTGAACCGCCGCCGCAGCAAAGCCGCCCGGCGGCGCACTAGTCGCTGGCGGCGACAAAATCCAGCGCTGCCGAATTGATGCAATAGCGCAGCCCGCTCGGCGGCGGGCCGTCCGGAAAGACGTGGCCCAGATGCGCCTGGCAGGTGGCGCAGCGCACCTCGGTGCGCAACATGCCGTGGCTGCGGTCGCTGCGCTCCTCGATCCGCGCGCCGGCGGCCGGCGCCCAGTAGCTCGGCCAGCCGCTGCCCGAGTCGAACTTGGCCTCC
>Ga0207752_1000358_pt1 | contig 21491 bp, 22 predicted proteins | sample Pon2CUnioCityCA_6_FD_187272 | JGI IMG/M metagenome (GOLD analysis project Ga0207752, IMG submission 187272) | Marine sediment microbial community from Union City, CA, USA - Pond 2C Sediment 2 (SPAdes) | ecosystem: Environmental > Aquatic > Marine > Intertidal zone > Salt pond sediment ...
GGCGTCTTCGATCCCGCCGACCCCAAGGCCACTCAAGGCGGCTTCGCGGACCTGGTCCCCATCCTGTCTGATCCAAGCGTTGTCGCCATCCTGGTCGGAACGCCGGTGTACTTCGGCAACATGACGTCGTTGTGCAAGGCCTTCCTCGACCACTGCATGGCGTTCCGCCGGGCGAAGTTCGCGTTGAGCGGCAAGGTGGCGGGCATCGTCGCCGTCGGCGCTGCCCGCAACGGCGGTCAGGAAATGACCATCCAGTCCGTGCAGGCCGCCCTGCTCTGCCAGGAGATGATCGTCGTCGGCGACAGCCGGCCCACCGGCCATTTCGGCGCCACCCTGGTCAACGATGGCAACGACAGCATCGCCTCGGACGAATTCGGCACCGCCACCGCCAGGAACCTCGGCCGTCGCGTCGCCGAAGTCGCGCTTAAGCTCGCAGCCGGGACGAAATAGACGCCCGGCAATAGCTGATGCCAGCATAGACAAGGGCGTTTATCGCACCCAGGTACCAGCGGAAAGAACGTAAGTTCGGGTGAATACCCCCTTGTCCCCGCCGGTACCCTGCAAAGCGCAGATACCCGTTGGTCCCGCCCCAAGTGCGGGTATGGCCATCATTCTGCGTAGGGCTCGCCCACTTCGCAATTGGACTCCCCGCCGAGGAGCGGGAAAGATACAGGTAAAGCCGCCTCGGTTCCGTGTCGATATATGTGTACAGCGACCGTAGAGGAATCACCACAAGATATGGACACGAATTGGCTGGAGAGAGGACAGGAAGATGGCGAGCTTCGGACAGATCAAATCAGTCGACATCCGAGAGTTGTGGTCGAATGAGGCTCACGATTTTACGCCTTGGCTTGCGGAGAATGTGGGCCGTTTGGGCGATGCCCTCGGGATGGACCTGGAGGTGACCGCACGCGAGGCGGACATCGGGGACTTCTCGCTGGACCTGCTCGCAAAGGATCTCGGCAGCGGCCGACCGGTTGTCATTGAAAATCAGTTCGGTGCTACCAACCACGATCACCTCGGCAAAGTCATCACGTATGCAGCCGGCGTGGATGCCGTAGCGGTTATCTGGCTCACCGAATCGGTGCGGGACGAGCACCGGCAGGCACTTGAATGGCTCAATCGAAGAACAGATAGCGAGATACACTTCTTCGCCGTCATCGTCGAGGTCATCCAAATCGATGAGTCTCGCCCGGCGGTACAGTTCAGGTCCGTTGTGTATCCGAATGAATGGCAAAACGCAGCCAGGGAGACGGTCGAGCGGCAGGCTTCACCTCGGATGGAGGCATACCGCCGTTGCTTTCAGATGGTGCTCGACGAACTCCGCGAGAAGCACCACTTCACGAAAGCAAGGGCTGCCCAGCCACAGAGTTGGCATTTCTTCCCATCCGGTGTTCGGGGTGTCGGCTATGCTACAAGCTTTGCCCAAGGGGATCGGGCTCGCGTGGAACTCTATATCGATCAAGGGGACGCCGAAGCGAACAAGACGCTCTTCGATTCCCTGGCCGCTCAAAGAGCAAGTATTGAGAATGAGCTTGGAGAATCGCTCGAGTGGGAGCGCCTTGACGAGCGGCGAGCGTCCCGGATCGCGCTCTATCGTGAGGGCCACATCAAACTGCCTGAAGAGGAACTGCGTGAAATCCGCGACTGGATGATCGAGCGTATTCTGCGCCTCAAGCTGGTTCTTGGCCCAAGGCTCGTGCAAGAGGAGGGAGCGCTATTGGCCAACGCGGCCTCTACATGACGATGGCGGAGGGGATGTTGGGGCTTTCCGGGTTCGGTGTGACCTTTTCCTTCGTCGGCGAGATCACTAGGTCCATGTCCTCCATGGGGACGGCACCGAGGAGAACACGATCCCCGAGAACCAACGCCCCCGCATAGCAACTGCGGCCCAGACACGTGAGCTTGACAGGCCCCACATAGGGAACCACCTCCTTCTTCCCGTTGGCGACCGTCACTTCTCGACGCTCCGCTTCTTGCAGGTCAAGCTGGATCCTCACATGCTCCGGAATGCATAGAGTGACCGCACCGGTATCTACCAACGCTTGTACAGGTACCGGCTTGAGCTTGGGTTTCCCGGGATTCGCGAGCAGTACGTCAACTTTGATGAGCCCCATCGCTTCTCACCTACACAGTGTACAAATCAGTCTACCCAGCCATCGAATTCTCCTGCATGGACAGCCTGCATTGTACACAAGCCTCTGGCGAGTGTCAATGGGAATCCCGAAACACCAGAGTCGATAACCTCGCAGGTGGGCGGCACACCTATTGTTCTCGGAATCGATCTCCCCGGACATTTTTGTAATTGACTCGTATTTCGCGGCAGATATACTTCGTTAATTGGCGAAATATAATAGGTGTGTATGCGTGAGGTCTTGGACATAACGAAGGCGTTGGCCGATGCGAACCGGCTCCGAGTGCTGATGGCGCTGACGGGCGGGGAACTGTGCGTCTGCCAGATCGTGGAACTGCTCGGGCTGGCGACTTCGACGGTATCGAAGCACATGTCCATCCTTCGGCAGGCCCGGCTGGTTGACAGCCGCAAGGACGGTCGCTGGATGTACTATCGACTGCCCGGCCGCGGCGCGGCCAGGCCGGCCCGCGAGGCGATTGCGTGGGTCCGGCGGAGCCTCGCAGAATCCCCACAGGCCGTCCAGGACAGGAGAAAGCTGGCCAAAATCCTCGCGATGGACCCGGAGCAGCTATGCAAGAGCAGATAGCGAGAAAGTTGAAGGTGCTGTTTCTGTGCACGGGCAACTCGTGCCGAAGCCAGATGGCGGAGGGCTGGGCCCGGCATCTCGGAGGCGACGCGATCGAGGCGTATTCGGCGGGCATCGAGACGCATGGGCTCAATCCCAACGCCGTGAAGGTCATGGCCGAGGCCGGCGTGGACATCTCGGGGCATCGCTCCAAGCACCTCGACGAGCTTCGCGATATCCCCTTCGATTATGTCGTGACGGTTTGCGACCATGCGCACGAGCATTGCCCCGTATTCCTCGGCAAGACTCAGGTCGTGCATGTCGGCTTCGATGATCCGCCGCGGTTAGCGAAACAGGCGAAGAGCGAGGAAGAAGCATTGAACGGTTACCGTCGCGTCCGCGATGAAATCAGAGATTTTGTGCTGCGCCTGCCGGGCGCGCTGAAAAGGCAAGGATGACGATGATGGATGCCAGGACCAAAGAGTTGATCGCCTTGGGCGCTTCGGTGGCGGCCAACTGCCACCCGTGCGTCCGCCACCACATGGGCAGGGCGCGGGAGATGGACATTGACCGAGCGGAGATTCAGCAAGCCCTGCAGGTCGGCCGCATGGTGCGAAAGGGCGCGGCCGATCAGATGGACGAGTTGATCGCCGAGCAGCACAGTGGCTGCTGTGGGACGGGCGGCGCGACGTGCAGCGAAACGAGCGAGGCGGAGAAGGTGCGGGAGACCGTAAGAAAAGGGTACGGCCAGATCGCCCAGGGCCAGTCCGGCTGTTGCGGCGCCCCGCCCGAGCGGCTTGCCGAGGCGATTGGCTATACGTCCGACGAGCTTGCCGCGCTGCCGGAGGGGGCCAACATGGGGCTCTCCTGCGGCAATCCGACGGCCCTCGCCGGGCTGCAGCCGGGCCAGACCGTGCTCGATCTCGGCAGCGGCGGCGGATTCGACGTGTTCGTCGCCGCGGCCAAAGTCGGGCCCACCGGTCGCTCCATCGGCGTGGATATGACCGCCGACATGGTCGCCAAGGCCCGGGCGGGCCTGTCCGAGTTCTCGAAGAAGACCGGGCTGGCGAATGTGGAGTTCCGCCTCGGAGAAATCGAACATCTGCCGGCAGCCGACGCGAGCGTGGACATCGTCATCTCGAACTGCGTCATCAACCTCTCGCCGGACAAGCCGCAGGTATGGCGCGAAATCGCCCGTGTGTTGAAACCCGGCGGCAAGGCCTGCGTCTCCGATCTCGCTCTGAAGAAACCGCTTCCGGAAAAGATCCGGCAGTCCGTCGCTGCGTTGATCAGTTGCGTCGGCGGAGCCGTTCTCATCGACGAGACGCTGCGGATGGCGCGGCAGGCGGGTCTGCACGACGTCACCGTAAACGAAAAGGCCTACGACATCGACGTGATCGCAGAATGTAACGACGAGCTCTACAGGCAGGTCAAGGAGTCATTGCCGGCCTCCGTCAAGCTCAGTGACTACGTGGCGAGCGTCGATGTGACCGCCAGAAAGGCCCCGGCCTGTTGACAGGCCTATAGACGGAGTTTCCTCATGCCCAAGCAGGCTCCAACGATCGCAACCGGAAAAGGCCTCAGCATCTTCGAACGGTATCTGACCGTCTGGGTGGTTTTGTGCATCGTCAGCGGGATTGTCCTCGGCAAAGTCGCCCCGGGCGTGGCGAAGTCGCTCGATGCCCTGGCGATCTATGTCGGCGGTGCGCCGGTCGTTTCCATCCCAATCGCGATATGCCTGTTCTTCATGATGTACCCGATCATGGTGAAGATCGACTTCGCCAAGGTGCTCCGGGCCGGCAAGAACCCCAGGCCCGTGCTGCTGACGCTGATCGTCAACTGGGGGATCAAGCCCTTCACTATGTTTGCCATCGCAACGTTCTTTTTGGGCTACGTCTTTCGCGGGATGATCCCCGACACGGAAGTCGTCAAGGACGGCACGGAGGTCGAGTTGTTTCGCTCATACATCTCCGGGGCCATTCTGCTCGGCATCGCGCCCTGCACGGCCATGGTGCTGATGTGGGGCTACCTGGCCAGGGGCAACCAGGGCCATACGCTGGTCATGGTGGCGATCAACTCGCTGACGATGTTGGTGCTTTATGGCCTGCTGGGCGGCTGGCTGCTGGGCGTCAACCGGATGCCCGTGCCGTGGCAGGCGCTATTGCTGTCCATCGCCATCTATGTCGCGCTGCCGCTCGTGGCGGGTTACTTCTCACGCAAGTGGATAATCCGGGCGAAGGGGCAGGCTTGGTTCCAAGCCCGGTTCCTGCACGTGCTGACGCCCGTGTCGATCATCGCCCTGCTGGCGACGCTGGTTCTGCTGTTCAGCTTTAAGGGCGAGACCATTGTCGCCAACCCGCTGACGATCCTCTGGATCGCGATCCCGCTGTTCATTCAGACGGTGCTGATCTTCGGCATCACGTATGCCCTGGCAAGACTGCTTAAGTTGAGCTATGAGGACGCCGCCCCCTCGGCGATGATCGGCGCCTCGAACCACTTCGAGGTCGCCATCGCCACGGCCACCATGCTCTACGGCCTGTCCAGCGGGGCCGCGCTCGCTACCGTGGTCGGCGTGCTCATCGAAGTGCCCGTGATGCTGATGCTGGTTCGGATCTGCCTGAGGACGAGAGACTGGTTCCCGGGCGGCGAGATCCTATCGCAAGAACCTGGAGGCATCGAATAGACGCCAGCGAATCCGACGGTTCCATAGCCGCAGAAACTTCGCCGCCATCGTCGGCACTTCCGCCCTATGCCTCCATTGATTCTTCCGCCTTACCTTCCAGGAGTTTCTCAATGAGGCGAACGTCTTTGGGGATATGGACGGTTATGTACTCACCCGCTTCGATCTGCGTATACGAATGATCCAGGAGGCCGTCGAAGAGAATCGTCTCGTCCGGCCCCAATCGGTAGGTCTTGTCCTCAATCCGAAGCTCGACGCAGCCGCTCAGGACGTAGCAGAACTCGTGCACATCCTCGTGCAGGCCCATCACGTGGACGTGATCGCCTTCCTCCGCAATCACGCGGATGAGCTTGCCCTTGTCGTAGCGCGCCACGCGGCAATTCTCCAGCCCCTTGTCCGCCTTCGTCAGGTGGCTGGGGTCCTCGGTCTTGGCCTTTCGTCTCTGCACGAGCCGCCGCTCGGCAAGCCCGATCAGGTCCCTCGTGGAGATCTGCAGCGCCCCGGCGATGGCGTCCAGCGTCTTGAGAGACGGCATGGTCTTATTGGTCTCGACCGCCTCGACGGTCGGGTACGTCACCCCGGCCCGGGCAGCCAGGGCCTGCAAGGTCAGGTTCAGACGACGCCGCAAGACGCGGATCATCCTAAAATCATAATTGCTGTTCACAGCAAGCTCCTTCGTAACCTTAGATGCGGCACGGCCGTGCAGTCGATGCCAAGCTCCAACCTCTTCTCTCCGAACGCCATACTACCACAAGAGTTATGCCCCGTACAGTCTTCTTTGGAAAGCGGGCCCGCTGCCGCAATCAGCGCCGATGGATTCCACGCCGAAAGAAACTGATTTTTCGCTTGACACGTCTGCGGCTGATCCGTAGCATTGTTTCGTTCTTTGTGAAGTGCATAGCTTGACCGCAGGTCTCGAAGCATCGGCTTTGGGATAAGCAAACGGGAACGCGGTGAAAATCCGCGACGGTCGCGCCGCTGTAAGCGTCTGCTCCGAAGCATTCGGAAATCCGCGAGGCGTAGTCCACTGTTCGCTCCGAGCGAATGGGAAGGGGCCTCGAGGTAAGACGCGAGTCAGAAAACCTGCCTGCAGTCGATGGCACTTGCCAGGGAGCCCGAACGCAAAACATCGCGTTGGGGAGCCCTTGTTGTGTTCTCGCGACTTGGAACGCACGTGCGGTCGGACCGGGCTTTGCAGGCGTGGTCTGCGGAAATCATGAATATGAACCGTCGTTGCTCTCGCGAGAACGACGGTTTTTTTATTGTCCGCAGCCGGTCTCGCGATCTGGGCCGCTGCCGAAAAGGAGGTAGAACATGAGTTCCGCGACCCGCCCATCACCGCGCCATGCGCTTCACGCCATAAAGCCGAATGGCCCTGCAGTAACGGCCGTCGGGATGGCCTGTATGCTGTCTCTGGCCCTGGCCGCAAAGTCGGCCGCAGCGATCGTAACCTTTGAGGACCGGTCGTTGCCGCCGGAATCTTACTGGAACGGCGCCGACGGCTCGGGCGGATTCCGCAGCGGAGGGGCCTTCTTCGAGAACCGCTACACCGTCTACGACGACGTAGGCTTCTGGGACGGCTTCGCCTATTCCAACCGGACCGATACCGAGACAAGCAGCATGGAGGGACAGTACACCGCCATCCCGGGCTCCGGGCAAGGCGACTCGGATACATACGGCATCGCCTTCGTCGGATGGGAAAAGCCTCCGACGATGACCCTCAGCACGCCCCAAGAACTGCAGGGATTCTATGTCACGAACAACAACTACACCTATTACGACCTCATCCACGGCAGCGGAATATCGAAGCCGTTTGGCGGCCAGACCGGTGATGATCCCGACTGGCTCATGCTCTCCATCACCGGCAAAGACACCGAGGAAAACATCACCGGCACCGTCGATTTTTTTCTGGCCGACTTCCGGTTCGCCGAAAACGAGCAGGACTACATCATCGATACGTGGAAATTCGTCGATCTAACCGCGCTTGGCGAGGTCGCATCGTTGCAGTTCACGCTGGACTCCAGCGATACGAGCGACTGGGGTATGAACACGCCTGCGTATTTCTGCGTCGACACTGTTGTCCCGGAACCTGCGACCATCTTGATGCTCGGGTTGGGCGCATTGTTCGCCGTGCGCGGCAGGAAGTAGCCAACGCACATCGGCGAGAGACCGCTATGATGCCAAGACAAATGATGACATGGTTTCTTGTGATTGCCGGCGCCGCGACGGTCCAGGCCGGACCCTACCCCGAAACCGGCGTCAATGGCTATGTCGACGCCACGACGCGCCGGCACGCCGACCCGCTCGACCCGAACGCGGTTCTCAATCCGATCTTCCGCGGCTGGGCGACGGCAGTGGCCGGGTACGCGCCGGCGGACCAGGTGTGGTCGGGGCCCGGCGTGTGGAACGATCCGAACAAAGCCTTGGGACCGGCGACCGGGCACAACTTCGATATCGTCAGCCTCGGTGAGCTGGACGCGGCCGAAATCATACAAGGGCTGCCGCCCGGGTATGTCACGCTCGTCTTCGCCGACCCCTGCGAGCCCAACGAGGCGACGGCGATCCGCAACGGTAAAGGATACGACTTCGCCGTCTTCGAGAACGGCTTCATCTCGCAGAGCAGCACGGCGCTGGGCTCCCGGCAGGGCCAGATGATCGCAGAACTGGCGTATGTGGAAGTCTCGTCGAACGGTCGGGACTTCGCACGCTTCCCGTCGGTTTCGCTCACCGACACTCCAACGGGACCGTACGGTACCGTCGAAGTCAGCGACCTTCACAACCTGGCCGGAAGACACCCGAACGCTAACGGCGTCTGCACCGGCACGCCCCTCAATTTGCAGGAACTTGCGGACCATCCCCACGTCGTCTCGGGCGCGGTGGACCTCAACGACATCCGGTACGTACGGATCGTGGACGTGCCCGGCAACGGCGATTTCCGCGACGCCGCCACGACGCACATCGCGCCGGAGACATGGCCCGACTGGGCGAACTACATCGAGGACCATCCGGTCTACGACGCATGGCCCACGTTCGGCTCCGGCGGCTTCGACCTCGAAGCCGTCGGCATCCTCCACGAACAACAATACTCGGCCGATATCAATCTTGACGGAATCGTCGATTCGCAAGATCTGATGTCGCTCGCCGCCGCCTGGCAAAGCCATTTCGGCCAGGAGCGATGGAATGCCCGGTGTGACCTCTCGCCGCAAAAGGATCTCGTTATCAATGCCGCCGATTTCGTCGCGTTCGCGACACAGTGGCGGCACATCGAGCTCTGGCGTGCCCAAGACAAGGATGAATAGGGGACCATCATGGATTCAACGCAGCCGACGATAGGACCGCTCGCAGAGCACCGCCGTGGGCGGGCATTCACGCTCGTGGAACTGCTGGTCGTGATTTCCGTGATCGCGCTGCTGCTTGCGCTGCTGATGCCCGCCCTGGCCGGGGCCCGCTTGCAGGCGCGCGGCCTCGTGTGTCGCTCCAACCTTCGGCAACTCGTCCTAGCCGGCATCGGCTATGCCACGGAAAACGATGGGTCCTACGTCCCTGCGGCGGAAGACATGTGGGACGGCGCCGGCCGGCATCGCTGGCACGGCGTTCGCACTGAACTCAGCGAAGCATTCGATCCGTCCAAGGGCCCACTCGTCGGGTACTTAGCCGAGAGGCAGGTCAAGGAATGTCCCGCCCGCGTGGTTTTCACCAGGAGCGACGACTGGAACACCAGCTTCGAGCGAGGTTGCGGCGGGTACGGCTATAACATGGCCTATATCGGAAGCCGGCTCTGGGATCCCGCCATCAACGGTCCTCAGGCGTTCCAACAAGCTTACGCACGCACTGCCGGCATCACGGAAGTGGCCGATCCGACCCGGACGCTCGTGTTCGCGGATGCCGCGATGGCCAACGGCGGAAATGACTTGATCGAGTATTCGTTCGCCGAGCCTCCTTTTGCCGTCTTCGGCGGGCAGGTCATGACGGACTTTCTCATGTCTCCCTCCATCCATTTCCGCCATGGCGCGCACGCCAACGTCGGCTGGGCCGACGGTCACGTCGGGACAGAGCCGATGGCGAGTGTCGAGCGGCTTAATGTCTACGGCGTCGATCCCTCCGCCTTACAGTTGGGCTGGTTCGATCCCGTGGACAATACACTGTTCGATCTGCGGTAACCGACAGCGGCTTTGGACATCGAAGTCCTGCCCCGTGTTTGACCGGCGCCGTTACGTCCTCATATAATACCCCACATGGATGGACGAGAGCTCCATTGGGTGGTCGACCGGGTCAAGCGCGTACCCGTGCTGGCGTGTCAAGGCGTGCGGCAACTTCTCTGGCCGGCCGTATGCGACAACTGCGCTGACGAGATCTGTGAGACAGACAACCGGCTTTGTCGGAAGTGCTGGGATCAGCTCCTGACGTGCACCGCCGGCGATTACTGTCCGCGTTGCGGCCGGGACGCCAGCCGGTACGGTCTCGTGGCCGGGTCATGCGGCGCGTGCCAGGGGGAGGAGTTCCATTTCGATGGCTTGGCCCGTGCGGGCGTCTATGCGGATGCGCTCCAGCAAATGATCCTTGCTTTCAAGCACGATCACAGTGAGCTGGCCGCCGCCCTGGCGCCTTTGGCCGACGCCGCCTTGCAGGGCAGCGGCTTCTGCGACGACGTCGATTTGTTCGTCCCCGTGCCTCTGCACTGGAGCCGCCGGCTGCTGCGCGGATACAACCAGTCGCACCTGATTGCCCGGCGACTGAGCCACCCGCGTGCGAGGATCAGCACAGACATCGTGCGTATCCGCCGAACAAAGACGCAGCCGCAGGCGGCCACTCCAGCCGCAAGAGCAAGGAACGTCGCCGGCGCCTTTGTCGTCCGAGACGGGCATGGCTTCGCCGACCGGGCAGTTTGTCTCATCGATGACATCAAGACCAGCGGCGCCACGCTCAATGAATGCGCTAAGATCCTCAAGGAGGCCGGGGCCGCCAGGGTCTACGCCCTCGTCCTCGCCGTCGCCGGACAGAAGCCGGCATAACCGAAAACAGAAATAGGATCGATCCATGAAACATGAAAAGAGGGTGCCCCGCGCTCGCATAGTCATACAGCTCACCTTGATCGTGCTTCTGATGGAGAGCGTTCTGCCGGCCGAACCAAGCCGGCCCGATTGGCTGGTGACGCCGGTGACAGTGCCGGCGACGGTGAAAGCGACCGGAGAGGGCAACCAGATCGTTCTCAGCAACGGCTTGATCCGTCGGACGTTTCGCCTTCGGCCGAATGCGGCCTTTGTAGCGGTCAGAGCCTCTCGTAACGGCTGACGGCGCGGTAGATCCCGTTGATGCGAGTGCCCTCCACGACGGTTGGAGAGTAGCTTTCGTTTCGCGGCTGGAGCCGGACCTGCTTGTCGTCCTCGAAAAAGACTCGCTTGAATGTCGTCTCGTGCGGCATCGTGAACCGCACGAAGCAGTCGTCCCCATTGTGGACTTCCACCGCCGGTGAGAAGACGACGATGTCACCCTCGTGGAACCGCGGCTCCATCGAGTCGCCCACGACCCGGACGGCGAAGGCATTCGGGTCGTGCAGATCGGGACAGCGCACGTAGTCATCGGCGATCCCCACGGGATAGTCGAGATCGTTGAAGTCGATCGGATACCCGGCGGCGACCTTGTTGATGATTGGGACGAGCCGCCCCGCCGCCAGAGGCGATTTGCCCTTCTTCTCCCCGGCCAACAGAGCCGCGAGCGCGCGGCCCGGCCGCCTCTTCTGCTTCTGTGTCAGCTCTTTGAGGTAGTGACGCAGCTTCTGGTTCTCCGCCTCTCTGGATTCATAGATCCCGCGTACGTCGGACGGCATCCGCTCCATGTGCGCGATGTGCAGCAACTGGCCGGACTTGAACTTGAGGAACCGTTCCAGCCGCGTCAGCAGCTCATCGCTCGGCGGGTTCTTCACCTTGCCCGTCTCAATCGTGGAAAGATACGGCTTCGAGAATCCCACCCGGTTGCTGACCTCATCCAGGGTGAGATTCAACTCCTCGCGCTTGTCTCGGATGATTTGTCCCAGTGACATAGTCTTTGCACCCTTTCGGCTCATTGGTTCACCTCGATGAGTTCGTAGTCGGCCTGGCCGAGACCGATCTGCACTGCATGTTCAATCTGATCGCGCCAATCCAATTTGCTGTTGCCGATAAGCTTGCCCAGCGTCCCGCCGCCCCGGTCCTCCACCATGTCAATGGCCGCCTTGTCCACGGCCACCGGATCGGTCGATGCGACGATCCCGATATCCGGGACCATTGCAGGCATGTCGGCCCTGTCGAAACAATCACAATCCTTGGTCATGGACAACAGGAAATTGAAGAAGACGGCCCGTCCCTGTTTGCCTTTCATCACGCCGAGGGCGTGCTCCGCCACGCTCTTCTGCAGGACCTCGCTCTGCTGCTTCCAATCGTACTCGACCGCGTCGAATCGGCAGACGGCCACGCACTCGGCGCAGCCGATGCACTTGTCGCGGTCGATGTGAGCCTGGACCTTATCGAGCGAAATCGCATCGGCGGGACAATGCCGGTGACACTCGCCGCAGCGTGTGCACTTTCCCTTCTTGACGTGCGGCTTGAGGGCCGAATGCTGGCGCATCTTGCCCTTGCGGCTCGAACAGCCCATCCCCAGCGTCTTGAGCGTTGCCCCCGCACACGCAGCGCAGTGCCCGGTGAAATGGGCGATGGACAGAATCGACTGACAGCGAACAATGTCGGCCGCGATCAAGACCTCGCGATCGAGGACCCCGTCGATCTGCACCGCCGTCTCAGCCGTCCCGAACAGGCCGTCCGGTGCGATGAACGGGATCCCAAGCCCTTCCACGCTGAAGCCCCGCTCTGTCGCCAGAGTCGTATGATCGATTGCATTGTGCCGCCGGCCGGTGTACAGCGTGCTCGTATCCGTCACGAACGGCTTCGTCTTCAGCGCGACAAGCTCCTCCACAAGCCCCTTCAGGCACGGGGCCTTGATATACGTATTGTTGCCCTCCTCGCCCACATGGACCTTGACGGCCGTGAAGTCATTCTTCCGAAAGCAGCTCTTGAACGTGCCGGCCCGGAACAGCGCGCGCGCCTTCTCCGAAATCGCCCGCTCGCCCTCACTGACCGACGCCTTGATGAAATAAACCTTCGAAGCCAACCTATCTCCTCACAAAAAAGGACCGGCGTCTGTCACGCCCAACCTCACAACACGGCACAAATGCGTCCAACCGGACCCGGAATTCCCCGTCTCCGGCCTCTCTTCATCCGGCCCACCCGGAAATTGGGTTTGTTTTGCACAATCGGCCTTGGAAACCCGGTCGCGCCTGCATCATCGGCTATACGCGCCTTTCTACGATTACCTACCCAACTGTAGCGGCAAATCCAATAGTTGCCTCGTTATCATACAATGGCCCCAATTGCCCGTCAAACAAAATCTGAAAAATCGCAGGACATTCCCAGCCCACCGGCGACGGACATAAGAACCTGCCCGATATGGGGTTACGTGGATTCGACCAAACCGTTCCCGCCGGGAAACCTACCGCGAACCACGCCGAACAAGCGTGAATCCGCCTTTTTCAACCACGAACAGCAGCAAACAAGACGCAACCATCCGCAAATTGCCCAGATTTCCCAGCCCGGCCGGAGCCAAGTGCGTTTGCCGCTGTGCCGGGCTACCAGCAGGGTATGTGGCATCCGCCGACGACAGCTTCTCCCCGCTGGCACCCCAAACGCGAAAAACGCTCTCTTCGCATCTGACGTAAGGAGCCACAGGACAACGGCTTGTAAGCCAACCGTGAAATCATCTGAAGAAGGCCCCCAGTTGTTGGGAGTCTGTGGTACAAATTCACAACAATGTGATAATGCTGTTCATAATATGCTATGCTCTTATCGATGATTGAATGGCCAAGTGAACCACGGAACTGACCCTGTCATTCCCGCGAAGGCGGGAATCCAGTATCTTCCGTGGCTTTCCTGGACCCCCGCTTGCGCGGGGGTGACGTCATCGGCTGTATCAGACCATTCAATCGTCGATAGAATTCGCCTCAGAAAAAGGCATCGTTGGACCTCCATGAGCATATTGGGTCGTAAGCTATGCAACTGCAAACTCATGCTGGTCTATGATACCGTCACCGAAGCCCATGTTCAACAACACGCACCGATCCACGTCTCGGGAAGAATCTCAAGTCAGGCAGATGCTGATGGAGCCGACCCTGCCGTGACCGCTTCGACGACGGCCTCTTGAAAGAACGGGTTCGGAGCCACTGCTTGGGGCAAGATTTCGGGCACAGAAGATGCAGCCACAAGGCTTACGCTGTGAGGTGTTCGATGAGGATTTTCAGGCCGATGGCGATTAGGATGATGCCGCCTGCGATTTCGATCTTGCTTTCGAAGAAGTGGCCGAAGCGTTTGCCGATGGCGACGCCGGCGTAGGACAGGCCGAAGGTGACCAAGCCGATGATCGTCACGGCCAGGACAATCGAGGTCGCCAGCAACGAGAGCGTGATGCCGACCGCCAGCGCGTCGATGCTCGTCGCGACGGCCAAGGTCAGCAGGATCAGGAGGTTGGACGGATCCTTGTTCTTCTCCGCCGATTCGATCTTGAACGACTCATAGATCATCTTGCCGCCGACGAGGGTCAACAGGCCAAAGGCAATCCAATGGTCCGAGGCGGCGATGTAATCCTTCAGGCCCAGGCCCGCGAGGAAGCCGATGACGGGCATGATAGCCTGGAACCCGCCGAAGAACAGCGCCATGCGCAAGGCGTGCCGGATGTGCAGGTCCCGGTAGACGCTGCCCGTGACGATGGATACGGCAAAGGCATCCATCGCCAGGCCGACGGCTATCAATAGAATCGTGGTGAACGCCATAGACGGTTCGGACCTACTCCTGGGGCAAGATGTCGAATACGGCGATCTCCGGCCGGGCCAGGAACCTGACCTGCGGCGCGGGACGCGGCTCCAGGCCGAGGCCGCGATTGACGTAGAGCACCGCATCGCCGACGGCATACAAGCCGGACTCGTACTTCTTACCGAATCTCGAAAAGGTAATCAAGGCCCCGTACAACGGCAAGGCTACCTGTCCACCGTGCGTATGGCCGCACAGGTACAGATCGACACCAAGACCGTTGATATCCTCGATCAGATCGGGCGTGTGGAACAGGAAGATGTCGAATCGATCCCGCGGAAGCTCCGGGATCGATTCGTGCGGCACATCCGAGCGAACGTAGCTCATGCCGAAGATGCCAAGCTCGTCCTCGCCTTTCGTCACGACGGCGGTCTCGCTCCTGAGCCGGCGGAAGCCTGTGCTATCGAGCGCATCGACGCCCAACCGGCGATGTGCCTCGAAATTCCCATCCACGGCGAACTTCCCGAGCGGCGCCTGCAGACGGCTGAGCGTTTCCTTCAGGCGCGGCAGGCCCGCCGGATGATTGAGGTAGTCGCCCGTGGCGACGATGACATCCGGCTTGAGATCGCGAACGATGCGGATCAACGCCTCCTCGTTGCGAGGCTTGCGGTCGCAGTGAAGGTCGGAGATCTGAACGACTCGGAACGCCGCCTCCTTGAGCTTCGTCGTGCGAATCGTCGTCACGTTCACATCGATCCAATACGGCTCGATGAAGTATCCGTATAGCAGACAGCCGATTCCCGCGATGAAAAAGGCATGAAGAATGACGGCGGGCTTCGAGAACAGGATGGCTTTCACAGGTCGCCGCCGAATCCTACTTGCGAGCGAGCGGGCAATCAGCACGAGTTCCAGGCCGCAGACGGCGACGATCGCGAACAGGAAGATCGCCAGCGAGATCAGCTCTGGGAGCGAGAAGGTAATCATTGGGCTTTGATGATCCCGCTGTTGGTGACATCCTCGGCGATCCGCCGGCCGGGCTCGACGATGAGGAACTCCTCTTCGCTCCAGAGGCCGTCCACGAAGCGCTGCATCAGTCCGGGATCGCCCCGGAGCTCGTCGTAGTTCCAGCCGAGAAAGTCGGCGCACTGCCTGGTGAACGCCTTGTAGCTCTCGCCATCGACCAGGCCCCAATCGACGAAGGTGGCCCACTGGTACTCCTTCATCCAGGTCTGCTCGACCTCCATGAGGTACTGAGCATTGTCCTGGCCGAATTTTTCGGTGTACTCCTGGAGCAGGGTCTCGCAGCGCTGCCGACTGGGCTGTTTGCCGGATTCGATCCAGCCCGGGCTGTACCAGTAGATACCGCGATGCGAATCGAAGTAATCCTGGTAGCGCTGCTTCGAACCGAGCAGGATGGTGATACAGTCATGCCCTCTAGGGATCACGATGGGGATCTCGGCGGCGAGCCCGACGACGCCGTTGCTGCACAGGCCGTAACCGAGAAGCGATGCATCATAGGGCCGGCCCTGGATATCATGCGTCCGTTCCAGAGCCTTCCGCACCTCCAAGCGGAGTCGGTCCGGCTCGTTATGCAAGCCCTGCTCCATCAGCACGACATCCACGACGTTCCGCGACCGGGCCGCGCAGAAATATGCTTCTCGCTGCAAAACCTTGCAGACGATCATCTGAAGTCGCTTCGGATTCCCCGGCGGGACCGTGACATTACTTTCATTCATCATCGACATACTACTACACTACAGTCCATCACGGTCACTGGTTCTGGAGGACTTCGATCATGGCGGCGATATTCTCGGGTTTGGCGTCGCGGGGGATATCGTGCGAGGGCGAGGCGATGTAGCCGCCGTTCTCGCCGACGACGTCGATGAGCCGCCTGACCTCATCGCGGACCTGCCGGACCGTTCCAAACGGCAGCGTCCGCTGGATACTGATGCCGCCGTAGAAGCTCAGCGCGTCGCCGTATTGCCGTTTCACCTCGAAGACGTCCATCACCTCGGGCTGAAACGGGTTGAAGATGTCGAGGCCGCACTCGACCAGATCGCCGAAGAGCTCGTCCACCTTGCCGCAGCAATGCAGCATCACGAACTTGCCCTTGGACTTGACGAGCCGGCACATCTCCTTAAAGCGGGGCTTGATGAACTCGCGCCAGAGGTCGGGGCCCATGAGCACGCCCCGCTGGTGGCCCCAATCATCACCGAAGCGGAAGATGTCCACCTTGGGGGTACAGGCGTTTTCGATGATCGCCAGGTTGAACTCGAGGATCCTGTCGAGCAGCGTGTTGGCGAACCGCTTGTCGGCCACCATCGCCATAAGGACGCTTTCCATGCCGGCGAGCGTCCATGCCCGCTCGAAGAGCGAGAAGCCAAGACTGACCAGTACGGCGGTGCTGCCGTTCGCCGCGACCGCCCGGTCAAAGGACTCGTACCGCCTGTGGTCGTTGGGGTCCGGGAATTCGAAGCTCTTGATATTCGCGGGTGTCACGAGCCGGTTGCAGACGACGCCGATATCCTTGTCGACGTGCCGATCCCACCGCACGCCGAACTCGTCGGCCCAGATGTTCGGCGCGACCTCGATAAATCGAGCGTCGGGCAGATGCGGACGCAGCCAGGCGAAGCAGTTGCCCAGCTTGGATTCAAAATCCAGATCGCCGTAATACTCAGCCATTTTGGCGTGGGCCGGCTGCGTGAACCGAATATCGTAAGGGACCTTGTCGGGCCGTCGGTGGGCCAGCGCCGCGAGCACGCGCTCTCGATTCGTCACGTCGTCATCCTTCCCTTCGTAGATGGCCGATCACGGTTTGCAGGTTTTGCACGGTCGCTTGCCGGCTTGCACCGCCTCCGCCCGACTCCGGTAACCGACAAGGTTGTTGTCGGCGATATTCTGCGCCCAGCGGCAATCCGGCCGATGAAAAACCGAGCTGCTTCTCGATGCGACAAACGGATACTTCGAGACGGCCTGCAGACCTTGCGAACCGGCCGGGGACGAGCTGGGTGATTTCTGCGCGGTCGATCCCATCTTTGCCAGCGCGGCGCGGGCGGTCTTACGAGCCGCGATGAATGCCTCTGCCTGGCTAAGGGCCGCCGTGGCCATCGCCTCCGCCGCCTCGGCCTTGCCGACCACGTCCATGACCGGCCGGGCCTGCCAGACCTCCGCCTGAATCTGCGGGTTTGGCCGGCCCGTGAGTAACACCAGCCGGTTCAGCGAAGTCTGCACGCGATAAGCGTACTTGTCACTTCCCGGTACGGCCACGCCCTCAATGTGCACAACCAGCCTTGCGCCGGGACCTGCACTATGTTCGACGTGCGTGATGTCGGCCTCGTCCAGCTTGGCCTCGATCCGCGACTTCAGGCCGTTCGCGTCGATCACCTGCTCAACCTGGGGTTTCTGTTGCGTTGCCGGAACGACACACAGCAACTCCACGTCCACGAGGGCCTCGTTGCTCGCGATGAGCCGGCCCGGACCGGACGGAGTCGGCGCGGCCGCCCCGCCGATAGACGCCCCCATCAAGATCGCCATGAAACACGCATGGATCATCATGTTCTCTCCCCTCATTTGCCTCCGCTCGCAAAGGGCCCGACAGCGCGTCCTTCGCCCGGATATTCGCCCGTCAGCCAATCGCCGTCTCCACGGCCGCTTTCATCTTCGCCAAGCCCGCCCTGGCGACATCCAGAGCGTCCTTCTCCCAATAGACCGGGCTGAATAATTCGAGGGATAAGACCGCCCGGCTGTGATTCGCGTGCAGGTCGCGGAGAATCTGCTTCAGCGGAGCGATCCCGTCGCCCGGCATGACGCGGTCGCGGTCGCCGATCTTCTCGCGCGGCGGATCGGGCGGATAGTCGTTCATGTGCATCACGGGCATGGCTCCGGCGCTGATCATCTTCAGCCCGTTGAGGTCCGAGCCGCCTTTGTAGATGTGGTACACGTCTCCCAGAAGACACGCCTTTGGATGGCCGCTCTCGATCACCACGAACATACACTCGCCGAGACGATGCAGGTTCTTCGAGGGCCCCCAGAGTTCGAGAGCTGGTATAACGCCTGTCATATCGCCGATCTCCAGGAGAGTCCTGTAGCGCTCGGCCGCCTTCAGGAGATCCAGGCCGGCTTCGTTCGTCGCGCCTGCGGGCGGAGCCGCGATGCGCCTGCCGCCGATCTGAGCCAGGAGGTCCATCTCACGTTTGACCTGCTCCACGGCCTGCGCTCGCACGGCGTCGTCATCGACGATCCATCGGGCAAACGAGATCGCGCCCTCCACGGTCAGGCCGTGGTCTTCGATTCGTTTGCGGATATCACTCAACCCGCCGCCGGCCTCCTTGTACTGCTCGATTGTCCGGACCCACGGCTCGATGGCTTCATAGCCCGCCTGCGCGGCGATGTCGATCTCCTTTTCCAGCCCAAGCTTCTGACCGCGAATCGTACTCGTGTTCAGACCGTAGCGAAACGACGCGCGTTCGGGTTTGGAAGATGCTTTCGCCTCCGTGTCACGGCGCGTCAGGACAGCGGCCCCGAGCGCAGCGCCCGAGACAGTGACAAAACGTCGGCGGGAAAGGCTGTCGTGCTTCATTCGTAGCTCCTTGTTCTTCGCACCCTATATCCGAAAGAAAAGGCCAAAGTCTGCTATCGAGGCGGAACGCAGCCCCGCGCCCGGCGGCACGCTCCCCTCCTTGTTCGCGCGGCGGGCTCCTGACGCCTCAGGCGATCAGTGCAAATGCTTCGGAGGCCTCCATGCCTTCACAAATGCCCAGAGCTTTGGCCTTTTCGTTCACCTTCGTTACTTTTCGATTGGGGAATCGATCCAGGCACCCGATCGGATTTTCCGGCGTGCTCTCGACCAGGGCGACGGCGGCGCCGTACCGCTGACACGCCGTCACGTCAATCGCGGGGCACGCCAGGAAACCCTTCGATCCCGTGACCACGAGAATGCTGAATCCCGGCCACCGGGTCTGAATCCCCTCGACCGGCCCGTTGGCCGTCGCATAGATCTTCGTATACACTTCCATCCCCTGTGCCTCTTCAACCATCCGTACCGCCAAGAGACGGTGCTGCACCGCCTGTCGCCCGTGCGGCCCGCACCCAAATTCATCGCGTCCCGCTCACGCCTCCGCCGACGCCCCGAGTTGCTCTGTAATCTCACCGAGCTTCTCATCCAGAAGCTCTTTCGTCCTGGCCTCGACATGCAGAGACAGCGACTTCTCGGTGTCGCTCGGGCGGCAATTGAACCACCACTCCTTGAACCCCACGGTGACGCCATCCAGGGAATCCGCCTGGCCCTGACTGTAACGCCGGGCCAGTTCTTCCATCTTCGCCTCTCTGGCGGTCACCTGGAAGCGGACCTCGCCACTGCTGTGATACCTTCGAAGCGGGCTCACCAATGCGCCCAGCGTCTGATCGCCTTCCCCAACGGCGTTGAGCACGTGGACCAGCGTCATCATGGCGGAGTCGGCATAGAAGTTCTCTTCGTAGTAGAAACGCCCGGACAGATCGCCGCCGAAGATCGCGTGCGTATCCCGCATGGCTTTCTTCATATACGCGTGCCCGACGCGTTCCCGTCGCGGCGTCCCGCCACACTTGATGATCTCCTCCATCACGACCCGGCTGCTTCGCAGATCGTACACGATGGCGGACTTCGGCTTCTTCTCCAGGAAACGCGGCACGAGCAGGGCCGTGATCAAGTCGCATCCAACCGTGGTCCCCTTCTCATCGACAAACACCACACGGTCGGCGTCCCCATCGAAGCATACCCCGAAATCACAGCGCTGCTTCTTGACCGCCGATCGAACCGAAGCGAGACTCCTTTCATTCACCGGGTCCGAATCACGCTTGAATTTCCCTTCGTGCTCGAAGTGAATCGGGACAGCCTCGATGGGCACGTCCTCGAACACGATCGGAATTGCCTGGGCCGCCATGCCGTTCGAAGCGTCGATGGCCACCTTCATCTTCTTGAGATTCGGCCGGAGAAACTGCACGACGTGCTTGGTGTATTCGGGCCAGAGATTCCGTTCCTTGAACGAGCCGGTTGCGTGGCCTTTCGTATGGAGCAGCGCGGTCGCCAGATGCTTGATCTCTTTGAGGCCGGTATCGACGCCGATCGGGATGGCCCCCCTGCCGAAGATCTTGAATCCGTTGTACCTGATCGGATTGGCGGAGGCGGTTACCTGAATGCCCCCGCACGTCCCGAGATGATTGATGGCGAAGTACATCAGCGGCGTGTCGATCATCCCGAGATCGATCACAGCGACGCCGGCCGAGCGAATCCCCTCGATCAGCGCCTGCGCCAGCGGCTCACTGTGCGGCCGCATGTCCCGACCGATCAACAGCGACTGCGCCAGCGCCTGCCCGCGATCGTACCCCTTCACCAGAGACGGCAGAAACCGCGCCGTCGCACAGCCGATCTTCCACGCATCTTCCTCGCTCAACTGATCGGGGTAGATCCCGGATATCTTGCAGGGCTCGAATATATGCTCATCCATGGTGTTTCACTTCTCAAACGTAACCGGCGCCCACGCGTAACGGCGCCGACCTCCCAAATCTAAGCGGTCACCAAGCTTATACTGCAGAGACGGGGCGGTGTCAACAGTGCCGGCAAATTCGCGGATCGCGGACCTCCCTTACGCCGCCGTCAGAATCTCGATTGCCCGATGGCACAGACTCGAAGTCTCGTCGGGAGACTTGGCCTCTGCAATGACGCGCACTACAGGTTCGGTGTTGCTGGGGTGCAGGAGCAGCCACTTATCGTCCCAATCGAAACGAATCCCCACCGAATCCTCGAATCGGGCGTCAGTAAGGCGTTCCTTCAAGACCTCGACCGCGTGAGGCAGTTTGCTGCGGTCCGCCGCCAGCTTCTGCTTGCGAATATGGTAACGCGGCAAGGCGTCAACAAGCTCGCTCAACGGCTTCTCGCGGGCCGCCAGGGTGTCCAGGATCAGGGCCATACCCACGAAGCTGTCGCGTACGTATCCGACGCGAGGATCGATGACGCCGCCATTGCCCTCGCCCCCCAGGACGGCGTGGCGCGCCAGCATCATCTCCACAACATTGGCCTCCCCGACCTTCGCGCGAAAGAACGGCACGCCGTGGCGTCGTGAAATATCCTCCGCCATGCGACTGGTGGCGACGTTGGCCACCACCGGGCCCGGATGCTGTTGCAGGACGTGATCGACGCAGAGAGCCAGGGTATACTCCTCGCCCACGTAGCGGCCCGTCTCGTCCACCAGCGCAAGCCGATCGCCGTCCGGATCCGGGAAGAAGCCCACGTGGGCCCGCGCG